>Ga0209829_10000763_pt1 | contig 28036 bp, 25 predicted proteins | sample C_140205_EF_Meta_FD_187311 | JGI IMG/M metagenome (GOLD analysis project Ga0209829, IMG submission 187311) | Freshwater microbial communities from Lake Croche, Canada to study carbon cycling - C_140205_EF_MetaG (SPAdes) (version 2) | ecosystem: Environmental > Aquatic > Freshwater > Lake... | reverse complement strand
TGAGGAGTGCCTGGGTGTAGGGGTGGCGCATCTCTGCAAAGAGATCACGAGTAACTGCGAGCTCTGCTTTTTTACCGGCGTACATAACAACGACACGGTCAGTACGACCAGCAATAACACCCATGTCGTGGGTGATGAGGAGCACTGCCATCTTTAGGTCGCGGCGAAGTCGGTCAATCAAATTCAAAATCTGTGCCTGGATTGTTACGTCGAGCGCAGTTGTTGGTTCGTCTGCAATGAGAAGTTTCGGCTCACAAACAAGAGCCATGGCAATCATCACTCGTTGGCGAAGTCCACCGGAGAGTTCGTGTGGGTACTGCTCGAGGCGTTCTTCAGGCTGTGGCATTTCAACCATGCGAAGTACTTCAATCGCCCTCTGGCGACCTTCTTCTTCGCTGCACCCACGGTGCCAGATGAATCCTTCGGCGATTTGGCGACCAATGGTCATGGTCGGGTTTAGAGCGGTCATTGGGTCTTGAGGGATCATGGCGACCTGGTTGCCACGGACCTTTTGCATCTGTGATTCATCAAACCCGGCAATGTCTTGACCCAGGAGTTCAATTGAGCCACCAACCACGTGACCAGTTCCAGGGAGTAGCCCCATGACTGACATACCAATGGTTGTTTTACCGCATCCAGACTCTCCTACGAGTCCTACGCATTCACCTTCGCCAATAGTGAAGCTCACACCGTCAACGGCAACAACGTTGCCCGTTCTCATGTGAAATTCGGTCTTTAAATCTTTAACAGAAAGGACATTGGCCACTTGTAAAGCATAATGCGAATCTAGAGCCACAAATAAGTCAATTTCTGACTAAAGACTCGAACTGAGTACTACTTTCCACCTTCAAACACGGGCAAATTCCATGATGTTCGGTGATACGCAGTTGGGCCTACTTGGCTTAACGCTTTTAAGTGCCCTGGTGCACCGTAACCCTTGTTACCAGCCCACTCGTACGCAGGAAATTCATCACTGAGTTGCGTCATAAACGCATCTCGTGAAACTTTGGCAAGCACTGATGCGCCTGCAATTGTGGCGCTCTTCTGATCACCTTTGACAATCGTCGTGTGAGCCATTTTTGAATAGAGCAGTTCAGGTGGCGGAGAGCTTCCAAACTTCACGTCAGCTGGTGCGTCAAGCAAGTTAAAAGAACCATCAATGAGTGCATGCGTTGGCGTCACGTCTAGTCCCTGCACCGCTCTTGTTGCAGCGACCGCCAGAGCCAGTCGAAGTCCCCACTCATCAATTTCTTGTGAGCTAACTGAACCAAGTGACCAGGCGCTCGCCCACTGCTTAATTGGAACTTGCAGCCCCTCACGGCGAAGCGCAGTCAGCAGCTTTGAATCTGTAAGTGCAGATGGAGGGTCAAGAATTTCACGTAGAACTACTGCACCCACAGTGAGCGGGCCAGCGAGTGCTCCTCTGCCAACTTCGTCGAGGCCAACGACAATTTCACCTCGTGCAATAAGCGGCCTTTCAAAGGCAAGTAGATCGTTCGTTTCAGCTGTCATAGGTATCTGGGTACGTAGAGAGTGTCTAGCATTAATCAATGACCTACGACGCGTTCTTAGTGCCACTGAAGCAGTTCGACCTGGCTAAAGACCGACTGCGCAAAGACTCGTCTCTCGATGTCAGCAAACTCGCCGAAGAACTCGCACGCGGTGTGCTGCAAAGTTGTGGCACCAGAAAAGTTCTCGTACTAAGCGAAAGCCCCGAGATCACTTCGTTCGCAATGAAGCTCGGCATTGAAGTGTTCGAGTCTCATTCGAGTGGGCTAAACGAAGCCGTCTCAAATGCGTACGCTGCGCTCGGATCACGCTACGAGCAATTGCACGTTGTTCATGGTGACTTGAAAAACCCTGAGGGCTTGAGTGAGTTTTCACCACCAGCTCCAATAACTATCGTGAGCGACCACCACGGATCAGGAACCAACGTTCTCAGCCTGCCTACGGGGCTTGATTTTCGCTTTCACTACGGCGTTGGATCAAGGGTCCTTCACGAACAAGAGGCGAAACGCATAGGCATTGAATACTCAACGATTCTGGATAGTCCCTGGGGCTACGACGTTGATGAGCCTTCAGATCTGAAGTAACTCTAGAAAGCACTAAACGGGGGCCGAAGCCCCCGTTTAGTTACAAATACCCCTAAGGGTGTTTGACTACTTCTTTTTTGCAGCTGGCTTGCGCTTAGCAGGCTTGCGCTTTGCAGCCTTCTTTGGTGCAGCCTTCTTTGCAGTCTTCTTTGCAGCAGCCTTCTTAGCTGGCTTGCGCTTTGCTGTCTTCTTTGCAGCCTTCTTTGGTGCAGCCTTCTTAGCAGCCTTCTTAACTGTCTTCTTCGCAGCCTTCTTTGCAGCTGGCTTGCGCTTTGCAGTCTTCTTTGCAGCCTTCTTAGGTGCAGCCTTCTTCTTCGCAGCTGGTGCCACTTTACCCTCCTAGGGTTTATCAGTGATTTATTGGCCCACGATCTCACCACTGTGGTGATCACGCTTAATGGATTCCAATAATTCGACATGAACTCGATTGTGTACCACCCAACCTCACGGCTGTACGGCGACCAAACGCAGTGCACGGTTCTTAAGCAGAAGAGAGTTGTATCTACGAGTTGCTAGCAAGCACACAGATACTTCTTTGGCCTCCTCCGCAGAAGGACAAAATAAAGTTCACTATGTTTTCACACCAATGTCAAGCATTTAAGACTTTATTTCGACAGTTGTATGTCATGGAATTCAATCGTGGAATATATTTTGGTCGCAGTGAATTAGGAGATGTGTCGAGTGGAGCTGAGCGTTCAACACTCGTTTTAGGGCCCAGTAGGAGTGGCAAAACAAGCTCCATAATTATCCCAAATCTCCTGATGAGCGTGCATTCTTGTGTCATCACTTCATCCAAGGATGATTTCCTGCAATTGCTGTCAAAGTCCCGCAGAAAAGGAGTGAATTTGCTCTTTGGTCCGACTAAAAAAGCATCCCCAGAGTGCCAAGCCGAGCAAAAAATAAATATTTAGATATTGCCTCGAGAATGGTATTTTTCGCCTTACAGGTTCTTAAATATCCGTTTTGCGAGCTCGTGCCCAGCTTTTTCGAACTTAGGTGTTGACACTCGAGCACCAGGTCCAGCCTGCAACATGAGGTTATTTAAGAACTCTTCATCAGAAACTCTGAACATAACTGCACTCTCACCATCTTTGGTGACGGCCCAACGAGCACCTGGAAGTGGCTCGAACAACCACCTGGAATTCGCGTCAACAAAGACAATGACCTCTTCGCCACCAGAACCAATTTGTGTCAACCAATTTTCTTCAACATCATTTACACGTTGCTGATCTACTGGAGTCGTAGCGAGCACTGCACTAATGCGGTCAACGCGAAATGTTCGCCATCCTTCGCTTGTTGTGCAGTAGGCGCGAATGTAGGTGTGTCCATTTAGACGCTTAATGTCTCGCGGTTCAATCGCTCTTTCGCGAGTTTCATCAGACTGACCAGAGGTGTAGAGAATTGTTATCTGCTTCTTGTTATTGACTGCGTCTGTTATCTCCGGGATAAAGGCTTCAACGCCACTTGATTCTGCGCCTAGATAAACGCCGCTGGCTTCTTCCAACTTGTCTATCGCCGAGAGGATTGCGCTGTCTGAATAGACCCTGGTCGCTTCACGAAGCGCCACGTTGAGCTCAAAGACGTCGCGCCACATAAGCGAATTCGGCAACTGGGTTCCATTGTCTGTTTCAGGTAAATAAAGAATTTCGAGCGAATCTGGATCCTCATCATCTTCATCATCAATTCTCGTGATGTGGGCCGGAAAGTTATTCGAGCCATCAAAAATCTCGAGTGTGAAAAGACGGTCCATGATGCGACGCACATCCGCTGGGTCCATAGCAAAGCGGCTTGAAAGTTCACCAACGGTTAATCCTTCGGGACTTGCGTACACCGCGTGAAGTAACAACAATGTTTGACCCAGAACATCTGAGCGCTCCGGCTCTGAGAAGACGAGCCCATCAGTTGAAGGTGTGCTCCCCTTGTTTACTTCTTTCAGCCAGGAGATGAATTCTTTTTTAATGTCCTTCGGGTCTTCTAGAACAACACGGTCACCCGACTGCAGCAAGAACTGCATTGCTGCGTGTGGCGTGTCGAATGGAAGGTCGAGTTCCACCAGGCCACTCTTCTTCTCTCTAGAAGTTGCCTGTGGCTGCTGTTGGCAGATGAGCTCGGCGTAGGTTTTTTTAGCAACAACAGTGAGCACTATGGCTGACTCGGCTGGAGAGAAGTTTGGTGACCAGCTTTCAGCGTTTCTACTATCGCTTTCACTCACTTCAAATTTTTGGGGCAGAACTTCCGGCATTGAAGTTATGCGGTCAATTTTGTAACTCTTAAGGACACCATCTTCTTTGGTCCTAGCAATTAGATACGAGGAACCATCAAACGTGGCGATTCGAAGTGGTTCAACGACACGATTCTTTAGTTTTGTTGAGCGGTAGTCAAAGCTCACTGCTCGCTTTAACTTGATGGCGCGCACGAGTGGGTTGTAGTAGTTAGAAATGGCGAGTGATCCGTCAGTTCCAGGTCCGTCGTTAAAAATACTGAATACGCCGTATTTTCCAAATCCGTAGAGTCGAAGCGCTAAGCGAATAACTCTTTCTTCTTGTTCGCCAAAGAAGATTCCAACCGCTGCCATAGAGTCAGCGTCAATCCAGTATCCAGAAGTTCCGTCACCAGAAACGCTCGTCTCAACCTGGATGCCATTTGATCGGATGTCTTTTTTATCTCGCTCAAACTTCTGTCGAACGGCGAGTCGATCACCTTCGTACGCTTTCATCAGTTTGTTGCTCTTGGGGTCATCAATGGTCAGGTCACGAATAATCTCATCTTGAGTGAGGGGCTTGTCCTTGGTGGCATTTTGCAATAGCAAAACAAGGGCCATTAAGCGGTCACGCTTCGGGTCTGAACTTTTTGGTTTTGGGGCCATTGACCGTCACCTTCACTAGAGATACTGAGAGTACAGCCAGGGTGTGACATCGTGGCGACTCGCCTATTTATGGCCTGTGGAACAGGTGACGCTGGGGCATTACGATTGACAAGGTCAAAGCTGTCTTCAGGAGTGCCATGCCGACGTACGAATACGAATGCCAGAACTGCAACCAGCGTGTAGAGGCCGTCCAGAAGTTCTCGGACGCTCCACTCACGACGTGTGAGCACTGTGGCGGCGATCTGAAGAAGGTTTTTTCTGCCGTGGGAATTGTCTTCAAGGGCAGTGGGTTCTATAAGAACGACAGCCGTGGAGCAAGCTCTTCAACTACGCCCCCCGCTTCGACTCCAGCACCTGCAGCAGCCCCAGCACCTGCAGCGCCTGCACCAAAATCTGCTGACTAACTCTTAGGAGCTCACCATGGCTGATCCACATTCACCGAGTACTGAGCTCGCCTACTTAAGTGCGATTGAAGTTATTTCTCGTTTAGAAAATAAAAGCCTCACTTCAGCCGAGTTAATAGCAGCACTAATCGAACGAATTCAGAACATTGACGTCGACGGCACAGCGATTTCACTTCACTCAATCGCTGCGGTGCACGAAGAAGCGCTAGCAACAGCACGCGAAAGAGACGACGAACGTAGCCGCGGAATTTCTCGTGGAGCGCTTCACGGTGTTCCAGTAATCATTAAAGACAACATTGAAGCTATTGGACTTCCGGGACTTGCTGGATCCACTTCGCTTATTGGCAGACCCACTCGTGATGCGAAGCTCGTTGTGAGTCTCAAAGAAGCCGGGGCAATCATTCTTGCCAGCACGAACTTAAGTGAGTGGGCCAACATTCGCTCCACCAGGTCGTCAAGTGGTTGGAGCGCAACTGGTGGACTCGTTGGCAACCCATGGGCCCTAGAGCGTTCCGCCGGAGGGTCTTCTTCAGGCACTGGTGCCGCACTTGCAGCAGGACTTAGCCCACTCGGCATTGGAACAGAAACTGACGGATCAATTACATGCCCTGCATCGCTCAACGGAGTATCTGGACTTAAGCCAACTGTTGGCACAGTGTCTCGTGAGTTTGTAGTTCCAATTAGCCCCAGCCAGGACAGCCCCGGGCCAATGGCGCGCAGCGTCGACGATGTGGCACTTCTCTACAGCGTTCTAAGCAACACAACAAAGCCAGAGAACTTGTCGAGTCCACGAATTGTTATGTCTCCCACGTGGATGACTGGTCACCCAGAAACCGATGCGTGTTTCAAAAACATTGTGGAAATTCTAAAAATCACTGGCACCGAAGTCGCGCAGCGTGACTTCGCCGTCGCTGGCGAACAAGAAGGCAACGACGAACTTCACGTACTTCTCTCAGAGCTCGTTACCTCAATGGGCACGTATCTCACGAACCGACCAGGCAGTGGCGTTTCTTCACTACAAGATGTTGTGGACTTTGAAGATCGACACGCTGAGATTGAGCAACCTTATTTTGCTCATGAACTCTTCGACATGGCACTCGAAAAGGGTGGCACTGAAACTGAGTCCTACAAACTTGCTCGCGAGCGAAACCTGAAGTGGGCAACTGAAACGTGTCTGACCCCGGGCCTTGAGGGCTACGACGCCGTCATCTCGCCCGCCTACGGACCTGCATGGAAAACAGACTTGGTCACAGGCGGTCACCCAGGCGCTTCCAGCCCCTCAATTGGGGCGGCGGCTATCGCTGGCTGGCCAATTATGAGCGTGCCTATGGGGCTAATTAAGGGCCTTCCAGTGGGTCTGTGCATCATTGGCCGACCACACAGTGAGTGGCAGATTTTAGAAGTTGCGAAGAAGATCGAGCAGCTCGTTACGCTTCCGCGCCCACTGTGGACAAAACCCACTCGCGGCTAGTTATTCGAACGTAGCGTCTGAAGTATCTGGCTTGGTCTGTTGCAGTCGAGCAAGTTCCTCAGGCGCAATGTGACAGCGATACGCATGTCCATCAGCTGTTGTCTGGAACTCTGGTGCCACTGTGGCGCAGCGCTCTCCAAGTGAACGAGGACAGCGAGTGTGGAAACGACATCCAGATGGTGGATTCGCCAAACTAGGCATTTGACCCTTCAGTCGAATGCGCTCACCCTTAACTGAGTTCGCAGCCGAGTTCGCTGACAACAACACCTCGGTGTACGGGTGATGAGGAGGAGCAACAACGGACCTCGCTGGCCCGATTTCAACAATTTCACCTAAGTACATAACCGCAATGCGGTCAGCCAAGTAATTAACAACTGCAAGGTCGTGCGAAATGAAGAGATACGCCAAGTCGCTGTCGCCTTGAAGATCTACGAGCAAGTTAAGAATTGTTGCCTGAACTGAAACGTCGAGTGCTGATGCTGGTTCGTCAAGAATTACTACTTGAGGCACTCCAGCGAACGCGCGTCCAATTGCAACACGCTGCTTAAGACCACCAGAAAGCGCACTCGGGCGAAGCTCTAAGTGATATCCCTGCAGCTTTACTGACTTAGCGAGTTCGAGGATTCTTTTTGTCCGGTCACTGGCAGACATTGGAGCAGCGAGTTGCTTAATTGCACGACCAAGTATTCGAGATACTGAGAACTTAGGGTTGAGTGCCGTGTCGGGATTTTGAAAGACCATCTGCAAGAAGTGCGACTGAGAATCTTGTGAGCGGTGTGCTTCTCCGCCCGATGTAATTGATCCGGCGTCTGGTTTGTAGAGACCGGCGATAGTTCGAGCCAAAGTGGTTTTTCCACTTCCCGACTCACCCACGAGACCCAGAATTTCTCCAGCATTAATTGTTAGCGAGACATCACTAAGGACAGTGATCTCACCGTTCTTACCCTTGAAGCGCTTCGCAATGTGATCAACAACAATTACAGGAGTTGCTTCTCGAGCAACGCGCTTGGTGATTTGCACTGCGGTCTTTGTTCCTCCAGCACGAGCGAATTCTTCTTTCAGACCGTCACGCTTAAGACAAGCACTCTTGATGGAACTGCCTGCACATGCTTGCAGCGGTGGAGGTGACGTTTCACACTCGGGACTTGCGATTGCACAACGTGGAGCAAATGAGCAGCCAGTAAGTACGTAACCAAGCGGTGGCAAGTCTCCAGGAATTGGCTCAAGTCGACTGTCTTCTTTAGTTTCACCCCACTTAGGAACTGAGTTAAGAAGTCCAATGGTGTACGGATGGTGAGGGTCACTCATTACTTCACTGGTGATGCCCTCTTCAACAAGTCGTCCCGCGTAAAGAACGCCAACACGGTCACACAGTCTTGAAACAATGCCAAGGTTGTGGCTAATAAACAGTGTTGAAGTACCCATCTCTTTTCGAAGTTGAATAACAAGTTCAATAATGTCGGCTTCTACCGTGGCGTCAAGGCCAGTTGTTGGTTCGTCCATGACGAGTAGTGCTGGGTTTGCAGCGAGCGCCATGGCAATCATCACGCGCTGTTGCTGACCACCAGAAAGCTCATAGGGGTAACGCTCCATGATTCGCGCAGGGTCAGAGAAACGAACTTTCTCGAACATCTCGACGGTCTTAGCCATGGCGTCGTCCCAGCTGTCGCCACCGTGAAAGTGAAAGACCTCAGCCACTTGGCGGCCAACGAGCATGGTTGGATTAAGCGATGATCCCGGGTCTTGGTAAACCATGGCAACACGAGTTCCGCGCCATTCGCGAAGTTGCTCAGGTGACGCAGTAATAACGTCTTCGCCCTTAAGCAAAATTGTTCCAGATTCAGTGAGCGCATTGTTGGCGAGATACGCCATAACAGCCATAGCAACGGTGCTCTTTCCACAACCCGATTCACCCACGAGCCCGTACGCTTCACCACGGTTAATTTCAAATGACACGTCACGAAGTACTGGGAGCTTTCGCCCCTGGCTCACGTAGGAAACACTGAGGTCATTTACTTGAAGTGTTACATCGCTACTCATGCGTTCAGTTCCTTTTGAATAGCTTCAACAATCAAGTTGATTCCAACGACCAATGTCGCGAGCGCGAGCGCTGGGAAGAGAACAACCCATGGTGCCATCTGAATGTAGAGACGACCCTGTGTAATAGTGAGCCCCCAGTCAGGTGATGGTGGTTGAGCGCCTAGCGTCAAGAATGAAAGTGTCGCCGCAGTAAAGATTGCGTATCCCACTCGAATAGTTGCTTCCACAATAATTGTGGAGGTGATGTTCGGGAGAATTTCCGCAAACATGATGTAGAGACTTCGCTCTCCTCGTAATTTCGCCGAGGCAACATATTCTTTTTCTCGCTCAACAAGCACCACGGAGCGAATCGTTCGTGAAATAACAGGAGTGAAGATAATTCCGATCAACAAAACGACTGTGAATTCTGATGTACCAATTAGTGAAAGCACTAGTACCGCGATAATGATCAGTGGGAACGCCAAGAATGCATCGACGACGCGCATGATGATCGAGTCAATTTTTCCGCCGAAGTACCCAGTGATGAGACCAACAACCGTTCCTCCAGCAATTCCTAGCAGTGTCGCAAGTGGAGCAACCTTAAGGATTGACGTACATCCAGCGAGTACTCGTGAAAATACGTCGCGCCCGAGCCAGTCGGTGCCAAACCAGTGTGCGCCAGATGGACCTTGCAGCGTTATGAAGGCGTGCTGCGACTGAGGGTCTTGAGGTGCGATGGTCGTCGCAAAAATTGCATCAATGACCCAAAAGGCAACAATGACGAAGCCAATGACAAAGCTTGGCTTCTTAAATAACTGCTGCCAGTGCGACCTAAAACGCTCACTGCGAGTTTGGAGTTGTCCAACGTTTGCAAGAAGTGGATCAATGATTGCTTCAGCCATTACGCCAACCTCACTCGTGGATTGAGCCATGCCGTAAGTAGGTCGGCCACAAGATTGCCAACCGTGTAAATAAGGGCCACTAAGAAAACAGACGCCTGGAGTACTGGTTGGTCGTGCTGGGTGGCTGATGTGTAGATCAAGTTACCAATACCTGGGTAGTTGAACAACGTCTCAACAACGACAAGTCCTCCAACGAGGTAGCCCGCCTGTACTGCGGTTACGGCAATGGTTGGTAGGAGCGAATTACGAAGAATGTGTCGAGCCAGAATTCTCGATGGTGGAAGTCCCTTTAGTACTGCTGTGCGGTTGTAGTTCGATTCAAGCGCTTCAATTGTTCCAGCCCTAGCAATACGAGAGATGTAACCAAAGATGAGAAGCATTTCAGGCATGGCGGGGAGAAAGAAATTTCTTACAATCTGCCAGGGATTCCATCCAGGAACATTCGAAAACACCGGGAACCACTTAAGAACAAGTGAGAACAAAATAATTACTCCCACACCTGTTACGAATTCAGGTAGTGCGAGCATTGACATTCCTGTGATCGAAATGATCTTGTCAATCTTGGTGTTCCTCTTAACTGCAGCCAGGACTCCAAGTCCTACTGAAATTGGAACAATGATGATGAGTGCAAATGCGCCGAGCATCAGTGAGTTGAGGAATTTTTGCATCACGAAAGATAGAACTGGGATCTGCTGAGTGATTGATGTGCCCCAGTCCCCTGTGACAAATGAGCTAATCCAGTTCCAGTAGCGAATGAGCACCGGGTGATTAAAGCCAAGTTGCACGTCGACTGCATGAACCTGCGCATCAGTTGCAAACTGACCAAGAATTGTGCGGCCAATGCTTCCAGGAAGTACGTCACCCGCAATAAAAACAATGAATGACACGAGCAGCAACGTTGCTAGAGAAAGCAACACTCGCTTCGAAACGTATCTAGACATTTTTCCCTTACTTATTTAAATACTGCCGGACGCAAGGCGCGCCCGGCAGTATTTAAATGACTTCATTTGCTCATTTAGTAATGAACAAAAACTATTTACTTGTGTCCCTTTGGAAGTGACATACCGGTGACGTTTACAAGTGTTGATGGTGCGTATCCAATGTTTACGCCCTTTGCAACTGCTTGTGTGTCACTAATCCAGTAGGCAAGACCGAACGGCACCTGATCGTGCATTTCTTTTGCGATCTTGTACGCAACGTCCTGAAGTGCTGTTGGGTCAGTTGTGGTGTTCATCTGGTCAACAAGCGTGTCGAATGTTGAGTCTGCCCAGTGAGACACGTTCCATGAGTTACCTGTCTTGTAGTACTGGAGTCCCTGTGAAGGAATTCCACGTGCTGACCAGTCAGTAATACCCATTGGCACTGCAGTCCACTCGTTGTAGAAGTTGTCCTGTGACTCAATCTTCAAAGTGATGTCAATGCCAGCCTTCTTGCAGTCAGCCTTAATCTGCTGAGCAAGTGTTGGAATTTCGTACACGTTTTCAGTTGTCAGTGTGACCTTAAGCCCACGTGACTTTCCAGCCTTAGCCAAGTACTTCTTAGCTGCAGCGAGGTCCTGCTTGCGCTGTGGAATCATCTTGTTGGCCTTTGCAGACTGTGGGAACACAGGAGCCATGTAGTGATCGTTGGCGAGTGTTCCGTATCCGTGAAGACATGCCGCGATCATTGCAGGGCGGTCGAAGCAGCTAGCGATTGCAAGACGTGTGTTCACGTCAGCAAGTGGCTGTCCAGCGTCGGTACGCATCTGAATACTGCGGTATGAAGATGAAGCGTGTGACTTGATGGTCACGTTTGGAAGGTGGAACAACTGCGCTGCAGTACCGTACGAAACCGCAGGCATGTAGTCGTAGATTCCACCAGCCATTGCAAGAACACCTGTAGAGATGTCCTGGTAGAACGCAAGGTTAATTCCGTCCATGAATGGTCCAGCAGTTGGGTTCCAGTACTTAGGGTTCTTAACGTATGTTGCACCTGCACCTGGGGTGTAGGACTTAACCATGTAAGCACCAGTTCCTTGAGCTGAAGACATGAATGTTCCAGCCTTGTAGTTCGCAGGAAGAATGATTGACTGGTACGCAAATGGTGATGTGAGGTAAGGGAATCCAACCCATGCAGCATCAAGGTTGAATGTAACTTCCATTGCACCAGTTGCAACAACTCCAGAAGCTGACAAAACGCCCTTGTATGTTGCTGAAGCAGCTGATCCGCTTGCAACGAGTGACTTGTATGTAGCAACAACGTCTGCAGCAGTTAGCGGCTGTCCGTTGTGGAATGTAACGCCTGGGCGAATTGTGAAGACGTGTGTCTTTGCGTCGACCATTTTGTAAGCAGAAGCGAGCTGTGGCTTAAGCACCCAGTCAGTGCCTGGGTACATCAAGTACTCACCAGCGATCTGAGTCGCAACAATTCCACCTTGGTCAAGAACCATTGCAGGGTCTGGAAGTGAAGTTGGAACGTTTGTTCCAATAGTTGCTGTACCACCAACGTTGACTGTTGCAGCTGCTGCAGCACCTGGAAGCGCAGTCTCAATGATTGAACCAATCATTGGAACACTGATTCCAACAGCAGTTGCTTGCTGCAAGAACTTACGACGGTCCCATCGGCCAGACTTCAACTCTGAATACATGTTGTATTCGAGTTCGTTTGGCGTATCTGAATTATTTGCCATTTTATTTTCCCCCCCGGTAAAAGGCCTGTCCACTTTGGAAGCGCCTTTTCACTGGACAAACGAACATTACGGCGAGTTCTCTTTACTGTCAAGTAACTGCTCTGCTTTTAACCTAGGTAATCTGAATTTGATAATTGCTATGTTTATCCCTATACCGCACGCGGAAACGCTAAACAATATTAAGGAACAAAAGTGTCAAATAAAAATGATTTAGATGGCAAAATTTCGCAAGGTTGGGGTGGCTCTGCACCAAATGGCGCACACGTCAATGTCTTTCTCGCCAATCGAGGAAGTGCTACCGCCGCTGCACTCACCAGCGTTTTCACTAACCCATCTCCTGGTTTCTGCCCAATCGTTGTTGTAACTGGTGAAGATCAAGCTTCGTATCAAACAGTGCTTCCGCCAACAATCATGCTGAACAAGATTGCACCTTCAACTGAATTCCAGGAAACATTGATTTTTGGTGCCGCACAAGTTGGCATTGCCCAAGCAGTGCTTGACAGTGTTGCAGCTGGACTTCTCGAAGCAACTCAAGACACCCTGGTCTACGTCGCACTATGGATTGATGGTGCTGCAGATTCTGAAGACGCAGTTCGTGTCTCAATGCGCCAAGCAGTTAACGCTGCAATTAATGAAGCTGTTAATGGTCGCCCAGCAGGTGCTGGCGCAGCACTCGTGCAACAACGTGACTCAGTCACCCACCCTTTTTACGGAGGGTAATTAGCGTTCAGCGCGAAGCTGAATACCCATCAAGTCTTCGTAGAGTTTCACCGCGAGCATTTCGCCACCGTTTTCTCCGTACTGACGCATTGCGCGACGGTGTACTTGCTCGGTGAGTGCTGCCATCTCTACAGGAACGCCTAAGTCGCGGCCCATGTCAACTGCGAGTCCGAGGTCTTTGCACACGAGACGCATGGCAAATGACTCGTCGTAGTCGCCCACGAATACAGAATTGATGTCGTGCTCGATGAAGTTCGAGTTCGCAGGACTTGCAACGAGCGCCTTTTGAAGTACGTCAATGTCAATACCTGCGAGCGATCCCATCACGAATGCTTCAGCTGCGGCGATTGCGTGTTCGAACCACAAGAGATTGAGGATGAGCTTCACTGTGTGACCGGCACCGACTGGTCCGATTCTGAAAATTCGTGCAGGGTCACCCATTGCTTCAAGGACTGGGAGCATCTGTTTGTAGAGATCTTCATCGCCACCGACAAAAATCTGCAACGTTCCAGAGATTGCACCCTTGGCCATGCCACTCACCGGAGCATCAAGTTGACCAACACCCATTGCGGCGATCTTTGGAGCAAGTTCACGACCGAGCCCTGGTGAGCTCGTGCTCATGTCAATCCACGTAGAGCCCTTTTTCATTCCCTCAAGAACGCCACCAGGTCCCGCAATTACTTCTCGAACTTGAGCTGGCCCAGGGAGCATGGTGATGACAACATCAACTTGCTGCGCGAGTTCTTTTGGAGTTGCTGCAGCGCTTGCGCCTAGTGCAACAAGTTCGCTCACAGCTTTTTCATTTAGATCGAAGACAACCGTGTCGAATCCACTCTTGATGATGTTCTTGGTCATTGGTGATCCCATGTGGCCAAGTCCTATAAATCCGATACGCATATATCCCCCAGTTTTAATCAGCTCCATTAAGCCAAATCGAAGGTAGCACACGTATTTGCGAAGAATTGTCCACAATTCGCCGCCGGTAGGCTGAAGGAGTGATTCTTCCAACTATTGAAACGCCCGCCGACCTTCAGGCGCTTTCATACGACGAACTAAACCAACTCAGCCAAGAAATACGTGAGTTCATTATTTCTAGTGTGACAACGACTGGTGGACACCTGGGCTCAAACCTTGGCGTTGTTGAACTCACCTTGGCGCTGCACCGCGTCTTTGACTCCCCGAAGGACATTCTGCTTTGGGACACTGGTCACCAGTCTTATGTTCACAAACTCCTCACCGGTCGTCGTTATGGATTCAAAAACCTTCGACAGCGCGGTGGCCTTTCAGGATATCCAAGTCGCAACGAATCTGAGCACGACTGGATTGAGTCAAGCCACGCATCAACCGCACTCTCTTACGCCCACGGACTCTCTGTTGCTCTAGAAGCAAAGAAGGAGCTCATTGGTCATGGTGGGAACCGACATGTAGTTGCCGTTGTGGGTGATGGATCGCTCACCGGAGGAATGGCGTATGAAGCGCTTAACAATCTCGGGCACTCCAATCAGCGTGTGGTCATTGTTCTAAACGACAATGGACGCAGTTACGCACCAACTATTTCTAAGTTGTCAGAACAGCTAACAACACTTCGACTCAACAAGTCCTACCTCACACTTCGTGACCGTATTCGCAAACTCGTCCCTCGCATGCCAAAAGCGGGTCAAGCTGCGTACGCGGGTCTGCACGGATTTACAAAAGCGGTTCGTGAATTAGTAACGCCCCACGCATTCTTTGAAAACCTTGGTGTTCGCTACGTTGGCCCTATAAATGGTCACAACATTGAAGCACTCGAGGTCGCACTAAAGAGCGCATCGACGTGGGACGGCCCAATTGTTGTGCACGTACTTACTGAAAAGGGTCGTGGCTACGAGCCCGCAACTAACGACGAACTAAAGATGCACGACTTCAAGTTGCCACCACGCCTCAATGATGAAGAAGTTGCCCCACAGTCATTTACCAAAGCATTCTCAGACGCCCTACTTACTCTTGCCAGTGCCGATGAGCGCATTGTTGCTATCACCGCTGCCATGGCGGGGCCAACAGGACTACTTGGATTCCAAGAACAATTCCCTAAGCGATTCTTTGACGTAGGAATTGCAGAGCAACACGCCGTTACTGCTGCTGCGGGTATGGCAATGGGCGGACTCAAGCCCGTTGTTGCTCTCTATTCAACATTCTTCTCGCGAGCATTCGATCAAGCCAACCTCGATGTTGGACTGCTTGACCTGCCGGTTGTATTTGTATTTGACCGTGCCGGAATTACTGGTGACGACGGACCAAGTCACCACGGAATTCTCGACATCGCGCTCTGTCTCGCAATCCCGAACATGACAATCTTTGCGCCATCAACTACGCAAGAGATCCCTGGCATGCTCGCCAAGGCCCTTTCACTTTCGACACCTTCAGCCATCAGATTCCCAAAGACGCTGCCGCAACCATTCGATGGAAAAACTGGTGATGGACTCGAAGCCCGCAAAATTCAACAAGGCGACGGTTCTCTCTGCGTTCTCGCGGTTGGAAAAATGGCCACCTCAGCCTTTGCCGCGTTAGAGCTCATGGGCGAGGACGCGAAGAAGATCACGCTCTACGACGTACGAGTACTGCCACCAGATCAGAACATGATTGATGATGCGGTAAAGCACGCACGAGTTATCACTATTGAAGATGGAACTCGTCACGGTGGAGCTGGAACGCTGATGGTGTCAGTAGTCAGAAGTCGTGCACAAGAACTTGGCTTGCCATTTCCAACAACTCGTATTCTCGGTGTGCCACGTGCATACCTCGAGCAGAATCGTCCTGATTTGTTGCTAGCAGAAATTGGACTGGACCCCGAAGGAATCAAGGGTGCGCTCTCTCGCCTCCTTAATGATCAGCCAGAGTTTGGTCACGAAGTGCCCGAAGCTCCACGTCCACATTTTCTTTAATTCCGCTACATTGAACTAATGACCTACGAAGTTGTTAAAAGCGAAGAGCAGTGGCTAGAAGAACTTGGTCCCGAGCGTTACGCCGTACTGCGCCAAGCAGGAACCGAAGCGCCATTTACTGGTTCGCTACTTAATGTGAACGCCAACGGCACGTACACCTGTGGAGGGTGCAATCAGGTGCTCTTTAACAGTGGCCAAAAGTTTGACGCACACTGTGGATGGCCAAGTTTTGATGCCTGTGAGCCAGGAACAATCATTGAGAAAGAAGATCGCTCACTGTTTCGTGCGCGTACTGAAATTCTTTGCTCGAAATGTGGTGGACATTTAGGCCACGTATTTGACGATGGTCCAACCCCAACGGGGCTTCGCTACTGCGTTAATTCTCTATCGATTGAATTCGAAGAAACGAATTAAACGTCTAAGAAGCGTCGGATCGCAATTGCTGATCCAACTGATCCAATAAGTATTCCAACCACAAGCACTACGGCATTGGTGCCAAGTAGCGCGTTGGTGTTGAGTTGGAACTCATTGTGCAGTGGGTACCAAACGTGAAGTGCGGTTACTGCACCAACCGCTACGAGCGATCCGAGAAGTCCCTGGATGAATCCTTCAGTTATGTATGGAATTCTGATGAACCAGTTGGTTGCTCCAACGAGTTTCATAACTGAAACTTCGCGACGTCGAGCGAAGATTGCCATGCGAATGGTGTTGAGGATCAACACAGTCGCTGAAAGAAGTAGAACAGCGGCGAGTGCCAAGAACACGATTTGGAGAACTCTGATTGCCTTATTCATTTGACGAATCTGCTGCTCTGGGGCTGTGACCTTGTAAACACCAGGCTCATTGCTAAATGTTGATTCAACAACAAATGCGTCCGACGGAACTACAGGGACACAGCGAAATGACGACGGCATGTCAGCCACGGTGAGAACTTGCGACTCTGAACGAGGAAGTAGCTGCACTGCTTCTTGGTAGTCCTGCTGCTGGGTGTAGAACACGCAGTTCTTAACAATTGGCAAGTTAGCAAGCTGACCTTGAATGCTCGTAATTTCACCCTCAGATGCAGCTGGCTGCATCCATACAGTTACTCGGGTCCCCTGCTGCCACTGCGCAGAAGCCTGTGCGGCACTCTGCTTTAGAAGGAGCGCTGAACCTACAAGCGAAAGTGAAACAGCCACGGTGAGAATCGCAGCAATAGTCATCATGCGGTTTCGCCACAAGTTAGAGAAGGTCTCTTTAAAGGCGTACCGGAAATAAACGCGCATTAGCTCGATACCTCATCAATGCCGTACACACCGCGTACTTGGTCACGAATCATTTCACCCTTATCGAGTTCAATAACGCGACGGCGCATGCGGTCTACAAGTGCCTTGTCGTGAGTGGCCATAACAACAGTTGTCCCGGTGCGATTGATTCGCTCGAGCAGCGCCATGATTGACTCAGAGTTTGTCGGGTCGAGGTTTCCAGTTGGTTCGTCTGCGAGAAGAATAAGTGGGCGGTTTACGAAGGCACGAGCAACGGCAACACGCTGCTGTTCTCCACCAGAGAGCTCACTCGGCAGGCTGTTGGCCTTTTCACTAAGTCCAACAAGTTCCAGAATCTGTGGAACCTGCGAATCAACAGTTGACTTTGGTCGGCCAATCACTTCGAGGGCGAAAGCCACGTTTTCAAAGACTGTTTTGTTTGGTAGAAGACGAAAGTCCTGGAAGACACAGCCAATATTGCGACGAAGGTATGGCACTCGCCACTTCGGCAAGTCACCAATGTCGCGTCCAGCTTCAAGGATGCGTCCCTGGTCTGGAGTCTCTTCGCGAAGGAGAAGTCGTAGGAAGGTTGTCTTTCCTGATCCTGAAGATCCAACAAGGAATACGAATTCGCCCTTTTCAATGTCGAGCGAAACGTCCTTAAGGGCATGCGTACCGTTCTTGTACGTCTTTGAAACATTCTCAAAACGAATCACGGTCACCCCCTTGGGTCAATTGATAAGTGTAAAAACACTTATATCTACGTAGCAACCATTCTAGTTAGGTGAACAGTATTTTTGGTGCAAGAAAATACAGTGGTTTAAGGCTTTTAGAAGTTCTTAACTACGTGCGCGCTGACGACGTAGCTCTGCTTCCATAAACCCATCGAGGTCTCCGTCAAGCACAGCTTCAACGTTTCCTGTTTCAAAGTCGGTTCGGTGATCTTTAACGAGTTGATACGGAGCCTGAACGTAGCTTCGAATTTGTGATCCCCAAGCATTTTCGCCACGGTTACCGCTCAGTGCATCCATTTCAGCCTGACGTTCACTGCGTGCTTTTTCTGCAAGCTTCGCTTCCAAGATCTGCATGGCACGGTCACGGTTCTGGTGTTGAGAGCGTTCATTCTGACAACTCACAACAATGCCCGTAGGCATGTGTGTGATGCGAACTGCAGAGTCAGTCTTGTTGATGTGCTGACCACCAGCCCCAGACGCACGATAGGTATCAACGCGTAGATCTTTTTCATCAATCTCCACTTCATCAGCACCATCATCAAGCATTGGAGTGATTTCAAAGCTCGCAAAGCTTGTTTGGCGACGTGCTTGTGAGTCAAAGGGGCTGATTCGAACGAGACGGTGCACGCCACGCTCCGCACCTAGCCACCCGTAGGCAAAACGACCTTTAACAATGAACGTCGCAGAAAGTAGGCCTGCTTCTTGTCCTTCAGTTACTTCGTCGTATTCAACCGCAAAACCACGACGCTCCGCCCAGCGTGAATACATGCGCATGAGCATCTCGGTCCAGTCCTGCGCATCAGTTCCACCAGCACCAGCGTGCAGTTCGACAATTGCGTCGTTCTGGTCATAAGGCCCACTGAAGAGACTCTGCGTCTCAAGCGCACTAATAGCTTGTTCAAGTTTTGTAACAGTTGCAGTTAGCTCATCAAGGATTGCGAGATCTTCACCAGATGAAAGTGCATCACGAGAAAAATCTGCGAGCACTTCTCCATCATCAAGCGCTGAACGTAGCGCGTCAAACGCAGCTAGGTCATTGTTGAGTCGACCCAGTTCGGTCGTAACTGCACGAGCGTGATCTTGATCGTTCCAAAGATTCGGGTCTTCTGCTTCAGCGCTTAGTGCAGCGTGACGCTCGCGACTCTGATCAATTTTTAAATAGTCTTTTGCCGCATTCCAGCGAACTTCGAGTGCAGCGAGTGCGCTTGACGCTTCGCGAACTGCGTTCTCAGCCTTATGGTCGGCCATGGCACTGCTTAAATTTCTTGCCAGTTCCGCACCAGCACGGTTCATTGCGACCAATTTTGTCGCCCTGCTTTGGCAGTGCCTTTTCGCCAGCCTTGTGAGCTGGAAGTTCAGTCGCCCCTGGGGCAACCTCATTCGCATTTGTCTGGGCGCGGGCAAGTCCGGCGTCATCGTTTGTCGAAGGCGTTGGTGTTGCTTCAACGTGCGTTACGAAACGAACAAAGTCACGGTCAACTTCTTCGAGCAAGTGCTCAAACATTGCGTAACCCTCTTTTTGCCATGCGGTAAGTGGGTCCTGCTGGGCAACTTGGCGAAGGTGAATTCCATCACGTAAGTAGTCCATGTCAGAAAGGTGTTCACGCCAACGCTGATCGAGGATCTGCAACATAACGTCGCGCTCAATCTCCTTAGCGGTATCGAGTCCACCTTCGTAGCTTTCAGACTTCACGGCGTAGATTTTCTTCGCTTCAGTGATTACAGCTTCAATGACGTCTTCACGGTCATTGATGGCTGTGAGCTCATCAAGTGACATTTTTGTTGGGTAGTACGTCTGAAGATCAACCATCAGGGCATTGATGTCCCACTCTTCGTCAAACTCTGAATCGAGGCGGTTAAGCACTGCTTCTTCGAGCACCTTTTCCATTAGCTCAAATGCTTGCTCGTGGATGTCTTCACCATCAATCACTTGCTGGCGACGACCATAGATAACTTTTCGCTGCTCGTTCATTACTTCGTCGTACTTAAGAACATCCTTACGGATTTCAGCGTTACGTCCTTCAACACCGTTCTGTGCGCGCTCGATTGCCTTGGTAACCATCTTGGCTTCAATAGCTTCACCATCTGGCATTGTGCGGTCCATGACCCATGACACGGCACCAGTAGCGAACAAGCGAAGTAGTTCGTCCTCGAGTGAAAGGTAGAAACGGCTCTCGCCTGGGTCACCTTGACGACCTGAGCGACCACGAAGCTGATTATCAATGCGTCGTGAATCGTGACGCTCAGTTCCTACAACGTACAGTCCTCCAACAGAGCGAACTTCTTCACCTTCAGCGTCACACAGTGGCTTCCACTTTGCGAATGATTCTTTATACGCTGCGTCGTACTCTTCGGTGCCTTGTTCTAGACCCTTACCTTGTACTTCGCGATTAGCAAGACCTTCAGCGTTACCACCAAGGATTACGTCAACTCCACGACCAGCCATGTTGGTAGCAACAGTTACTGCGTTCTTTCGACCAGCTTGGGCAACAACTTCAGCTTCACGGAAGTGCTGCTTTGCGTTAAGTACTTCGTGCTGGATGCCAGCCTTAGTGAGGGCCTTAGAAAGAAGTTCAGACTTTTCAACTGATGCGGTTCCAAGTAGCACTGGTTGGCCCTTGTCGCTTCGCATACGAACGTCATCGACAATGGCATTGAACTTGTCTTGTTCGGTCTTATAAATAAGGTCTGCCTGATCTATGCGCTGTGGGTCACGGTGCGTAGGGATTGGCACGACTACGAGACCGTAGGTGTTGCCGAATTCAGCGGCTTCAGTTTCAGCAGTACCAGTCATACCGGAGAGCTTTTCGTAGAGACGGAAGTAGTTCTGGAGTGTAACTGTCGCCCACGTGTGGTTTTCTTCTTGAATGCGAACGCGTTCCTTCGCTTCAACAGCTTGGTGCAGTCCATCAGACCAGCGACGACCATCAAGGGTGCGTCCGGTGAATTCGTCAATGATCTTTACTTCGCCATCAGCTACGAGGTATTCCTTGTCACGGTGAAAGAGTTCCTTAGCGCGGAGTGCTTGGCCGAGTTGGTGAACATAGTTAGTCGCCACTGCGTCATACAAGTTGTTGACGCCAAGTTGCTTCTCAACCTTTTCAATACCTGCTTCGGTCGGAACAACAGTCTTCTTTTCTTCATCAACTTCGTAGTCAACGTCGCGAGTTAGTGAGCGAACGATTGTAGAGAACTGGTAGTAGAGCTTCGTGACATCTGACGCTGGGCCAGAAATGATGAGAGGGGTACGTGCTTCGTCAATAAGGATCGAGTCAACTTCGTCGACGATGGCGTAGTGGTGACCGCGCTGGACCATGTGTTCGGCGCGCCGGGCCATGTTGTCTCGTAGGTAGTCGAATCCAAATTCAGTATTCGTTCCATACGTGACGTCTGACGCGTACGCCTCACGCTTTTCTTCAAACTCAGTGAGGTCAGGTCCGACGCGACCAACACTGATACCTAAGAAGCGGTGAAGCTGTCCCATCCAGTTAGCGTCACGAGTAGCGAGGTAATCGTTCACTGTTACAACGTGCACGCCTTTTCCAGCCAGTGCGTTCAAGTACACCGGCAAAGTTGAAACGAGAGTCTTACCTTCACCGGTTTTCATTTCTGCAATCCATCCGAAGTGCAGTGCCATTCCACCCATGAGTTGTTCGTCATAGTGACGCTGACCAAGCACACGAGTAGCGCCCTCACGCACAACGGCGAATGCTTCAATAAGAAGGTCGTCGAGTGTTTCGCCGTCAGCGATTCGTGCACGGAATTCATCGGTCTTGGCGCGAAGTTCTTCGTCACTAAGAGCAGCCATGGCGTCACCAAGCTCGTTGATAGGTCCAACGAGACTTGCGAGTTCGCGAACTCGCTTGCCTTCTCCGGCCTTCAGAATCTTGTTAAACACACTCATGTTGTGACTTACCTTTAGTACTAGTACTTCTAAAGCTTCAGAGCTGCGAGTGCCTGACCTGGTCTTTGACCCCACACCCGCCTACGCCGGCGATGACCACTTTGATCATTCCAACGCAGGACTTACATCTAAACCGCGCCATGCTCAGCGTCGTTAAACGCCTTACGTGGGTCGTTTTGCCCGCGGCTAGCATCGACTTTCAACCACAGCACACTCGCAGCCCTGGGATACATTCTAGGCGTTTTAGGGACTTAGCCTTTCGGGCGAATCACTAGTACCAGTACGAGTCGTAGGCCAAGTACTAGAGAAGCCAGCGGAGCTAAAACACGTCTTAGTCCGCGTGCGGTCTGCCACTCAAAGCGAAGTGCACTCTGGTGATGAGCAATAAGCATCTCTCTAGACGCACGACTACGAGACAGTCCTTCAATGTGAGTCACCACAGCATCACTGCACGCGCCAACACCGTAGCCATGCTCACGAACCTGCCAGCAGAGCGCCATGTCTTCAGCGAACATGAAATAGCGCTCGTCGAATCCACCTATTTCTTCAAAGACATTTCGTCGAATTAAAAAACACGCACCAGAAACCCAGTCAACGGTTCCGTCACTTCGAGGCGAACGGTACGCCTTGGTGGCTGGGTTGCTTGGCCACACTGGAGCAAGCAGTGCGTGGAGTGCCGCGAGCCACAAGTTAGGAAAGACTCGCTGCGATGGATAGACGCTTCCATCGGGGCGATTGATCTGTGGTCCAACAACCGCAATGTTTGGATGCTCGTCTAAGTACTTCACCATTTGAGCAACTGCGTTCTCATGAACAACTACGTCTGGATTCGAAACAAGCAGAAGCTCAAAGCCACCCGAGTATGCAGCCCCTCGATTAACTCCGCGGCCATAACCGAGGTTTTGATGTGGCGCAACAAGAATTACGTCTCGTCCCGCAAGTGCAGGAGGTGTAGATCCAACTTCACCGTTTTCTACAACGACAACTTCCTTGATGCCGTTTTGTCGAAGAGAGTCAATGCACTCAGCAAGCGCAGCGCCAGCGTGAAAATCAACTACAACGCCAGCAACTCTTGAAGAAACATCACTCATTAGCTGTTCCTTTTTGCTCGGTCATTAAGTAAACGCGTCACTGCATCATGCCAGTTAGGAAGTGGCTCAAATGAGTTATTCCACTTCTTCGTAGAAAGATCGCTCCGCACTGGACGCGTAGCGAGTGGTGCAGGGCTTAAGTCAGATGTCTTAATTGCAGTAGCGAATTCGTTTCCCCGGCCGAGTACTTCTCCGGCGAATTTTGCAACTTCAAACCACGTTGTTGTTTCAGTGTTGGCAACGTGCCAGATTCCGCCGGGTCGACTTCGAACCATGGTTGCAAGCGCACGTGCCAGATCACTTGCGACGGTCACGCTTCCAGTTTGATCATCAACGAATCGAACGGTTTCTCCATTAAGAGCACGATCAGCAATAACGTGCAGCACGTTCTTGCCGCGAACACCCATTACCCATGAGGTTCGAACAATGGTGTCGTCGCTTGAGCAGAGCTGTTCTCCGAGCAACTTCGACGCACCGTAGACACCCAGAGGATTTGTCTGGTCATCTACTTCGTAAGCGCTCCCCTTATTGCCATCAAAGACATAGTCAGTTGAGACTGCAATGAGGTGTGAACCGTACTGTTTCGCCGCGAGGGAAAGTGATTCGGTTCCCTGTGCATTCACTAAGAAGCAGTTGTCACGATCGGTCTGCGCTTTATCAACTGCCGTATAGGCAGCAAGGTGAACAATGACGTCAGGTCGTGCCGTTTCAACAGCCTTCATCACCGCATCACGGTTTGTGATGTCAAGGTCGTGGTGGCTAAGTCCTAGGACTTCGAATTCGTTCTCTCCGACCGTCGTGGAATCAGGCTGGAAGCCTGCATCTCCACCTAGAGGCGTAATGCCACTCAGGACATCAACAAGGTCTACGCCCACTTGGCCAGCGGCTCCGGTTACGAGAACTCGAGTCATGTCGCGATCACCTGAACATGGCGCACGTGGATAATGTCACCGACAGAAATAATCTTCTCTTCACCCGCGGCGTTGAGAATAAGTCGACCAGTTTCATCAATGCCAGTTGCGAGTGCTGGGAACGTTGTGTCACTTTGTTCAACAATGACGGTTCGACCAATTGTTTCGAGGACTGATTCATATTCTGATCTCAACATCGCACGACCTGCATCAGTGTCGAGTAGCCCACGACGAATGTTTAGTTCTTCAAGAAGTTTCTCAAGTAATTCTTCTGGAGTAATTGTCACTCCAGAAACTTTGAGTGCGTTTGTTGCTGGAAGTCCTTCTGGACTATCAGTGAGATTTATTCCAATGCCCGCGACGATGCTCACCGAGTTTTCAAGTGCAACAACCTCAGCAAGTAATCCCGCAATTTTCTTGTCATCCACAATCAAGTCATTTGGCCACTTGAGTTGTGGGTAGATGTTACAAAGTGTTCCAAGTGCACTTCGAGCGCTGAGCGCTACCGCCGCAACGACGAGTTGCATTTCGTCAGGCGACGTTGCTGGAGAGAGGAGAATTGAACACATGAGTGCCGAACGTGGTGGTGCTTGCCATGTGCGGTCCAGACGTCCTCGACCCGCGCTCTGATAATCAGCACGAGCCACGAGGCCCTCAGAGGCGCCTTCTTTAGCCTTTACTGCTACGTAAGTATTGGTGGAGTTGATTTCTTCAAAGTGCTCAACTCGCCAGGTAATCGGGTTCACTCCATAAACACTAGGGTTTAGGAGACAAGTGGTAAGAATTAATGTCCATTTACGGAGGTTTTAGGTGCTTAAGAAAGTTCTCATCGCTAACCGCGGTGAAATTGCGGTTCGTGTAATCCGGACCTGTCGAGAGATGGGCATTGGAACCGTTGCCGTCTATTCCGAGCTTGACCGCAACGCTCTACACGTTCGCCTCGCCGATGAGGCCTACGCCCTCGGTGGATCTACTGCCGCCGAGAGCTACCTAAACACCGAAGCAATCCTTGACGTCATCAAAAAGTCTGGCGCTGACGCAGTGCACCCGGGCTACGGCTTCTTCTCAGAAAACACCGACTTCGCTCGCGCCATTACTGAAATGGGAGTGACCTTCATTGGGCCACCACCAGAAGCAATCGAAGTTATGGGTGACAAAATTTCTTCTCGAATCGCTGCACAGAAGGCCGGAGTTTCTGGCGTGCCTGGTCGCAACGAAACACTAAAGACTGCGAAGGAAGTTATTTCCTTCGGAAAAGAATTCGGATGGCCAGTTGCCATCAAGGCTGCCTACGGTGGTGGTGGACGCGGAATGAAAGTTGTTCAGAATGCTGACGAAGCTGAAGCTGCACTCGAGAGTGCAATGCGCGAAGCACTCAGTTACTTCGGTCGTTCAGAATGCTACGTAGAGCGCTACCTCACCTGGCCACGTCACATTGAGATGCAGGTGCTTGCTGACAAGCACGGCAACACACTCTGGCTCGGAGAACGTGACTGCTCAGCACAGCGTCGTCACCAAAAGCTCGTTGAAGAATCACCAGCGCCAAACTTCCCTGAAGAAGTTCGTCGCGCCATGGGTGAAGCTGCCGTAAAGGTTTCACAGGCCTGTGGTTACTACAACGCTGGAACAGTGGAATTCCTCTTCCAAGACGGAGAGTTCTTCTTCCTTGAAATGAACACTCGCCTCCAGGTAGAGCACCCAGTAACGGAACTCGTTACTGGACTTGACCTTGTTGAATGGCAGCTACGTATTGCTGCTGGTGAAAAATTAGAACTTACTCAGGACAGCATTGAGCGCAATGGTCACTCCATTGAAGTTCGCATCAACGCAGAAGATCCATCTGGTGGAAAGTTTGTTCCATCGCCTGGAACACTCACCCGTTTTGATCAGCCATCTGGTCCAGGAGTACGACTCGACGCTGGCTACGCAGCCGGTGACACTGTGTCGCAGTACTACGACAACTTGATTGGAAAGCTCATTGTCTGGGCTCCAACTCGTGAAAAGGCTCGTCGTCGCATGCTTCGAGCTATTGAAGAGACCGTCATTGAAGGAGTTGCCACAACGCTTCCTGCTGACACAATCATCCTCGAAAGCGAAGACTTCGTAAACGGAACCCACTCAACGAAGTGGGTAGAAGAAACTCTCGACTTCACCAACCTCGTTGTGTCCGCTACTGGTGGATCTGCTCCTGTTGATGGCAAGGTTCGAAAGGACGTCACTGCTGAAGTGAACGGACGTCGAGTCAATGTCTCTATCTGGGTCGAAGAGAACGGTGATGACGGTCTTCCAAAGGCTCATTCAACTGCAGCCAAGCCTCGCCGCCAGCACCACACCGGTGCAATTGGAAGTGGATCTGGAAAAGTAACTGTTGCCATGCAAGGGACCATTGTCAAGGTTTCGGTTGTTGAAGGTGACACCGTTGAAGTCGGACAAGCCATTGTGATTCTCGAAGCTATGAAGATGGAAAATAACGTCAACGCCGAAAAGGCAGGTGTCGTCAAAACCATCAAGGTAAAGCCTGGTGACTCAGTCGCAGCTGGCGACGTTGTTGCCATTATCGAATGACCTCTCGCGACACTGCAACCGGAGCAATTAAAAGTGCTTCAAACGCACTAGTTGAGCTCAGCCATTTCATTCACAAGAATCCAGAACTTGGCTACGAAGAATTCAAGAGTGCTGACGCTGTTGCCAGTGCTGCAAAGGCTGCTGGCTTCGATGTCGAAACGGGTATTGCTGGTCTTGCAACTGCATTTCGTGCCACCAAAGGATCGGGAGAACTGAACATTGTTCTCTGTGCCGAATATGACGCACTCCCAGACGTTGGTCACGCATGCGGTCACAACATCATTGCTGCATCATCACTCGGTGCCGCCATTGGACTTGGTGCCGTAGCTGACGAACTCGGCCTTACTGTGACGCTTCTCGGAACGCCTTCAGAAGAAGGTGGCGGCGGAAAAATTGACCTCATTAACGCTGGTGAATTCAAGAATGTCCACGCCGCAATGATGGTGCATCCTTGGCCAACTGAGCGTCTCGATGCACAGTGTCTTGCTGTTGATCACTTTGATGTGACGTTCACCGGAAAAGATGCACACGCTTCTGCAGCGCCATTCGAAGGCATCAACGCGCTTGACGCAATGACAATCTCTCAAGTTGCTCTTGGCCTACTTCGCCAGCAACTCCACCCTGGTGATCAGGTTCACGGAATTGTGGTTGAAAGTGGTTCCGCTGCAAACATCATCCCGAGCCACGCGCTCGGTCGTTTCATGGCCCGTTCAGTCACCTCAGAGCGCCTTGGCGCACTACGTAAGCGCATTGACGCGTGTTTCCAGGCTGGAGCTCTCGCCACTGGCGCAGCATTAAAGATCGAAGAGCTTGGAAGTCAGTTCTCTCACATGGAAACCAATGCCGAGATCTTGAACCACTACCGCAGCGCAGCCGAAGCACTTGGTCGAACATTCGAAATTGATGATGCACACACGCCACGTCCAACGATTTCAACGGACATGGCGAATGTTTCACTCGTCGTCCCATCAATTCACCCACTCATCGCGATTCCCACTCATGGTGCCGTAAATCACCAGCCTGAGTTCACCGCAGCTTGCATCACTAAAGAAGCCGACCAGGCAGTTATTGACGGCGCAATTGCCCTCGCCCATACCGCTATTGCAGTTGCTGAAGACGCGGCGCTACGTGCAAAGTTGCTCAAGAAGTAATGGTCCTCGAGCACGCTGTTCTGCCGGTTACCCCTGGCGAAGAAGAAGCATTCGCGCAAGACCTAAAGATTGCCCTTCCCATTATTCGTTCAGCTCCTGGATGTCGTGGAGCAGAAGTTCGTCGTGAAGTGGAAGATCCAACCAAGCACTTGTTGCTTGTTCAGTGGGATTCAGTTGAAGCACACAATGAGTTTCGAAACACCGACCTGTACCAACAATGGCGTGCGCTAACGCATCCTCACTACACCGGAAAAGTCGGTGTGGATTTCTTCGTTACGCACTTCTCTGAGCCTCTAGAAGGCTAAGACTTCAACCCGCAACTACATTGTTGCGAATTGTTCCAATGCCTTCAACGGTGGTTTCAACAACGTC
>Ga0209829_10000762_pt1 | contig 28080 bp, 20 predicted proteins | sample C_140205_EF_Meta_FD_187311 | JGI IMG/M metagenome (GOLD analysis project Ga0209829, IMG submission 187311) | Freshwater microbial communities from Lake Croche, Canada to study carbon cycling - C_140205_EF_MetaG (SPAdes) (version 2) | ecosystem: Environmental > Aquatic > Freshwater > Lake... | reverse complement strand
GGTTTTTTTGGTGTCCGTTTTGGTGTCCGTTTGGTGTCCGCTACCTCTAGAGCCAGTGTTTATGTGGCTCTAGGAGGTGGAGGCGGGGGACGGAATCGAACCGTCGCATGGGGCTTTTGCAGAGCCCGGCCTTACCACTTGGCTACCCCGCCGTTACCAAATCGACAATAAGATATTATGCAGAATCCCAGCGTAGGCACAAGGTGTGTCGGGTAAAAATCAACCATCCGTTGTCTGGAGACGGAGAGCGTAGGCGGTGCGAAGCCGCAAGAGGTTGCCATGGTGCGGGAGTCTGAGTGTGGGATCCTCCTCGAGAATCCGTACAGCCTCTTTGGAGGCGATCGTGATCAGATCGGCATCGCGGTAGAGATCGGCGATGCGTAGCGGAGGCAGACCGCTCTGGGCCGTGCCCAGAATATCTCCAGAACCGCGGAGTCGCAGATCCTCTTCAGCGATCACGAAGCCATCAGTGCTCTTCTCAAGAATCCGGAGGCGCTCCAAGGCCTCCGGACTTCCGCTCCCCTCAATGAGGACGCAAGTAGAGGTGTGTCTGCACCTGCCTATGCGCCCACGGATTTGGTGGAGTTGGGCCAGGCCGAAGCGTTCTGCGTTTTCCACCAGTAAAAACGTTGCATTGGGAATATCCACGCCGACTTCAATCACCGAGGTGGTCACCAGCACTTGCATGGTTCCCTTGCGGAAGGAGTCCATCACGGCATCTTTCTCTCCGCTAGTCATCCGACCGTGAAGGAGTACGCAACGGTGGGGGGAGAGTCGTGCCTGCCATGAGGCGATCTCTGCCTCAGCGGCTTTGGCCGCGAGTTTCTCGGATTCCTCGATGAGTGAATAGACGACAAAAGCCTGTCGTCCCTTTTCCAACTGCCCCCGCATGTAGTCGGTGATTTCGGGGAGCTTTTCAATTCCCCTAGCGGCCGTGCGAAGCACACCACGTCCTGGAGGTCGCTCATCGAGGATTGAGAGATCCAAGTCGCCGTAAATGGTCTGGGCAAGTGTCCTGGGAATGGGCGTTGCCGTCATCACGAGCACATCGGGAGCCGATGCGGAGGCAGCAAGCTGTGCCCGCTGGAGGACTCCAAATTTATGCTGTTCGTCAATCACGACAACACCTGTCCCCGCCATTGCCTGTTGGTTGTGGAGAAGCGCATGTGTTCCAATGATGGCTCCCGGGGTCATCGCGTGGGCCAAGAGTGGCCCTCCTTTTTTGTTCCTGGATCCGGTGATCAAAGCAACCGGAATGCCGAGTGGCTCCAGCCACGACTGAAAATTCTGGTAATGCTGTTCGGCGAGAATCTGCGTCGGTGCCATCAGGACCGCACGGTGACCAGCCTCGATCGCCTGCAGCATGGCTGAGGCCGCCACGACAGTCTTGCCTGAACCGACATCCCCCTGCAGCAGTCGATGCATGCGGTGGGGGTTTCCCATGTCGGCTAGAATGGTGACAATCGCCTTCTGCTGAGCATTCGTCAGTGAAAAGGGGAGCCGTTTGAGAAATCCTTGAAGAAGTTTACCCGGTGGGTTCTTCGCCGCACCACGTGGACGGCGTGCCTCGTTTCTGCGGATGGTGACTAGGGTCTGAACGCCAAGGAGTTCCCTCAAAGCAAGCTCACGCCGCGAGGATGCAAGTTCTTCAGGCTCCGAGGGGAAGTGAATACTCTGCAAGGCCTTTCCCCAATCGTAGGCTTGCTGTTGAAGAGGGTCGCTCCATTTGCCCCAGTCAGTCTCATGAACGACTCGGTGGATCAGACCACGGATCACCCTGACGCTGATTCCTTCGCCCGCCGGATGGACAGGCACAATCCGGTCCAAGTGGATGCTTTGGTGATCCTCATCGGTCACCACCTCAAATTCAGGATGCTCCATGACGAGGCGTTTGCCGCGCTGCTTGGGGCGTCCGAAAACAATGACCCGAGTGCCGGTGGGGAGTGTCTTCTGAACATGGAAGAGATTAAACCAACGAAGCGTGATCCGAGCCGTCAGGGGTGATCCGGGTGTTTCCTCAATCTCCGCTTCGAAACTTCGCATCCTCCCGAACCTCCGGAAAACTGTTTTCCCAACTGTCCCGCTGAGGCAATAGGAACGCTCCCTCTCTGTATCGGGAAAGAGGTCGAATCGACGTCGGTCTTCGTGTCGTCGGGGATAGTGTTCGAGAAGATCCCGCACGACGAGGATGCCAAGCTTGCCCAGAGCTGTAAGCTGTGGGCGCCTGATCCACCCCAACTGTTCAAGGGGCGTTTCGGGATCATGGGGGGCAATCGAGACAATTTTGGCAGGCTTTTTGGGCTTCTTTGCCGGAACCCGAGTTTTCTTGGCAGAAGGTAAAGCTGGTGAACCCTGCGTCGGGAGGGATGCCTCCGCTGGATCGCTCACTCTACTTTTCCGTACAGGTGCCATCACTCAGATGTGCGGACCGCCACAATCTGAATCTGTGCCTCGTCCCGTCCCTGCCAAGTGTTTCTATTTACGGTGTAGGCCACATCCCAGGGTGGGCGAGGCAATTCTCCGGTCGCGCCGTTGAACCAGATAGCCTGCGTTCGAACGCCCTTGCTCATGAGATCGATCTTAAGATGTTTTTCCTTGAGAACCCGTGGAGTGGAAGAAGGACTCACTCCCCGCGAGAAGAGGATGGGCTGAGCGTTTCCGGTGCCGAAGGGTGCGAGCCGATCCTGCATCCCGAGCCACTCCTCATTGGCATGGCCGAGATCGAGTTCAGCATCAAGTCTGAGTCTCGGAATAAGATCCTCCTCACTGATGAGTTGGCGTACAGCCACTTCAAAACTTTCACGTAGAGCCGTGAGTTGTGACTCCTGCAGGCTCAGGCCTGCCGCCATCTCATGGCCCCCAAAGCCATCCAGCAAGGAGGCGCAGCGTCCCAAGGCCTCCACCAGAGGCATTCCATCAACGCTGCGGCCGCTTCCTTTCCCTGCCCCTGTATCGTCGAATCCAATGATCAGAGCGGGTCTGTGCCAACGGCGGGAGATCCTCGAGGCCACAATTCCCACCACTCCCTGATGCCACCCCTGTTGTCCCGCGACAATAGTGGTGTGTTGATTCGGATCAAAATGGGCATCCACCCATTCCTCCACCTGGAGAGTGACATCACGTTCAACAGCCTGCCGCTCACGGTTCTGCTGATCGAGTTGCGCCGCAATCCGCGTGGCCTCATTGGCATCGTCGGTGAGGAGTAGTGAGAGTGCCTCCGTCGCGCTGCCAAGCCGGCCAGCTGCGTTGATACGGGGGCCGATCTTAAATCCAATGTCGGAAGGATCGTAAGGAACCGCGGCTCCCGAGACATGGAGAAGGGCATGGAGCCCAGCCCACCTTGATCTGGCTAGTTGCTTCAGCCCGGCGCGGACAAAAATTCTGTTCTCTCCCACCAGCGGAACGATATCGGCAACCGTCCCGACAGCTACCAGATCGAGGAAGTCCCTTAGATCAAGACCATCCACTGGACGGGATTTCTGCATCGCATGGCAGAGCTTGAAGACAATGCCTGCGCTGCATAGGTAGTGGAAGTCATCACCCATTTTTGGGTTTACCAAGGCGACGCTGAGCGGGGCAGCTGTCTCCTGCCCAGGTTCGTGATGATCCAGAATGACGAGATCGCATCCAGCCGTTGCGAGTAGTTCGGCTTCAGCGCGCGAGTTCGTTCCACAATCAACCGCTACCACCAAGCTGGGAAGACTCTCCCTCAAGCAGCGGGTGACACCTGCTTTGCTAAGCCCATACCCCTCGCGTGAGCGATCTGGAATGAAGCACTCCACGGAGGCGCCGGCCTGTCTAAGAAAACGGGTTAGGATTGTCAGGGAAGTGACGCCGTCGACATCGTAATCACCGTAGAGAGTGATCCGTTCGCGGGAGTCAATCGCTGCGATCAGGCGTTCGGAAGCCTGAGTCATTCCGAGGATCTCCTCCGGGGGACTGAGTGAGGCAAGGCGGGGGTCAAGAAAGAGGGCTGCCTCTTCTGTGGTGGAAAACCCACGAGCTGCCAGCAATTCCGCCGCTACTCTGGAAATCCCGAGTTCAGAAGAGAGGTGGTTGGTCGCAACCTCGTCCTGAGAGGAAGGAAGAATCCAGCGATGTTGCATCTATGGGATCCTAGTGTGGTATTTGCCGCGTGGCAATTTCCCCGCAATCCCGAGAGATACGAGACCCGGCTAGATGTCGTAACTCTTTCTCTTAATCCAACTGTAAAGATGGACGATGAGCGAGATGGCCACGATGGTCTCCGCCCAAAAAAAGCCGATGTAGTCGCTTAGAACACCCATCGGGGGGACCGAAGGCTCGATGGCACGGATGGCGGGGAAAGCGAAGAGAAGAGCCGCGCCAAAAGCCATCTCGTCGATGTCAGGAGATGCATTGCTTTTGAGAAACTTGCGTACCATGTTCATGAAACCGAACGAGACTAAGAGCATCAGAATTGAGATGAAGATCGTAGAGATCTTGATCGCCATGGTTCTTTTGATCTCAATCTGTAGGTCGACATAGTTGGGGGAATTGTCAGGCCCGGGTGTCAGGATAACCTTGTACCCTTCAAAGGAGCAGAGGCTGGTATCGAGTTTCAAAGGAACACGACATTCAAGGACATCCCCATTTTTGGTTTTCCTGTTCCGGTCGACAAAAACTCTCAGGTTTGCCTGGTGGACATCGAAAGGATAGAAGAACTCGGAGCCTGCGTCATGCACCTGATACTGGGTGAGGAGTTCGTTATTGAAGGCCGAATAATTGTCAGTGGAACTGATTTTTAGGACGGAATCATTGATCGTCAGTTCATCGATCAGGAAATAGTCGTGCTTGGGAGAGAAGCGTGGGGTTATTTCAGATTCAGGGAGTTTCAGTTGCAGACGTCCCAAGACGTTTCCCTGGGCGGCATCAAATGACATAAGGTTGATGCACAGGTACGGGTCATTATCCTTAGTGAAAGTGCTTTCGGCATTGCCCGACAGGATGCTCAAAGCCACTACCGCCAACAGGAGGCAAAGAGTCCGAAATGACCTTCGGAGTAAAAAAATCTTACTCATGAGGTGCTTCATGCGCGTGGGAATTCTTTTCGGTGAAGGCAAAAATGAGTCCAGAGATGACAAACACGCCGTGGAGAATGATCATTCCGTACATTTTCCATTGGAAAAAGCTCATCTCAGCAGTCGACGTGTTGTGGGTCATCGTGCCGAGGTCGATGAAGAGCTTTAGAAGTTCGATCGAGGAAATGGCGACGATCGAGCCGATGATCTTCTGCTTCAGTCCGCTGTAGTCGATCTTACCCATCCAGGAGGGACGGTCCACGTGTGTCTTCGCGATGTCGATTTTCGAGACGAAATTCTCGTATCCGGAGAAAATGATCATCAGAAGCAGATTGCCGACAAGGACGATGTCAACAAGCTCCAGGACCGCGATCACCATGAACTGCGTGGTGAGCGTATTGAAATGTTCCAGCATGTGCCAGAACTCCTGAAGGAACTTCAGGCCGATGACGGGAAGCGTCAGGACAAGGCAGAGGTAGAGGGGTGCCAGAATCCACCTACTGGTGTAGATCCCTCTTTCAAAGATGTTTTGGAGTGCGTTGAACATATGATCAGATCATGTCATCACCCTCCCTCTTTCTGGAAGTGAGAACTTGGTGAGTCGGCATCCTTTGGGGTGAGTCCTGCCATTTGACATCTTCTCGAATGGATTGAGAAAAGGGAGCCGAGGGTTACACTCCCAGTAGCATGGCGACAGGCTACATCCACACCTTCACCGAGAAAGAGCAGCAGCGGCTGATCCATCAGGCGGAATACCTGACACCTTGGATTCACCGACAACTTGACTACAGCACTTGCAAGAGCGTCCTGGAGATCGGATGCGGAGTCGGTGCGCAACTCAGGATTCTGTCGAGGAGATTTCCTAGCACGTGCTTCACGGGAGTTGAGTTTTCCCCTGAGCTGATTGGTTACGCGAGAATACTCCTCAGAGAGGAGATTGCCTCTGGGCAGGTTACCCTTTTGGAGGGCTCGGCTTACGAACTCCCCCTCAAAGAGGGATCGTTTGATGGTGTGTTCTTCTGCTGGGTCTTGGAACATCTGGCCGATCCGGCCAAGGCGATGGCTGAGGCTGTCAGGGTCCTTACGCGGGAGGGGGTCTTGTACGCCACTGAGGTCTTCAACGCAGGCGTCTACACCTATCCTCCGAGAGTAGCGCTGATGGAATATTGGAAGCATTTCAATCAACTCCAGAGCGACTTTGGCGGCCATCCTGACATCGGGATCCAGTTGGCAAACCTGGCGCTGGAAGCAGGTCTGCAAGAGGTCGAGTTCAACAATATTTCCCCTCACATCGACAAGCGGCAGGCACCGGCAGAGCGCACCGAGATGGCACACTATTTTCGGGACATTTTCTCCAGCGGTATCGAAGAGCTAATCGCCAAGCGCAGGGTCACTCCTGCCCTGGTGGAGCGGATGAGTGCTGACTTTGACGCCATTGCCACGGATCCCGAATCCGTGATGGTCTACACCGCCTACCAGCTCAGGGCAGTGAAGCCGTAGGCGGCAGCCCAACTCGTATGCATGTGGCAAGTTGGGCGGCCCTCCTCCATTTGGCCCTTAGAAACGATTCTCGAGGACGACCTGCTCGTAGGGGAGTTGGCCGGGACGAGGCCATGGCTCCTTCAGTTTCTTGCCGATGACGACCATGAAGCTTATGGCGTGGTCGGCCGGCAGGTTGATAATCTTGCCCACCGCCTCATAGTCGAAGCCATCCATCGGGCAGGTATCATAGCCCATGTCACGTGCCGCCAACATCAGGGTCTGCCCGGCGATCCCGCAGGAGCGCATCACCTCATCGCGCTGCACTTGGGGTTTGTTGTCGTAGTAGGCCTTGATCGCAGGAACCATGAATTCGCGAACTGGCTCGGGAGCATCTTTCCAGTAGCGGACCGGATCCTTGTCCCATGACTTCACATCACCGCACAGAATCACTAGCATCGAGGCCTCGGTAACCTGTGCCTGATCCCACGCCACTTGGCGGATCTGCTTACGAACCTCCATGTCTCGAACAACGACGAAGCGCCACTGCTGGATGTTGAAAGCGGTCGGGGAGAGTAGTGCAGCCTCCAAAAGTTGCTTCTCCTCCTGGGGAGTGAACTGATGGTTCGGGTCGTAATGCTTGATGGCTCGGCGGGATTCGATCGCTTCAAAAGTGTTCATAAGAATAGGGTAACATAGCGCGCCCAACATTTCCCATTTGATTTTAAAGCCCGCCCTGCCAACTCAGGAGTCAAGATGAGAAGGCTCATTAAGGTGTCTCAAAAACTCTGATAAAATCGGGTTTGCCGTTTCGAAGGAAAAAGGGGATCAGGCAGTTCCCTGCCGCCCCTTCTTGTCGGATCTCGAGTCGGTTAGTTTGCCCGTCAATCACCGTATCATAGTCAATGGAGGCTGGCTGTTGCACGAGTTGCACGCTATTTCCCGGAGCGAGAAGAGCAAGTTGCTGAGAAGGTTTATTTCCAACGGGCACGCTGCGCAACAGGAGGGTTTTACCAGGCATCCCGTTAAAGATCCGATAGTGACAGGGATCCTGGCTTACGAGGGTGTAAGGGAAGAGATGATACTGAAGATTGGGCGGCCATGTCTGAGGTTGTGATGAGGTGAGGGGAGCGACGATTCCCGGAAGTCTTTCGGCTGGCCCCTTGGTGGAGAGGTCGCCGGTGATGAGAAGAAACTGGCTGGAGCGTGGTTTGAACCGGATGATCTGCTTGGAGAGGCTGGCCCCATTGGTAGATTGCACCAAGTACTGAACCTCCGCGGTCTTGATCGCTTCATTGGCTGTCCATTCCCCCTGAGGAAAGAGATGGTAAGCTTTGTGAACACCGCCCTCGATCGTGCTGAGGGAAAGTGTGGGAACGCTTGTGGCATTGACGATGGTGATCCTGACTTCAGGCGTTGGTATCGGGGTGGGCGCGGCTTGGCGGTGATGACGCACCGAATGAACTGAAGGTTGTTCCGAAGAGTTAGCCAGTAGTGGAGTAGCTGGAAGTATTGTAGTCTGCGCCAGCGAGAGAAGAATGGGGAGGGTGATCATGATCGATGATGTCTTTTCAAGTGTGCTTTCCCTGCGCTCTACCGCCACTGCACATCATGGAGTGAGGGGATGAGTCTGCCGGTAGGGTCGGGATTTAAACGTACAATTCCCTGCATCAGGGATCGTCCTGTGGTTCGCCCCTTTTTGTCGAGGGATTCCCCGAGGACATAGAGGTGAAAGACCCGTGTCTGGAAAATGCAATGTCCAAGGATTTTTCCTAGTGCTTCTTCGCGGGCCCTGTCGAAGATGTCTGCAGCGGGTGGCGAACTTCCGATGATGTTTTGTGAGAGTGACGGCGTGTAGGTCTCCGCGTTGACAAGGTTTGTGGTAAGGATGGAGAGATCAGAAAGCCGACTATAGGGCCGATGATCTTCAACAAGAGTTGCCAAGGCATCAGCTGCCTTGGTTCCGATGATCGAGTTCGTAAAGCGACGATCTGAGGTCACACCGATCCCGCTGAAGAGTGAGGTGAGAACGGGATGGGGGGCTGTGTTGATGTTAATGCGTCCGGGAACTCCCTCATTGGTTCCATGCATAGCGGGGCCCGGTTTGCGCCCCTCGTCGGCGAGGGTGAAGAGATCAAGCAGTTCGATGGCTCTTTTTCCTGGCACATTCCAGTTGTAGTTCGTCCCGGGAAATTGAAACTCCGGTTGTCCGATCCTGAGTGTGCGACCGCCTCCGCAGCAGAAACTGGAACCCCCGGAACCAGCTTTCGGTGCCTGCCCCTGATCATCCACCTGCGCAGGATCGAAAATATTTCCCAGTTCCGCGAGTGAAGTCATAGGTCCTTTGCGCACGACAGAAGGTGCGCTGATGCCGTCTCTCCCCTCGTTGTAAGGAGACGGGATGGCATCGGGATTTTGCGCTATGTTCCCAGGCTGGTTGCCGGCAGGCCCGTCGAGTGGAACCCGATCACGTCCCCTCCAGATTTTCATCGGATCTAGGACGTAGCCGAGGTTGTGGTACTCGGCGGGATTGACTCCTTTCCAGCGCGTCTTGGCCTGATAATCGGTGGCTGCACTCCAAGTGTAAGCGGTTAAAAAATTAGCTCTCGGATCACCGACGAACCGGTAGGCGCCCGGCTCAAGCGCCTGATCTGCTTCGGCTTGTGTCGAGGAACCCGCCGCATAGGTAGGTGATGTCACGACTTGCCAGTGAGGCTTCCGATCGTTGAGTGTCTGTCCGTAGTGATCAAGCCCTCCGGCGCTGTCCCCCACTGAGATGCCGGAGGGTCTGGTCATGTCCACCAGCCTGTCGTTCCAGTAGAAACGAAAATTCTGGTGGCGGGTATTATTGGCATTACCGCCGGGACCCCGTTCCCACTTGGGAGCATTGGTGCTGACTGTGGGTGACTCCCAGACCTGGGTTTCGGCCTTGAAAGCCACCACGGTGAACTCATTGGGACGCAGCGCAGGCAATTCGCTCCCTGTCTCCTCATAATCACGGAAAGGGGTCTCGATCGCAGTGCCGAAGAGGACTCTTGCCCTGTTTCCGATGAGAAGGCGTGGTGTTCCCGCAGGGATCGTGCTGGTGGTGGGGTTCCAGATTTCGACAAAGAACTGGCTCTCGATGGTGGCGCTGTTGCTGGAAAGTGCCGTGAGGGTGCATCGTTCTGCGATTTGCGTGACATAGGGGACAAGATCACGCCCCGAAGGCTCACTGCCAAATGGACCCGTCGGGCCAGCTTCTGGTGAGATGTAGTCGACAATGCTGCAGGCCAGGCGCCTTAAGTAAAGAGCTTGATCGGCTCCCTTGGCAGAGAGTGATAGGTCCCGCTGCTGAAACTTGGGCAAGTTCTTACCTATTACTGCAGCAATCGTCAGAGCACGATCGTAAGGCGTGACTCCCCATGCGGGATTGGTAGCGAGGTCATTGAGATTATACTTCGGGAGGCCCCCCTCGGGCAGAGTTGCCGGAATGAGATCAGGGGCATGACACGCATCCCGAGTCAGCAATCCTCGCTTATGATTGTACTCACTCAGGTCATCGAACGAGCGCTCAAAGCTCTCTTCCGTGGGTAAACTGAGTGCCACTTCTTTAAGGTGATGAGCCTCCATGGGGGTAGGGAGCTGGAGGTTTTCCGTGCTTATGGGGAGGTCCTTTGGGCCATGGTCCCAGTTGGCAGGATCATTACGTGGTTTCCCAAGATGCAAAGCGGGATTCAGGCATGCTGACTCATCAGTAAGAATGAAGGCATAGCGCCCAATTAGATCCCCATTGCTATTCTTGATGGTTTGCCAAAGTGCGGGGAAGCGCTCTGAGGCATTGATGATGCCGCCTGCAGCAGGCTGATTTGACGTGGGTGAATCGAGGCTTCCGACCAAGGCTGGATCATTCAAGTCGACGGTGAGCGATGGATTTGTGGAGAGGCGTCTTTCGATCAAGGACTCGAGTTGGCTAGGGGGTATCTTTGGGAAGGCGGCCGCGGCATTGAGGTCAAAGGAGAAGAGGGGAAGCATCTGGCTCTCATTGCTTAGGTTGGTTGCCCCGATCACAAGAGCGGGAGCGGTGGTCGTGGCCGGTCCAGCCGCCGAGTCATAATGCTCCTCACCTTCGTCATGATCTCTAAGCCCCACGAGGTAGGCTGGAGAGGGAGTTGTCGCAATCGTGAGCAGGGTCATCGCCGAGGCGACCCCGGATTTCGCGGCAAGCTCCGCCTGCTTGGCAGCGGTAGATTCAGCTGCTGCCGTTCGTTCGACGCGAGCACTGTGAAGTAAGGAAGCGAGCAGAAGGCTCAGGAGGGCCAGCACGCTGAGGACAGCAATAATTGCAGCCCCCTCTTCCCGCGATTTCAATCGCATGGTACCTTGACTGGTGCGGATCAGGCGCTCAGGGCACATTGCTCTCATGGTCGGGGCATATCACGCGACGGAGGTAAGCAGACAATTGTCGATAAATGAAGCTGCTGCTGTTTGAGGAGGCGCTCGTTGCGCTCTTTCGCCTCGGGCTTTGAAGCGATCAATCGTGCGGTGGAGGCATTGACCGCAGCGAGGGTCAGCCTGAGGGCGTCAGGATGGGCTCTCTCTCCTGATATACTGATGGGATGAATCTCTAAGTCCGTGATATTTCGGGCAAGCAACTCGGTGTTCCTGTTTCCCGCCGCGGCGGTGGCGTAAAGTACCGATAGGGTTTTCGCTTCGTAGGCTTTCGCAACGTCATCTCCAGAGGCGTGAAAGCGGTAGAGATTCCTCATCCCATTCCCTTCCGGAGCGGCAGCGATAAAATAACCCGTAGCGCAAAGGTCCCCCTTGATCCCGTTATGTCGTTGATCTCGTGGGTGGGAGACCAGGAGGAAGAGACTTTTACAGGGGCTTTTACCATCTCCGACTTTTAGTTCGGGATCGTTGATGAGAAGTGTCTCCGGTTCGGCAGTGATGACAGAGGAGTGGAGATCTTCCGCCATCATGCGGAGTCCCTCTCTCACTTCCCTGGCAGCCTCTCGTCGTCCCTCGGCATTACTCCAAAGACTTGATGCTCCATTGACGATTCCAAGAAGGAGGGCAATCAACAGTGCTAGAACCGTGGAGGCGATGAGCACCTCAAGGAGTGAAAATGCATTGCTGGACCCCGAGCGGAGAGGTGAGGGCAGTCGCAGGTGAATCATGGCTTCACCTCACCTATAGGGCCCACATGAAGGAGCCGCACATAGCGATGGACAGTTCGGTTGGCAGCAGGAGCAGAGGAGGGGAATGCCACTTCCACTTCTGCAGTGCTCAGGAAAGGAATGGAAGACTTGGGAGTGATGGTGAGCGTCGCCACACCGGCGGCATCATGATCTGGAATTGCTTCGAGTCGCTCCGTTTCGCTCAGCGGATGAAGTGCTTTGCAAGAGGAGTTGTAGGCAATGGATTGGTTTTTTTTGATTTTGGGATCTAGTTCCATCCAGTGGGGAGCAGAGTTGGTGTTGCCAATCTCCAAGCGGACTAGACCTTCTCTAGATGGGAGATCAAGAGCCTCCATGATACTCGAGGCAATCAGGGTTGCCCGCATCTCTGTATCGCTCTCCCTTTCACTCCGTTGTGCCATGGGAAAGAGAACAAGGAGAGCGCTCACTGCAAGGGCGAAGAGTGCAAGGGCGACGAGAATCTCCAAAAGAGTGAAGGCACGCTGGGTGGATCGGATTGTGATTTTCTTCATCTGGTCATTCTGAAATGGAGGAGCGGCCGGTGGCTCTTGAGAGAAGGATTGGTAGAGGAGGTGTACCAACGAGGGAGTGAAAGGAGAGAGTCAGTTGATTCCCTCCGCGAAGGGGGCGACCAATCCGACCCGATCGTTGAAACATCACGGAACCAAATGTCTCTCCTGCTAGGGGAGTGGAGTTGTTGAGAGAGGAGGAGAGAATCTCTTGAGGTGGGTGTTCATCCATCAAGGTTCCCTGACCTTCCAAAAAGGAAATGCCGCTCGGAAGCTGCTTCCATGGTCCAAGTGGCACCATTGATCCATCCCCACTGCTGACCACGCGAAAGGCATCCCTGTGACCATCCCCCTGATGATGGAAGATAACCCAGACATCCTTCTTGGTGGTCAGGGCTGTGCTTCGCGCCAGCTCCAGAGATTCCATGACCATGCCGCTTGCCACCTGTCTCGCTCGTGAGCTGGTGATGGTGCTCCATGCGGGGACTGCCAGGGATGCAAGTGCCGCGATGACGGTGATGCTCACCAAGAGTTCTGTGAGAGTAAGGCCGGTCCTCTTGGTGCTTTGAATTGATATAACGAGATGATGCAACACGCGTTCAAGTGTATCTTTATGTCTTACTCTGAGCGACGCAAAACAAATGGTTTTTTACCTTGGTAAGCCCTTTTTGAAAACTCTTCTATATCATGGAACGAATCGTCATGAACCCTAGCCAGATTCCTGCCACGCAGAGGACCACTGAAAGAAGAACATTCAGGAATGCCCCTGTGAAATTCCCTTGCTCGATCAGGAGGAAGGTCTGAAGGCTGAAGGAGGAGAAAGTTGTGTATCCCCCCATTACGCCGATCATTAGGAAGGTGCGTGCCGATTGGGAGAAGAGCAGCTTCCCCGGATCACTATCGCCGTAACCAGCCAGCAACCCCATGAGAATCGCTCCGGTGATATTCACAACAACCGTACCAAAGGGGAATTCCTCGCCTGCAAAGCGGGTGATGAAATTAGACACTAAGACGCGGCCAACAGATCCGATCGCCCCGCCCATCCCGGCTAGGAGATAAGGATGCTTCAGGATGGAGTTAATTAAGGTCATGACATGTGAGTCTTGAGGAGGTGAGGGGATGGGGTCAAGCAGGAGGCTCAACCAGAGCCTTTCATTTCGTAATTGCATTTTTTCACAGTGTGTTAGTCTTGACTTATGTACCCCATAACACGCTGCCTTCTTCTCGTGCTGCCGGCCCTATTGGTTCAGGCAATTGCCCAGAGCACCTTTCCCAGTACCGTGATCGCCCAAAAGGACGCGACCGCGTACCTCAAGCCGTTTCCTGCGAGCGGGGTGGTTCCCCTTGCGGTCATTGCCGGAGATTTTGCCACCAATGAGACTGCCGCCATCGGCAAGTACAATGGACAGCGCATTACGGTGGTTGGTCGTATTGCAGCCCTTAGTAAAAGCAGTAGTGAAAACAAGGTGATGGTTGTCACCCTGCAGGATGCCACATCAAGTCAGCCAGCAGTGAAGGGAGAGTTTCTTGTGGGGTCTATCCCTGAAAATTCAGAAATTCAGATTTCTTCAGACGGTTCCATGGCGACGATCGTTCGGCGTGACCGTACCGGAGTCATTCTGTCCCAGGATCCCTATCTCTCAGTGGACCAGCGGGTCGGTATCAAGGGTGATTTCAAGGAACTTAAAGTGGGTGATGTCGTTCTCACTGCGTGTAAGTTAGTTCCCAAGGCCAGACTTCACGAGATCGAGCAAGCGCAGTAGGTGCTTGGAACATTTTTTGGCCTTCTTTTTTAACTGATGGAAGGGCAGGGGCGCGGCGCTCGATGGCGCACACTCTTCTTTTAAAAAGGGCAACTAAAGCACTGCTTTTACCTTCGCTTTCTACTGGATTTTCTTCAACCTCAGGTCTAGGTCTTGTCGTGCATGGCCCAGCCTAGCGATTATTCACCCAATCAAGCGACTCCCCCCAGTCAGGAGGGGCTCCCTTTACGTAAGGTCGCGATCTTAGATCCAGGCTTTAGGGAGGAGGGGGAAGTCTCGGTGTTACGCCCCCGTATTCTGGGGATGAAGCACCTCTCACATCATAAAGATCGAAGGAATATAAAATTTGTTGCCGTTGCCTTGTTTATTGCCTGTGTCTTGTTTGGCATCTTGGAGTACAGGCAACATAGAGGGGTGGCTAGCGATGTAGGCAACTCTGCCACAGGAACCATCAAGAGCAAATAAGAAGAGTTTCTCCCATGGTTCGTGGGGATTCAGAGATGCGGTTTGTTCCTCTTTTAAGCTTTCAGCATATCGCATTTAGCTCTTTCCTCTGCCCATGCCTTTTCGATCCCTTGGCCTTGATGCCGCTATTCTGAAAGCCGTCCAAGAGACGGGTTACACCGAACCGACTCCCATTCAGTCTGCTGCCATTCCTTTCATCCTCCAACGTCGGGACTTGATCGGCATTGCCCAGACTGGCACCGGCAAGACGGCCGCCTTCACACTGCCCATCCTTTCTGTACTGGCTGCATCTCCCTCTAAGGGGGTTCGGGCGCTGGTGGTTGCCCCAACTCGCGAACTGGTGGTCCAGATTGAGGAGAATGTCCGTGCTTACGCCAAGCATCTCTCTCTCACCGTGGCCACCATCTTCGGTGGTGTGAGTGAGCGTCCCCAGATCAAGGCTCTCGAACAAGGCGCCGATATCGTCATTGCCACCCCGGGTCGCCTGCTCGACCTGATCCGCGGTCGTGAAAAGGCCTTTGCCAACATCGAGTTCCTAGTGCTCGACGAGGCGGACCGGATGCTCGACATGGGTTTCGTCCCGGCGATTCGTCAAATTGTGAAGCTCCTCCCAAGGAAGCGTCAGACGCTCTTTTTCTCGGCGACTCTTTCCCGAGAGATTGAGAAGCTTACCGGCGAGTTCCTGACGGAGCCAGAGACCGTCGAGATCGGGCGCCGATCCAATCCAGCTGACACTGTTTCCCAATCAGTCTACGAAATTCCCCAACATCTGAAGCCGGGTCTCCTGCTTCATCTTCTGCAGCACGACAAGCTGAACATGGTGCTCGTCTTCACTCGTACCAAGCACGGAGCCGACCGGATCGCTCGCCGTCTTGAGCAAGCAGGGATCGCCACCGGTACGATCCACTCAAACCGCTCCCAGAACCAGCGACTCCGTGCGCTCAATGAATTCCGTGAGGGGAAGATCCGCGTGCTTGTGGCTACAGATATCGCCGCTCGTGGTATCGATGTGGATGGCATCTCCCACGTGGTGAACTACGACTTCCCTCCTCACCACGAGGACTACGTCCACCGCATTGGCCGCACGGGGCGTGCAAAGGCTGTGGGCGAGGCGATCAGCTTCGTCTCCAGGGAAGATGAAGATGCAGTTCGTGCGCTGGAGCGCTTCACCCGACGTGGCATTCCTCGCCATAAGGCGGAGGGATTTGACTACACAGCACCCGCTCCACCTCGAGATAAGGGAGGAGACCGACGCCCGCCACGTCGTCCGGGTGAGGTACGCGCCCCGCGTCCTGCTGCCCGTCGAGATTTTTCCCAAGAACGCTCCGCGGAAGGTTCCCACTCGCATAGTGGCAATAAATCATACGGATCTGCGGGTGGGGGTGAGCAACGCACCCGTTCCAGAGGGCGGAGTGATGGGAAGCCTCGAAGCATCTCCATGAGTGGAGAAGCTGGCAAATCTGCTGGTGGTCCTGCCAAGAAGGGTGGCATTGGCCGCTTCCTTGGCTTCGGCCGCCGAAAGTAAGCCCTTCAAGCGCCCTTCATCACGGGGGGGGTTGTCACCTTTCTGTCTCCCCTGGGAGACACAGCAAACGGCGTTCATCTCCAAATCACCTGACCCCTTAAACGGAACAGTTTAAAAATGAAGTTTTGATGTGTCCCACACATTGGGGTCAGATCAATTTCTTAATGATTCTGTGAGGTCTCTTGCGACCACTCTAACTGCCTCAATGACTCGAGATCTTTTTGGAAGCTAGAGTCTTTCATCAGATCTCGGTAGAGGCCTTCTGCAAGAACGCGTGAGGCCATCATGTCGCTGGGGTAGTGCATGCCTCCAAGGACGCGGTCATTGCAAACAGTCATGGCCGAGCAGAGGAAAGCGTTGCGGTGGGGGGGATCAAGTGTGCCCAGAACCAGAGCGAAGAGCCACGCCCTGGTGGAGTGGCCGCTGGGGTAGGACCAGCCGTGTTCCTCGGTGACGAGTTCTTTCACGAGTTCCGGGTGGGCCTTGTAGGGGCGCTCACGCTTGTAGATGTCCTTGAGATAGTTCTTTCTGACATTGGCCTCTTCCCCGAGGCGCTTGAAAAATTCCGCCGTCTTGGGAAACGCGTCGGCGGAGAATCCCTCACCAAGCGACTCCCGGTAGGTGAAGACCGTGAAGCCGACGGTCGCCTCCGCATGATCCAGCTCTGCTTTGGTGGGGTGATCTTGAAGCGCAAGCACGGCATCAAGATCAGCTTGTGCTGAGGGAGAACCCGGGGCTGGTGGGGGAGGGATCAGTTTCTGGTAGGACTCGTTGGGGGGGAGGCTCCACGCAGGAGTCGCCTTCTTTCCTTCTATGCCTACTTTCCCTTCTCTCCCAATGGCAGGAACGCTCAGGAGCAGGATCGCAAAGAGGGCCGACCAGAGTACGGCGGGTATGCGGCGATAAGTCTTAGATGCTTGCATGGAAAGAAGAAGGGATCATTCAGCGTCATCTCGGGAGAGTCAAGCAAGGGGGGCGACACCCGTTATTCTATAAGAAAAGAGCCATTAGGCCTCATTAACTGAGAGGTGGATTCAAGATCAGCTTGGCATCACCCTGACCATGATGCATAATCCTAAATCCGCGCCGGCGTGGCGGAATTGGCAGACGCGCCGGACTCAAAATCCGGTATCCTCTAAAGATGTGTCGGTTCGAACCCGACCGCCGGTATTTACTCTGTTATCTTTGACTTTTTCTGTAACCCGAGTGGATGGTTTCAGATCGGGAGGCATCCCTCGGGCAAAGAGTATGTGACCTACGGGCATAAAACCCAGCTATCTCAATACATGGCATCAGTCGCAGTTGAACTGAGCAAACCTCCACTTCAGAGATAAGAAAAAAATCTAGAGGCAGATGCTTTTTTTACTTGCTCATGGATGTGATTTTGTAATGTTCAACGGTATATCTATTTAGATTCAAGCAACTGCAATTATCTCACCCCCCAAAAAAAGACCGATAGCCATCGATAACCCATCCCAGCAAATGCACACCACGAACACATCGCTCACCTCGAGGCACATCCATGCTGCATCACTCCTGCGGATTAAAGACACCGCGAAGCCCCTCTTGAGAGGTATCTTCGCGGGCGCTGCTATGCTTTTCCTAAGTCTGTCGGCGAAGGCTCAGGTTTTGTACGTAGGCGGTACCAACGAGACCGTGACGATCAATACCTCGATCAATTACGATGGAACGATCATCGGTAACGATCTTGGGTCTGATTCCAACTCACTCATCGTGACTGGCGCCGGGGTGACGGTGGAAAATAACGACGGAATCACAGGGGTAGTGGTTGGTAGCAGTGGAAGCTACAACAGCATGACCATTTCTGGGGGGGCTACCGTGACCTCAGACGCGGGACTTGCTGTGGGACTCAACGCGGGATCTACTGGCAACACGCTGACTGTCACAGACGTCTCGTCAGTATTGGAAGTAACCAACGGCGTTTTCGCTGGTTATGATGACGGAGCCAATGGCAATCAAATCAATATCACCAATGGCGCTGTGATCAATGCTGACTTCCTCACCGTTGGCGCTTACCTAAATGCGAACAATAACTCACTGAATGTTTCCGGAAGTGGATCGCAGTTGAACCTGTCCGGGCAATTGGTCGTTGGCTCGGCTGCAAATGCCAACAACTCCTTGGCAATCGCCGACGGGGCTTCTGTAAACAGTGCTGCAGCATTTGTGGGTGCCAATAACGGGCCTGGAGCTTCCAGCAGCGCTAACACAGCGCAGGTAACGAGCGGATCAAGCTGGAATGTCAACGGGTCATTCTACGTTGGTGATGGATCATCCGACAACTCCCTCACTGTCTCGGGTGGAAGCGCCATAACAGTGAATAACGCAGTTGCGACAAATGCCTACTTCAAGATCAGCACGGATCAAGCAGGAAGTGGCAACGCTTCAGCAAATAACTCGGTCCTTGTGACAGATGCAGGATCCAGTCTGACAGTTGCTTCGAGCATCGCAGGCGGAGGAATCACAATTGGAGATACAGGCAGCGGCACACTGACTGTTGCAAATGAGGGCGTAATCGACTCACCAAATATCAATATTGCAGCGAATGTCGGATCTACCGGCACCTTGAACGTAGGAGCGTTGGGTGGCACCGACACAGCTGGAACAATCGTCGCGTCCAACATTTACTTCGGCACCAATGGTGGCACTGCAGCATTAAACTTTAATCAGACGGATGCCACGACCGTCTCGGCCAATATTCAGGGAGATGGCTCGGTCAACCAACTTGGAAGCGGACAGACGATCCTAACTGGGATTAACACCTACACCGGAGGCACCTTAATCTCTGGCGGGACACTTCAGTTCGGAACCGACACGGCCCAGGTTAGCTCGATTGGAAGCGGAGCAGTTAGCCTCACGAATGGAGGTGTGCTGGCGCTGGGTCAGTACAACAGCTTTACGCTCAGCAACACCATCTCAGGAGATGGTCAACTGGTTCAGTCAGGAAACGGTGCCACCATTCTGACTGGCAATAACACCTACACGGGCGGGACAGCAATCCAGCGCGGAACACTTCAAGTTGGTACCAATGGTACCACCGGGTCCATTGGCAATGGGCCTGTCTCCATGACACTTGGATCCACGCTTGTTTACAACCGCAGCGATATCAAGACACTTGGACAGAATATCTCAGGAGAGGGTAACCTCAGTCTCATCGGAAGTGGGATTACCATCCTATCAGGGACAACATCGCTGACGAATGGAATAACCAAGATTGACGGAGGTTCAGTTGCCGTCACAGGCTCTATGAACGGGGGCGCCTCTCAGCAACTCCTCGTCGGCAATACCAACAGTGGTGTTGCGCTGACCTTCTCCGGAGGCAATACAAATTACGCGAACTCACTCATCATTGGCGCTTCCAACGGTGCAAATAACAACATTGTAACAGTCAACAACGCATCACTGATTACAACCGACACAGTCGGAGTCGGCGTGCGTAGTACAGGTGGCGGATCCGGAAATACACTCATCATTACGAATGATGGTGTCGTGGAGTCAGGCAACCTCTTTGTCGGTTCCGGCAATAATGTGAGTGGTTCCAACAACTCCGTCATCGTTACCGGATTAAATTCACGCATGATTAACGATGCATCCGTCGGTAACTTCATCGGATACGGCTCCACTGGGAACAATATCACCGTGTCGAACGGCGCTTCGCTTGAGACAATCGGGAATACCTACATCAGCTATACTGCAAGTGCTTCCAATAACTCCGTTCTCGTCACCGGTGCCCTCTCAGAATGGACCGCAGCTGGAGCGGTCTTCATTGGTAACAGCAATAGCGGCAGTGCTGATGTGACAATCACCCAGGGTGCATCAATCACCGCATCTGCCATTAACATCGCCTCTCAGGGCACACTGAATATCGGTACATTCGGAGCGAATGGAACGGGAGGTACTGTCACTGGTCCCGTGAGCTTTGGATCTGGCACCGGTCGAGTAAACTTCAACCAGAGCGACAGTGCTACCTTTACTAATGGAATCACTGGTTCTGCAGGATCTGTGAATCAGCTCGGCACTGGAACCACCACACTTAGCGGTAACAACTTCTACGGAGCTACTCGCGTAGCCGCCGGAACATTGCTTGTCACGGGCACTAGCGGAACCGGCAGCGTGACTGTCGAGAGTGGAGCGACACTCGGTGGCACTGGAACGATCAAGGGGGCAACCGAGATCCAGTCCGGCGCCACATTGGCCGCTGGTGTTGGAGGAGTTGGAGCGTTGACCTTCACCAACGGACTCACGCTTGATGCTGGATCCACAACACAAGTTAATGCGAACTTCAGTAGCATTAATGTGAATGGCAACATGCTGACCTATGGAGGCGCTTTTCAGATCAATGCTGATACGCTTTCGTATGGCCCAACCACTTATGCCCTGTTTGTTCTTAATGGAACGACACCCACGGGTAATTTTGACTCCGTTACGATCAACCTTGCTGGTTATGGAGTCATGACGATGCAGTATAATACTGTTCTAGAGGCACCTAATGTTTGGGTGGTTGGTACTTCGGGATACGAGTCTTGGCAGTTTAACCAGGCTACGGGAATTCTCTCCTCTCAGGCTGTACCTGAGCCCTCCACCTACGTCCTTTGCGGTATCGGAGCACTCGCTCTCGTTATCGCCTATCGCCGCCGTCGAGTCAGCTGATAGCCTTCCCCTTAGAAGGTGTTTCTCTCAATTCACACCGATGGTCCTTAGCGGGATCATCGGTGTTTTTTTCGTTCCCATCTTGGCGTGTGCAAACACTCACTGAAGAAAGTGTTTAGGAAGGTTTACTACTAAGGACCAACAAATGGAGGGATCCAAGGAGCAACCAAGGGATCTCAATAAACAGGGCTGTGCGCTGTTGCTCCGAACAGGGAGTTAGCAGGATCATCTCTACAAGCAGGCTTGCAAGTGTGACTTCTCGGAGAACCGCAATGCCGGTTTGACTCGTTCGCTCCCGCTTATCTCGCCCTTGCGGGTCCCGCTCTCACGGATCTATTCAAAGCGGTCAAGAGCTTACGTATTCCGTTCGGCATCCATGCTTGTGCTGCTGACGTTTTTAGCTGCTGTTTTTTCCTGTGAACTTTTGCTGGGAATTTTGCCGCTCTCGCTCCCGCGAGTATCGCCTTTCAGGCTACACTGTGTGTAGATTATCCCGAGCATCCCCATGCTCCGGTATTGCCGCTCTCGCTCCCGCGAGTAGCGCCTTTCAGGCTACACTGTGTGTAGATTATCCCGAGCATCCCCATGCTCCGGTATTGTCGCTCTCGCTCCCGCGAGTAGCGCCTTTCAGGCTACACTGCGTGTAGGCTATCCCGGGCATTCCCATGTTCCGGTATTGCCGCTCTCGCTCCCGCGAGTAGTGTCCTCCCTACTTGTTGCTATGTGCAATGCGTCATCGCGGCTCCCAGGGCTTGCTGTTGTGATGTCAATTTTCCACGATTCCTTTCCGTCGAAGCCATTCAATACAGCGGAGAGTCAGAGTTTATGGGCTTACAGAACCAAGAATAATTCACTTCAGCTGACTGGCGCTATCATCAGAGAGCAAAGAAAAAGCGGTCTTTGGTTAAAAGACCGCTACTTCCGATTCAGATACTTCAATAAGTCACTCGGCTAGGGTGCTTTTATTTCTAACCAAAACCGTCTTAAAACGGCTACACCAACGCTCCCTAGCGACTGAAGGGTGTCAGAAGGCTTGTGACCGGGGTCGGAGAGGGGGTTGGGCGCGGAGGCGGTACAGGAGTCGGAGTTGCCGAAGGCTTTGGGGTTGGCGTTGGCGTTGCGGTGGGCTTCGGTGTAGGGGTAGCCTTTGTCAGAGCGTGAGAGAGAGGCATGACGGCTGCCGACACCGCAAGAATCATCGCGGTGATCATCCAGGCGTTGGTCATTGAACTACGAGGGGATTTCTTTGAATTCATATCTGTTTCTTTTATTACACTAGCCACCAGTCCAGTCAATTTTTAATTTCAGCGTTATGATCCTTCCATCCAAGTCAAACAGAACGCTGAATTGGCAACCTGTTTTGTGATGTAAAGCGACAAGTTCCAGACAGTGAAAATTCCCATCAATAAGATTTCCCTCCGTCTGTTTTAATGATTACTTTCTCGAGGCTGTGATTCTCCTTTGCTTGTGACAAAGCATTCAACCGCACAACTTAAATCCAAATCTTGCTTCTTGCGCCGAGTTTTTTACTCCCCCTCCACCATGTGTCGTCACAGTCTCCCGCAGAAACTTGTATTTCTATCGTTCAGTTTGGTGTTCTGTCTATTTGCCGATAGCGTTGTCGCTCAAGATCTTGTCGTTGGAAGTAACACATCCAATCAATCGTTGGTTCTTACATCTGCTACGAACGCTTACTCCAACACCTATGTGGGCTATGCGGGTTCCTCCTCTAGCAACTCTCTTCAAGTTGCCAATACCAATACTATCCTGACGAATGTATCCTCACTCTACGTCGGCTACACGGGGGCCGGCAACAGACTGCTTATCTCCAATGGGGCCGGGGTGCTCGATCAGTTTGGCACTATTGGCAATGACGTTCTCTCTTCTAACAACCAGATCATCGTCACGGGTGTCGGCTCATTCTGGAGGGGCGGCACCAACACCATCGGCTATTATGGAGCCTCCAACAGCCTGACCATCTCCAACGGTGCCAAGGTCTACGATCAGCTGGCCCAGATTGGATTGAAGGCCAGTTCCTCGAACAACTCAGTGGTGGTGACGGGAACCAACTCCCTCTGGAGCAACAACACCATCTACATCGGTGTGGATGGAAGTGCCAACAAGCTGACGATTTCCAACGGAGCGACCAACATCGGCTCCGGGAGTGTGGGGTTGAACAACACCTCCTCAAGCAACTCAGTCGTGGTGACTGGGACGAATTCCCTGTGGTCAAGCAGTGGCACCATCACTATCGGAGATGGGGGATCCTTCAACTCCCTGCTGATCTCAGCAGGGGGAAAAGTGAACGGCTCCATCGCGGTGCTGGGCGCGGTGGCTACCTCGAGCGGCAACTCGGCCCTGGTAACGGGACCCAACTCCCGGTGGAGCAATAGCGCCGCGCTCAACATAGGGTACGGTGGATCCAGCAACAGTCTTACGATCTCCAACGCGGCATCGGTCAGGAGTGCGGATGGTCAGGTCGGTTACTTCTCCACATCCGGCGGAAATCAGATCCTCGTCACCGGAACCAACTCTCTCTGGAGCAACTCCGGCAACCTGTTTCTCGGAGTTAGTGGAAGCAGGAACAGCCTTGTCATCACGAACGGTGCGCGCGTTGTTGATTTGTATGGCACGATCGGGGATGGCAGTAGCTCTTCGAACAACTCCATCTTCCTCTCCGGCAAAGGCTCCACTTGGAGTAACGGCTTGGCCTCTTATATCGGCGGATCCGGCAGCGGGAACAGCCTTGTCATCACGAATGGTGCGCTCGTTGTTGATCAGTTCGGCACGATTGGGGACAGCAGTAGCTCCTCCAATAATGCAGCCCTTGTGACGGGAACTAACTCAAGCTGGAACAATGCCTACCTCTACGTCGGGTTCGATGGGTCCTCCAACAGTCTCGTGATTTCCAACGGAGGCAGGGTCCAGGCTCAGGATTCCTGGATTGGATATAATGCGACCTCCCTGAGTAATTCGGCTTTGGTGACAGGAACCGGGTCTCTCTGGACGAATAGCGCCAGCCTTGTTGTCGCCCGGCTAGGGAGTGGCACTCTCACGATTGCCAACGGGGGATCGGTCATCGCGGGCTCCGTGGTGATTGCCAACGACAGCAACTCCTATGGAACTCTCAACATAGGCTCCCTTGGCGGCACTGATACGGCAGGCTCCATAACCGCAAGCTCCATTTCCTTCGGAAGCGGGAGCGGAACGATCAATTTCAACCAAAGGGATCAATTTTCCCTCTCCAATGCGATTTCCGGATCGGGATCTATCGTACAGCTTGGAATCGGAACGACACTCCTCTCGGGAACCAATACCTACTCCGGATCCACCCGGGTGCAGGCTGGCACCCTTCAGTTTGCAGGCTACTCTTCCCTCTATGGCGGAGATTCCGCGCAGTGGACCGCAGGCAACCTAATTGTCTCCAGCGGAGCCACGGCATCCTTTGCCGTTGGTGGTGCTGATGCCTTCTCTGCCGCTGATATCTCCCAACTCGCTGCCATCGGGTCATCCAACGGAGGATTCCTTCACGGGTCTTACATCGGACTCGATAGCACGGGGGCCGACTTCAGTTATACCGGTGCTATTGGCAATCCCAACGGGGGAAGCAATTCCCTGGGTCTGAGCATTTTCGGCAGTGGAACTATTTCGCTCATGCAAAGCAACTCCTACTCGGGACGCACCATGATAGGAAGTGGATCGACGCTGATCCTCGCCAGCGAGGCGACCCTCTCGGGAACAACCAATATACTGATCAACGGTGGCGCACTTCTCCTTGGAGGCAATGGAAGAAGCAATCCCGTGGCGCCCACGGCCACGCTCCAGCTCTCCGGCGGGACTCTTTCGATGGGTGGAGGCGGAGCCACGAACAGACTCGCATCGCAGACCTTCTCCACGCTTACCCTTACGGCTTCGAGCGTCATTGACTTTGCGGCACTCCCGGGGATCTCCTCGCTCACCGTCGGGGGGATCAAGGGGCTCGATGCCACTAGTCAACTCAGCATCTGGAACTGGAACGGGACAACGGCCCATCTCTACGACAGTGCCGGGGCAGGGGACCTCTCCGCAGCGCAGTTGGGGAGAATCAGCTTCTATAGTGGAAGCAACAACACAGGGTTTCTGGGTACCGGTAGCTTTTCAGGGAAGGAGATCATTCCGGTGCCGGAGCCGGCGGTGCTCGTCAGTGCCATCTCCCTTGTTGGGGTACTTCTCTTCAGCTTGTCGCGCAGACTCCCTCGTAAGTTAACGGGTGCGTTTTTTTATCGCCACCATCATCACAGCTAATTTCCTCGAGAGTTGCTCTGGGTATCTGTCCACTTGGTGATGATTGAAGGGGAGGGTCATTCGGACGCAGAGGTGAGCGGGGAGGGTTGATGCGGAAAGCGGTTTTCCCATCCCTTGCCCTGAACGGTGGCAAGGAGTATGAGTTATGAGTTCTTCTTGATGAGTGCTGAATCCTCCCATTCCCATCCTCGCACGAGGAACCCCTTTCAAACGCGTCCCTCCACGGTCATTGCGATGGGAGCTCTCCTCCTTGCGTCCCTTCTCGCCGTCTTTTTGGGAGGAGGTCCGAGGCAGGGCGGTATGGGGATCTTCCTGGCAGTGGCGGGAGTTGTCCTCCTCCTGATCCGGCCTTCCCGGTGCAGTCCGTGGAGTCTTTGGGTTTTGGGACTTCTGCTTCTTGGGGCGGTTGGATTTTCCTTGATTCCGACAGTGTGGTGGGGACCTCCCGAGTGGAGTGTCAACCTGCGTGACATCCCCGGACTGACTCTTCCTGATCGCCTTTCTGCTGATCCGTGGGCGACGGCGTTTTGGGTGCTCCTGCTGTTTTCCAGTATCCTGACCGCTCTCTACGTGCTGGGCTCTCCCCTGTCATCCCGACCGATGAGCAACCTGGCGGTGCTGGCGGTGCTGGGATGCTCCGTGTACGCCGTGCTGGCCTGGGGTGTCTGGCGGGCCGGGTGGAACTACCCCTTCTTCGAGAAGATACCCACCGCACAGGCTGCCTACGGGTTCTTTCCCAACCGCAACCACACGGCGGGGTTTCTTCTCACCGGAGCGATTTTATCCCTGGGGCTGATTCATCGGGGATTAAGCAGGAACAGACTTGTGACGGCTATCATCGGATCGGTCGCATTCACTCTGCTGACCTCGATGATGCTCTTTTTTTCAATATCACGGGGTGGGCTGCTCTTTCTTCTGATAGGTGTTGTCATCTGGGTCTTGGGTCTTGGGAGATACCGTTCCCCCGGTTTCATGCTGGGGGGAGTAGGGCTGTTTGCCGTGATCCTCGTTTTGTTTTTCAGTTCGGGAAGCGGACTTCTGGAGCGTCTCACGGAAGAGTCCTCGCAAGTCTCGCATGTTGAGGGGCCGGCTTCCTCCTTGAAGGGGGAGGTGCTGGGCGATTCGCGACTCCGGATCGCTCGGGATACGTTACCCATGATCATTGATCACCCCGTTTCTGGGACGGGGCTAGGCACCTATGCCATTGTCTACCCGTTCTACGCGGATAAAAGCCTCCGCGATCTCTCCACGGCGCTGCACCCGGAGAGCGACTGGCTGATGCTCTGCTCGGAGGGAGGAATTCCGGCTCTCGTGTTGGCCTTGATCATCGTGCTCTTCCTGTTGACTGGCATCCCCCGTTTGAAGAGCCTTTCAGGTGAGGGGTGGCCGTTGCGCTGGGCTTTCCTTTCAGCCTTCTTCGCGGAACTGCTCCACGGATTCTTCGACGTGCCACTCCACAAACCCGAACTTGGTTGGTGGGTGTTGATGCTTGGGGGCATCGGGTTCGGAGGTTTCCGCACAGCGGATGTCGTGCGTCCCGTCTCCTCCGTGATCCAGAGGGTTCTCTTCATCATGGGGGGGCTCGTTATCTTTCCGCTAGGCGTGATCATGATCATGGCTCAGTGGGGTGGGGGAGAGGCGACGCCTCCCTTCGCTGTGGAAGCGGCTCAGAGGCAGGTGCAACAGCTCTTCGGTAACGGGACCGACCCGGCTGCACTGCAGAGGGCCGAAGCGAAGCTCAGGGAAACAATCGCACGGTATCCCATGAGTCATCAACTCTACCACCCGCTTGCCTCCTTGATCCTCAGTCTTAGAAAGGATTTGGAATCGGCCAAGGTCCTCTTTGCCATTGATCAGGCTCTCTGGCCACGAGACGCGAACCTCCCCTTTGAGCAGGGCAAGATCATCGACACCCTTGAGCCTCTGACCACAGCAACCTACTGGAACGAGGCCCTTGGAAGGCAGTTGCGCCTTGACGCATTACCCACCTCTCCGTTGCCCCGGGCGGCAGCACTCTACTCCAGGATGATTTCCAGTGCTGCAGGGAACGAGGCACTCGTCTACAGGTTGCCCACGCTGGGAGAGGCGAATCCTGAGTTACGAATGGTCTGGCTTTTCAGCCCATCCAGCACTCCCTCGATGATCGCCGAGGCGGTGAACGATGACTCCTTCATGCAGCAGATCACTCCTAAAGATCAGGGTCGCCTCATTGAGCACTGGTACCGCCGCGGTGACCGGAATGAGGTGGGGGCATTCCTTGAGAGTCATCCGCAATACGCCCGCACGGCCATCGCGACACGAGCCTCCCTGCTCGTTGCTTCAGCCCAAGAGGAGCAGGCTTGTAAGCTCCTGATCGACACCTTTGCCATCCCCATTCCGGAACAGCCTGTTGCTTCCACCATGGTACGTAGTGCCGATCGTGATGTGCCTGAGGAGCCGCTTGCCGCATCGCAATACTATCTGGAACGGGGCAATGTGGCGGCAGGGCGGCGACTGCTTGGCGAGGCGATGAAGGGATCCACACGCAACGAGGCTTTAAGATTGAGGGCCGTGATGGAGATGCGTGATGGAGACTGGAAAGGAGCGTTCGCAGACCTTCTTGCGTATTTGCATGGTAAGGGAGAGCTCTAAGGAACCGCTGATTTAATCGCATAGAGGCCGTTGCGAGAAGCCGTAGCGGATGCGAAGCAACGACCGGGCAAGCCATGGGCCGCGGGCAAGGCGGCTTGGCACGAGCATCCCCGCAGAGGGCTGTCAGTGCCAAGCCAACAGAGTACCCCGTGCCACGGCACGAAGCCAAAGGCATTGTGGCCTTTGGCTTGGATCTCCGCAACCTCATGGGCTGAAGCCAGGTGTTGATTTTTGCCTTGCCGTCTCCCGACGAATTGATGCCGCTTCCTCCCGGAAGCCGCGGCACCCTTCGGGCTACGATTCCATCGTAGTCTTCCGCACACCCGCCAGGGTGTTTGGTTCGTCCTTCGGACTGCTTCGCAGGCCACATCGTGTCTCCCGACACTCGATGTTGTGGCGTTGCTCGCTCGGGCGAGTCCGCTGCGGGTATTGACTCGCTCGCTCCCGCTCGGCTCGCCCTGTCGGGTTTGCCTACGGCAAATCTACCCAAACCGCTCCCGCCGCTCCGTGTTGCCCAGCGCTCGCGCTTTCAAAAAT
>Ga0209829_10000761_pt1 | contig 28090 bp, 18 predicted proteins | sample C_140205_EF_Meta_FD_187311 | JGI IMG/M metagenome (GOLD analysis project Ga0209829, IMG submission 187311) | Freshwater microbial communities from Lake Croche, Canada to study carbon cycling - C_140205_EF_MetaG (SPAdes) (version 2) | ecosystem: Environmental > Aquatic > Freshwater > Lake... | reverse complement strand
TCAACAGGAGGGTTATCATTTCCTCGCGCATCTTTCCGCGCTCGGCCTCGGCGGCATCCTCGCCGACGACATGGGTCTCGGCAAAACCGTGCAGACGCTAGCGTGGCTCCTGTATCTCGCCGATGCGCCGCGCCCCGAGCCCGCGCCATTTCGCGCCTTGGTCGTGTGTCCGAAGAGCGTTACGCACGGCTGGCTCGTCGAGAGCGCCCGCTTCACGCCCGCCCTCAACGCCACCGCCTACAATCCCTCGCTCGCCAACCCGGACTCGCAACTCGCCTCCGCCGCGCCGCAGATCCTCGTCGCCAACTATTCGCAGCTCCGCATCAACTCCGAGTGGTTCCGCGCGCAAAAGTGGGATGTCGTGATCCTGGACGAAGGTCAGTTTATCAAGAACCCCGGCAGCCAGGTGGCGGCCGCGGCTCGTGCGTTGCCCTCGCGTCATCGCCTCGTCCTCACCGGCACACCGATCGAGAATCGCCTCACCGATCTCTGGAGTCTCTTCGCCTTCGCGCAGCCCGGCCTCCTCGGCACACAGACCTCCTTCCGCCGCCAACACGACCAGGCCGATGCTGCCGCGCTCTCGCGCCTCCACCGTCGTGTCCGCCATTTTCTGTTACGCCGCACCAAGGCCGAAGCCGCGCCCGACTTGCCGTCGCGCACCGAGGACGACATCGTGGTGGAACTCGAAGGTGAGCAGCGCCGTCTCTACGACGCCGAGCTCAAACGCGCCCGCTCGCAGCTCATGGGCGTCGAGACCAACACCGCCCTCGCCGCCGTGCGCTTCAACGTCCTCGCGAGCCTCCTCCGCCTCCGCCAGATCTGTTGTCACCCCGCGCTCGTCGATCCCGCGCATCGCGACCTCCCCAGCGCGAAACTCGACGCGCTCCTTGAACGCCTCGAAGAGCTCCAGGACGAAGGCCACCAAGTCCTCGTCTTTAGTCAGTTCGTCGGGATGTTGGAGCTCATCCGCGACCGCCTCGTCGCCGCGAACATCCAATTCCTGATGCTCACCGGTGCCACGGAAAACCGCGCCGAGCTCGTCGACGAATTTCAGAGCGACAAAACGAAAACGGTTTTCCTCCTTTCGCTGAAAGCCGCCGGCTTCGGCCTGAATCTCACCGCCGCGAGCTACGCGATCCTCTACGATCCGTGGTGGAACCCCGCCGCCGAGGCGCAGGCCATCGACCGCACGCACCGCATCGGCCAGACGCGTCCGGTGATCGCCTACCGCCTCCTCGCCGAAGGCACGGTCGAGCAGAAAATTCGTGCGTTGCAGAAAGACAAGGCGGCGCTGGCCGCCGCCGTCGTGCAGGAAGAATCCCTCGCGAGCATCCTCGATCTCGACAGCCTGCGCGCGATCCTCGAGTAGCCCCCGGGAGCGCGACCGCCCCCGGTCGCCCTCCGCGCCCAGTGGGAGGGGCTTCACGCCCCGACCCCCCGCACCCGCACCCAAGCCCGCGTCCGAGAAAATTTTCCTGTCCCAAATCTTCCTGTCGCAACCCGTCCCCCCCCTGACGCCCCGACCCGCACCCGCCGCCATCGGAATAACGACAGGAAAATTTTCGACAGAAAGATTCTCCGCTCCATTCCGCTCCACACCGCTCGCGTCGCGGGCCGTTCGTGGCACGAAACCGGTCACCCGCCGGACACACGCGCCACGCTTTCCGCTGCGTCGATCTCTGCCTCGCTGCCCGGATGCAAGACCCGCTCCGGTGTCACGCGCAGCACCCCTCTCCGGATATTTTCCAACACCAACGCCTGCCGCGAGGTGACGCCCAGTTTTTGCATCAGGCGTTGGAGATAGCCGTGCACGGTGTGGGCACTCAGCTTCAGCCGCTTGGCTCCTTGTGCGTCGCTGCAACCGTCTGCGAGTGCGGCCAGCACCGTTTGCTGCCGGGGAGTAAGCATTTGCGGCAACGTCGGTCCGGCTTTTTTCCTTTCGACGTCGTCCGTCAGCACCTCGCGACTGAAATATAGCCGGCCCTCGGCCACCAAGCGAATCGCCCGCATGAGGCCGGCGAAATCTTCGGTCGCAGCATTCACAAAGCCCTCGACGCGGCCCGGTCGGATGAGTTGCCGCACCCGTTCGTCATGTCGCGACGAAACCACGAGCACCCGCCACACCCAGTTTTGGTCGCGCGCCCGTTGGATCAAATCGAGCCCGTCCAAATCAGAGAGCGAAAGGCCAAAAATCCCGAGAGCGGCCGGCCGCTCTCGCAATGCCGCCATCGCCGCGCCCGCCGTCTGACTCGTGACGAGGTCGCTCGTCGCCACTCTGGCTGCCGCCACCGCCCGCACGATTTCGTCGCGCAACAGCCGGTCGTTCTTCACCACGATAATCCGCCCCATTTCCAAAGTCGGTTCCATGGATAATTGAGGATTGGGGGGCGGACATGGTTCAGCGGGGTTCATGCTTTTGTTTTTTCCGCAGCACGCAGTGCCGCGCTCATCAAACGATCAAAACTCCCTTTTATTGTAACACGCCCTCGCCCCACTGCCTAATGCGCCGACTACTTTTCTCCAGGTAGCCGGCTACTGCGGAAATGTGACGCCTCACAAATCGCGACCTCATGGACGTCACCCGCTACCAGCCCAAACCCCGTAACCCACCGTTGCTCCGCGTTGGTCAATCACCCAATTCTATTTTCGCTCTCGGACGGTGGCGCCTTCAGTCCTCAACAGCTTTCCCGTCGCAAGTGCGACAAGGTCTTTGATGGCCCGCTTGGCGATACCGGCGTCGACCCGATACCACGTGCCTCCGGAGAAAATAGTCATATCGTCAACATCGATAGCCAGACTAAGCACGGTATTCTCCCACGCCCCTACAATTCTCCAAAAATAACGCGCACTATTTTTATTTTGCTCCTTAAGTGGCGTCCACTTCGACGCTTCAATCTCTTTAATGACATCGTGAATGTGGTCGAACGCCGAAATTGAATCGACGGTAAGGATGACACCTGCGTCGGCTTGAAAAATTGCCGCCACGTCAGCGTTTTCCAATCGGAGATCCGATTCGGCAACCATCAATTGCACCCGATAGATCGTGGTCGCGGAGTCTTCAAACATGCCTTTTGCTAGGTGGACTTGGTTAGCGAGTGCCACCGGCACGGCCGCGTGAACGCTTGCTTGGAAAAAGACCACCAGTAGGTAGGACCAAGACAATATGAATGTTTTCATGGGAATAATTTATGGAATTGGCCGAAGGCCACGCGTCTCTAGCGTTGTGCCGACGTCCCAGTAGTCTTTTTGCCTCCCGATATTGATGCCGGTGTTCTGAAAAATCTCAATCGAAACCTGTTCCGCGAATTTATAGGCGTAGTATTCTGCGGAGTTTTTTGCGATTTTCTGTGCTGGCTTGAGTGTCCCATCTTCGTTTTCGCCAAAGGCCGTATTAGGAAGGTTCCAAGCTGGATTCGCATTACTGGCCCGCTGGTTTTCATGCCCGAATTCATGCGCCAAGGTATAGGCAGGATAGACTGCAGTTCCATCGGGGCGCACTCCGGTCGATGTGCCGAAAACAATCGAAGGCCCGCGAACTGTGCCGCCATTCGTCTGCGGCACGGGATTGAGTGCAATACCTTGGTTTTCATTCGCTCGTATTTCGTAGGCTGCCGAAAACGTCGGTGAATTCGCGCGCATAAATGCAAGCAAATCGAGAACTTGCGCCGGGACTGTCGTTGACTCCGAAGTCGAAAGATTTTTTTGGTAGACGAGCAACCGACCTTTCGGGAGCCCGGATACGAGGACGTAGATCCTCCCGAGCGTTCCTGATAGTATCCGAAAGTCCTCCAACTGCTCGGACCCAAGCTCTCCAGATTCACTCAGCCGCGCCAAGAAATACCGCGGGATCAACGTGACGTCCTGACTGGTGTCGCTCGCATAGCGCGGTTCGCCGCTGATCGACGTGATCACGGCACCCAGCGAACCCCACCATCCCCCATTGCGCGCACGGGTAAGAATGGCGTAGCGTTCGCCGGCTTGGGTCGGGAAATCGAGGTTCGCCGTGCAATACGTCGTGATCGTCGCACCAAACGACGGTGCGAAATCAAACCCGAAATAAAAGTGCTCGGGTGTAATGAATCGTTCCTGCGCGGTGCCTGGCGCGAAGAACCAGCCGGGGATCGACGCGAACCAGTTGTTGAACGGCTGCCAGTTGAAGGCGACCGACATTTCAGGATCAACCTCCGACCGGAAATCATCGAACAACACCGTAAAACCAGCCACGCCCTGCGGCACGATCTCGTCTGGGATTCCATCGTTGTTTACATCCATCCAGAAAGGCTGGCCGGGCGTCGCCTGCGCATAGTTTGCCTGAATCACCACATTGCCGCTGCCCATCACGACGCGACCACTCCACGAGATGGGCGAGGTTTCAAAGGTGGCGGGACCGGATACCACCGACCATCCCGTGAAATACTGATCGTTTGCCGCGAGTCCTTGCGCGGAAATTTGCTGGGTCGTTCCCGCCGCGATTCCCGTGCCGCTTCCATTGCCACCAATGACTGTCAGTGTATAGCCCGAGGTGGTGCCACCACCACCGCCACCCGACCCCCCGCCCGTGACCAGCATCATGCCCATCGCCTGCTGGCTCTCTAGCGCGGTTTCCAGATAGCTGCTCTCGTTGCGGGTGCCCCCGCAGGGATTGCGTTGTCCCGTGCTGTGCGTGCGAGTCACAGTGGACGTTTGGGTGAAAATTTGTCCGGCTGGCACCGTGTTGGTCGCTGGGCTCCACGCGCCGGTTGGCTGTGTGGCCGTCACCTCATCGAAGGCAGACCAGCTGCCCTCATCAGGCTCGATCGGCACAATCTCGTCGTAGGCGGCTACATCCACCACGGTTTCCTCCCGGGCGGCCTGATCAACGACGGTTTCATCCCAAGCCGGCGTATCGACGACGGTCTCAACATACCCCGACTGAAAAGAACCTTCAACGTAAGCGGGCTCATCCACCACCTCTTCATCGTAGGCCGCTGCATCCACCACCGTGATCTCGTAGCCTTCCGCGTCGACCACGGTGATGTCGTAGCCCTCGGCGTCCGTCACCGTGACATCGTAGCCTTCGGCGTCCACGATCGTGACTTCGTAGCCATCGACCCAATTTCCATTCTCATCGAGGTAGCCCTCGACGTATTCCGTATGGGTGGCCGCTGGGATGCTTTCCGTGTGGGTTACCGGCTGCACATACTCCGTATGCGTGACTGCTGCCACCTGCTCCGTATGGGTAACGGCATCATGATGGACCGTGTGGGTTACCGCCGAATGGTAGGTTGGAAATACGGCGGGGTGCTCGACGCTATGCGTCACCGCCGGATGGGACACGATGTGAGTGACCGCTGGATAGGAGACGACGTGCGTCACCGCCGGATGATGGATCACCCTCGTGCAGGGAGGCGGCTGAGCCGACCCGGTTGCTACGCGAAACAACAGGCACAATGCGAGCACGACGGCGCGCACAAAGGCGGCGTCGAACGAAACCAATCGAAACACCAACGGTGGTAATATTTTCACTTTTTTGGGTGGGTTAACTGAACCGCCCCTTTGAGCCCAAGCGCCGGTCGATTGAGAATCTTGTGGAAACACCTGAGCGGGCTCTTGCGCAGTCCGTTTGGGCTATACCCACCGGGTGTTTTCCCGAATCGCCCCGCCCTCGCCGCCGCCGTCGTGCAGGAAGAATCCCTCGCGAGCATCCTCGATCTCGACAGCCTGCGCGCGATTCTGGAGTAGGACCGCGGTTCGCCGGCGCACCGGTGATTTTACGCAGTGGGTTCTCGTTCGCCGATGACATCACGCGCCGCTTGACGGCTTTATCCGGCCTGTTTCGTTTGGGGGGTTCCCTCGCGAACGAATCACTGCTCCATGTCCAAAGTCGCTGATCCTTCCGCTCTCGCTGCGCTCCGCACTTGGCTCGCGACCTTCGATTCGACCACCCGCGAGCGTGGCCAAGCTTACCTCGCTGCTGGCCACGTCGAGGACGTATGGAAGGAGCGCAGCAACCTGGTCACCGCTGACGTCATCGGCCAAGACTACTATGAAGTGTCTCTCCGCTTGAGCGGCAGAAATTGGAGCTCGGTGTGTTCCTGCCCCATGGGCTTCGATTGCAAACATGTTTACGCCACCGGCCTGGCTTGGCTGGGTAAAATCGAATCGAAGAACGATATCGCCGAAGCGATGGACGACGATTTCGACGACGGCGACTTTGGCGAAGCTCCGCCGCCCGCGCCCTTCTCTCCCTTCGGCTCGTTTTCCCGCCGGCCTCTCCCGCGGGCCGCACCGGTCGTCGTTTCGACCCCCGGCTCGCCACGGCCGAAGAAGATTCCCTTCCGCGAACAATGGACTCCCGTGCTCGCCGAAAAATTAGGCCGCCCGCTCACCACCGAAGAAGGGCACCAACTCGGCCAACTCTCCGCGCTGTTCACCGAATTTCAGCAGTCCCACCGCACGCTCTATCCATCGATGATGGTGCAGCACGGCTTTAGTCATTTGTTGCCCACTGCATCCGTCGCCTACAACCCGCTCTTCGCCGGTTGGTGGACCTATGACGAAGCTCCGGCCGATCCGTGGGCCCTCTGGCAATACATCGCCTTCGATGCCCAGCGTGCCGGCCGTGCGCTCCCTGCGGCATTTCTGCCCCTCACGGATACGGGCCGCCTCGGCACGGCGCTGCAGGACCGGCTCGTGCGCGAGGAACTCGACACGTGGCGCCGCTCCTTCGCCGCTCCTCTTTTTGTCGCCATGCCCGGCGAGGCCCAGGCCGGCAACGGCCTCGCCGGCTTGCGCGTCCGCTTCGAGCGCAACGGCGAACTCCACCTCGAGCTGCGCGCCGCGCCCGACAAGCCTTGGAAAGCCCCCACGCAAAAATGGCTGACCTCGCTGGCCACCGCTCACCCCGCCGACTTCGAACACCTCACCGTCGGCGAATCCGCCCTCGCTCTCGCCCTCGCCGCCCAGGCGCGCTCCTACCACGACATCACGCCCAAATTTGCGCTTCCGCCGGAAACGGTCGCCAGCCTGCTGCGGTCTGCCACCGCGCGCGGCGCGATTTTTCTGCCGGATGAAAAACCCTTCACCATCGAGCCCGCACCCCTCGTGCTCGAGGCCGTCGTTTCTGCGACGGCGGAGAATCGCCTCGATCTTCGCTTGATCACACCCTCTGGCCAGGATGCTACGTCGGCCCAGGTGATCACCCGACACCCCGAGCCGCTTTACCTGTTCGGCGACCGCATCTGGCGGGGCCCTCCGCCCGCGCCGTCGCGCACCCTTCCCACCGCCGCGCTCGCCGATCCGGGACTGATGGCGCGGCTGCGTGCCACCGGCCTCCGTCTCCCCGCGTCGCTCGCCCTCAAGATTCGCCACGTGGCGCTCCGCCCGCTCCTGCGCTGCTGGTTGACTCAACCCGCTGGTCAATTCGAACCCGAAGCCTTCCGCGCCCAACTCTTCGCCCGCAGCATCGAGCCGGCCTGCGAACAAGTTTGGGCCGGGTCCGGTGGTTGGCAGTGGACCAAAACCGGCGCCCCGCCGCCGCGGCGCTCCGACGATCCTCATTTCGATTTTGACCTGTCGGCCGCCCAAGCCGTCGGTGCCCGTTTCGCCGACTTCCGCCTCGGCTGGTATGAGTGGGAAAACGCGTGGGCCCGCCAAGGAACTAAGAACTTCCCTGAGGAATTCACCGCCTGGCACGCCTCGCTCCCGCCCGGCACCGATAGTGAGCTCTCCCCCGAACTCGCCGGTCTCATTGGCCCGCCCCTGCGCGCTCACGTTGATTTTTCTGCCCTGCCCGTCGACGGCGGTCACGATTGGTTCGATCTCACGATCGCCCTCCGCGTCGAAGACTCGACCCTGACGCCCGACGAAATTGCGCTCCTCCTTAAAGCTCGTGGCAAATGGGTGCGACTGCCCGCCCGCGGTTGGCGCCGCCTCGAAGTCGCCACCTCCACCGACGACGCGGCCTCCGCCACCCTCGACCGACTTGGCCTTGGTCCCGAGGACGTGCTCGCCACGGGCAAAGCCGCCACGCACCGCCTGCACGCCCTCCAGCTCGCCGGCGAAGCCTCCGCGCTCGAATCCCGCGACGCGAAACTCGCCGCCGCCCTCCGCACCCGCGCCGCCACCGTCGCCGCCCTGCCGGTGCCCGCGCTCCCCGCCGGCCTGAGCGCCACGCTTCGTCCGTATCAGGCAGAGGGTTTCCATTTTCTCTGCCACCTGTCCGCCCACGGCTTCGGCGGCGTCCTCGCCGACGACATGGGCCTCGGCAAAACCGTCCAGACCCTCGCCTGGCTCCTCCACCTCTCAACTTCCTCCCGTAGCGGCGAGCGCCAGCAGGCCGACGCCGACGCTCCCACCAAACCCCTCCGCCGCAAACGCCAGCCAACCGCCACCGCCCCCGTGGCCAAACCTTTCCGCGCCCTCGTTATCTGTCCCAAGAGCGTTACCCACGGCTGGCTCGCCGAGACGGCCCGCTTCGCACCCACCCTCGCCGCCACCGCCTTCACTCCCGCTCTCGCCACCCCCAAACCCGAGTCCCCAGACCCCCAAACCGCCGCCTCCGTCCTGGTGGCCAACTACACTCAACTCCGCCTGCACGCCGAGTGGTTCCAATCCGGCGCCTGGGACGCCGTCGTGCTCGACGAAGGCCAGTTCATCAAGAATCCCACGAGCCAGGCGGCCGTCGTCGCCCGCGCTCTGCCCACGCGCCACCGCCTCGTGCTCACCGGCACGCCCGTCGAAAATCGTCTCACCGATCTGTGGAGCCTCTTCGCCTTCGCCCAGCCCGGTCTCCTCGGCACCCAGGCCGCCTTCAAGCGCCAACACCCCGAAACCGATCCCGCCGCGCTTGCCCGCCTGCGCCGTCGCGTCACCCATTTCCTGTTACGTCGGACCAAGGCTCAGGCCGCCCCCGATCTCCCCTCGCGCACCGAAGACGACCTCGTGGTCGAACTCGAACCCGCCCAGCGCAAACTCTACGACGCCGAGCTCAAACGCGCCCGCGCCCAACTCCTCGGCATCGAGACGGCCCGCGCCCTCGACGCCGTCCGCTTCAACGTTCTCGCGAGCCTCCTCCGCCTCCGCCAGATCTGCTGTCATCCCGCGCTCGTCGACCCCGCCCATGCCGACCTCCCCAGCGCCAAACTCGACGCCCTCCTCGAGCGCCTCGACGAACTGAGCGAGGAAGGCCACCAAGTCCTCGTCTTCAGCCAGTTCGTCGGGATGTTGGAACTCATCCGCGACCGCCTCGTCGCCGCCGACATCGGCCACCTGATCCTCACCGGCGCCAGTGAAAATCGCGCCGAGCTCGTCAACACGTTCCAAACTGACCGCACTAAAACCGTTTTTTTGCTCTCGCTGAAAGCCGCCGGCTTCGGCCTGAACCTCACCGCCGCGAGTTACGCGATCCTCTACGACCCGTGGTGGAATCCTGCCGCCGAAGCGCAGGCGATCGACCGCACCCACCGCATCGGCCAGACGCGCCCAGTCACCGCCTACCGCCTCCTCGCGGCCAACACCGTGGAGCAAAAAATCCGCGCCCTCCAAAAAGAAAAAGCCGCCCTCGCCGCCGCCGTCATCCAGGAAGAGTCCCTCGCCACCGTTCTCGACCTCGCCAGCCTGCGTGCAATTTTGGAGTAAGCGTGCCCGTCCGGGCGGGCCATGGGCTTTCCTGCCCACGGCCTGAGTACCAGAAACCGGAGCTGCTCCCCGGCAGCATCGCCTGAAAACTTCACAGTTGGCAGCCGCACCGGCCCGGCGATTCTGGGCGCGCCGATGTCTACCGCCACAGCTTCCTCCCACGAGGGCGTTATTTTCCTCGATCCGTTTCCGCGGCGGATCGACCGCATTTTCGACGAGCCGACCAAACGCCGGCTTGAGCGGCTCGGCCGCGTGATTTGGCACGACGGTTCGCCGGCGTCGGCGGAGCACATCGACCAGCACCTGCCGCAGGCGATTGCACTGATCGGGCAATCGCCGTTGGACCGGGCGCGGCTCGATCGCGCACCCCACTTGCGTGCAGTGTTCAACGTCGAAAGTAATTTTCTCCCCAACATCGACTACGCCGAGTGTCACCGCCGCGGCATTCCCGTGCTCTCCACGGCCCCCGTCTACGCACGGCCCGTGGCCGAGATGGTGCTCGCGATGGCGATCTCGCTCGCGCGGCGCATGCACGAGGCCGACGCGGCGCTGCGCGTCGGGCGGGAATTCAAGGGCGACAACCACGATTCGTTTCTCCTGGGCGGCAAGCCGCTCGCGATCGTCGGCCTCGGCAACAGCGGCCGGGCTTTACTCCCGCTGCTACGGCCGTTCTCGCGGGAGATTCTCGTGCACGACCCGTGGATTCATCCGACGGTCCTCCGCGAGCAGGACGTGATCCCGGCCTCGCTCGACGAGTGCTTCACGCGTGCCCGGGTGGTGTTTCTCCTCGCGGCGGTCACGAGCGAAAACGCCGGCCAGATCGGCCAAAAACAGTTCGCGAGCATGCAACCGGGCAGCGTGGTCATCCTCGCCAGCCGCGCGGCGCTCGTAAATTTTCCGGAGTTTCTCGCCGCCGCTGCCGCCGGCCAGATTCGCGCCGGCATCGACGTCTGGCCGGAAGAACCGGTGCCCGCGAACGAGCCCGGTCGCTCCACGCCGAATACGCTCATCCAAGCCCACCGCTGCGGCAGTGTGCCGGAAATCCAACCGCTCATCGGCCAGCTCGTGGTCGATGATCTCGAAAACATCCTCGGCGGCCTGCCGCCCCAACGTTGCCAACGGGCCACCCCCGAAACGGTCAGCCGATTGCGCAGCATCCCGGTTGGTGCGTGGTCGCTGAGCGACACCAGCGGCGCAGCGCGGCGCAGCTAATCTTCGTCTCTTTCTCCGCCACTCCCATGAAAATCCTCTTCCTCGGCGGCTCCGGTGTGATCAGCCGCGCGGCCACCGAGCAAACCATCGCCGCCGGCCATGAGCTCTGGCTGCTGAACCGTGGCCAACGCCGGCCCATCGAGGGCGCGCATGCGCTCGTGGCCGATTTGGCCGACGTCGAGAGCGTGCGCACCGCCCTGCGCGGGCACACGTGGGATGTGGTCGTGCAATGGATCGCGTTTGTGCCGGCGGATATTCGCCGCGACCTGGAACTGTTTCGCGACCGCACGCGCCAATATATTTTTATCAGTTCCGCCAGCGTTTACCAAAAACCGCTCGCGCACTACCTCATCACCGAGTCCACCCCGCGCGCGAATCCGCACTGGGATTACTCGCGGCAGAAAATCGCCTGCGAACAGGAACTCGAGGCGGCCTATCAGGCGACGGGTTTTCCCGGTGTGATCGTGCGCCCGTCGCTCACCTACGGCGAGGATCAGGTCCCGCTCGTGCTCAATGCGTGGAGCCGGAGCTGGACGCTGATCGATCGCCTGCGGCGCGGCGCTCCGGTGGTCATCCCCGGTGACGGCAGCTCGCTCTGGACCCTCACGCACAACACCGATTTCGCGCAGGGCCTCGTCGGCCTCTTTGGTCATCCCGCGACGCCCGGCCACGCGTTTCACATCACCTCCGACGAAGTGCTCACGTGGAATCAAATTTTCGCGCAAGCCGCCCAAGCCGCCGGGGTGACCGCGCCGAAGTTCGTGCACATCTCCTCCGACTTTCTCATTTCCTGCGTGCCCGCCGTGGAAGGCACGCTCCTCGGCGACAAGGCGGTGTCGGCCGTATTCGACAACGCCAAGCTCAAGCGCTTCGTGCCCGGCTTTGCGGCCCAGACGCGTTTCGCCGAGGGCATTCGCCGCACGATCGCTTGGTTCGACGCCGATCCCGCCCGCCAACTGATCGACGAACCCACGAACCAGCGCTGGGACAAATTGGTAGCCGCCTACGAAGCCGGCCTCAGCCACGCGCGGGCAGCGTTTGTGGGCGCGTGAGAAACGAGGACGCCGGAGCGCTATTTCGCCAGCCGCCAGCGTTCGTCAAACAAGCCGCCGGTCACCAAGTCCGGCAGCGGCGCGGTGGGGTTCACTTTCACGATCGCATAGTCGCTCCACATCGGCGTGCCGTAGTCGCCGTTGTAGCCGCGGTCGTCGATCGTCAGGCCCGAGTTGATGACGACATATTTCTTCGGGTTGAGCGGATTGGGATAGATTAGGGCGGGATAGTGGTCGCTGGCGGGAAATGTCTGGCCGCCGAGCGTGACGCTTTGCTTCGTCCACAAGACCGGGATCTGGCCGTGAAGTTTGGCGAGCCACAGGTTGCTCCCGGGGTCGCCGAAGAGCACGACGTGGTAGTTCGCGAAGTCCTCCGGCGTGACGTCCTGGTCGTTCTTCACGAACGGGTGACCGCGGAAGAAGCGGCCCCACAGGCGGTCAAAGCGGGCAAGTGTCCGCAGCGCCTGCTCGTTCACGGCGGCGTTCCACGGCTGGCCAGTGGGGCGCACCAGAAGAAACGGATCGAGAAACGCGTCGTCGATCGGACCCTGCAAGGCATGCGTCTTGTGCAGTCCGGGCGCGGGACCATTCGGCGCAACGGCCCACGTCGCCCCGCTGCGCATGAGGGTGATCTCAGGTGCGGCAGTCACGGCGAGCGGCTGACCGTCGATGGTGATGGTGCGGGCGTGAGCGGTCTCGCGCAACGCGAGGCGCGTGAGGTTCTTCGTGCTGATCGTGTAGGTCGCGCCGTCGGCGGTGCGCAGGGCGTCCACTTCGGTGCGTTCGTAGTGTTGGCCAAGTCCGGTGAGCGAAACCCAATAGCTGCGATTGTAACGAGTCGTGTAGGTGAGGAACCGGACGTGGTCGGGCGAACTTTGTCCACGGTCGCCGTGCTCCTTTAGAAATGAGTCGAGGCGTTCGCGCACGAGCGGGCTGGTGCCGTGGCCCGTGGCTTTCGAAACCAGCCACAACCCGGGTGCGCCTTGCGAACGAAGGTAGTCGGGCGCACCGACTGACGGGTAGCCTTCCTTCTCCAGTTGGGCGCGGGCTCGCAGCGACGATTCGAGTTGGCCCAAATCGTCTTCGCCGTCGTGTCCGGCGAGCGGAAGGTTGTGGATATTGAGGGCCCACTCGGAAATGTTTTCCCAGATTCGGAGCGTCGACCGCTGAAAAGGCAGCAGCTCCGGCCGCTGTTCGAGCGTGCGGGACACCGTGCCCGCGCCGATCTCGGCGGCGGCGAAGCGGTCCGGATGGTGCAGCGAGATGTGCCACGCGCCTTCGCCGCCCTGCGAGAAGCCGCGGAGGATGATGCGTTGTTCATCAATTTTATACCGTTGTTTGATGGCGGCGATTGCTTCGAACACATCCTGCTCACCCGCCCAATGCCAACCGGCACCGTTGATACGGCCGAAGCAGTCGAGTTGGATTTGACCCTGCTCGGCGACGGGCGGGTTGCCGGAGTTTTTGCGATTGAGGTGTCCGTAGATGAATTCCGTTTCGACCATCGTGTTCGAGCGGCCGTGCAACCACACGTAGAGCCGCGTCGGTTGGGTGTCGTCGTAGTGGTCGGGCAGCGTCACGCCGTAAGGCAAGATCGCGCCGTCGATGGCGGAGGTGTAGGCATGAATCCGGCGCTTGCCCTGCAACCACTGCGGTGTTCCGGCCAGCAACTGCCGGGCGCGCTCGATGCCTTGATCAAGCGTGGTGAAGGCATGCGTGATCGCACCTTGGTTGGTAAACATGTCCGGATACTCGAGCAGCATGCGTCCGGCGTGCGCATAGACTGCGACGTCCGTCACCAACGCCGGCGCGGCGCCCTTCGCTTTTAGGTCCTGCACGAGCGCGCTGATTTGTTCGGTTTGCGCTTTGATCTGAGCCAGCTCCTCGGGCTTGGCCGTGAGGGGAGGAGGCGTCGGCGCTTTTTTCTGCGGACCACTGCGCGATGCTGCCGGCGGGGTCGCGGCAGGCGGCTGGGAAAAGGCCGTGGATAGACTCAGGGCGAACGCGAGAGCGGCGCAGGACAGAATAGGTTTCAAGGGTGTAGGGGTTGCTAGGTGCCAGCGTGGCGGACGCGCGACGCAGCACGCAAGGGTGGAGCGGCCCGCGGCCACGCTGCGCAGATGCTCTCTGGGCCGTGCGCTCCGCGGGTGGCGCCGGTCACCGGAGAAGGCGCGCTGCGTTGGGCGGGTCCGGCGGGTCGGCTGATCTAGATTTCTTCCACACCGATGCCGGGACGAAGGACTGCCGTGAGCGTAAACCATGTCTCTGGATTAGGTGTTACCTATGGCCCCGGTTCATATCACGGGGCGGTGGCCTTAGTAAATGGGCGCAAAAAAACCCCGCGTATGAGGCGGGGTTGAGTAGATTATGTTGAAGGTTCAGACGCGGCCGAACCGGCGGCGGAGTGCGCCGAGGCCCAAAAGTGAGGTGGCAAGTAAACCGGCCGTGATCCCGGTGTCGGGCACACTGTTCGTCTCGGAGTTTGCGTTGACCGTAAGGTTATCGATCGCCATCTGGCTTCCGCCGTTGGAGTAAAACCAAACCTCGTTAACGCCTGTGTAGTTAAACGACAAAAACGTAGGGCCGCTCGTTACGATGGACGAAGTTTGGCTGTAACTTAGCACGTGGTTACCCGTGTAACCTGCAACGGTGATATTCTGGTCGTTCCAAGCCGAGGTGAAGTAACCGGAGTTGAGATCAAACGTGCCACTTGTGACATAAATTCGAGCTGGGTCGGCACCACCGTTATAAAGCACACCGGTTCCAGAAACGACGCCGTGGCCGTAGCCGGTGTTTCCGTAGCCGGTCTGAAAAGGGTTAAGGATTTGAAAGTTTTGCTGATTCAGCCCTCCGTATCCGTTGGGAAAGCCGATATAATCTTGGCCGACGAACTCATCGAACGTCAGCGTGGTCGCAAAGTTTGTGCAGGCTGACGCGATTAATACCGAGCCAAGGCAGATAATTTTCTTCAGGTTCATGGTTAAGTTGAGCGGTTGTGGATGTTATCTTTAGCGAACTGGATTCCTTGTTTTTTCCATCGAGAGGCATCGGATTGGTTGAACCCTAGGGGAAATTCGTGTAAATGCTCTCGTTGGTGGAGGGAGCTGATCGCTGGCCAACATACGCAGCAAGATAGCATTAGTGCGGGTTACACGGGGTGGTTGCTAAGTAGAATTACGGCCAAATTCACGAGCCGTTCTCCGGGATTCGAGCAAGTCAAGGCTGACCCCATTTGGAGAAAATCAGGCGAGTTTCTCCACGCCGATGCCGGGAAGAAGGGAGAGGGTCAGTTTGCCGTCGACGATGGTGGTGCCGCGGAAGCAGTCGTTTTTGATGAGGAGGGCGCCGTCGAGGTCGGCCCAGTCGACGAGGGGGGAGAGTTGGGCGGCGGCTGAGATGGCGCACGAGGTTTCCGTCATGCAGCCGAGCATCACTTTCAGGCCGAGGGCGCGGGCGAGGATGATCATCTGATGCGCTTCGCGAAGGCCGGTGCACTTCATGAGCTTGATGTTGATGCCGTGAAACGCGCCGGCGAGTTTCGCGACGTCGCCGAGGCGTTGGCAGTTTTCGTCGGCGATGAGCGGGAGGGGGCTGCGTTCGCGGAGCCACGCGGTGTCGGCGAGTTGTTCCTTGGGCATGGGCTGCTCGATGAAGACGACGCCTTGGGTGGCGCACCACTCGATGAGGCGCAGGGCGGAATCGCGGTTTTTCCAGCCCTGGTTGGCGTCGATGGTGAGGGGGACGTCGGTGATTTCGCGGATGGCGGTGATGATGGCGCGGTCGGTGGCGTCGTCCCGGCCGAGTTTCACTTTGATAATTTTGTAGATCGAGGCCTCGCGGGTTTTTTGGCGGACGAGGTCGAGGGTATCGATGCCGATGGTGAACGACGTGACGGGGGCTTTGGCGGCGTCGAGGCCCCAGAGACGGTGCCAGGGCGCGCCGAGCTTTTTACCGATCCAATCGTGCAGCGCGATGTCGACGGCGGCTTTGGCGGCGGTGTTGCCGGGGGCGAGGGCGTCGAGGGAGGGGAGGATTTCTTCGAGTTGAAACGGATCGCGGACGGCGGTGAGGAGCGGCGTGGCGAGCGTGAGAAACGCAGCGACGGAGGCCTGCGATTCGCCGAGGTGCGGGGGCATGGCAGCCTCGCCGTGGCCGATCACGCCATCGTGCTCGAGCTCGACGAGGGTGGCAGGGGTCGAGGTGCGGGTGTTGGACGCGATGCCGAAAGGGTGGCGGAGCTCGAGGGTGTAGGGGACGTGGCGGAGGAGCATGGCGGGGAAGTTGGGGGAAGATGGGAAGACTGGGAAGACTGGGGAGACGCGGAAGATGGGGAAGACACGAGAATGGAACGAGCCGGGGTGCCCGCGGAACACACGGAATACACGGAAGAGTGGTAAGTTTTGAACCACCGAGCATACGCAGGCACAGCGATCGGAAAAAATGGGTGAGTGGAGAACGTCTCCGTGCCTCGGTGGCTTGGTGGTTTTCTGCGATTTGACGCGGACGGGAGCGGTTGCACCGTAGTGATGTGTTTTCCGATGCCTTTGCAGGTTTGCAGAAGCTCATGTTGCCCGACCGGTGGCAGGCGCTGGCTGTGCAGGCGTTGCGGGCGGGGCGTGATGTGATCGTCGATGCGCCGACGGGGGCGGGGAAGACTTATGTATTTGAGCGCTGGGCGGAGCAGACGAATTTCGCGCGGCGGGCGCTCTTCACGGTGCCGACGCGGGCGCTGGCGAATGACAAATATGCCGAGTGGAAAGCGCGCGGCTGGCGGGTGGGGATCACGACGGGCGATTTGTGCGTCGATCCGGGGGCGTCGATTGTCGTGGCAACGCTGGAAGCGGTGCAGGGGCAAATTGGCGCGCGCGCGCTCGGTCCCACGCGGGTGCCGGCCGCAGACGGAAGCGACGAACCGTTTGAGCTGCTCGTCGTGGATGAATACCACTGGCTCGCCGACGAGCACCGCGGAAATCACTACGAAGGCGTGATGCTGGCGGCACCGCAGGAGCTCCAATTTTTGCTGCTGTCGGGCGCGGTGGCGAATCCCGAAGACGTAGCGGCCTGGCTGCGGCGGCTTGGGCGGAAGACGGAGGTGATCGTGCATCGCGAACGGCCGGTGCAGTTGGAGGAAGTGGAGGCGGATGATCTCGTGCACGGGCTGCCGCGCTGCATCGAAGGATTTTGGTCAAAGCGGGTGGCGGGGGCGCTACGCGAGGGCATGGGACCGGTCTTGGTGTTTGCCCCGCACCGACACGATGCGGAGCGGTTGGCGCGGCAGTTTGCGCGCGAGCTGCCGTTGGCCGAGCCGCTCACGCTGTCGCCCGAGCAGGAGCAATTGTGTGGGCCGGCGTTGGCGAAGATCTTGAAGGCTCGCGTGGCCTATCACCACAGCGGGCTCACGTATGCACAGCGCGCGGGTGTAATTGAGCCGCTGGCGAAGGCCGGGCAGCTCCGGGCGGTGGTGGCGACGCTCGGGCTGGCGTCGGGCATTAATTTTTCCCTGCGCTCGGTGCTGATCACAGCGAGCGGCTACCGGCACAATCATTTCGAACGGGAGATCGCGCCGCATGAATTGTTGCAGATGATCGGGCGGGCGGGGCGGCGCGGGCTGGACGATTGCGGTTATGTGCTCGTGAGCAGCAACAGCCCGCGGATGCGGCGGGCGGAGCCGTTGCGCTTGAAGCGCGCGGCGCCGTTGCCGTGGGCATTTTTCCTCCGTGAATTGCGCGCGGGACGCGATGCGATCGAAGTGGCGGCACAAGATACCGGGCGATTTTTCACGGATGAGCCGGTGGCGCTCGGAGCGGAAGCGACGTCGAAACTCGCAAGGAACGAACTGCCGTGTGGTCAGCGCACGGACACGGGTCGCGCGCGGCTCGTGCGGCGCGAACGCGATCCGTTTTCCGGCTGCGACGCGTGTGCGCGGCGGGCGGAGTGTTTGGCGCTCTCACCGGAGGCGACGCTGTTGTGGCAGTGGCAACGGACGGGCGTGCTCGACCGGGAACTTAAACTCACGGTGCGCGGGGAAATCGTGGCGGTGTTTCTCGGTGCCGAAGGTTTGGCGCTGGCCGCGGCGCTGGAGGACCGGCGTTACCCGCTCGATGATCTTTTGTTTGATGCCGCGAACCTGTTTGCGGGAGACCGTTTTTCCGGGACGAATCCGCGTGGGCTTGGGCGGCTGTCCGGAGTGTGCGAACGCGCGTTTCGGCGGCTGACGATCGACGGCTGGCTGAAGGAAGGTGTGCCGATTCACTACGGCTACGGGGCGAGCGAGGTGGTGCGGGCGCTCGTCGAAGATCACGCGCGGGTGCGCGATGCGCTCGCGGAATGCGAGACGGCGGGGAAGGGCGACATGGACCGACTACTCACGGAGTGGCGGAGTTTGTTGCGGCAAGTGGTCGCGGCCGGACCGTTGGTGGGCGACGGGGCGCCGAGGACGGGGCGCGATCATTTTATTGCGGAGCGGTGGGACAATTTTCGGGCGCTGGCGCGGTCGTGGCTGCACGAGGCGCGGGCGGGTGCGCTGCCGGAGTTGCCGCCGCTGACGGCGGATCAGCGCCGCGTGATCAACCACAGCGTGCTCCGTCCGCCGCGCATCGCACCGCCGGGGCGGCAGGTGGTGGCGCAGGTCGCGCTCGGGCGGTGAGCGTTAAGAACTTTCTTTCAATTGCTCTCTCAAGTGTTCGGGGTGGCGGCGCTCGTGAACAAGCCCGAGCACGTAGAGGGTGTCGCCTTCGATTTCGTAGTAGAGCAGATAGGGAAAAGGCCGGCAGCGGCGACAACGGAAACCGTGTGGACCGACGTGATCGCCTCCACGCCAACGAATCACCGTCCGCACGGCAGCCTTGACCCGATCATTTAGGTCTTCTTCCAGCCGGAGCGAAATGGCGCGATATTTAGCGATTGCTGCGGAAAGATCCGCACGAAACACGCTGCTAAAAACCACCCTCATGCGGGTTCGCCAAACACTACATCAAACGATAGCCCGGCGTCTTCGCCGGATTTCAGACGGGCCAAACGTGTCTGCAAGTCAGAGCGGATTTCTTCATCGCTCCGCCCGTCCGGAAAAACGCTTTCTATCAGTAGGCGACCCAGCGCTGCTCGCTCGTCGGGTGGGAGCGACAGCGCCTCTTCAGCCAGATAAACGCTCGTCAAGGACATGTGGTGGACCGTAGCGGCCACGGATTACTTGGCAAGGGCGCTCTCCGTCTTCGTTCAACCGAAATGGCGACCGGCGTTGTGGTGAAAATGACGAGACCGGAGGGCACGAGTGTGCAAGGTGCATCGAAGAGACCGATCCGCTTACTGGTAGAGGGCGTTGAAGAGGAGTTTGAAGGTGGCGTGGGTCTGGGCGCGGAAGGTGATCTCGGGGGTGAAGACGAGGAGTTTCCCGCCATGGGCGAAGGGAGCTTCAAAGGCGGCGACGCCGTCGCGGAGGTAGTGTTGGCCCCAGGCCCAGCCGCTGCGGAGCGGAGTCGCCGTGGCAAACCACGCGAGCGGACGGAGGCCTTGCGCAGCGGCGTCGGGGGCAAATTTGAAGACAAGGTTCGTGTCGAAATAAATGTCGGTCTCGGCGGGCATGCCTTGATTGGCGGGCGCGGTGGGGTCGAGACGCACGCGCAGGATGCTGCCGGGGATGTAAAATTTTTCTCCGGGAAGCGGGCGTTCGCGGCCGTCTTTGCCGGGTTCGGTGAGGGCGTTGCGAACGGGGAGGCGGAAGTGGTAGGCGAGATTCGCGCTGGTGCCGACCGTGACGATGGTGCCACCGGCTTCGAGGAAGGCGCGGAGGGCGGGGACGGTTTTGTCGGGGGTGAATTTGCCGAGGCGACTGCGGTAGGTTGTGGGCATGTCGGCGGCGGAGGGCTCGGCGGCGGCGAACTCGCTGGTTTCAGTGATCGCAGCGTTGGGGCGCGGGATGGCACCGGAGGGGAAGATGATCACGTCGAATTTTTCGCGGAGTTTGCCGGCGTCGAGGTCACCCGCGTAGATGACGGTGTGGGCGAAGCCGTATTGCTCGAGGAGCCAACGCGTCCAACCGGAAGGCATCGATCCGCCGTAACGATCCCAGAGGGCGATGCGGGCGGGGGTGATTTTTTTGGCGTCGGCCGGAGCGGCGGTGGCGGGGCGCGCGGTCACGCCGAGGTCGGCCGATTTTTCGAGCGCGGTTTTGGCGGCGGCGGGGATGAAAAAATCGCCGGTAGCGGGCGAAGTGGAAACGGCGATACCGGCGGCGAGGAGGCGGTTGACGAGGGTGAAGGCATTGTTGGCGGAGCGGCTCACGAGCCAGCCGGCGGTGGCGGTGGGGAGTTGGGCTGCGGGAGGCGACTGAAGTTCGCCGTAAGGGAGTGGGCTGAAGGGGCCGGCGAAGGCTTCAAGGACGCGGTCGAATTGCACGCCCATCTCGAAGGCAAGGGTCCAGCCCGCGGAGTCGTAGGGTTTGGTGGGGGCGGCACCTTCGTAGGCGAAATCATTCGGGTGGTCCTGCGGTTCGAACATATCGAGGACGTGGGGACGGAAGGCCTGGGCGGTTTTCACGACGAAGGAGCCGGCGGGATATTTTTTCCCGGCGACGGTGAAGTCGGCGGTGGCGCGGTGGACGGAGACGCCGACTTTGATGAGCGCATTGACGAACTTAACGGCGGTGGGGAAGTCGGGTTGATCGAGGCTGATGATGTAGCCGCGGGGGTCGCGGAGCTCGGGCTTCTTCATGACCTCATCGTAGTATTTCGAGGGGATGCGGCGGTTGTTGGGTGATACTGTGCGTCTGGTTTCTTCGACGGGTTCGGCGTCGCGGGCGGTCGCGGGGTTGTCGCGCAGGTGCGCGGCTTTGATGGCTTCGACGAGGCGAGGGGACTTGGTCCAAGTGTCCTGACTGCCACGCTCGATGGAATTTTTGCCCATGCGCCACATGTTGAACAGGAGTTGGTCGCGCTGGCGGGCGGCGTAGTCGAGGACGGCGTAATTGAGCGAAAGGGAATAGGCGACGGACTGCGCGTAGTGCCATTTCTGCGGGGCGACGGGGAAGGGGTTGGCAGAGCTGGGAATTTGGCGCGCTGGGACGAGGCCGACTTCCATCGGCGTGGGGCTGCCGACGGTCTCGGTGAGGAGACCCAGCATGTTGTGAAAATAAGTCGTGGTGCGGAGGCCGCCATTAAACCACGTGGAGAAGACGGAGCCGGAGCGTTGGGTGTAACCGGGTTTGCCCTCAACGTTGAGGCGGGTATTCATGGCGGAGCCGACGGAATCGAGTCCGGTGACCAGAATGGGGTCGTAGACGTAGTTGAAGGGATCGCGATAGGGTGGGCCGGCGACGACGGAACCGGCGGGAGCGGTCTGATGGTGGTTATAGACGATCTGGGGGAGCCACTCGAGGTAGAGCTGGCGACTCAGGTTGGTCGACTCGCTCATGTTGTTCATGAAGAAGTCGCGGTTGTTGTCGTGGCCGATGTATTTTTGGTAGAGGCGCGGGAGGGCGTCGACGATGCGCTTCGCGGGCTCGGGGCGGCGCATATACCAGTCCGAAACGAGTTCCTGGCCGTCGGGGTTGGCGTGGGTGAAGAGGATGATGCACTGGTCGAGAATGCGGAGCGTCTCGGCGTCGGTGCGGCTGGTGAAGTTCCAGAGCGTCTCGATGAGTTGGTGCGCGCCGAGCGTTTCGGTGGCGTGGAGGCCGCCGTCGATCCAGACGACGGCGCGGCCCTCGGCGGCGAGGGCGCGGGCATCGGCTTCGGAGAGGTTTTCGGCGCGGGCGAGGCGGCGCGAGATTTCCTGAAAGCGGTCGAGCTTAGCGAGGTTGGCGGGCGAGGTGCAGACGATCATCCACTGGGTGCGGCCTTCCTCGGTGCGGCCGATGTCGACCAGCTTCAGGCGGTCGGACGCGGCGGTGAGTTTTTTGAAATACGCTTCGGTCTGCGTGTAGGTGGCGAGGTGGTAATCGTCGCCGATGGCGAAGCCGAAGTGCTCTTTCGGGCTGGGGAGCGGAGTGGTCGCGGCGTTGGCGGCGAGGGAAACGGCAAGGAAAACCGTGTGTGCGACGAGGCGAAGGCGGTGAAGCATGACTGCTGAGACGGAGGGAGGGGAGAACGATTACGCGAACGAGCAAAGAGAACGATTTCGCGGAGGGGAAGAAAAACGCAGCGCCACGGGTGAGGTGGCGCGGCGGGGTGGAATGGGTGGCGAGGGGCGCGAGGGTCGCCGGGATGACGCAGATGGATGGTTTCGCCGCTGCGCTCCTCGCCATGACAGGCGGAAAACTCAGCGTAGCTTGGTGAGTTCGATGGTCCAGGCGCGGGCTTGGTAGAGGCTGCCGTGCACAGCAGCGGAAACGCCCGTGGCGCCGGAGACGAGGGGCGGTTCTTGGTCGGTAAGATTTACTACGCCGAAGCGGATGGAGCTGTGGCGGAGGAGGCGCGGCGCTTCCTGCTTGAAGCGGTAGCCGAGCGAGGCGCTGAAGGAAACGACGTCGCGGACGAGGTAGCGGTAAAGGTAGGTGCCGCTGTCGAAATGCTTCGAAAGGTAGTTCGGCGAGCCGAGCAAGGCGTAGTTGGCGGCGGTGACGGTGGCGGTGTTGGCGTAACTACCGGTGTGCTTTTCGGCGGGAGCTAGACCGCGACGAACCGGCTCAGAGCCGTGTCGAGAGGATGAACGGGAGGTTGCGGCTGCGCATCGCTATTACGACGGCACCGAATAAGCTGATGGGTGACGATGATCTCGCTTCCAGCTCTCCCGCCGCGCTTCGACCTGACCGTGCGCGTGGGTTGCAATCTTGTTTACGAGGCAACGGGCGACGCCGTGTTGCTGCTCAATGTGGAGCCGCAGCCGAACCGGGAGCACGTCGTCGTATTCGAGGCGCTTTCGCTGGGGCTGGGTTTGCCGTCGGAGCGCTTTACGGATAGCCATGGTAACGCGTTCCGCCGCGTCCATCTCGCTCACGGAACCAACGTCATTCGACACGATGCGATGGTCGCGACGTCGTCGCGGTGCGATAATGCGGGACTCCCTCCCGTCACGCCGGAGCGGCCCGGCGAGATTCCGCCGGACGTCCTGCGCTACGCGCTGCCCAGTCGTTACTGCGACTCGGACAAACTGGCGAACTTCGCCTGGGAAAAATTTGGTCGCATTGAACACGGTCTACCTCGGGTTGAGGCCATCAGCGAATGGGTGCATCGTAACATTGAGTATCGCTACTGTTCCGGCCGCACCGATTTGTCCGCGTGGGACGTGGTGCAGCGCGGCTACGGGGTGTGTCGGGATTTCGCGCACGTCGCGATCGCCCTCAACCGCACGTTTAACCTCCCCGCGCGCTACGTGACAGGCCATCTGCCTGACATCGGTTTTCCGGATCCGGAAAACCACATGGATTTTCACGCCTATGCCGAAGTCTACGTGGGTGGACATTGGTTTACGACGGATGCGCGTTTTCATGTGCCGCGCATTGGCCGCATCAAGGTCTCCGGTGGCCAGGATGCGGTGGATGGAGCGTTTTCGACGATCTTCGGCGGAGCAGCCCTGAGGAGTTTCCAAGTCTGGGCTTACCAAGTCGCGCGCGGCACCGTACGGGTGGGCGATCCGCTCGATTTCTCGTGCCGGCTCGACAATCGCACCACCGTGATGACCGAAACGCCTTACCCGTTTGGCGCACTGACGGGCGGATAGAGCGAAATGAAACCTGCCGGAGTTTGAAACGCAGACCGCGGACCAAGCGTGCAGGACTGCAAGGACGCAACGCCTGAGCAGAAATTGCGGCTGGATCAGGCGTCGAAGCGCGGGACTTTCAGGCGCTCGCCGTCTTTGAGTGCCGATTGATGGGCAACGATGCCGGGGGCGGTGTAGGCGAGGGCTTCGTAGATATCCACGGCGGGGCGACGTTGATGGAGAATGGCGTCGATGAATTCGTGGGTGATAAAGGTATGCGAGCCCTCGTGGCCACTCTTGTGGCGGAGCGGCGCGGGAAGGAGGTCGGTCGCCCACCAATCCGGGATCGTGACGTTTTCGAAGGTGGGGAGCGCGCGTTCAAAACCACCGCTGTCTTTCTCGGTTTGCTGGCCCGCGCGGACGAGCACGGCGCCGAGGCCGTTGGGATCGGGATGGTGGAAACTCATTTTGTCGCCGTAGAGGCGGGCGCGTTCGCCGCCGCGGTGGGCGCCCTTCCACCAAACTTGCACCTGCATGGTGTGACCACGGTTCGTGCGGAACTGCGCGGTCTCGTTCCAAAACGGATTTTGGTAGGGATTGTTTTTGAGCAGCGGATCTTCGTCGCCCCAGCCGATGCACGAAACGTCGGTGAGGCGTTCGCCAGTGACACCAATGAGGTGGGCCGTGCAGTGTGTCGGATAGTGCATCGGCGGGAGCCCGTGGCGCCAAGTGGCTTTCCCTTTTTCGAACCAAAGCGCCTCGAGGCCGGCGTGGTGATACATGGATTCGGCGGCGTAGAGCGTGCCGAATTTTCCCTGTTGGTAAAACTGGCGCGCGGTGATCGTGGCCTGCTGCCAGTAGCTCGTCTCGGCCATCATGTAGGTGAGACCGGACGTGCGCACGGCCTCGCGGAGGGTGGCGCACTCGTCGAGGGTCATCGCGGCCGGAACAGCGCAGAGGACGTGTTTGCCGGCCTTGAGCGACGCGACGACATGCGCGACGTGATCGGGCGCAGGCGTGGCGAGGAAGACGGCTTCGATCTGCGGGTCGCGCAGGAGTTCGGCGAGGGAGTCGAAGCTCTGGGTGCAGCGATAGGCTTTTTTCAACGCGGCGCGGCGGTCGGCGCGGAGGTCGCTGACGGCGGCGACGGTGCAGTTGGGGTGCTCGTGAAATTGAAACGTCGCACCAAAGCGACCGCCGACGATGCCGAGGCGAACCTTGCGGTCGGTCGCGGGAGCCGCGGCGGCGCCGGCGAAACGTGGCATGAGCGCCAGTGCGCCGGCGGCTGCGGCGGTGTGGAGAAAGTCGCGGCGGGTGGGGGGAAGCGGAGGCATGGGGGAGCGGTTATTTTGCGACCGTGGTGAGGAGGTCGCGGAGCGCGGCGGTGATTTTCGTGGAGGCGTCGACTGCGAGGTAGCTGCTGCGGGCGCGCCAGGTTTCGTAGCCGCCGAGGGCGTGGTGCTCGGGGGTGGGGAGGTAGCCGTTATAGCCGTTGGCGAGGGAGATCGTGAAGTGCTCGGCGAGCGGTTTGGAGGATTTCAGCGAGAGACCAATCTCGACGAAGACCTCGCAGGGGATGGCGGCAATCGTGAGCCCGCCGATGCGATGGACCTGGAGTTTTACGGGGACGGTGGCCGGGTAGTCGGCGAGGGCGAGGGACTCGAGGGCGTAGATGGCTTTGCGGTCAGAAAATTGGCCGTCGGCGTCGCGTTGGGTGGTGACGACGAGGTTTTGTGCGCGGGTGAGTTCGGCGGGCGTGGGTTTGCGGACGGCGAGAGTCAGGTCGCGTTCGGCGGTGGCGAGGGTAGCCGACGATTGCCAGGCGAGATGGGCGTAGGTCTGCATGGCGGTATCTGCGACGCTTTGCGCGACGAGCGAGATTTGCTCGCCGGGGGCGCGCTTGGGCGGGGCGGGGGCGGCGTAGTTGACGTTGTTGATGTTGCCGCTCGTGCCGTTGCTCATGAGGCCGACGAAGGCGGGTTTGCCAGTGTAGCGGGTGTCGGTGGCGTTGAGGCGCGTGGTGAGTTCGCGGGCGAAGGCGGCGAAGTAGTCGGCGGAGATCGCGGGCAGACCGCCGACGTAGTGGAGGCTGTAGTTGGCGAGGACGGCGAGGGGGCGACCGTCGGATTTGGCGCGGGCGGCGAGGAGCGAGACGTCGGAGTCGACCGGGCCGGCGGGCGCGGTGACTTTGGGGTTCTTGTATCCGGGATTCATCCACGCACGGTCGGTGGTGACGTCGAAGGGGTTTTCGTAGGACTCGCCGGCTTTCACGAGCCAGCGGCGGTTGAAAACTTGGTCGGGGTTGGCGGCATGGCCGAAAGCGATTTCGGCAGGTTCGAGATTGGCGTGCGCGCGAATGATGCTCTCGGCAATACGTGTCGGGAGGTTGGCGAGGTAGACGGGGTCGGTGTTGCTTTGGAAAACGGGAGTGAGCGTCGCGCAACTGTGCGAGTGCGTGGCGCTGATGAGGAGGTGGGAGGCGGGAATGCCGGTGGCGCGGGACGCGAGGGCTTTGGCGGACTCGCAAATCTCGCGCGGGATCATGCACGCATCGACGATACAGAAGACGAGCGTGGTGGCGCCGCTCTGCAGTGCGAAGCTGCGCGCGTGCATCGGATCGGTGACGGTGCGGGCGAAGGCGCCCTTCATGCCGCCGTTGATGGGCGTGGGAAGTTGGGCGGTTAGAGGCGTGATGTCCTGCGCGAAGGCGCCGGCGCGGAGCGGTGCGGGCGCGGCGGCGTGGGCGGTGAGGCAGACGACGCAGAAGAGGGAGAGAAGGAGAGACGGGGCGCGGGGGAGAGAAAGGGCGAGGAGGACGGAGCGACGGAGAGAAGGAGGGATGGGGAGGCGCATGGGGTGAAGTGGGTGGGGTGCTGGAGGCAGCGAGACAAGGGTGGTTCGGCCGGAGCGGCAAGCTCCCGGCGACCGTAGCCAGATTTCGCGGTGCGCGGATAACGAGGCGTGGTCCCAGGCTTTGGCTGCGGTTGCATGCCGCGGTGAGCTACGCTGAGGAAATGGATGGTCGATAGGGAGTCATGATGGCTGCCACTCATGATGACCGGTCTTGATCCAGGCTCCGGTCCGGAGTCATCCTAGGCCGGTGAAGCCGGATAAATTATCTTCGTAACCCGGATCACGCCGGCTCAAGCGGATTGAACCACTTGACGCTTTTGAAGCGGGCGAAATCGGCGTCGGTGGAGCAGAGTGTGCAGTTGTGCTCGATGGCGAGCGCGGCGAGGTGGGCGTCGGAGACGAGGTTGGCGGCGGCGCGGCCTTCATGCAGCAGGCGCTGGAAGATTTCCCAATGGCCGTCGGTCGGCTGAATCATGCGCACGCAAGGCTGGTCCAGCCAACTCTGCACGCGGGCGGAGGATTCGCGGAGCGTCAAGGGACGGCGGAGAATGCGCGGATTGGTGCCAATGCGCAGAAAAGCCGTCAGCACCGGCCAGCAAAGGGCGACGGGTTCGGAGCCGCTCAGTTGGGCATCCCACCATGCGCGGACGACCTCGTGGTGTTCCGAGAGACTGTCTTCCGCGTAGAGCGGGATATTGGCATCGACGAGAATCACCGATGCTCCTCGCCTTCGCCCACGGCCAACAGCCCGGCGATGTCGTCATAGTTCAGTCCGTCCCGCAGACCCAGCGGACGCGGTCGTGTTTGGTAGCGCTTGGCCGTAGGAGGAGTCAGCACCTCGTCGAGTCCGATGCGCAGTGCGTGGTTGACGACTTCCTTGAACGGTTTGCCCAGCCGGGCCGCGCCTTTGCGCGCTTTGGCTGCGACATCGGGATCGAGCGTCAAGGTGGTTCTCATGCACGCATCATGATGCGCTGGAGGGCTCCGTCAAGAGACCGCTCTGCGCCTCGACGCTACATCCGCGTCAACCGGGGCCCTGACTGGTTTTTCAACTTGTGGAATTTACTCCCGTTGACGATCGAGAAGATGACTTATTTCTGGGATCGGTTCAGCTGTTCAAGCAACCTGGTTCGATAGGTCCGCGGGACATGAGAATAAATCCGGGGATATGCTCCGATGAGCGTTACGCGATCTTCAGTACGATGAAGTCGCTCGGTTTCATCGATCGCTCTGGTAATTCAACGGAGCGACTTTAGGTGGGCGAAGAGGTCGCTGACTTGTTCGGGCGGGAGGCTTTCGAGGAGGCCTTCGGGCATGAGGGAGCGGCGGAGGTAGGACGTCGTGCGGATTTCGGTGCGCGGAATGCGGCGGTCTTCGGCGCCGGGCGTGCGGAGGACAAGGGAATCGGCGGATTCTTCCACGAGAAAACCCTCGCGGACGGAGCCGTCGGTGAGGACGACACGGAAAGTCCGATACGCGCTCTCCATCGCGGCGCTCGGCGTGAGGATGTTGCGGAGGAGGGCTTCGACGCCGGTGTTGCCGACGCCATCGAGGGCCGGCGCGATCGCGCCGCCTTGGCCGGCGAATTGGTGGCAGGCGAGGCAGACCGCGGTGAAGAGTTGCTTACCGCTCTCCGGATTGCCGCGGGTGTTCGCGAGCGCGCGGAAGCGGGTAAATTTTTCATCCTGCACGGCGGCCTCGGCGGCGGTCAGCAGCGCAGG
>Ga0209829_10000760_pt1 | contig 28112 bp, 20 predicted proteins | sample C_140205_EF_Meta_FD_187311 | JGI IMG/M metagenome (GOLD analysis project Ga0209829, IMG submission 187311) | Freshwater microbial communities from Lake Croche, Canada to study carbon cycling - C_140205_EF_MetaG (SPAdes) (version 2) | ecosystem: Environmental > Aquatic > Freshwater > Lake... | reverse complement strand
CATCTCACTAACCCAAGCTGCTGGACTTAATCCCAAACCTGCCATCATCGCAATCGCCTTTTCGACGCCGATAGCATCCCAAGTTTCAAATACGCCCATTTCCCAACCAAATCCGGCACAAATGGCTTGATCTATTTTAACCAAATCATCCGCAATTTCAGGCACCCTGTTAGATGCGTATCGGAACCCGTCTAAAATTGTTTTGCGATAAAATTCACCAGCTAAATCTTGGCCAGCTAATAGTAGCGCAAAGCGATCGGCCAATTGGTCCACCGCCTTTGCACGCTCCAGAGTTTCAAAAGATACTCGCTGTGCCGCTCGGTATTCAAAAGTCTGTAAATCCAAACTCAAGATGACCGTTTTGCCCTTATCGTCTTTGGTCTTTTTATAAAACCCTTGGCCTGTTTTATCACCCAGCCATTTGTTGGCTATGAGTTTTTCCAACATAGAAGGCAATTCAAAAATTGATTTGCTTTCATCTTCTGTCAGAGCCGCTAATAAATTATTTGCAACGTGAACCGTCGTATCTAAACCCACGACATCTGAAAGACGGAAAGTCCCTGATTTTGGTCGGCCTACCACTTTGGAGGTTAATTTATCCACTTGTTCTACATTCAAGCCTAGTTCTTCGACCACTTTCATGGTCTGCATCATCGAATAAACGCCGATGCGGTTGGCGATAAAGGCTGGTGTATCTTTACATAAGACGGTTGTTTTGCCCAACTGAGTTTCGCCGTAGGCCAACAAAAATTCGACCACCGATGAATCCGTTTGTGGAGTTGGGATGATTTCTAATAACTTTAAATAACGGGGAGGATTAAAAAAGTGCGTCCCGCAAAAATGTGCTTGGAAATCAGCTGAACGACCTTCCGCCATTAAATGAATGGGTATTCCAGAGGTATTTGATGTAATTAATGTTCCATCTTTTCTATACTGCTCTACGCGATCATATAATGATTTTTTGATCGCCAAATTCTCCACAACCACCTCCATAATCCAGTCGGCATCCGCAATGCCCGACAAATTATCGTCAAAATTTCCTAGTTGTATATTGGCCGCAAATCCAGCTTGGTATAAAGAGGCAGGTTTTGATTTTAATGTTTGTTGGAATGCTAGATGAACGATTCGATTCTTCACCAAAGGGCTGTCCAGAGATAAACCTTTCGCCTGTTCCTCTACAGTTAATTCCTTGGGTGCAATGTCCAAAAGAAGTACTTGTACTCCAATATTTGCGAAATGACAGGCTATTCGTGAGCCCATAATTCCAGAGCCCAATATGGCTACTTTTTTAATTGAACGATTCATTAGAAATGATATTTGTTTTTACTAGTATACAGGGGTCAACTCAATTTGGCTTTTTAAAATAATCTTTCCTAAAAGTCAGGAGGTAAATATAATTAAAATTTAAAGTGTTATGCAAGCATACTAAATTAAATTTAGATCAAGCGAGTTGATAAGTTTTACCGCATTTGTTCAGGTTTAATTTTCAACATTTTCTACATAACTCGATATGGGTTCGCAGGCACATACTAAATTACGATCTCCATAAGCTGAATCGATTCTAGAGACGGTGGGCCAAAATTTCGCTGACTTCACATAGGGCAAAGGAAATACCGCTTTTTCTCTTGTATATGGACGATTCCACTCACCTACCAATACGATGTTTTGGGTATGTGGTGCATTTTTTAATACGTTGTTTAGCTTGTCGGCCTTTCCATTTTCAACTTCTCTAATTTCCTCTCGAATACTCAATAATGCGTCACAAAAACGGTCAATTTCAGCTTTATTTTCTGATTCCGTAGGTTCAATCATGAGCGTGCCAGCGACTGGAAATGATAAGGTAGGAGCATGAAATCCATAATCCATTAATCGCTTCGCAATGTCTTCTGCCTCTACGCCGGCAGATATTTTGAAGGGTCTGCAGTCTACGATCATTTCATGTGCGCACCGACCTTGAGAACCTGTATACAGAATTTGGAATTCTTTTTCCAACCGTGTTTTGATATAATTTGCATTTAAAATAGCCGTTTCTGTAGCCCTGGTCAATCCTTCTCCTCCCATCATCGCAATGTAGGCGTATGAGATGGCTAGAATACTGGCGGAACCTACTGGCGCTGCCGAAACGGCTCCGTGTGCTTCTGAGGCAACTGAATCAGTCATAACGTGGCCTGGTAAAAAGGGAACTAATTGTTTGGCTACGCCGATAGGTCCCATTCCAGGGCCGCCGCCGCCATGTGGAATGCAAAAAGTCTTATGTAAATTTAGATGACATACATCGGCACCAATCGTCGCTGGGGAGGTTAGTCCAACTTGAGCGTTCATATTGGCACCATCCATGTAAACTTGGCCGCCAAAATCATGGATCATTTGGCAAATCTCTTGAATGGATTCTTCAAAAACGCCGTGAGTACTAGGATAGGTAACCATTAAACAGGCTAAATTATCCTTGTGCTCCTCCGCCTTCGCGCGTAAATCAGCCACATCTATATTTCCATGAGCATCACAGCTCGTAACAATCACTTTCATGCCCGCCATGACCGCTGAGGCAGGATTGGTTCCATGTGCTGAAGAAGGAATCAAGGCAATATTTCGATGTGAATCTCCCCTCGAAGCATGGTATGCACGAATGACCATCAAACCGGCATACTCACCTTGTGCTCCAGAATTGGGTTGCATCGACATGGCCGCAAATCGAGTGATCTCACATAACCAATCGTTCAATTCCATGATTAATCGTTGGTACCCGCGCGTCTGATCTCCCGGTGCAAAGGGATGTATTTTTCCCAACTCAGGCCAAGTCACAGGAATCATTTCAGTCGTCGCATTCAATTTCATTGTACACGAGCCTAATGAAATCATGGAATGCACCATCGATAAATCTTTGGATTCCAATGACTTTAAATAGCGCAACATCCCGTGTTCAGAATGGTATTTATGGAACACTTCATGTTCCATAAATGTGCTTTTACGGGTTAGGGAAGCAGGAATTTGCCAAGTTACTGTCAATTCATCTCCCCCAATACTATGATTTTTAGCTCTTTGAAAAAAGGCTAAAATAGCGACCACATCATCCTCTGAATTGGTTTCATCGAGGTTGATGCTCAATTTACTGGCGTCATTTTTAAAGTACCTAAAATTTCTATGCGCTTCCTCAGCGTAAGCCCTAATTTCTTCCGTCAAATCGCCCGTATGCACCGTTAAGGTGTCAAAATGCTGTGTGTTCTCTAAAGTAAAGCCTAATTTTTTCAGGCCGGCGGCCATTAATTCTGTTAAGCCATATATTTTTCCAGCAATTTTCTTTAATCCTTCAGGTCCATGGTAAATCGCGTAGGCCGCTGCCATGATCGATAATAGTACTTGGGCTGTACAAATATTGGACGTCGCTTTTTCGCGGCGAATGTGTTGCTCACGTGTTTGCAATGCCATTCTTAAGGCGCGATTTCCTTCTGAATCGACGGAAACCCCAATAATTCTTCCTGGAATACTTCTTTTATATTTTTCCTTGGTCGCAAAAAATGCGGCATGTGGTCCACCAAAACCCATAGGAACTCCGAATCGTTGGGAACATCCCACCACGACATCTGCTCCCCATTCTCCCGGAGGAGTTAATAAAGTTAAGGCTAAAAGATCTGCTGCTACCACCACTTGGACATCGTTTTCTTTGGCTGCGTCAACTAATGCTTTATAATCATAAACTTCGCCATTGGCCGCGGGGTATTGCAACAACATACCAAAAAATTTGGTGTCAGTGACATCGACCGATTGATGGTCGCCCACGATAATCTCTATGCCGATAGGTTCGGCACGGGTTTTCAGTAAGTCGATGGTTTGTGGTAGACAAAGGGAAGAAACGAAAAAAGCGTCGCCCTTATCCGCTGATTTTTGACCAAATAACATCGTCATTGCTTCTGCCGCGGCAGTTCCTTCGTCGAGCAAAGAGGCATTAGCCAATTCCATTCCTGTAAGGTCGATGATTAATGTTTGGTAATTTAACAACATCTCCAAACGTCCTTGGGCAATTTCCGCTTGGTATGGGGTGTAGGCCGTATACCAAGCCGGGTTTTCTAAAATATTTCTAAGAATTACTGTGGGTGTAATGGTATCATAATAGCCTAAACCTATGTGACTTTTGAACACCTTATTTTGCCCCATGATTTGTTTGAAATCTCGTAAAAACTCAAACTCAGTTTTAGGATTTGGTAAACGCAATTTATGTTCCAATCGGATTTTCGCAGGGACAGTTTGATCGATAAGTGTCGCAAGGCTATCGACCCCGATGGTCTCTAACATGGCATTCACATCTTCGGGATTTGAATTATTATGTCTTAATGAAAAATCTTCTCGATATTTAAAATTTGGGTGCATAGTTGGATGAACGAATTTTGTTGAAAACTTGACAAAAATAATCTTTTTTTAGCGATTAATTTTTCAATTGTTAACTTCGCTTTCTCAAAATTTGTTTTACAAAATGAAAAAATCAACAATCTATGTTTTAGCCCTAATTTTAGGGACTAAATTAATCCCAACCGACGTGTTGGCCCAAGGAAATCCAGTGCCATTCGCGTACAATATCAAGGCTGAGGATTTAAAAAAACACTTGACATTTTTAGCTTCTGATAGTTTAAAGGGTCGCAATACAGGTTCAGCCGAACAAAAAGTGGCGGCTAATTACATTGCCGATCATTTTAAGAAAATTGGTTTAGCGCCCGTACAAGGAAGTTATTTCCAGAAAGTAGGCTTAGCGAATCGTTCATGGTCGAATGTTTTGCTATCCGCTCGTGGAAAAAATTACGAATACATGAACCAATTCATGGCGACTGCATTAGCCCCGGTAGCTGCAAATTCAAAATTACCTGTCGTATTTGCAGGCTTTGGGGTACAACAAGCGGGATATGCTGATTTTAGCCAATTAAAAGCTAAAGGGGCTCTTGTTATGGTATTTGAAGGTGAGGCTAAAGAGGCCTCAGGAAATTATGTCCTTTCTGGCACAAAAGACCCTTCTGTTTTTGGCAAAGGTGATGGTTGGAAAGAAAAGTTGAAACAAGCCCAAGCAGCTGGTGCAAAAGGCTTAATCATAGTTTCAAGTAAATCTGAGAAGGATTTTGGAAATGATATGCGCCAACGACAAATTATGATGAAGCGTTTTGGTAATGAGCGGATGGCTTTCACAGACCAAGCAGCTGCAGCTAATGAAGCACCTGTTTTGATGATTTCTTCTGCAGTGGCTGCTGAAATTTTAGGAACAACGGAAGCTGAACTTTTGGCTCATAAATCGGAATTGGTTAGTCAGAAAAAATCATTGCCGGCTAAATTTAAGCCTGCTCCGATTAACTTAACGATTGAAAGAACTGAAAAGCCGGTCGAGACGTATAACGTAGTGGGTTATTTAGAGGGGACTGACAAAAAGGATGAGGTCATTGTTATCACTGCGCATTATGATCACATTGGCGTTTCGGCTGATGGAAAAATCAACAATGGAGCCAATGATGATGGTTCGGGTACCGTTACGGTCATGCAAGTGGCTGAGGCATTTGGTCGGGCTGCAGCAGCAGGAAATAAGCCTCGTCGGAGTATTTTATTTATGACCGTAACTGGAGAAGAAAAAGGCTTATTGGGTTCCGAATATTACTCAAATCATCCCCTGTTTCCTTTGGAAAATACGGTATGTGATTTGAACATCGACATGACGGGTCGCCGTGATGAGGGACATGAAGGCAAGCCAGATTATATTTATGTGATTGGTTCAGATAAATTGTCATCTCAATTACATGATGTGCTGTTAGAACAAAATAAAAATCACATGGGATTGGATTTAGATTTTAGGTTTAATGATCCAAATGATCCGAATCGTTTTTATTACCGTTCAGACCATTACAATTTTGCCAAGAAAAAAATACCGGTAGCTTTTTTCTTCAATGGGGTGCATGAAGATTATCATCAGCCAACGGACGATGTAGAAAAAATTGATTTTGACCAAGTGCAGAAAATAGGCCGATTGGTATTTTATATGGCTTGGGATATCACGAATCGCAATGAGCGTTTAAAGGTAGATTCCAATAAACCGTAAGCATTTTTTGCTCATAATTAAATGGCGTTTGACGAGAAATTTGTCAAACGCTATTTTTTTATGCTTGCCATTAAATCTTTTGTCTTAATCTGGAAGTGGGCAGATTTCGCTTTCGCATCTGAGATAAATTCATTTTCGTGGATGGGACCAATTACTTTTTCCATCTCCTTTTCATTTCCAAACATGGCTAATCGGAAGGGATCTTTAAAATCTTTTGCCCTAGAATTTTCAATTCCATCGTTTAGAAAGTCGGACATTTCCATGGCTTTTTTAAGCCATTTTTGAATAAATTCTGAGTTATTTATCGGCTGGTCGGCCACTTGAATTAATCCATTCAATGCATTTTCAAATTTTTGATCATAGTAAAGCAGAGCTTGTTTTTCATATAGGTCGTGTACTTGAGACCAACGTGTTATTTGACCTGATTTAATTTTGAATTTTAGGTCAACGACAACTCCCTCAGGGATTAGTTGGCCCCCTAAATTATCCCATTTCTGAATGGCTGTGGCACTTTCTAAGGTAAAGTTTAAAAGTTCCATAGGGGACTTACCTGGATTTCTTTCCATGGTCGCTAGCCATTCTTTGGCGGCATGATAAAATAATAAATCATTAAAAATTTGATAGGCCCTGTGGCATTTGGCAATCCTCGTTTTTCGTTTAGAATTTTCAATATGCTCCGCATAAATGGCTAAGGGATTGTTGGCATTCGTTGGATTTACTAGCCAAGATTTCCCTAAAGACGTGGCTTTTTCTTTTGTTTGATTGTGCTCCAACGTATTTCCCACCCAATATTCCATTAACTTAATTCCCTCTATTATTTCTGAAACTGTATCCGGTGCTAAATAATCATATTCCAGCAACATATTTTTGTCGCTTCGTACATCTCTTTTGTCAAATTTCCACGCATTTCTAGCTAACGCATACATATTGTATTGAAACCAATATCCGGCAATAATTAATAATCCTCCGGTGGCTTCATCGTTTCCCAACAAAGAAAAGGGCATAGGATTGTGGATTTCAGCAGGATAATTTCCCTTCGAAATTAAGTTGAAAGAGGCAAATTTTGAATTATGCTTTAAAGCGACAGCCAAACCTGGCCAAAAACCCCGACCTGCTTGCAATTCGCCGTCGGCCCCTCGTGAATTATGGTTGGATCCTAAGGTAGCTCCGGCTGCCATATTACTTTGGCCTTTGACAACGGAAGCACATAAAAATGAATTATTGTGATGCTGTTCGTGTGCGGGAAAGAGGAGGGAATTTAATACTTCGCAACAAGAAATAGTTGAGTTGCTTCCTAGAAATGAATTGATGAGTCGGGCTCCATATTTCAACTGGGAATGCGATTCTAATATGAACCGAACGGCTTTGACACCATAAAAAATGCGGCAACCTTCATGAATGATTCCATTGACAATTTCACAGCCTTCGCCTATTTGTGTGGAGGCATGCGGAAAAGATAAAATCGTTAAGTTTTTTAATTTATTCGCTCCTTTGATGTAGGTGTCAGAACCCATATTGACATCCTTGATGATGCCCGTATTTTTAATGACTGTGCGGTCACCTATTTGGCCATAAAAGCCCCTTTCGCTTGAAAATTCCGCCTTCGTCAACTCAAAATACCTTTGCTGCAACTCGGAATCTTCTCGGTCTTGCATCCATAAATAGGCATCTGCTGGTCGCATGCCCACGAATGGAACTACTTTTCTTCCTCCATTTTCATTGCCTAATTCTAGCCAAATTCGAATGCGTTCATCTTCTCCATCTTTCACAATTCCATTACCAAATTTCGCAGTGGAGGTCGTGGCCAACTCGTTTACTTGTAAAATCATAACTTCATGACCAACTTGATAGTGTGAAAGTAAATTCACTCGATCGATGGCCACGTTATCTCCAAAATCGCAGGAAATTAGCGTGCTATTATATAAACCTACGGGCATGCGTAGGTTTTTAAACTCTAGGTAACAACTCTCTAAAATCCCAATGCTGTTCACGCCAAAAAAACGGCAATTTTTAACTAAGTAGGGGTTGAAACCATTTTTCACGCTGACGGTTTTCCAGCTTTCAGCCTCGTTTAAATTAGCTTCCAAAATTTCAATTTCTCTCCCAGTTAAGGGTCGAAAATCAAGTGGATTGATATTTTTTAATCGATGTTCAAACTCGGATTGCCCTTTTTTTAAATGTTCCTGTGGAACAAAATTGTATCCCAGTTCGGACAAAGGTTTTTTATCTATTCGATTCATATTTCATAAAATTCAATGGGCAAATCATCTGGATCAGCTATGAAAGTAAATTTTTTACCAGTGAATTCATCGACACGAATGGGTTCTGAAAAGATGTTTTCGGCGGTTAATTGTTGGACCGTTTCCTCGATATTTTTCACTTGGAATGCGATATGTCTCAAACCACAGGCTTCTGGTCGAGACGTTCTTGCTGGAGGTTTAGGAAATGAAAACAGTTCAATGACGTATTGATCGCCAAGCGCCAAATCTAATTTGTAGGAATCTCTCGCCTCTCGGTATACTTCTCTGACAACGGAAAGGCCGATTTTTTCAACATAGAATTTTTTTGAAATAGCATAGTCGCTGCAAATAATAGCGATGTGGTGCACGGAGCTAATTCCTAAATTTCCCATGATGTAATGTTTGAATGATGTCCGAAAAAAATCTATTATAAATGATTCAACCTGATCATGCAGATTTTAACGGCATGTTTTTGACAAATTGTTTTCTCAAAAATACGTAAAATATTGCCGTTTTTAGATCATTTAAAATTAAAAGGGATAAATAATTTCCTTTTGTTTTTCTTTGTCTATCAGCATTTTTGAGTTTGAATTTCTGAGTTTTTCACCCAATTTTTTTGCTAAAAATTCGCCTTTTTTAGGTAGGAGATTAAATAAATTATTTTTCTCTGAAAGATCAGTTCGGGTATTGTACAATTCAAAATGCTGGTCTTTATGGAAAAAAATCAACTTCCAATCTCCTTGACGAATCGCGCTAAATGGTTGGACATCCGGTGACCCATTGGTCCGCATGTGAGGATGATGCCAAGTAAAAAATCGGTCGTGATTTGTCTTTTTCCCTTGGATGACAGGAACAAGCGAATGGCCATCAACGTGCTGGATTTTGCCATTGGGACGAATGCCTGTTAGTTGAAGTATACTCGGAAAAATGTCATCTACTATAATATTTTCATGATTGATTTGTCCTTTTTTTCCGAGGCCTGAAACTACAAAAGGAATTCGCAATCCTCCCTCATATCCCGATGTTTTTCCACTTCTAAGTGGAGTGTTGTAGGTATTTCTTCCATTTTTTCCTCTACCTACATCGGTCAGTCCTCCATTGTCAGATAGGAAAATAATAACGGTATTTTCTGTTAATTTTTTTTCATCTAAAAAATCGATCCAGTCACCTAAGCTTTTATCCATTCCTTCTATCAATGATGCGTATTTAGCTTCGGTACTATCAATTCCAAGGTCATAATAATGTTGCACAAATCGCTTATCCGCTTGGATAGGCGTGTGAACAGCATAGTTTGAAAACAATAAAAAGAAGGGTTTTGGATTAATTAAGATTGAATCCATGACTCGCATGGCTTCTTGGGTTAAAGCTTCAGTTAGGTGAATATCTTTTCCCCAAAAGCGGTTTAAATTAGGGACTGCTCGAATGTCATTTGGCCCGCCTTTAGTGTTATTCCCAAAATTTTGTAGTCCCGAGTAGCTGGCCGGTTGGCCTGCGGCTGACCCCCCAATATTAATCTGAAAACCATGTAATTTAGGATTCTCACCAGGGCTACCATACGCACCAAAATGGGCCTTTCCTGCATGAATAGTCGCATATCCATTTTTTGCCAGCAAAGTTGCAATGCTCGTCGCATGCACACTATTTTTATTTTCAAATGGGCTTAATCCATTCATATTCCATGCTGGGACATCAAATTTAGGATCTCCACCCTCATCCGGATTTTTGTCTTTTTGGAAAGTCCAAGAAGTAACTTTATGCGAAAGCGCATTCATTCCGGTAAGCAATGATACGCGAGTTGGCGTGCAATTCTGATTGGCATATGCATGCGTAAATTTAATGCCTCGTGCTGCTAATTTTTCTAAATTGGGCGTACGATACAACGAATTCCAAGGTGTTTTTTTGTCGGCAAATGGGAGGGATACATCTTGCCAACCCAGATCATCGACCAAGAAGATAAGAAAGTTTTTTGGTTTTGGTTTTTCGGCGATAAGTGAAAAACTACTTAAAAATACCCCTACAAAAAATATTTTTTTCATCTTTATTTCATGGGGGTCGAGTGCATTAATTCCATACGCCAGCGCCCCTTTTCTTTTCGTAAAATAGCTGATTCAAGCCATTTTATGGTCGTATTCCTAGTTTTTGAACTTATTTCTGCTGTGTTTTTGTAGTACACATACGCGCGATTTTTATCTATTTTAGTCGATAGGAAATCAAAAGAATTTTTCCTCAAATACCCTTCTGGTTTGGGTCTAGATAGCTTGTTGGCCAGCGTGTCAATCGTCCATATTTCTCCGTTTTCCAACAAAATAAAATCATCAGAAACCTCTTCTTTCATTTGAGGAATATGGGTCACACTTAATGCATCGAAAAAGCGAATAATCACTTTTTGTACACCAATTATTTCTGGTGTTTGAGCAAAAGAAAATTGAGTAAAAAGTAGTAAGAGTAGACTTATTTTTTTGATCATTTCCTATTTGAATTTTATCCAAATATAAGAGAATCCAATTATTTATTTAACTTAGATTTTCAAAACTTATTCACATGCAAAGACGCGACTTCCTTCAATCTTCCATTTTGGCCTCAGGGTTAACTTCCATTTCAGGGGCAAATCAATTGGTGGCTAAGCCAAATTTATCACCGAAAATAAAATTAAGTGTTTCTAGTTATTCCTATTGGCACTTTAAGGGGGAACAATTTCCAATTGAAAAGGTGATCGATGACGCGGCTGCGTTGGGTTTAGAAGGGATCGATATCTTGCACCGACAAATGAAAAGTGAGGATAATGCCTACATGCAAAACATTAAAAAACATGCCTTTTTAAACGGCATAGCCTTGACATGTTTGTCTATCCATCAAGGATTTGTTACCCCAGATAAAGAAGAATTGAAAAAAAATGTCGACCACACCATTCATTGTATTGAATTAGCCTATAAGATGGGGATTCCTTGTTTACGCTTAAATACTGGCCGTTGGAATACCATCAAATCATTTGATGATTTAATGAAAAATAGAGGTATTGAACCAATTATTCCTGGTTATACTGAAGCCGATGGATATAAATGGTGCGTGGATGGCATTCAGCAATGTTTGGCCAAAGCGGAAGAATGTGGTGTATTGCTTGCTTTGGAAAATCATTGGGGTCTTGGTTCTACTCCGGAGGGAATGCTGAAAATACACGACACAGTCAATTCTCCTTGGTTAGGTCTCTTAATGGATACTGGAAATTTCTTGGAGGAGCCCTACGATAAATTAGAAAAAATTGCCTCAAAAGCCAGCTTCGTCCAAGCGAAGACCTATTATGGTGGCGGCGAATGGTATTCATTGGAGCTTGACTACAAACGCATCATTCAAATCCTAAAAAAGGTGAACTACCAAGGATATATTTCCATCGAATTTGAAGGCAAGGAAGCTGCGTCCACCGGTGTACGCAAAAGCGTCGAATTACTTAGAAAGGCTTTGGCCTCATAAAGTGTTGATTTTATAGTCCGAAAACTGAATGTTGATCGTACCCATTTTCTTTTGAATTTTGGGTTCTTCCATCGTTTTAGTTCGGTTAATGTCTACTACGACGCCTTTGGGGATTTTGAATTTTTTCACATCTACGGAGAAAGTTAACTCATCAGGTAGGCCAAATTCTTTTTGTTTTCCATACAGGTAATCGGCTACGACAGTTCCGTTCGTCCGAGTGGTAATTTGAGATTTTAAAATCAATCCCTCATCGATGTTCACCCATATTTTAGCCAACACAATTTCGCCGGCATCGTTGCTCGGCAATAGTGTGATAGACTCCGTTTTCATCTGTTGGATTACTTCATAGCCCGTAAAAATGGCCGTGTAGCTTGATTTGTTTTTCAACATGATTGCTAAATCAGTAAAGCCTTTTTTTGGCAAAATTGCGATTCCCTGTGTTTTCATTTTGATCTCATCGGGCTGTTTAAACTCAATTTTTGCCTTGACAGGTAGAATTTTTATCAATGGGATATCGGATTTAATTCGGGCTTCTACCGTATAGTTTTTAATTCGATTCATGCGATTAATGACAGCTGAAACTGTTTTGTTAGCATCTTGTCCGAAAACTATATGGGACAAAAAAAGAAGTATAAAGATTCGAAATATCATGCGGTTATATCTTTTTTATTGAATACATAAATCGAAATAGAGATCAATAAAACATTATGAATGAGTAAAATTAAAATGGAATTTTTGATGTCAAGAATCGGAAGGGGATCCTCAAAAAATGAACGCCAAGAGGCCATATGAGTAGTCAATAAAAAAGGTCTAACAGAATCAAACACATGAACGTCTAACGTTCCAATAATGGTAAACAGCAAGATAATGGACATCGTTGTGACGATCGGTCCAATCGAGTTATCCGTAAAACAAGATAGGCAGATCGACAAAGAGCTTACAGTAAACAGCGCTAAAAAAGCGACTAAAAATCCTCCTAAATAGCGCCAATTGACATCCGCTTCTTGTAAAATGACCAGTCCGTCACTATTCAATACCATCAAATCCCCAGAACCGAAAAGAAATTTACCCATAACGACCGACATAAAACCCAGCCAAATGATAACAATTAAGGTATAAATTCCTCCTGCAATAAACTTCGAAAGCAATAGTTGGGTTCTAGAAATCGGTTGGGTTAAAAGCATGCGAATCGTTCCCATCGCCGCTTCTCCCGAAACTAGGTCGCCAGTCACCAGTGCAATCAATAATGGAATTTGGACGATGAGCATTTGGAGAATAATGAAGGCAACTAAATTTCCATTTAATACGTTTCCTTCGAAGCTTAATGTCTGTTCAAAAGATGAGGTTACAAATGAAATGATGGACATTCCATCTGATTTTAAGGCAAATAAAATCACGCCAACTAGCACCGTGATCGCCGCAATTCCGAGGTAGCTTCTAGGTTTGAGAGCGATCTTAATGACCTCATTGTAAATACTTTTTATGAATATCATGCGTTAACCATTTTAATGAAATAATCCTCTAATTTTCGCTTGGCTTCAATCGAAAAAACGCCTATTCCAGCCTGAACAAGATTTTCATTTAATTCACTAATCCTCGATTTTTCAATAGCTAATTCAAAATTCGTCTGATTGATATCGGTAATAGGTATGTCTGGATATTGCAATAAGATCAGCGCTTTTGCTTTTTCCTTATCTGAGACTTCTAGCCGAACGACTAAATCTTCATTGTTCATTAATGCCTTTACCTCACCTTCTACCACCGAAACTCCTTTGTTAATGATCACCATCCGATTGCATATGATTTCTATTTCGGTCAAATTATGGGAGGATAAAATCACCGTTTTATGTTGTTCGTTTTTTAAACGAAGAATTAAATTTCGAATGTCAATGATTCCTTGGGGATCTAAACCCGTGGTAGGTTCATCTAGAACGATCAAATCTGGATTGTGCAATAAGGTTTGAGCAATGCCCAATCTTTGTTTCATGCCATGGGAAAACCCAGAAAATTTATCCTTTTCTCGACCTCCTAGCCCTACAAAATCAAGCATTTTATAAATATCTTGCTTGTTTGTATTTAATCGCGAGAGCCTAGAAAAAATTTCTAAATTTTTATAGGCAGATAAATATTTGTAAAAATCAGGTTTTTCAATGATGCTACCTGTCCGAGCTAAAATGTCATTGCGATGAGTAAAAATGGATTTCCCAAAGATTTCGATACTTCCTGAATCCGGTTTAATCAAGGAAAGCATACACCGAATCGTCGTGCTTTTACCTGCTCCATTAGGTCCTAAAAATCCAAAAACATCTCCTTGATTGACATGAAAACTCACATCCTTAACTGCTTCAAACAAGCCGAATTTTTTGGCAATGGATTTAATTTCAATGATTTTTTCTGACATACCTAGGTAAAAATACTAATGGTTAAACTCCAATAGCTTAAAAAAGTTCAATATTTTACAGGAAATCATCGCGCCTTGGATTGAATACATCGATTAACTCACCCTTCTCCAAACATACAGCCCCATGCACTTCTCCACTTGGAACAAAATACACGTCACCCGCCTCTAAAATTGACTTTTCTGTCCCGATCGAAATTTCAAATTTACCTTTTGAAACGTAGGACGCTTGGGTATGTGGATGATGGTGCAACGTTCCGATGGCATGTTGGTCAAAGTCAACTTTCACAATCATCATGGCTTCATTTTGTGCCATCACTTTTCGCTTAATTCCATCTCCTAGCTCTTGCCAAACGACGTGTTCATCTTGAATGAGTGTTTTAGATTCCATAGCTTCTTATTTTTAATCGATTATTTGAGTTCAATTTTCTGTAAAATTGATTCATTTAGTGAATATTTAATTAAATTCGTTTTTAAAATAGCCAAGGTTTGGATGATTTTAATTTTTGATTTTTTTGTGCTTTAAGCTACCTTTAAATTCACCAAATTCCTTTTGAATGCAAGTTAATTCAACAGAAAATCCCAATCAAGCTCATTTGAAAAAAGTACTTAGTCCACTCATGTTATGGGGATTGGGGGTTGGCTATGTCATTTCTGGGATGTATTTCGGTTGGAATTTAGGACTTAAAGAAGGAGGAACGCTGGGACTTGCAATTGCCACTGCTGTCATCATCGTGCTATATGCCTGTTTTAGTTTTTCATATGCCGAATTAGCATGCGCGATTCCCAAGGCTGGAGGGGTTTTTGATTATGCCAATAAAGCATTTGGGGATCATGTGGGATTCATAGCGGGGATTGCCCAAATGATTGAGTTTATTTTTGCTCCTCCTGCCATAGCTTTTGGCATAGGGGCCTATTTCAATTTATTTTTTCCTGACATTCCAATTTTGTGGATTTCTTTAGCTGCCTATTTACTTTTTACGGCATTAAATATGTACGGTGTAAAAGCGGCGGCCACTTTTGAATTATGGATTACCATTATCGCGGTAGTGGAAATATTGATTTTTGCGGGAGTGACTCTGCCTCATTTTAAATGGGTCAATATGCAACATAATGCTTGGCCAAACGGTTGGTTTGGTGTGGTGGCCGCATTGCCTTTTGCTATTTGGTTTTTCTTGGGTATTGAGGGATTGGCTAATGTGGCCGAGGAGGCGAAAAATCCTCAAAAAGATATTCAGCGTGGATTTGGGTCAGCCCTTTTTACTTTAGTGATCTTATGTTTTTTGGTATTTGTCGCCGCAGTCGGTGTGGGAGGTTGGGAAGCGATTGTTTTTAAAAATGGGATATCTGGAGAAACGTCAGATTCGCCACTTCCTTTAGCAATGGGCCAAATTGTAGGCGCGAACTCTTTGTTGTTTCATGTACTTTTGACGGTAGGACTTTTTGGCTTAGTCGCTTCTTTTCATGGATTGATTTTAGCGGCTGGAAGATCCACTTATGAATTTGGTTTTAAGGGTTTTGCACCTCGATTTTTAGGTCAATTACATCCTACTTTTTTGACGCCTGTCAATGCCCTTTTATTCAATATGGCTATCGGAATATTGGCTTTATTGACCAATAAAACCGCGGACATTATTACTATTTCAGTGATGGGTGCGTTGACCCTTTATTTTATTGCCATGCTTTCCTTGTTTCGTTTACGTAAAAATGAACCGGATTTACCAAGGCCTTTTTCAGTACCCGGCTATCCTGTGACGCCTATGTTAGCTTTGATTATTTCAGGTGCTTCCATGGTTTTAATTGCCTACAATAATTCAAATTTGTTTTTTATTTATGTAGGGATCATCCTAATTTGCTTCCTTCTTTTTAAATTGTTTGTTCCAAAAAAACCTGTTATATGATGACTGAAAATCAAATTCTTGATTACGTGCGGGAGCATTCAGACCAACGAGTTAAACTGGCGATTGTCGATATTGACGGAGTCTTACGTGGAAAATACGTGAGCACGGAAAAGTTTATATCCATAGTCAAATCTGAAATGGGGTTTTGCAACGTGGTTTTCGGTTGGGATATGGCGGATGTGGCCTACGAAAATTCTCAATATACGGGTTGGCATTCAGGCTATCCAGACGCACCAGCCAAAATCGACTTGTCTACTTTTAGAACAATTCCTTGGGAAAATAACCTTCCTTTTTTTCTATGCGAATTAGTCGAATCGCCTAAAAATAGCGCGGCAGTTTGCCCAAGAAATGTATTAAAAAAGGTGATTACTCAAGCACAATCGGTTGGATTTACTCCCTTCTTTAGTCAAGAGTTTGAATGGTTCAACTTTGAAGAAACACCGGCATCGGTGCATGATAAAAATTTTCATGGCTTGAAACCAATAAGCCCCGGAATGTTTGGATACTCCATATTGAGAAGTACGTTAAGAAACGATTTTTTCAGTTCTTTATTTTCAGATTTAGGTGCTTTTGGTATTCCATTAGAAGGTTTACATACGGAAACCGGACCAGGTGTTTATGAAGCTGCGATTGCCTATTCGGGCATTTTGGAAGCGGCTGATCGCGCTGTTTTGTTTAAGTCTTCAGTCAAAGAGTTGGCCTATAAACAAGGGATAATGGCCACTTTTATGGCTAAATGGGATGAGAATTTACCGGGTTGCAGTGGGCATGTACATCAAAGTCTTTGGGATAAAGACGCGGCAAAAAATTTATTTTATGATGAAAAAGATCCTGAAGGAATGAGCCAAACGATGCGTCATTACCTGGCAGGCCAATTACACTGCTTGCCTTTTATTTTACCTATGTTGGCCCCCACCATCAATTCATACAAACGATTGGTCGAAGGAGCTTGGGCACCCACTACATTAACATGGGCTGTAGATAATCGAACAGTTGCGTTGCGAGCTTTGCCGGGTAGTAAAAAAGCGACTAGGCTTGAAACTCGGGTGGTAGGTTCGGACGTCAATCCATTTTTGGCCATGGCCGCATGTTTAGCTAGTGGTTTATATGGGATAAAACATCAATTAAATTTGCAGGAAGCGACGGCAGGAAATGGCTATGCTGATGAATCACATGGGCGTTTACCTGGCAATTTGCAAATGGCTACTGAGGCGATGAAAAATTCTCCCATAGCCAAAGCGCTTTTTGGGGAGGAATTTGTAGCTCATTTTGTAGCTACACGTGAATGGGAATGGCAACAGTATGGCCGAGTAGTGAGCGATTGGGAAAAAAGAAGATATTTTGAAATAATTTAAGATGGATTTTAATCAAGTAAGACAATTTAATTTCCCAACCATCATTCGGTTTGGGGCAGGAGCAGTCAAAGAATTAGCTCCCTATTTAAAAAATCAGGGTTTTTCAAAACCCTTGATTGTGACCGATCCCGTGATCGCAGAGTTGTCGTTTTTTAAGACGATATGCGCTGATTTACAGGAAGCTGGAGTATCTGTGGAAATTTTCTCTTCCATTCATAAAAATCCGGTTAAGTCGGATGTGTATGCCGGAACGGCTGTTTGGGATGCAACACATCGCGATTGTTTAATCGGAATTGGGGGTGGCGCCGCTTTGGATGTAGCTAGGGCGGTTGTACTCCAAGTACATCATCGAGAAGATTTATTTGTCTATGATGATTTGATCGGTGGAGATGTTTATGTGACCAATGATGTGCCGCATTTTATCACGATTCCGACTACCTCTGGAACAGGTTCTGAAGTGGGTCGTTCTGCCATTATTGCGGATGATGAAACACATCAAAAAAAGATTTTATTCTCCCCTAAGTTATTGGCCAAAATAGTTTTTGCTGATCCACTTTTAACGATGGAATTACCTGCATTTGTTACGGCAGCGACTGGAATGGATGCTTTGACACATAATATGGAGGCTTATTTAGCCAAAAATTACCATCCGATGTGTGATGGAATTGCCTTGGAGGGAATGCGACTAGTGTCTGAGTCGTTGGTGGATGCTGTGCGTCAGCCCGATATTCATGCCAGGTCAAAAATGTTGCTAGCTTCGATGATGGGAGCCATTGCTTTCCAAAAAGGCTTGGGCGTTGTTCACTCATTAGCTCATCCGCTTTCTTCTTTATTGGATACGCACCATGGCTTGGCTAATGCGGTCAATATTCCCTATGGCATGCGCTTTAATATTGCTGGCTTCGAGGATCGTTTTGCTCGGATGGCGCAAGCCTTGGGTTTGAAGTCGGAGTCGGGCGAGTCAGTGGTTCAGTATTTATTTGACCTCAATTCAAAGGTGGGAATTCCCCATCGTTTACGTGATATTCAGGTAAAGGAGGAACATTTAGATACTTTGGCAGCTTTGGCTTTTGCAGATTTTGCTCATCCCAATAACCCAAAACCAGTATCCCAATCAGATTTCAGAGCATTGTACGGGGAGGCTTTGTAGCATATGAAAAGGATTGGAATTACGACTTCGGACACCAACTTCCCCAATTATCCAAATTGGATTGCCGGTGATGGTGTGGAAGTTGTTTTGCTTTCATATATTGAAAAAAATACGCATGATTTTGATGATTGTGATGGTTTTGTGTTGACCGGGGGCGTAGACCTGCATCCGCAATTTTACCAAAATACCAGGGTAGATTATCCCCATACGACCGTATTTAATGAGTCCCGAGATCTTTTTGAGAGGCAAGTTTTTGACTTTGCATGCCTGCAAAATAAACCCGTGTTGGCTATTTGTCGAGGTCTCCAATTAATTAATGTGGCCCTGGGAGGCACCTTAATTCAGGACCTACAGGAAAATGGTTTTGAAAATCATCGCAAAGGACCTGAAGGCGACAGAGAACATAAAATCGAGGTCAAACCAGGTACGTTGTTGGCAAAAATCTCCGGAACCCTTAGCGGATTTGTGAATTCGGCGCATCACCAGGGCTTAGACCAAATCGCTGATGAACTGAAAGTTTCTGCTTATTCAGAAGACGGTGTCGTCGAGGCTATTGAATATAAAGATGCAAATAAACCATTTTTATTGGCGGTCCAATGGCATCCCGAGCGCATGAAAATTCCCATTTCGAACCTAGCTTTTTCTCAAAATATACGTAGCGCTTTTATAGAAGCGGTACTTAATCAATAATTTATGAACATTATCAATCCTGCCACAGAAGAAATTATCACAACAGTCCAAGAAGATTCGTTGGAAAGTTTGGACTTAAAATTTAGTCGCCTTCAGAAATCGACATCCATATGGTCAGCTGTGCCAATTCAAAAACGCGTTGAAATTTTAGAGAAATTCGTATCCTTACTTAAGGAAAACATGGAAGAATTGGCTTCTATTTTGACGTCTGAAATGGGTAAGCCATTGCAACAAAGTAGAAATGAAATCAATGGGGCGGGGGCGAAGGCTTTATGGTTATCAGCACACGCAACTCAATATTTATCCGAGGAGATCATGTCCGTTTCAGACCAAATGACTGAAAAAATTGTACATGAACCCTTGGGTGTTATTTGCAATATTTCTGCTTGGAATTATCCCTATAATGTAGGAGTCAATATTTTTGTGCCTGCTTTGTTGGCCGGAAATGCCGTCATGTACAAGCCTTCTGAGTACGCTACTTTAACTGGACTTCAAATCGGTCAATATTTAGTGGAGGCTGGGGTGCCGGAGGACGTATTCCAAGTGGCGATTGGGGCAGCAGAAGTAGGGAGAGCATTATTGGATATGCCTTTTGATGGATATTATTTTACAGGATCTTATCTAACAGGACAAAAAATTTACGAACATGTGGCGAAAAAAATGGTTCCTTGCATCCTTGAATTAGGCGGAAAGGATCCCGTTTATGTGGCCGATGATGTAGTGGATGTGGCTTCGGTAGCGGCAGGAATTGCCGATGGTGCCTTTTATAATAATGGGCAAAGTTGTTGTTCTGTAGAACGTATTTATGTGCAATCGGCCATCTATGATGTATTTGTTGAGGCTTTTGTGGCAGAAGTCAAATCATGGAAAATGGGTATGCCAACCGAAGACGGAGTATATATTACGGTTCTAAGCCGCAAGGCTCAATTGGCCGTTCTCGAATCCCAAGTCGCTGATGCGGTGGCAAAGGGTGCTCAACTTTTAATAGGGGGTACCCGCATAGACAAAAAGGGTAACTATTTTGAGCCGACTGTCTTAGTGAATGTCACGCATGATATGGCCGTTATGCGAGATGAAAGTTTCGGTCCTATCATTGGAATCATGCGGGTTGAAAATGATGCGGAGGCAGTTCATTTAATGAATGATACGGCCTATGGACTAACCGCGGGAGTTTATTCGGCAAGTCAAAATAGGGCAGAGGTTATTTTAGCTAAAATTGATGCAGGATCTGGATATTGGAATTGTTGTGACCGAGTGAGTGCTGCGTTGCCTTGGAGTGGTCGGGGAAATTCAGGTTTTGGCTCAACGCTTTCGCAAGTGGGTTTGAGGGCCTTTACAAAACCCAAATCTTATCATTTAAGAAAATAAAAGGAACGTGGAAATTTCCACATTCCTTTTATTCATTTGTTATTTTTGCGCATTAATCCAAGCAGCTAGTTTTTTAATATCCGCTCTTGGAACATGGCTCATCGGAGCCATTGGTGTGGCAAAATCAGGCCAATTCGACGGCTTGGGCTCAATAATTAAAGCTTCTATCTGAGCGTTGGTATAATTTCTTTTCGCCACTTCTGTGTATGCTGGACCTACGGCTCGCTCCTTCACTTTATGACAAGCTAAACAAGTATGCTTCGTCAAAAGTGCTTGCGCTTCTTTGTCAGAAATAAGTTGCGTTTTAGTGATTTTGGGACCCGCTTCCTTGGTTTGGTTATCGGGAGTATTCGCTTCCTTTCCTGTATCTATTTTCTCCTTGGCCGCTTTGGTTTTTGGCGTTTGCAATGGAATATTTGCTTTAGGACCGTTTGGTATAGAATTCAAGGTATAAAAAGCAGAGCCATGCAAAAGAGGCAGGGCATCTGAGTTGGACAAAACCCCCTCTGGTTTGATCGTGTGAATGTATCCTTCTCTAAGCCCATCGACTACAATCCTAACTTTCAGTCCATCTTCAGAAACCTGAGCACCCCGAACAGGATTTTCTTTTTGGTTGACCATCGGACTTCCGTACACGGGATGGTATTTGTAGATATAGCTACTCACGTCGTAATTATTTATGTCCGAAGCTAATTTTTTATTAACCGGTAGGGTAAACTCAATTTCAAATCCGTCAGGCATGGCGCGCACGGCCTTCATTTCAAAGGGAGTTTTTCCAGAATAGACCAAACGCTCTAGGCCGAAATCTTCTTTCCCGATGGAACCCCAGCCGCGATTTGTACCTCCGACAAACAGATTTTTATCAGAGCCAAATGCCATTCTAAGCACTCCAGATCTAAATCCAGAAACAAATTCAAATGAAGCACCTTGAAAACGCCCGTTTACTTTTTCTAAAAATACGCGCGCAATTTTTGACATACCTTGGTCCCCCACAAACAATTGGCCCGAAAATGGCCCAAAAGCTCCATTGGTTTCATCCGGAACTATTTCGGATGTGGATACCCCTAAAACACCATGTGGCAACCAAACCGCCGGGGATTTAATGCCCATGTTAGGAAGCGCTTTTCCCATTTCATAAATGGTGGTCATTGGCTTAGCCTCATTTTCTACATATTCAGGTTTTACTAATGGATTATCTCTTGGATCTACTTTTTCAAACACCATTTCTTTACGCATTTTCACCGGAGACTCTGGTCGGTCTGCCCACTTTAAGGAGGCGGGATGTCCCATGAAATTTCCTTTTTCAATATGGGAAATAAAGCCAGAACCTTGCCAATCTCCTTGGTTATCGCCATAAAATAATTCTCCATTGATCATTCCAAGACCACAAGGCGAGCGCATACCAGCAGCAAAGGGTTCCATTTTTCCATCTTGACTAATCTTCATAGCCCAACCGCGCCAGGGAACTAATGATTTCCCTGCCCACCAATCGGTGTTACCAAACCCTACGTTTCCTGTCACATAAAACGAACCGTCTGGACCTACCTTGGGGCCGTAGGAATATTCATGGTAATGTCCAGAAATAGGCCATGAGTAAACAGTCTCGTAGCGTTCCGCTTTACCATCTCCATTTTTGTCCACCAGCCTCGTTAATTCTCCTCTTTGTGCACAATATAAAAATCCATCTAAATAGCTTAAACCTAAAATTTCATGTAAACCTGATGCAAATTTTCTAAAGTTGGGACGTGAGCTAGTTGGGTTTTCGATGATGTACACATCCCCTCTTCGGGTAGAAACGGCCACATCACCGTTGGGCAACAATGCTAAGCCGCCTACTTCTAATACCAATCCTTCAGGAGCTGAGACGCGTGCGATTTTATAGTAGTCGCTCTCGACTGGATTTTGGGCAAAAATCATTTTTGAGATGCCCGCAAATAATAAAACTAAAAATATATTTTTCATTGCTTTAAATTCTAAAGGTTACCAAAGGATTGAATATTGTACTTTTTCTGAGGCTGGAAGCGTCAATACCTTATTGAAACCACTGCCTTCGATGCTTGCGCCAGCCGCCTTAATGTAATAGGATTTCCCATCTAAAGCATATAAATTTTCACCCACTTCTTTTATTTCAGAGGACATTCCAATTCTGATTTTTTGTCCAACAGCCGGATTTTTAATGTTGATATTTCTTTCTAAATATTTATGATCGATGATCCGAATTTTGTCTTCCACCTCAGAACCCGATACTTCATAGAGGAAGGTTGGCAAATCCTGTTCATCCATTATATATCCTTTTGTCTTGAAATTCGAATTTGGATCGGGTTGATCTTCCATCGAATTTAAATTTTGACTTTGTACAAGTAAGGGGACGTTTGGTAGGTAAAGAACGGCTCCTCTAGGCCTTGATGAACCATCACCTCGGCTATCCCACATGGGCTTTGTGTTAAGAAAATCGCCTTTCCAAATTTGAGCGATGGAGCCATTTTCCAAATCATAGGTATAATGTAAGTTGGATGGATTTCCAACATTGACCGCATGTGCCATTCTCCTACTTCTTTTTCCATTTTTCATGAGGTCCATGAAGGATCTAAAAACGATAGGTTCTTTAGCATCCAATAAGATAGGGTCATCCGAAGAAGATCCCAAGTAGGAGCCGAGACTATGGTAGGCTACGGTTCTAAATTCAGGACCTTTTACCCAAAATCCTAATTTGTTGTCGACACTCTTTTTTGTTTTTATGAGGGTGATTTGAAGGTCTACTTTCCCTTCAGGTAGATCGATTAATTCCGTTTTTCGACGGTTATTTTCTTCATTTTCTTCTTTAAATATTTCTTTGCCATTGATGGTAATCCAATGCTTTCCGGCAATTTCAAATTCAATTTGATGCTTGCCAGCTTTGGGGATATTCAAACTTGTTTTAAATATTTCGGCATAATGATAAGGCTTGGCACTGACATCCCAAGTCAATTTTTCGCTCGTACCGCTCGCATCCGGATTTTTTTTGATAAACTCTTGAATGGATTTGAAATTGCCATAATATACTTGATAATTGACCGCATCCATGGTAGCAGGTGTTGAGCCCAAATCAGTAACACTTAAGTTTCTAAATGCGACAGCACCATGGTCACCTTGGATCATGAAGGGCCCTTTTGCCACTTCTATTTCTGAAATGGGACCTCCTGTAGGACCTGTTAGTTCCACATTTTCATGGATGATGATGCCATTTAATTTGACTGAAATTACTTTCGCATTGGTGGTTTTCTTTCCTTGTGCATCGAAGCGAGGTGCTTGAAAGGACACTTCCATTTTTTGCCAAAGTCCAGGTGCTAGGCATGCGTTCACTCGTGGGGCATGTCCTTCGTATAAATATTCTTTGGGATTAAATTTTCTACGTTTATAAATACCTCCACAGTCACCTGTATTTGGGTTTATCACCCCCCAAGAATCCATTAATTGGAGTTCGTAGCGACCTTGAAGATAAAAACCGGAGTTAGAATGAGTCGCCATCATGAATTCAAATGTGGCATCAAAATCCCCATATTCTTTGTTGGAGACCAAATTTGCCCTATTTTCTTTATTTGGTAAATTAACTAAAATACCGCTTCCCGGTTGAATGCTTAAAACTTCGGGTTTACTGAGGTCGGCTTGTGCATCGGATGCGATTTGCCAATTACTTTTTCCTGTGTTTTTCCAAAATGATAGGTCAGAAAAAGAGATCGGACTTTGTGCATGAATAGCAAATGGGAGTAAGAGGACTAGGGTCCACCGGTATTTTTTCATAGAGTAAATGGAGTAGTTTAAATTAATTTTTAAAGATAGGTTAAATTTTATAAAATTTAAATTCAGCCTTTTTTTGAGTTTTTTGTTGGGGTATTTTTTATCTTGCAAAAACCTTTTACCATGAAAATTTTATACACTTTTTTTCTACTCGGGATATCTCAGGTATTTTTTGCTCAAAGTCAATCTGTTCCTAAATTATTTTTGAAGGATATTTTGACATTTCCCTTGGGCGCTTCAGTGAACCCTCGCTTATTGGACGAAAACATTACCTATCGTGAACGCACAGGTTCTGAGTTTTCAAGTGTGACGGCTGAAAATCACATGAAAATGATGAATATTCATCCTGGGGCTGACCGATTTGATTTTGTTTTGGGGGACGAAATTGTTGCTTTTGCGGGTAATAGAAAGCAACGAATTCATGGGCACACCTTGGTTTGGCATAATCAGGTACCTCAGTGGATGAAGGACTTTCAGGGTGACCAAGTCGCTTGGGAAAACATGTTAAAAAATCATATTCAAACAGTGGTTTCACATTATAAAGGAAAGGTGGCCGGTTGGGATGTCGTCAATGAGGCATTTTTAGATGATGGAAGTTTACGTCCAACGATTTGGTCAGATCATATTCCCGATTATATCGCTAAAAGCTTTCTTTGGGCACGCGAAGTGGATCCTACTGTGTTACTTTTTTACAATGATTATGGTCAGGATGGAAAGCCAAAAAAGATGCAAGCGATTCTAGATTTAGTCGCGGATTTCAAGAAAAGAAATATACCAATCAATGGTTTGGGTTTGCAAATGCATATCAATATCATTTCAAAAAATGAGGCGATTTTGGATGTAATTACTAAGTCGGCGGCAACGGGATTAAGCATCCATTTTTCGGAATTAGATGTGGCGGTGAATCCTAAAAATAATCCTGAATTTATGTATGATGATGTCGCTAAGGATGAGCAATTAAATAAATTTTTGATGTTATTTAATTCATTTAAATCGCTGCCAAAAGCCCAGCAATATGGCATTACTTTTTGGAATGTTGGGGATAAGGATTCATGGTTGCGAGGTTATTTTAAACGCCCGAAAGAATATCCCTTGTTGTTTGACGATGGATATGCGCGTAAACCCGCCTATCAGGTTTTATTGCAAACGCTTAAATAGCATGCTAATTTAATCCCAAATCTTCCTGGATTCTCGCTACTTTATTTTTCAATTGTGTGAAGGTATTGTCGAAATCTGTGGCAGCGTTGAGCACTGCATTGACAGAAACATAGAATTTTATTTTGGGTTCAGTTCCGGAAGGTCTGGCAGATACTTTGGAGCCATCCTCTAAAATTAATTGGATCACATTGGATGCTTCTATGCCCAAACCAGTTGGTATAGGGGTAATTTCTCCCGTAATTAAATTAGTCGACTGTAGGCCTTCGTAATCTAAAACCCGAACAGGTTTGCTCCCTGCTACGGTGACAGGAACATGGGATCGAAGGTTCTCCATCATTTGTTTAATTTCATCTGCCCCTGCTTTTCCTTTTTTAGTCAAGGAGATCAGTCCCTCGTAATAGAAATTATTTTCCATGTACATTTCGGCCAAGAAGTCGAAAAGGGAGAGACCTTGGTCTTTTGCATAGGCGGTTAATTCGGCAATCATAGCACAAGAGGCTACGGCATCTTTGTCACGCACGGCATCGCCGATTAGATATCCATAGGATTCTTCGCCGCCGCCGATGAATTTTTCCTTTCCTTCAAGTTCACGAATCACTTGGGCGATGAATTTAAAACCGGTCAACGTATTATAGCAAGTAACCCCATAATTCGCGCACATTTTGTCAATCAAATCTGTCGTTACAATGGTCTTTGCGACAAATTCTTTGCCGGTAAGTCGGCCGGCTTTTTGGTCTACTTTTAATAAATAATAAAGGATCAAACTGGCCATCTGATTTCCATTCAAAAGCTGCCATTCACCTGAAGGGCTTTTGACTGCGGCGCCTACACGGTCCGCATCGGGATCGGTGGCGATTACTAAATCAGCGTCAATTTCTTTTGCTTTATTTAAGGCCAAGGTCATCGCTTCTTTTTCCTCTGGATTGGGGTAAATTACGGTAGGAAAATTGCCATTAGGGGTAGCTTGCTCATCGACAACGCTTACTTGGTTAAAACCTAATAGGGAAAGTGCTTTTGGAACTAAGGTGATTCCGGTGCCATGTATCGGCGAAAAAACGATTTTTAGATCTTTTTGGCGTACAATGACTTCGGGCTGGCGGCAATTTGTTTGTATGGTTTTCAGGTAAGCGTCGTCTATTTTTTCATCTAGAAAATGAATGAGGCTGGGATTTCCGTCAAATTTTATTTCGCTAATGCTTTGTATGGCATTGACTTCTGATACTATATTTTTATCATGTGGGGCGACTACTTGGGATCCATCGGACCAATATGCCTTATACCCATTATATTCTTTCGGATTGTGTGATGCGGTGATAACCAAACCTGCTTGGCATCCTAATTCCCTGACGGTAAATGATAGTTGGGGTGTAGGTCTTAAAGCAGGGAAAAGATACACTTCGATGTGATTAGCAGAAAATATGTCGGCACAAATTCGAGTAAATTCGGGTGAATTATTTCTGGAATCGTGTGCGATGGCAACTTTAATTTTTTGATTTGTAAAGCATTTATTCAGGTAATTCGCAAAGCCTTGGGTGGCAGCTCCTACCGTATACCGATTCATTCGATTGGATCCTACCCCCATTTCACCCCGCATGCCGCCGGTTCCAAACTCCAGTGATTTATAAAATGAATCGGTGAGAGTTGTCAGCTCATTTTTGTCAATCAGTTTTTGTATCGTTGATTTAGTGGTTTCGTCGTAAGGGCCTGATAACCATTGGTCTATATTTTTTTGTGTTATTAGGTCGAAAGTTGTTGACATGAAAATAGCCGAGTAAGAATGTTTTAAATAATGAGGAGACAAAGATAATTTTAAATTGGTTTTAAAAGGCGCAAATTATGTTATAATTTTATTTGCGAAAATAAGCCAATATCATGCATTTTATCAAAAAGAAGAATCCTTTTATTGACTAAAATGAATTTATTAAAGCGTATGTAATTTAAAAAATGGATAGTAATTATTATAAAGTTTATTTTGAATTGGAGCGAAATCATTGGTGGTTTTTAGCACGAAATGAAATTATACGATTTCAAGTAGAGGAGCTTTATAAGTTAAAAGGGAGACCATTGAAAATAATCAATGTGGGTGTGGCAACGGGGGCGACGAGTGAAATGTTGGCTAATTTTGGAGAAGTTACGTCCATCGAATATGAGCAGGATTGCATCGATTTTACCAAAAGTAAAATAAATATTCACATTCAAAAAGGCACTATTTTGGATCTGCAATATCCGGATGAGACTTTTGATTTAGTTTGTTCATTTGACGTCATCGAGCATGTTGAAAATGACCAGTTGGCCGCGGCAGAATTAATAAGGGTTTGTAAAAAGGAGGGCTTTGTGTTTATTACGGTACCGGCTTTCATGCGTATTTGGTCTCAGCATGATGTGATAAATCACCATGTGAAGCGGTATGTAATTTCGGAAATCCATGACTTGTTTTCAAAGGTGTTGACCCCCAAATATGTATCTTATTTCAATTTTCCCTTGTCAATACCTATTTTTATGGTTCGGTTTATAGATCGATTTGTTCCCGGTTTTATCAA
>Ga0209829_10000758_pt1 | contig 28122 bp, 17 predicted proteins | sample C_140205_EF_Meta_FD_187311 | JGI IMG/M metagenome (GOLD analysis project Ga0209829, IMG submission 187311) | Freshwater microbial communities from Lake Croche, Canada to study carbon cycling - C_140205_EF_MetaG (SPAdes) (version 2) | ecosystem: Environmental > Aquatic > Freshwater > Lake... | reverse complement strand
GGGGTTCGAATCCCACCCGGCTCCGCGCTTGACGCCGGGAGTCATCGACGTTCCGTTTCCACCGTCATCCCCGAACGTGTGCCGGACTGTGTTACCGCGCCATGTCGGCCCCCCGCAGGTTCCGACCTGCGGGCTTTTTTTGCCCAAAACCCGAGCCTATGAATACGCCCGCGCCCCGCGTGATGTTTTTCTACGATGGGTTTAACCTCTACCATTCGCTGGAGCGCGCCCGGCTGGCTGCACCCCACGAGCCGGTAAAGTGGCTCGATCTTACCGCTCTCGCTCGTGCTCACGTTTACATTCTAGGCCCCACCGAGACGCTCGTCGGCGTCCGTTACTTCACGGCCTACGCCGAACACTTGGCTCTGACCAAGCCCGACCGGCTCTCACGTCATCGTGCCTACGTGCGCGCCCTCACTGTCACCGGCGTGCAGGTCTATCTCGGACATTTCAAACCGAAACAGGTCTGGATCGAATCGCTCGGCCGCTTCGAGCGCATTTGGCAGGAAAAAGCCACCGACGTAAACGTCGTCGCCCAAGTTTTCGCCCACACCGCCCGCGATGCGTTTGACGTCGCGGTGATCGTCTCCGGTGATGCCGACTATGCGCCCGCCGTGCCGGTTTTCCGTGAAATGTTTCCGCAGAAGCGCCTGTTGTTTGGTTTCCCGTTTGACCGCAAGAATCGGGAGCTGGAGCGCGCCGCACCTGACTCGTTCGTCTTCGCCCGCGAGAGCTACGCGAAGCATCAGCTCCCGGCAGCCGTCCGTCTGCCCAGTGGAAAATTCGTCGTCCGACCTCACGCCTGGGAACCGCAGTCGCCGCCAGTGTGACGCGCTACCCCCGGCTTAGACGCCCCGGTCGCAAAGCTTTTTTCTCCCCGCCATGCACTCCCGCCAGCTCCTGTCGGCCATCGCCCAAGCGCACTCCTCGGCGGTCGGGCGCGCGGCGGCGGCGGTCAACCAAGGCCTCGTCCTTCGTAACTGGCTCGTCGGAGCCTACGTCGTCGAATTCGAGCAAGGCGGTGAGGGTCGCGAAGTATGGAGAAAAATTGCTGGAGCGACTGTCGGTTGATCTCCGGAAGCGCGAGATTGCAGCCGGCAGTCCGCAGATGTTGGAGCGTATGCGCCAATTTTATCTCACCTATCCGCAGGTGGGCGGCGCAATTTCCTCACCGGTGGTGAGGAAATCCAAGAAAAGCCAGTCACCGACTGGCGAATTGTCGATCCTACCAATTTCCGCACCGGTCGTGCGGAAATCATCAGACCCGCTTCCTTCACCGCTTTCACCCGCGCAAGTCCTGCAATTCTCGTGGACTCATCTCGTTGAACGCCTCCGCGTCGGGCGATCCATGGAAGCGGGCCTTCTAGGAAAACGAATGCCTCCTCGGCGGCTGGTCGAAGCGCCAGCTCCAGCGCCAAATTGGTTCGCTGCTCTACGAACGCACCGGCCTCTCCAAAAATAAGCGCGCCGTCGTCACCCGTGCCCGCAAGCAATCCGCCGACGCGCCCGCGACCGTCGAGGACCTCATCCGCGATCCTTACGTTTTGGAATTCGCCGGGCTCGTCGATCGCGCCGCTTATTCGGAAAACGATCTCGAATCCGCGCTCCTCAATCACGTGCAGGCTTTCCTGCTCGAACTCGGCACCGGCTTTTGTTTCGAGGCGCGCCAATTTCGCATCACGGTCGGCAACGAGCACGACCGCGTCGATCTCGTCTTCTATCACCGCCGCCTGCGCTGCCGCGTCTTACTCGACCTAAAAATCCGTGCTTTCTCCCACGCCGATGCCGGGCAGATGAATTTCTATCTGAATTATTTTAAGAAACACATGATGGCGCCCGGCGATCAACCGCCCGTCGGCATCGTGCTCTGCTCCGACAAGGACGAGACCAAGGTCGAATACGCCACCGCGGGTCTCTCTCAAAAACTCTTCGGCTCCCGCTACCTCGTCGCCCTGCCGAGTGCCGAGCAGTTGAAAAAATTTGTCGAAGCCGACCGCGCTCGCATGGCGAGATAGTTCTTCTCCGTTCGTCCCTCTCGCCCGGTCATTGCCAACACCCACAGCGCGGCGGCCCCTCCACCCTCGGCGACCGCCTGCTCCGACCGGCAGACTTCGCTCCTTGACCCTAGGATCTCGGCGGCACCGGCGCGTTTCTACTGGAAACAGCCTGACTGCCTTGTGGGCAAAAAAATTGGCAGTCGTGCCGATCGTTCGTCGTGTTGATGGCTGCACCGCGCCGTGCGCACCAGACCCATTCTCCGTGAGCGCTCGCCAGCGGTGTCGCGCACGCGCAATCCGCTCCGCAAGGAGCAGCGATCACCTGTGGTGATGTTGTTCGCGAGATCATCGTAACCTACTTCCTAAAATAACGGCCATTTTCGCCTCAACTGCAATGGCTTTGGTCCCCCCGCCACTTTCGACGGGCACGCATTCGCCCCTCCAACGATGGACGCCCCGGTTGGCCACCCCTTCGCCCTTCGGCCCCCCTCCGCCCGGCCCCTATCACTCCGCGAAGATTTCCGGCATAGTGCCGTCGTCCCCAAGACATCCCGTCCCACTGAGCGCCACGCACACTCAAAATCCTCCGCCCCCATGCAACACGTCATCGCCGACTCTAGCTCCTTCGCCAATCTCGCGTACCCCACGTGGAAGCGCTGCTTCGCCACCCTCGCGGCTGGCGCCATCAGCCTCCTCGCCGCCGTGCAACTCGCCGCCTATTCCCAAGGCGTCTTCACCGGCGGCGTCGACGGCGCCACGGTTTTTCTCCACCGCTACGGCGGCTCTTGAGATACTCCCGGCGATCTCTCGTTCATCCGGTGCTTCGACGCCAACCGCGCCGCGACCCGCCCCTAAAACCAGCCCGGACACTTGCCCGTCGGCCGGTCCGCTGCTCTCTTTTGCCCATGTTGACCTCCCCCCGATTCGCTACCGCCATTTGCCTCCTCGCGGCGACGGCTCCCTTCGCTCGCACCGCCGAAGCGCCGCCCGCCGGCGGAAATCTCACCGTCGCCGAGCGCCGGATCCGCGCTCACGTGACTTACCTCGCTGACGATCTCCTCGAGGGGCGCGGCACCGCCACGCGCGGTCACGGCCTCGCGATGCTCTACGTCGCCGCCCAATTCGCGCGGCTCGGCATCGAGCCCGCCGGCGACAAGGGCTACCAACAACCGCTCGCCATGCGCGAGTCGCGCCTCGACCTCGCTTCTGGTCGCTTCGTCATCCGCCACGCCGGCACCGAAGTGTCCCTCGCGTCAGTCAACGAGATGGTCACCCTCCCCGCTGCCGGCACGACTGCCTCCGAGATCACGGCACCGGCGATTTTCGTGGGCTTCGGTATCTCCGCGCCGGAATTGGGCTACGATGATTTTGCCGGTAATCTCGTCGATGTGCGCGGTAAGATCGCCGTGGTCCTCGCCGGCGCCCCGGACAAACTGCCTGCCACCGCCCGCGCCTTTTACTCCCGCGAAAAAGCCCGGGAGCTCGCCCGCCGCGGTGCGGTCGGCGTCATCACCGCCATGACGCCGGCTGAGGAGAAACGCAGCCCGTGGGCTTTCGCGGTCAACTCCTCGCGTTTCCCTTCGATGCGTCTCATCAACGCCGACGGCTCCCTCTGGGATACCTACCCTGAGCTGCGCGCCAGCGCGGCCGTCAGCCGGACCGCGAGCGCAGCGCTGTTCAAGCACGCCGCCCGCACGATCGAAACCGCCTTCGCCGCGTCGGAGCGCAGCGAGCCCCAGTCACTGGCGCTCAATGTTGAAATCACTCTCGCCGCCAACGCCACCGTCAGCGACGTCACGAGCGCCAACGTCCTCGGCTGGCTGCCCGGCACCGACGCCGCCCTCGCGCACGAACCCTTGGTCATCACGGCCCATCTCGACCACATCGGCATCGGACCGGCCATCAACGGCGACGCGATTTACAACGGCGCCCTCGACAACGCCCTCGGCACCGCCGTGCTGCTCGCCGCCGCCGAAGAACTCGCCACGGGCCCGCGGCTACGTCGACCCGTGCTGTTCGCTTCCGTCACCGCCGAAGAAAAAGGCCTGCTCGGCGCGTCGCATCTTGCCCGTCATCCACCTACCCGCGTCCATCACTACGCCGCCAACGTCAATATCGACATGCCTGTGATCCTCGGCCCCACCCGCGACCTGATCGGCATTGGGAGCGAACACACCACGTTGGGCGGCACGCTCGCCGCCACGGCCGCCCGCCTGGGCTTTACGGTGAGTCCCGATCCAAGCCCCGAGGAAGTCGTCTTCGTCCGCAGCGACCAATATCAATTCGTCCGCGCCGGCGTCCCGGCGCTCTACCTCAAGAGCGGCCAAAAATCACTCGACCCCACCATCGACCTCGCGGCGCTGGAAAAAGATTTCCGGAAAACCCACTACCATCAGCCCACCGACGATCTCTCGCGCCCGATCCACTGGGCGTCGGCCGCCACCTTTGCCCAAATCAACACCGAGCTCATCCGCACCCTCGCCAACGACGCCGTCGCCCCGGCGTGGAAGCCCGGTGATTTCTTCAATCAACGCTTCGGACCGGAAAAGAAAACTGCGCCCGCCGCGAAGCCGTAGCCACTCCGCGATTCACGTATCCGGCGCGGGCGGCACCACCGGCCAACCCGCCTCGGCCCACTCGCGCAGGCTACCCGCGTTGCTCGCCCGGAATCCCTCGCTCACCAGCAGGCGCGCGGCCATGCCCGCTCTGACACCCGCGCCACAGTAGAGCACCCATTCTTTTTCGGCGTGCTGCGCGAGAAACGGCCCCCATCGCGTCCGCTGACCCGTCAGATCGGAGAGCGCCAGCAGGACGGCGTCTTGGGCCACACCCCCGGCCCACTCGGAAGCTTCCCGCACGTCGATGAGCAGGGCTTCGCCGGAACGAATCCGGGCGCTACTTTCCGCAGGTGTGAGGCGTGGTGCAGCGATGAACATGGCTTTGATAATTTTGAAAACATTCACGGGGAACCGGTCCGCTGATTCGCCATAAAGTAGAGCACGGGCACGGCCATGCGGCTGATCAGCAGCGAAGCAATCTCGCCGAACATCAGACTGATCGCCAGCCCTTGGAAAATGGGATCGGCCAAGATCACGCTCGCCCCGACCACCACCGCGAGGGCGGTGAGCAACATCGGCCGGAAACGCACCGCGCCCGCCTCCATCACCGCATCGCGCAACGCGAGTCCGTGCGCCCGCCGCAGCTCGATGAAGTCGACGAGGATGATCGAATTCCGCACCACGATCCCCGCGCCCGCCATGAAGCCGATCATCGAGGTCGCCGTGAAAAACGCCCCGAGCGCCCAATGTGCAGGCATCATCGAGGTCGCCGTGAAAAACGCCCCGAGCGCCCAATGTGCAGGCAAAATTCCGATGAGCGAAAAGGGGATCGCCGCCATCACGACGAGCGGCGTCACGTAGCTGCGAAACCAACCGACCATCAGCATCGCGATCAGCACCAACACCGCCGCAAACGCGAGCCCGAGATCGCGAAACACTTCGAGCGTGATGTGCCATTCACCGTCCCACTTGAGCGCCGGCGTCTGGTCGTCGGGCGGCAGGTTCAGATGATAAATTGGCAACTCCGCCACCGTGGCGCCGAACTTCCGCGCATCGAGTGCCCGGATCGCCCGGTCGATTCCATACATCGCGTAAGCCGGACTTTCGACGGCGCCCGCGACATCCGCTGTCACATAAGTGACGGGCTTCAAATTTTTGCGATAAAGCGTGCGTTCGCTCGCGACCGTTTCCATCCGCACCAGTTCGGAGAGGGCCACGAGTGGCGCCGCGGGATTTGCGTCCGCGCGGACTTGCAACGCGAGCAGCGCCGCCGCCTGCGCACGCCGCGCCGCCGGCAACTCGAAGATGATCGGCACATCTTCCCGCTCGAACGGCGCATGAAAGCGATCGATCGCCTGCCCTTGCGCCGCCACCGCCAGCGTGCGCGCGATCGCGCCTTCGCTGACGCCAGCGAGCGCCGCCTTCGTGCGGTCAACCACATAACGGATTTTCGGCTGCTCGCCTTCGACAAACCAATCGACATCCACGACCCCGGCAGCGCGCTCCATGATGCCGCGCACGTCACGCGCAAGCGCCAAGCGTTGCGTTTCGTCCGGACCGTAGACCTCGGCGACGATCGATTGGAGCACGGGTGGACCGGGCGGCACTTCGGCCATCGCGACGGACGCACCGTATTTTTTCGCGATGGCGGCGACGGCCGGACGAAGGCGTTTCGCAATCGCGTGGCTTTGATCGTGACGCTCGGCTTTGCCGACGAGGTTAACCTGGATGTCCGCGAGATTCGGCCCGCGCCGCAGGTAGTAGTGACGTACGAGGCCGTTGAAATTGAACGGCGACGCGGTGCCGGCGTAGATTTGAAAATCGCGCACCTCCGGCGCCGAGCGAATCGTAGCGGCCATCTCGCACGCGATCTGGGTCGTCTGTTCCAGCGTGGTGCCCTCGGGGGCTTTGAGGATGATTTGAAACTCGGACTTGTTGTCGAACGGCAGCATTTTTATCTGCACGGCACCGACGAGCACGAAGCCCACCGCTACGAGCAGGAGCAGCACGATACTGCCGAGAAACATCCACCGCACCCGCGCTCGCTCGAGGAGCGGCCCCATCACGCGGAAGTAGAGCCGCGTGGACCAATCACTCGGCGCGTGGTCATGGTCGGCGGCACTTCCGGACAAGCTGGCCGCACGGCGCTTGAGCACACGGATCGCCGCCCATGGTGTGATGGTGAACGCGATCGCAATCGAGAAGAGCATCGCCGCCGTCGAACCGATCGGAATCGGCCGCATGTAAGGCCCCATGAGACCGCCCACGAAAGCCATGGGCAAAATCGCGGCGATTACCGCCCACGTGGCAAGGATCGTCGGGTTGCCCACTTCGTCGACCGCTTCAAGTGCGACCTGACCGAGCGATTTTTTCTCGGCGCCCGGCAGCCGGATGTGCCGGACGATGTTTTCCACCACCACGATCGCGTCATCGACCAAAATACCGATGGAGAAGATCAGCGCGAAGAGCGTGATGCGGTTGAGCGTGTATCCGTAGAGGTAAAAAACGAGCAGGGTGAGCGCGAGCGTCGAAGGAATCGCCAGCAAAACGACGAGCGATTCGCGCCAGCCGAGAAACAGCAAGATGAGCACCGCCACGCCGAAGACCGCGATCCCCATGTGCAGCAGCAGTTCGTTGCTCTTCTCCGCCGCCGTGTGCCCATAATCACGGGATACCGTGAGCCCGACGTCGGCCGGCAGCAGCGCGCCACGCAGTGCGTTTACTTTCGTGAGCACGTGATTGACGACATCGATCGCGTTGGCGCCGGGACGCTTCGCGAGACTCAGTGTGACCGCCGCTTCGAGGGCCGTAGATTGCGCCTCACCGTGCAGCACGTAGTTCGCCGGCTCCTCGGCCGCGTCGGTGATCGTGGCGACGTCGCGCAGATAGACCGGTTGATTCGCCTGCACGCCGACGACCACCGCCCCGATGTCGGTGGCGTCACGCAGAAATACACCCGTCTCGAGCAGCACCTCCGTGTTGCCAAAGGCCCGCGAACCGGCGTGCAGCGGGCGGTTGGCCTGCTGAAGCAAGGGGATCAATTGGTCCGCGCTGAGCTTTCGCGCGACGAGCGCGGCGGGATCAAGGGCCACGCGGACCGCCCGGCGCGTGCCACCGATGAGGGTGGTCTCGGCGACCGCGGGCACCGACTTCACGACATCATCGAGCTGCGCGGCGAGCCGACGGAGCGCGAGGTGATCGTGCGTGGCGCTGTGCAGCGTGAGGGCGAGGATGGGCACATCGTCAATCGTGCGCGATTTCACGAGCGGCGGCGTCGCGCCGCTGGGACTGCGATCCACGTTGCCCTGCAGTTTCTGGTTTAACCGGATCAACGCCGCCTCGATGGGCGTCCCGACCTTAAAACGGACAATCACGACCGAAGCCGCCGGACTCGACGACGAGTAGAGGTATTCAACCCCGGGGACTTCCCAGAGAAGTTTTTCCATCGGGCGCGTGACGCGGTTTTCGACCTCCAGCGCCGTCGCGCCCGGCAGGCCCACGAACACATCGATGATCGGCACATTGATCTGCGGCTCTTCTTCGCGCGGCAGCATGATCACCGCGAACAGCCCGAGCACGATCGAGGCGATCACCGCAATCGGCGTGAGCTTCGATTGCGCAAACATGCCGGCGAGCCGGCCGGCCAAGCCGGGCCGCGACGGACCGGCGGAAGCATCGGGCGCGTTCGTGCTCACGGCGCGATGACCAGCGGCTGTCCGTCGCGGAGCGTAGCCGGCGGTGTAACAATGACGCGTTCACCGGCGGCGAGACCCGCGAGCACCTCGGTGCGATCTCCACTCACCGGCCCGGTCTTCACGAGACGGAGGGACGCGCGATTTTTTTCGTTCACCACAAATACCCGCTCCATTTGCCCGTGCAGGGAGACCGCGGCGGTCGGCACCCACAGCGCGGCCACCTCGACCCCCGGCACCAGCACCCGCACAAATTGCCCTGCCCGCACGGCCGGGCCCGTGGGCACCGCGAGCTTCACGGTAATCGTCCGGGACGCTGCCTCGGCGGCTGACGAGATCTCGGCGATCACGGCACGGAAACGCGCCGCACCCTCATTCGGCGCGACCTCGAGCGAGGCGCCGACGGTCAACGTGATTGCGAGCGACTCGGGCACGGCCGCTTCGATTTCGAAAGCATGGCGACCATCGAGTTGGAGCAAAGGCGCACCCGCTGCCGCGAAGTCACCGAGCTCCACGTGCTTTTTCGCGATGACTCCGGCGAACGGCGCACGCACCGTCGCATACGTCACCATCGTTTCCGCCTCACGCAAGGCGGCCTGCGCTTGGGCGAGGCGGTCTTCGAGCAACTTGACGGCATCGACGGCGCTCGCACCGGAACTCTGCAAGGTGCGTTCGCGCGCGAGCTCTCGTTCCACCTGGGCAAGCTGGGCACGGCCTTGAGCCACCCGTGCCCCCAACTCTCCTGCGGAAATCGTGACCAGCACCTCGCCCTCCTTCACCGTTTGGCCGAGCGTGGCCGAGAGTCCGTCGATCGACCCGGAGATCCTGGCCGCGATGGCCGCCCGCTGCACTGCTCGCACGGTGCCGGCGATGTCTACGGGCAGCCGCCATGTTTCCCGGTGCACGGTGGTCGTCTGCACCGCCACCGCCGGCAGAGTTTCCGCCACTGACTGAGGCTTTTCCTGGCGAGCGCAGCCGACGGCCAAGAGCAGCAGCCCGCAGACGATGAGATGACGGTAGAGCTTCACCGGCGATTGCCCCTCAGGATTTCCGGCCGCCCCAGTGAATCACCCCGTCGTCGCCCAACCAGCCCAGCGCCCGCAAGATCAAGCTTGGCGGACAAAAACCGGTGAACACGGATTGGATCAGGTTGAGCCCGACAAAGGTGGGGATCAGCAGCCCCCACGGGCTGACAAAATAGGTAATCGCGACCCCGAGCAGGGTCACCGAACCGGCGAGCAGGCGGATCAGGGAATCAATTTTCATGGCGGGCGACAATTTGTTTAATTGCTTAACATGCGCATATACTCATATACTTGAAATTGTGTCAAGCGTCTGTTCCGTAGTTTCCATGGCCCAGCAAGCTCCCCTCACCGACGAAGCCCTCGAGCACGTGGCGCGGCGCTTCGCCGTGCTCGCGGAGCCGATGCGGTTGAGGCTGCTGCAGACACTCTTCGACGGTGAGATGAACGTAAACGCCCTCGTCGAGGCCACTGGCGGCACGCAGGCCAATGTTTCGCGTCACCTGCAAACCCTCCTGCAGGCGCACATGCTTTCACGCCGCAAAGACGGCCTGCAGGTCTTCTACGCCATCGCCGATCCTTCGATTTTCAAGCTCTGCGCACTCGTCTGCGGCAGTCTCGAAAAGACTTTCACCAAACAAGCCGATTCGTTCGCCCGGTAGTCGGGGAAAAGCTTTCGACCCAAACGAAGGGGAGGGAGCGACCACTCGCCGCAAAATTTCTGCGGTTCGCGCCTAAACTTTTTTCCGCGGAACCAATGACCCCGTCCGGCTCTTTCAACAGGCGCGGCTCTCTCCCCGTCCCACCGCCGGCGAAGAAAGCATCGGGCTCGCGATCGTAAAACCTCTCGTCGCGTTCCAAAACGGCACCGTCGGCGCGGACTTCGCCACGACCGGCGGCAGCATTTTCTGGTTCGAGCTGCCGACCACGTGAGACGGGGAGCAAATCTCGGACGATCAGCGACGTCGGCGCCAGACGGCGAAGCCCAGCGCGGCGGCGCCGAAGATTGCGGCGTAGGTGCTCGGCTCGGGGATCGCGCTTGGCGTGATGAAACCCGCTGCATCGATTTGGCCGAAGGCATTGCCGTAATCGGCAAACCGGATACCGACAAGCTGTAGGCCCGTGAGGTCGGAACTGGTGCTGCCGAAACGCAGGCTGTTCGTGCCGGTGTCGTAGTTCGAGATGGTCAGAATGCCGGTCCACGCTTGGGCGCTGCTGTTGGCAAACGTCAGGGTCGCACCGGAGCCAAAACTCACGATCGAACTGCTCGTGACCGACAGCAATCCGAGGGACTGAGAAAATCCGTTCAGAGCCAGCGTGCCGCCGCTGAGCGTGAGGGCGCTGGTCGTGGGCAGCGCATTGCTGAGGCCGAGGGCGAGCGTGCCGGCGGCGATGTTGGTCGTGCCGGTGTAAGTGCTGCTGCCGGTGAGGGTGAGCGGGCCGGCGCCTGATTTTGTGAACGAAGAGAGACCGCTCGCGGACTTAAAGCTGCTGGTGCCAGCGGTCCGGATTTCGAGCGCACGACCGTTGCCGGTGAGCGCCTGGGAAAAGCTGATCACGCCGCCGGCGATGCTTTCGAACAGCGTATTGGCCCCAATGGACACCAGGTCGTTGTAGATTTGGGCACCGGTGGTCTTCACGGTGCCGCCGTTGATCACCGTGGTGCCGCCGGCGTCGAGCGTGAGATTACCGAGGGCCGTGGTATTGCCGACCGCGCCGGTAAGCGTGGTGGTGCCGGGGGTGTTGAGGGTGAGGTTCTGGGTGCCATCGATCGTCGAGTTAAAGGTGATCGCATTACCGTTCGATCCGATGGATCCGAGCGTCGTGGCCGCATCGAGGGTGACGGCCGAGGGGTAGACTTGGTTGCCGGCGGTGATGATCGTGCCCCCGCCGGTGAGCGGGAGCAGCGAACTGGCGAGGGCGAGATGATCGATCGTCAGGCGAAACGCCGTTGTGCCAACCGAGCCTCCTCCAATACTCCACCCGGCGAGCTGGGTCGGATCGAAGCCGGAACCCCAACTGGCAATTGGAATTTGCACCTGCGTGAGCGTGCCGACGGCGAACGCGGCACTGCTGACGGAAAAGATCGCCGAGTTGAGACTCGGATCTTCAAACGCGAGGACGAAGGAGGGATTCACGTTGCCGGCGTCTCGCTGCGCGGTGACGCGCACGTAGGTCATGGCGCTGGCGTTGAGATTGAGCCCCGTCACGCCGTAGCCGTTATCGTCCTTCGCGGTGCCACCGACGGTGAGGGTCGTCGCATTTTGCGTCGTGTTGCCGAACCAGCTGGTCCCGGCCTTGACGGCGCCGGAGGCCGCGCCGGAGTTAAAATTGTCGAGCACGATTTGGGCGGTGGCAGAGCCCACGCCGAACGCGAGCATGACTGCACAGAGGCAGGGCCGAAAAAAGCGAGGGTTACGGGAGTTCATAAATTTCGACGAGGGCCACGCCTGGCGCGCCACTGGAGGCGGAGACTTGGCTGGTATAGGCTCCGGGAGCTAGGTTGATGACGAGCGCGGAGTCGGCGCTCGCGGCGGGCAGCGCGAACGCACCGACCTGCGCCGCGCTCGCCGCGATCTGCGCCGCGTCAGGCGACGTGGACCAACCGACGTTGCGGGCGATTTCGCTACTGCCGGAAAAGAGCGCAAGCTGCGGCTGCGCGAGCACGCCGCTGACGCCGAAGGCAGCGAGGGCGGGGCCGACGGCGCGGAGGAGGAAGCGTTGCGCGGCGGTGCCCTGCACGACGAGGCCGACGATCAGGGTATCGGCACCGGTGCCGGCGGTGGCGCGCACGGAGAGGTTGGTGATGCGGGCGCCGGGGGACGAGACGGCGAGGTCGTAAACTTCGACGAGGCCGACGCCGGTGCGCGCATCGGTGCCGCCGATCACGGCGGAGTAGCTGCCCGACGCGAGCGTGGTGACGAGGGCGGCGTCGGCCGTGCCGGCTTCGAGGGCAAACGCGCCGACCGACGCGGCGGCAGTGGTGAGTGCGGGGCCCGCGCCCGCGGCGGACCAGCTGGTGTTGCGGGCGAGGGAGACGTTGCCGCGGAACAGTTCGACGGCGGACGCGGGGAGCGCGTCAGCGACGCCGAAACCCGCCAGCGTCGGGCCGACGGCGCGGACGAGCAGCGGTTTTGCGCTGCCTGCGGAAATCGTAAAGCCGGCGATCGCCACCTGGTCGCCGAGGCCGACACGGGCACGGGTGGAGAAGTTGGCGAGCCGGGTCGGGAGCGCAGCGGGCGGCGGCGTGACGGGAATGACGGGCGCGGTGACAGGGAGGGTGGCGACGAAGGTGCGGCTCACGTCGGGCGCGGCGTTGAAGGTGTCGTTGCCGAGTTGCGCGGCACGCACCGTAATCGGACCGCTGGCGATCGGCGTCAGGGTGGCGCCGGCGATCGTGGCGGCACCGCCAACGACAGTGAAGGCAACAGGCAGGCCCGAGGTGGCCGTGGCGCGCAGCGCGATCGGGGCCGCCGCGCCCGTGAAATCTCCGGGCACGGCGAAGTCGATGCTCTGCGTCTGCTTCGTGGTCGTGAACACAAGATCCGTGGTGGCGGCGAGATGGTTGGCGGTGCCGGGCTGCGTGGCGCGGACGGTGATCGCGGCGGGGGAGGTCGGTGTAAGCGTCGCGCCATCGAGCGTGGCGGCACCGGTAACCACGTTGAACACCACAGGGCCGCCGGAGCTCGCAGTTGCCGCGAGGGTGAAGGCCGTGCCGATCCGGAGCGTGGCAGGGAGCGCGGCGAAGGTGACGGTCTGCGGGGCGCGGGCGATCACGAGCGGGCCGGCGGCGGAGCCGGCGTAGAGGGGAGAATTGACGGTGGCTACGACGGCGTAGCTCCCAGCGTTGACGGGCGCGGCCACGTTGCCGCCGTAGGTGAGGGTGACGGGTAGGCCGGCGGGGCTCGTCGTGGCGGTGACAGATTTGGCAGCGCCGTCGTAGGTGGCGGCGAGGGCGCCGAGGGTGATGGTCGCAGGTTGGGCGGTGACGGTAAGGATGAAGGCCCCGCTGACGATGCTACCGGCGGCGTTGGTGACCGTGCAGGTGTAGGTGCCGGCGTCGGACGGCGTGAGCGCGGAGAGCGTGAGTTCGGCGGTCGTGGCAGTCAGATTGGCGGTAAGTGCAACCGTCGTGTGCTTGAACCACTGGTAGGTGAGCGGGGCGGTGCCGGTGGCGGTAATCGCGAAGGCAATACTTTCTCCGGCGGCTTTCGTTTTTGCGCCAAAATCGCCGCTCGCTCCCGGCACCACGATCCCGGTGGTCGCGGTCGCGTTGAGCGCGAGCTGATCGAACGTCATCCGAAACGGCGAAGTGCCGAGCCCACCGCCACCGATCGTCCAACTCGTGATTTGTGTCGGCGAAAAACCCCCGCTCCACGCCGTGATCGGAAGCTGCACCGAGGTGAGCGCGCCAATGGCAAATGCCGCCATGCTCACCGAGAAAATCTGGGTGTTGAGATTACGGTCCTCAAACTGGATCGCGCAGATCGCAGCTGCATTGCCCGCGTCACGTTGCGCCGTGACGGTGATAAAATTCATCCCGGTGGCGTTAAGCGTGAGGCCGGTCGCGCCCCAGCCGTTGTCGTTCTGAGCCGTGCCGCCGACGGTGAGGGTCGTGGCGTTGGGCGTGGTTTGGCCAACCCACGTCGTGCCGGCGCGCACCGAGCCGGCGACGGATCCCGCGTTAAAGGAATCGAGCAGAATCGTCTGGGCCGATCCGGTGAGCGTGCAGCCAACCAGCGCCGCAAACAAAACTCCGCGCAAGCATCGCATGAGAGCCAAAGCACACCCCTGGTTCAGGATCCAGGCACGGGAAAGCTGATGGTTTTGTCCTCGGTCGAACTCCCGGAAGCGCGGCGCTGGACGAAGACGGGGGTGCCGGAGCGAATCACGTAGGCGTCGCGGTTCGGGGTGGCATCGCCGACGCGTTGCCAGTGGCCGGCGACGTCGTTGTAGAAAAAGCTGAACCAGGTGGCCCCGCTCCACACGAGGAGAATGTCGGCCTCGGCAGAATCGGCGGAGGCGCGCCAACTGGCCGTGCGGGCGGAGGTTTGGAGCGCGAGAGCGCCGAGGGTGATGTCGGCGGCCTGCATGGTGGCGAGGAAGGTGAGCGCGTTTTCCGTGCGGGCGTGCACGGCGCGCTGCGGGGTGGCGAGCACGCGGCCGAGGACGGCGAGCGTGAGCGGCGTGGCGGCGCGGCGGGAGAGCATCAGGCCGCGGTCCGAGCGCAGGAGAAAGGCGTTGCGCGACGGATCGGTGATCACATCGGTGTCCCGCGCCCAACGGGACCAAGTGGTGTTGTAGTAAAAGTTCAACCACGCCGCGCCGCCCCATACTTGGATGAGGTCCGCGGCGACCGCGTCGGGTCCGCCTTCGACGACGAGGGTGTCGCCGGGGGCGGTTGTGCCGAAGAAGGTCGCAAGGGTGTCGCCGGGCACGATCTCAAAACTCGTGCCGGTGGAGAGACCGACCGCGAGGCCGAGGGTCGTGAGATCGAGGCCGTCGTTGGCGAGGTCGAGGCGCGTCGTGGTGTTGGCGGGTGAGACGATACGGAAGACGCGGCCGGCCTGGGCTCCGCTCGTTAAGCGCACAAAATAGGGCGCCGCGGAGGAGGAGAACGCACCGGGCGTCCAACCGGCGGCGGAGTTTTCGAGGTAGGTCGCGCCGACGCCGGTCAGGCGGCCGACGGCACCGGGTTGGCTCGAGAGATCGGCGTCGAAGGGAATCGAGAACGAACGCGTCTGGCCGGAGGGAATCGTCTGCACGAGGTAGCCGACGGGGCGCGAGGTGGCGGGCTGGGCGGGCAGAAAGTGAACCACGCAAGCCCAGAGGCACAGAGCGGAGAGATGGCGAAGGGAACGTGACATGGCGGTGAGTTATTTGCGGGCGACGGCGAAACCGCCGCCGGCGTCGGTGGTGTAGAGACGGTGAGTGGTGGTGTCGTGAAAGACGAAAAAGCGTCCTTCGCGATTGCGGTACCGAGTGAACGCAGCGAGTTCGCTCGCGGGAGGAAACCAAGTGGGCGGGGACGAGAGCGGGGCGAGTTCGGTGCCGGATGGCACGGCGACGAGCTCAAAGGGATTGTCCTTGAGAAGCGCGTCGCGGAACGCGGCGCTCGGTTCGATGGCGATGAACCACTGCCATTTTTCCACGCCGCTGGAAGCGTCGAGCCAATCGCGACGTTCGGCGTGGAGGATTTTGTCGGCGGAAGTGGGCCGGCGCCAGAAGGCGCGCTCGAACACGGCGGCGGGATCGGTTTCGCGGGCGAGTCCGTCGGCGTCCGGTTTCGCCGGCGGCCGAATCGCCGCCGCGACGGGGGCGGAGGCCCTGCGGTTGGAATCTACCCGCCAGGCCGCGAAGGCTACCGCGCCAGCGAAAGCGAGGCTAACCATAATGCGCGGATTGAGTTTCATACCCTCAGTTGCCGGCGTGCGAATAGGTGCGGAGGAAGAGCTCGATGTCCTTCACGCTCCGGGCAAAGCGGGTGAGACCTTCCTGTTCGTTGCTATGCAGGGTGTTGGCCGGGATGACGATCTTCCAACCGCCGTTCCACACACTGCGACCGACCAGACGCGAGCTGGAGAACTCCGCCGGCACGGTCGTGTAGAAGAAGGCCGGGTCGTAGACCGGGCGGAAGGCCTGATGCTTGCGCAGGATCCACGGCTGCTCGCTGAGGGTGCCGTTGGCGTTGAAGAATTGCGTCGAGGAGAAGGACGTCGCGCCGAGGTTGAAGGGCAGCGGCAGCGCTTGATCCTGCACATCGAAACCGCGCACGCCGCCCGTGTCACCCAAGGGCGGCGCGATCATAAAGTCGGTGCCGGTCGGGATCAGATACACATACGGCGTGGCGCTGAGCGCATCGGGGCTCGCCGCATTCGGTGAGCCGGCATTCACGGTGCCGGCGGCATAGGGATCCATGCCCACGTAGCCGCGCATCACCATGCCCACCGAGTAAATCTTGGTGGAGTAGTTCGAGGCACTGAAGCTGTGGTCACCGGGCAGGAGCGGCAGGCCGAAGAAGTTGTAGCCGGCCACGACCATCGAGTTGAAGGGGATCACGATGCCGGGCACCGCGCTGCCATCGGCTTTGCGCAGGTTGCGGCACGCGGCGGCCACATCGGCGTCGGCCATCACATCGGTCATGATGTGCTGCTCGAGCGCCTGTTGCCACGGGGTGTTGCCGTCTGTGCCGTCGGCAAGGCGGTAGCGTTCGCGGCGCAGGGAGAAGAGCGTGCCGTTTTGATCGGGATTATTGATTCCGAGGCGGGGCTTCGCCACGGACCAATCCGCCTGCATACGCGCCATCGTGCCGGCGAGGCCGGCATCGCCCAGCGTGCTGACGGTCGCCTGCGGGACGCCGCCGGTGAGATCACCGAGGGAGCGCGAGGCCACGATGGCCGAGACCACGGCCTGACCGGCGGTGGAGCCGAGGAGGCCGGTTTCGTAGTCGTAGCTCTTGGCGGAGAGGTAAGTGTAGCGGGCGGCGAGGTCGAAGAGGGAGCGATACTGCTCCAGCGCCTCGTTGCGGAAGGCGCGGAAAGTAAAGTCCTTGGTCCGGTAGCCCTGGATCAGCGCGGCCGCCCGTTGGCGGAAGGTCTCGCGTTCGGCCTGGATGCGGTCGCCCTCGGCCAGCACGTTGCGCACGCGTTCGGTCGCGGCTTGGAGTTCGCCAGCGAGTCGCACGACTTCGTAGGCGCTCGTCGAGAAGTCGCGGTAGAGCTGCTCATATTCATAGACGAACTGCTTTTCCTGGTAGCTAAAAGCGTATTGTTCCAGATCGAGCTGCATGTTGCGCGCCTCATTATCGCGCAGCAATTGCTGGCTGAGCGCGCCCCCCTCGAAGCCCACCGTCGCCATGTTTAAGATGGCTTGGATGGCTGATCCGACAGCCAGCAACGTGCCGCGTAGCGCTGAAGTGACATCGTTCGCGACGCCTACTTCTTTCGGAGGAAATTCGGCCAAACCCATGAACGTATTCTCTGTCCAAATCGATAACAATTCCGAGCCACGCCCCAACGAGGTGAGTGCGATGCGCGCCTTGTCAAAATTTTCGCTCCTCGTATCACCTAAGGTTTGACGGTTCTTCGTGTCGGTCCGCGTAGTAACCATTTCGTTATAGAGCAGGCGGCGCCGTTCGAAAAGCTCCACTTTGTCCTGGGTTTTCCGATAGCCCACTTGCAGCGCGAGATGGGCTTGGTCGGCGGCCGCCAAGGCCTGCTGGAGCGTGCCGACCACGGTGCGGGCGCCCATCGGAGCACCACTCTTAAAGATATCCGAATACTGGACGAAACGATTCGGGTCCACGGTGATCGCGCGGGCGACCAGGTTGGTCGTGGCGGCGTTGGTAATATCAGCCACCGCAAACCCGGTGAATTGATCGAACTGCTTCGGCAATTTCACGGTCAGCACCTGGTTCGTGGTGGTGGCCAGATCGGTCGGTCGGTCGATCACGGACCACTCAAAGAGGTCGGGTCCGGTATAGCCCTGCTTGTAGACGCCGTCGGGACCGATCTCGGAGGGATAGGGCCGGCCGTAGATTTCGATCAGACGCCGCACATAGGCCGCCTCCTGATCGACGAGGGCGGTATTGCCACCATCGATCTGGTTTTCCTGATTGCGCAGGAGGCGCGTCATCCGCGCCGCTTGGTCAAAGGATCCCTTGGCGTTCAGCGTCGCGCGCAGGGCGCGCTCGTAAATCTGTTCGTAGTGGGACTTGCCGGCCTTCAATTCGGCGGCGGAGATGTCGAAGGCGATCGCCCCGGCACTGAGGCCGAGCGGATTGAGGCGCGCATTGGCGTTATCCATCCGGGTCTGGAAATCGGCCGCGAGCGTGGGCAGCTCGGTGAGTTCGGGCACCGTGGTGCGGTCGATCACCTGCACGCCGGAATGCGCCGGATTGGTGTCCTGCTCGGGCAGGAGGGCATTGCCGACAATCCAATTATAGTAGGCGCCCTGGTTGGCGCGGGAGGCCCACTCGTCGACGCCCCAGTACCGGGCAGTCCGATTGGGATCGCTGGTGTTAACCCGGCCATCGCGGTAATGCAGCCAGCCGGCGGCATTATCTTGATAGCTCTGGCGATGAGTGAGCGCGAGGACCTGCTGGGCGGTGCGCGCGATGTTCGCGGCGGCGGCGGCAAATTTCCGCTCGTCGAAATAATCCACGGTCACCGTTTGGCCCAGCACGAGCTGGCTCTCGCTCCGCGGCGTCCAGGTGAAGTTGGGATTGCGCAGGAGGCGTTGGTAGCCCTTGAGCGCGGTGAGGTAGTGGCCGTAGGCGTCGCCGTGGCCCTGGGGGAACATCCGCTGGGCGTCGGCGGCATCGAGGATGCCGTTGGCCGTCGTGGTGCCTGCTTTCTCCCGGATGTTATAGTTCACCGCATAGAGCGCCTCGCCGGAATTGATGCCCTTGGTGTAGTTCCAATACAGGCGATTATACGCGGGGGCGCGGGTGACCGGCGTCGAGAGGGAATCATCGCGGCCGCGGAGCAGGGCGAGTTCCTCTTCAATCACGTTTTTCACCTGGCCCTCGAAGGAGAACCGCGAGGTGTTCACTTCGGTCACCGTAGTGGTGTCGTCGAGCGAGATGGTGGGATTGGCGGCATCGGCATAAGCCTCGTTACCGAGAATCGTGTAGAGATCGCCCAGGTAGCCGGCCGCCAACAGGAGCGCGTCGTTCACAAACGGTTCATTGTAACCCGAGTCGATGCTGATGTTTTTGCCGCGATTGAGGACGGTTTCGTAAATCTCGATCAGGCCAAAATCGTTGATGCTGGAAAGATTCAGGGCGATGTTGCCCTCCCAACGGGCACCGGCGGACGTGAGCAGGCTCACGTCGGTGTTCACCGCATTGTTATAAAGATCCGTGACCCGCTGATTAAACGGGTTGATGCCCGCCAAGACGCGTTTGATCCAGCCGGGCACGAAGCCCGGATCCATCCAGTTGGACCAGGAGTTCGCGTCCGTGCCGGCGACATTGGCTGTCCCGGCCTTGGGCTTGTAGCGCATGGTGAAATAATTATCGCGCAGCAAAATCAATGGACTGCCGAGCGGCGCAGTGGGCGAGCCACCGACGACCACTTGGTTGAGGAGCGTGCCATTCGGAGTCAGCCACGGTGTGCCGGCCGCCAAGACCAAATCGAGCTGCGACGTCGCGTGCAGGCGGAAATTCACCGGTGAAGCCACGCCGACGTCGCCGCTCCAATACAGCGCCAGCTCGATCGAATTATTGCCCTTCTGGAAATAGTTACCGCTGACGACAAACTGTTGGATCAGCCCCGCATCAACGCCCCCCGTGGTCGTGATGAGATCCTTGCCGGGAGCGGTATTAGTGAACGTGGCGGGCGCGTTGGACGCGAGGGCGGCCACGCCATTCACATAGAGCACGAACCCGGCATACTCACCCAGCTCGGCGCTGAAGTAGATCTGCGCTGGCACGCCGCTGAGGGTGAAATCAACCGCCGCGGGCGCCCGCACGAGCTGACCGGGGCGGGTCGCGCCGCCGGTGAAGCCGACGGGGTTGATCACCCGAGTCGTCGGCAAGGAAGTCGTGGTGGCCGCCGACCATAGGCCGAGGCCGTCGGAGCCCACCGCGGCAAACTGCCAGCCGGTGCTGCTGAGTGTCGAAGCCAACGCATACGTATAGACCGGGGGCTTCCCACCCGAACCCGACGGGCTGGAATACCGCCACTCGAAATCGTAATCTTGGGGCCGCGCCGCAAAATCGCCGGTGTGCCGCAGCGAGGTTTTCTCATCCAGGGGATTCGGCGAGAGGATGGTCTTGAGTTCGCCTAGGTTCAGGCGGGGCGCCACTTTGAACACTTCGACTGACACCGGTTCGGCAGCGGGGGTCGATTTGCCTCCGTTGCCCAGGAGCAGTGTCACCCAACCGCTCGCGGAGCCGGTGGCCGTCAGCGCGTAGCCCGCGACCGTGGTATCCGAATCGGTGATGGCGACCAACTGCTGCGCACCCACCGTCTGCGGGCTGCCGTTGGATTTATAGGTGCCGAGCTTGGCCAGATCGGGGATATAGGTGAGGACCTGGGTCGAGAGACCGTCGATGGCGCTGCTCCAATTCACGAAATCACCGTCATCCCCGGAGACGAGGCCCTTCAAGGCGGCGACATCATCATCGGAGAGGACGTTGAGGTTCAGGTAATCTTCTCCGGCGATTTCCTCGACGAGGGCACCGGCCAAGACGATCGCACCCTTCTTGGCCGCGCTCGGGCGATTGGCATCATAGAAGAAACGCGAGCGCAGGCTCGGCGGGAGCGCCTGAAAATACGTCTTCCCCTGATAAACCGTGGTCAGCGCGGAGGCCGGGATTTTGCTCAGGCCACCCGTTTCCACCAAGGCGAAGGACTTTTCGCGCAGGGGGTCGTGCAGCACCACGCTGGAAAGATTGGTGATCTTGGCCTTCGACTGCTCATAGAGCACGACGGCACTGGTCTGCTTGGCGAGGTCCGGCAGGCCGTAGCCCTTGGAGCCGCGCATGAGCGTTTGCCCCACCCGCATCTCGGGGGCAGTGGCGGGCCAGGTTGGCCGGTAGAGGATCGTGAGCGGATCGCCGGTGACCGGATCGCCCTGGGGCACGCCGGCCACCAAGGGCCGGAGGAAAGGCAGAATCGTGCCGGGGGCCGGCTGGGTGGTCAGACCCGGCACGTAAAAGCCCTCCTTCATCTGGTAGTAGAACTGCATGGCGAGCGCCGGCGAGTTCAGCGCGACGGAGGCACTGGCCCCGACCCCGCCGCCGCCCGTGATGACGACCGCCGGCGCCGAGGTGTAGCCGGAACCGGCAGTGGAGATCGTGATCGCCGTAATGGCACCGCTGGCGATCGACGCCGTGGCGCTAGCCCCGGTGCCACCACCGCCCGAAAAGGTAATCGTCGGCGGCGTGGTGAAGCCGCTGCCACCCACCAAAATCGTCGCCGCACCCAGCGGCGCGCCCGCGTGGGGACCGCGGTAAACCCAATCGTAGCCCTTGCGGTCTTTGAACGTGAATTTCGCGTAGAGCGCGGGTGCCGCGCTGCTCGGAGCAAGGTCGGCCACGGGATTCACTTCCCGATGTTTGACCAGCTTCGTCACCGGATCGATCGGGGGAGGAAGCACCTCCAGCGGCATGGGGGCCTTGAGAATCGTGCCCGCGTTGATGGGGTAATCGAAACGGATATCATTGACCGTGCCGGCGAGATCGAGCTCACGCAGCACCTTCCAGACCTGCATGGCCGGACGTCCATCCGTCGATGACGTGTAGCTCAGCAGCACGAAGGGCTCCGAGGTATAGGGATTCAACGAGGAGTCGGTGATGACGTTGAGATCGTCGCGAATGGCGTAGACGCGGGGCGGCAGGAGCAGGGCGTGCTCCTCGTTGGGATTGAAGCCCGTCGCCGTGCGATCGTTCTGCACGTAGAGGCTGCCCGCCGCCTGGTCGGGGCCGAGGTCGCCGGTGCCGACGCCGGAGGCCAGCACGATCATCGCCGGACTGCTGGGATAGCTGATCGTGTAGGTGGCAATCTTGGCCGGCGTGGAGAAGGCTTCAAATTTCGCGCTGGGTGGCACGACGTCTTTGAACCACCACACTTTCAAAACATTCGCGCCGGGCAGCGCGTTGACCGGGATGATGGCGCCCTTATCCGCCACCGCCAGACCAGCCGTGAAGGGATCCACATAGGCCTGGGCGGAGTAATTGTTGCCCGAGGCGATATAGCCACCGAGGCGATATCCGGCCGGTGCCACCAAGCGGTCGCCGACGTTGGCCGTCTGGCTGATCGCAGCCAGACCATCGCTCTCTTGGAAGCCCAGCTCGTTCACGGCAGCCGTGGCCCCGGAACCACCGCCACCCGTCAGCGTGACCGTGGCGCCAGACTTAAAGTTAGCCCCCGGATTGTTGACCGTGATGCTGACGACCTTGCCACCCAAGACCGCAGCCGTCGCCGTGGCCCCGGTGACCCCGCCGCCGAACGTAACCGTGGGGGCGGAGGTGTAGCCAGAACCGCCGTTGGTGACGGCAATCGTGCGGGCGCGCGTCTCGGTCTGGGTGTAGAGGCGCACATACCATACTTCGAGACCCTTGGTAAATTTGAGGAGTGATTTATTAAGCCCGTCGATGGTGGCCGCCACCTGGAGGCGTTGCGTGGTCGCATCGAGCGTCGCCTCCGCCTCGGCCGGATCGTCCTGATAGACGATTTGCGGCACAAAGCCGGTCGCAAACTGGAGCCCAGTGGCATTCGTGCTGCCGGTGGTGGGCACCGTGTAGTGGGCATACTGGCTGAGCTCCGTCGGCCAGACCTGATTGTAAGCATTCTTGAGCGTGGGCCAATAGATCCCCAGCCCGGGGCCGGCCGTCGCGGGCGGCGCGAAGATCGCGGCGTCACTCAATTTCATCCAATAGAATACCACCCGGCCGGGGTTGTCCGTGGCGCGTTCGGCGTGATATTGCAGCCGTCCATCGGTGCGGGCGGAGGTGCCGTAGTAATTTTTCCCATCGGGCGAGGACAACATCACCGGCGAGGCCAAATACTCGGAACTGCCGTCCACGGGCTCCCGTTGGCCGGCGGCGTTTCGCGGCGTGAGCGGATCCCCGAGATTGACCGTCGCGACCACCGTCGGCGCAGCTTGCACGATATCGACAATGTCGGCCCCCAGAAACTCATAAAGCTGATTGGCTCCCACCACCGGCGCGCCGAGGTACTCCACCATAATCCGGCCCTCGCGGTTATAGGCTTTGACGGTGCTGGTCTGCCCAAACTTTTCAAACCAGAGGGTCTTGCGCTGCGGGGGTAGACTGGTCGCTGTATCGGTGCTGGCCGCGGCCCCCGGTTGTTTAAATTCTTCCGTCACCAGCTGGGGAAAATTTGTCGTGTAGATCGGATTCACCGACTGAATCTTGCCGGACGGGATCGATACGATCGGGCCACTGAAGCCGTTTTCCGTCCAATAAATCGTGCGCGTCGGCTTTGCGGGGTCCGTCGCCGAGGATACGGCAAACGATTCCAGGCGCGTGCGGTATTTCAAAAGGCCGTCCACCGAGGGGAGGGCCACAGGCACGCGCGTGACCCACGTGATCTCCACGCGGCCCGCTTGGGAGGCAAAGGTCTGATTGGCGTGCGGGCTGAAATAATACGGCCGGATCGGCGCCGCGACGGTCGCCGTGGCCCCGGTCCCGCCGCCCCCGGAAAACGTGACGCCGGGCAGGGAGGTATAACCCGTCCCGAGGTTCGAGAAGGTGACGGAGACCACGCGACCTTGGGCGACGGTTGCCGTGGCCGCTGCGAGCGTGCCACCCCCACCCGAGAAGACGACGGTCGGCGCGCTGGTGTAGCCACCGCCACCCTCGAGCACCGTGACCGCATCCAGGGTCAAGAGCAGGGGCGTAGCCGTGGTGTTGTCGGGCTGGGCAAAGGATTCGCCGATGGCGACGGGGGCCTGGCGCCAGTAGGTCGCATCCGCGATCGACGTTTTATCCGCCTGGGTCGCGGGCGGGGTGATGATGTCGCCGGTCAGGTAGCGTGGCACGCCGGAGGCAAACATCGTGCCAAAGGACGAGGCTCTCAGCGCGATGATGCCGTTGGAGGGATAGCGCACCGTGACCGTGACACTGGGATCGCGCGCAGCGGAACCGCCCGCACTCACGAAGGCGCCGGCGTATTGCGGCGTGGTGGTCGACAGCGGCAAAACGCTGGGTGCACCGCTCTGGTAGAGGCGCGTGAACGTGATGCCGGAGATTTCAAACTGCGCCCGGGCCGCCGAGGCGGCACCCAAAGCAACCAGCAGAAAAAATACGGGGCGAAAAAAGAAGGAAAGGCGGTGGGTCATGGCGGCGGGGAGCGCGGTCAGTTCGTCGTGATGCTTCCGAGTTCGCTCACGCGGCGGAGTTCGAAAGTGCCCGAAACGGTCAACGAATTTTTGTGCAGTCCTGTAATCGTTTCGGAATAAGTGCCGCCGAGCACCGTGCTGCCCCAGCCGAGCGGGCTGGAGGTGGGCAGGGGCGTGGCGGAAAAGGTAAAGGAGAGCGTGCGGCCGATGTTCGGGCTTTCCAACGTTTCCAACGTCCCCGTCAGCAGGGCGAACCGACTGTCTTTATTGTCGTGGTCCGGATGATAGGTGTGCACGTAGGGATTCGTGGGCCCATTAAAAGGAATCGAGACGCTGCGGACCAAAGTCTGACCGAGCGCCACACTGCCCGTGCCGGTCGCGAGGACGAGATCGAGAGGCAGGTGGGTGGCGACGAGCCGTTGCGCGTTGGCTTTTTCATCGGCCTTGAGATGGGTCTCCTTCGTCGCGATGCCCTGCGCATAGGGCGCGGGGGCGAGGCGACCGAGGAATACCTGCGAGAGCAGCCGGGCCGTCCCGGTATCGTCCACGTGCAGGATCACGCGCAGGGGATACGGGCTCTTCGTCGCCGTGCCCGTGAAGCCTTCGACTTTGCTCTCCACGTTGGTCACCGCGACATCGCCCACCCAAAGGCCGGCCAACGAGGTGACGCGGGCACTCACCGGCAGTAGCACCTCCATGAGATTCGAGCTTTCGGTGAAGCGCAGCAGCGAGGCGTAGAGCGCATCCGGGGCTCCCGTGATCAGCGCACGATTGACGCCGAACACCATTTCCGAGGAGCCCTGCGGCGCGAGCACGACGGTGAACGGCGCGCTCACGGCGGTGAACTCGTAGCTGCTGGTGACACTGTTAAACGTGCGGCGCGTGAGGGGTACGGCGGCCGTCCATTGATCCTGGCCGACCGGGGCGGTGGCCGAGGCCGAGGGCGTCACGGTGAGGGTCACGGTGGCGGACGAGCGATTGCGCACCCGCACCGTAACTTGCGATCCATTGCGGCCGTAGACGAGGCCGGCGAGATTCGAGGGCGTGATTTCCAGCGGGGCGTAGAAATCCGAGACCACCGTCGCATCGAACCAATACGCCTGCGTGCGATCGAGCGGCTCGAAAGCGGGGCTGAAGACTTGCACGGGATTCGACGCCCCGAGGGGGCCGCCCACGTATTTGTAAATCTTGGTGTTCGCGGCGACCGCCGAGGGGAAGGTCGCGAAATAATTGGCGATCGTCGGCGGGGAGCTCACGCGGGCGGGAAACCCGAGGAAATTCGCCCCGCTGCGCACCCATTTGCTGGCGGGTGGCAGCACCCGTTGGGTGATCGAGAGCGAATAGGTGTCGGTGATCGCGCCGGCGCATTCCACCAGATAAGCCGACTGGCCGATCAGCGCACTGAGCGTGTCGGGCGTGGCCACATCCTTGGTCCAGGTGCTCCACTCCGGCGTGCCCGCCAAGGGGATAAGGCCCGCGCCGCCAAACTGGGTCGCCGTGGGGTTCGGGTTCCACCGCCAGATGCTCAGCACCTCGGGGTTGCTGGCGAGTTGCTGCTCGATCGTCGCATAGCTGGCGTCGCCGTGCAGATAGATCGAGTTCCAGCCGCCGTGCAGCGGGTAGCTGATCGTCTGCCACTGGGCCCGCGCCGTAGGGAGGCAGGCACCGGCGACCACGAGAAGGAGAAGAGAAAGGATTTTATTCATCGCACAGTGAGTCGGTAGAAGCGCGACGCATCGGCCGGGGCCGAGATGTAGGCGGGCAAAACGCCCACGGCCGTCGCGCGATAGTAGCTGGCCGCCACGCCGTCGGGCGCGGTCGCCATCGGCACGATCGTCCATGTCCGCAGATCGGCACTTTCCTCGATCGCGTAGACTTTGCCGGTGATGGCAAAAAAGCCGAAGGTGACCGTCGTCGCGGTCTTGTGAGTGATCTGAAGCTCGAAGCGCTCCGTCGCATCACCGGCGAAGGTGCCGGCCAGATACTCCTGGAAATTGCTGATGCCATCGCCGTCGAAATCCCCGTCTTTCGTGATGAGGTTGATGTCCCAGCCGGGTGTGCCGGGGCGGCGGCCGGCCTGATAGAGTTGCCATTCCTGCCACGCGTCGGGCAGACCGTCGTGATTGAGGTCGGCGCCCAGATTAAGATCGAGGCGGACCCGCTCGCCCCCGTTGCCCGCCCGCAGCGTGCCGCTGGCTTCGATGGGGTAGAAATTCTGGCCGTTCATCACGACGACCAGCGAGTAGAGCCCCTGCGCCGCGACCGCGCTGCTCGAGTAAATCCGCGAGGCGGCCCGGTTCTGGTCGACGCGGATATTGATCTCATAGTTCGCATCCGCCTGCAGGTCGCTCTTGATGACGGCCCGGCCGATCTCCACCCCGTTACTCAGCAGCGCAATCTCCGCGCCATCGACGCGCAGCGTCGCCCCGACCTGATCGCGGACGAGGCCGTAGATCGTGTAGTAGGGCGCCGGCGGAAACGCGGCCAACCGCGGCGCGCCGCCCGGCACGGCGAGGCCCAGCATGACGGCGGAGAAGAGCGCACGCAGCGCCACGCGGGAGAAGTCGGAAAGGTGCACGGGAAGGGAGGAAGGGGGAAAACGCGGGCAGACGGCGGCTTATTCCTCGACCTCGCCGGACTTGACGGAGGCCGCACGCGGGGTGGCCGCACCGCCGGTGCGCACGAGGCGCTCGATCGCGGCGAGCCGCGTCTCCTGGGCCTGGGCCCGGGAGGCAAACTCGCCGAGCTGGCGGCGTTGCGCCGCGACTTGCGCCCGCAGTTCGGCGTTTTCCGCCGTCAAGGTCTTCACGGCGGCGTCGTGGTCGCGCTTCACTTGCTGCGTGGCCGAGACGTTGAGCATAGCGATCGCGTCGTAGTCGACGGTGAGAAAATCCTTCACCTCGCGGCCATAGACGAAGATCGCGCCGTCTTTCGGCTTAAAATCGGTGCGGAACTGGCCCGCGCCGACCTCGAGCACCTCGTAGACGCCTTGCTTGCCGTCAGCCACCAGCTTCACCTGCTCGCCCTTGCGCAGGTCGGTGGCCAGCGTCACCCAGCCGTCGCGGATCGTCGCGGTCTGATAGATATCCGGCACCACATCGGTGTGCATCGAGGTCGCTTGCGGGAAGACCTTTTTTACCTGCTGGGCGATGACCTTTTTCTGCGACTCCGCTCCTTTGGCGAACGTGTCTTTGTAACGATAGTCCGTCACTTCGACATTCATGAGCGTGCGAAGATCGCTCGCACCGTCGGACACCCCCGCAACCGTCTTGATGCGTGCATCAGACGCGGTAAAGAACCCGCCCCCCGCCCATACACCCTGGGCTGCGTAAATCGAAATATTCCTCGTTGACGCTAGTGTGGCTACGTAAGACGGAGACAGGGCAAATCCCGCCGGCACGGTAGGGCCCGACCAGCTATTAACCTCCAAATGAGCCTTGGTGTTAGTGGAGGAAGCAGAGCCGGGCAGGAGTGCGAGATTGCCGAAGCTATCCATACGCATCCTCGGATCCGTCCCGATATACCAATTGTAACTGGCAGTGGACGGAACACTCTGCCACATCACGCTGCCATTCATGCCCATGGCGTAGGGAACCGTTCCAGCAGTTAGGCCAACAGGATCAGCTCCCGGCCAGAGCACCAGTCTCGACCCGACCCCGCCCAAAAGCGTGGCCGTCGGAACCGAGAGCGAACCGTTTGTTGTAAAGGAAAGCGTGCCCGACGTATTTACGTTGGTGCCGCTAATCGTCATCGTCGCCGCAGATCCCGAGGCCCCCGACACGAAGTGAAGTTTTTGGGCAGCTTGGAGCACGATATCATTGGCCGCTGCCGAGGAACTGGAGACGAAGGTGCCCGGGGCCCCCTGGCGAACGAGACCGTTCGGAGTCCCCCCGTTCCACATCTCGATGGCATTAACCATAGCACGACCATCCGCCAAAAACTGACCCGCGCTTACCGAGCCAGGGGTAGTCAGGTTGGCAAATTGGGCGGTGCCGGTCATCGTGATGGCGCCCGCGGTGGTGAAGCTGCCGCCAGTGATGGC
>Ga0209829_10000757_pt1 | contig 28149 bp, 40 predicted proteins | sample C_140205_EF_Meta_FD_187311 | JGI IMG/M metagenome (GOLD analysis project Ga0209829, IMG submission 187311) | Freshwater microbial communities from Lake Croche, Canada to study carbon cycling - C_140205_EF_MetaG (SPAdes) (version 2) | ecosystem: Environmental > Aquatic > Freshwater > Lake... | reverse complement strand
GTGGTGTAAAGAAAACCCAAGATTCAGCTATTCACTATCTAACAAGACAGGTGAGGCTACTGCTGTACCATTAGAGAGACCACTTACTCAAGTTGGATTTAGGACCTTTGCTGCTGATAGAGGTAAGAGCGTGAATGATTATTTTGCAAACACTGATAATAGATATACTGAATATACTACAATCTGCGCGCGCATAGAGGAGGCAATCCGTCAAGACCAAATTGAGGGAGGCATGGTTGGTCAGTACAACGCATCCATAACTCAGCGACTCAACAACCTAACTGAGAGAGTGGACACCACCACCAAGGGTGAGAAGATAGACAGCATCAAAGTTACCATAGTACGACCGAATGCAGATTGACTTCATGTGTGCTGTGGTGGAGGACTACATCTACAGGATGAAGGGAGCGCAGGTAAAGATAGATAGGATGGCAGTAGCTACAGACCAACGGCAGATGGCAATGCTGATGCATGCATATCAGATAGCACATGGAGATAAAAAGCACAGTAATCTTTGAGAAGAACTACGAGGCACTGAATGACCAGGGCATTAGGTTTGTTATCAATGAGGGAGGTAGTAGGAGTTCAAAGACTTATAGCCTATGCCAGCTTATTATCATCTATTGCCTGCAGAACAACAACAAGGTAGTATCTATCATTCGTAAGACCTTCCCTGCTTTGAGGGCAACAGTCATGCGAGACTTCATAGAGATACTCAAGGAGCTGAACATCTACAGCATAGAGGACCACAACAAGAGTGAGCACATCTACACGTTCAGCAATGGGTCCATCGTGGAGTTCTTTAGTGTGGATGATGAGCAGAAGATACGAGGTAGGAAGAGAGACATAGCCTGGTGTAACGAAGCCAATGAGCTGTACTTCGATGATTTCACTCAGCTGAACATGAGGACAGAGTCTAAGCTAATCTTTGACTACAACCCTAGTGAGTCAACCTCATGGCTGTATGAGCTACCGCCTGAGGAGAGCATCCTCATCAAGTCAACGTACAAGGATAACCCATTCCTACCTCAGAGCATCAGAGCGCAGATAGAAGACCTCAAGAGAACGGATGAGGCACTATACCAAATCTATGCGCTAGGTGAGAAAGCCATCAGCAAGAGTAACATCTACTCTCAGTGGACCTTCCTACCTCACCGACCTGCTAGGTTTGTCAACTACGTCTATGGCCTTGACTTTGGATACAACCACCCCACTGCGCTGATGAGAGTTTATTGGTGTGACAACGACATCTACATTGAGCCTGTCATCTATGAAAGCTACCTGACTACTCCAATGATAATAGATAGGATGCAAAGCGCAGGAGTGGAGAAGACCATCACCATCGTAGCAGACTATGCAAGACCAGAGATAATAGCTGAGCTGAACAATGCAGGCTATGACGTGCACAACGCTAACAAGGTGGTGAAGAAAGGCATTGATAACATAAAGACCTTTGGTGTGTTCTGCCAAGATGATAAGGCCATCAGGAAGGAATACGAAAACTACAAGTGGAAGAAGGTAGGTGACATGATCACTGATGAGCCGGTCAAGATGTGGGATGATGCCATGGATGCAATCAGGTATGCCACTACTCACGTGAGGCAGGAGTACTACACCGATGATAGTTACTATGCGTTCTAAAAACACATTGCCTCTCTAAGATAATATAGGTATGGCCATTACTCAGAAAGCAGTACCCGAGGTATTAACTCCTGCATATAACCCTGTCAAGTATATCTATGACAGCACCAATAAGAACTTACTAGGATTCAAATATATCTTTGACATCTACCTTAGTGGCACGACTACTAAGATAGCAGAGTACAGGGTCTTGCCTACCTATGGCACTGGCTATGGCGAGATAGACATAAGCAGGCTATTGCAGTCTAAAGTATCCTTTGACCTGAACACTACTAACACCACTTCATACGTTGCGCCCAACTCACACTATAAGTACGATGTGAAGGTTGGGGAGGAGTACCTAACTACCACAGCATGGACAGCGGCAATGACTCAGTACCTCACAGCTCCCTATGCAGGTAGGGTGCAAATCAACGTAGCCAATACATTTGTGGTAGGTGACCAAATAGTCATAGCGCAGACAGGTGGTGGTGCAATCAATCCAAACCTTGAAGGTCTATTCACAGTGCTTGTAGCTAACCCTGCTTATATCGTGGTAAACAGCTTATGGTCATTGATAGTGAATGCGAATAAGGATGGCTTCATCACTTATGCTGATGGCAGGAGGACAGTCACTAGAGACATCATCACTAAGCTAGACCAATACGTCTTCAATGGTGCCTTGCCTTGGATAGAGTGGCCATCATGGGATTGGCTAGACTTTAACTTATCAGGTGTAAATGATAGATTCCTTAGCACCATCCCTAGCACGAACTTCTCAGCTACTTTGTCTCAAGACATTTGGCTTAACGCTATCTATGGAGCATTGGCACCAGGTACGCATAGGCTAGTATTTGAGAATGATGGAGGTAACGTCTACAGCAAGTCACTATTAGCTAGTGACCACATTACAGGTAACGCAGTAGGTCCTAACAACACAGGAGTGCTTGTGCCTATCTCAGGTATCTTGCCATTGATTAAGCCTACTACTAAGTACTACACATTCTACTACCAATACAATGGAACGCAGGTCACTCAGAAGTATAGGGTAGATATTGATAGAAGGGTGAGAGAGACTGAGTACAGCATCATCTTCCTAGATAGACTTGGCTCATGGGGTAGCTTTGCCTTCACAGGTAGAGCCTATGAGAATGGCAGTGTAACGAGAGAGCAGTACAACATGGATGTGCAAGGGAAGATAGCTAGTGGCGAGTGGACATATGACCTAACCGAGAGAGGATATGTCAACAGCTATGTGAGTGTAGATAATACCATTGACCTCAACACGAATTGGATGACTGAGGACATGGCAGAATACTTCACTGAACTTATCAGCTCACCTTACACATACTTTAAGATAAGCACATACAAAGACCCCGAAGATTTTAGGAGTACATGTGAGGAACCTACAAGCACCGACTATGTAAGCTGTAACATTGTTACCTCTAGCTTTGAGAAGTTCAAGCAACGCAATAAGAATTTAATTAAGCAGAGCATTACTATTAAGCTGGCTAATAACGACTTGGTCAATGGTTAAGATACAACTAGCTACAGGCTTCTTGGACGTAAAGGATGGCACTTCCTTCCCTTTGAACTTTCAAGTAGGTGACATCCGAGACATCTCTCAGCGTAAAGGAAACTTTAGCAAGACCATCACATTGGTAGGCAGTAAGAACAACAATGACCTGCTTAACCATTACTACGATGTTAACATCATAGCCGGTACCTTCAACATCAACACCATTACAACCTGCTCAGTCATTCAAAATAGGATTCCTGTAATGGAGGATGCAACACTACAGCTCACTGCCATTAGAAAGGTGCAGATGACTGATGGCTATGAGGAGCATGTGGAGTATGAGGTATTGATTAAAGATAGCAAGGCTGACTTCTTTACTGCCATCAATAACCTTGAGCTTCAAGACATAGACCTAAGCAACTACAACCACACCTACGATGCGTTCAATGTGGTGAGCAGATTCAACAACACTGTAGCCAATGGCTTCAAGTACTACCTCCCTGATAGTGGAGATACTATCTATGGCATACATGAGTTCAAGCCTGCGTTCTTTGCTAAGACATACTTTGATCGTATCTTTGCAGACAGTGGCTTTCAGTACAATTGGCCTACGCTAAGCACTGATAGATTCGATAGGCTCATCATCCCATACAATGAGGACACTGATAACTTCGACTACCAGGACTACATAGTCAAGGCGCACGCAGGACCTACTACATTGGTAGGTACATTCTTTGCAGGACACGCTCAGATGGCTACTCCAATTCCTGTCACAGGATGGACTGAGGATGAAGATCCTCAAAGTATCTTTAACCCTGTCACAGGTGTGTACAGTACTCCATTCATCATCAGCTCTAATAACGCACAGCAGTACAACTACACAGTGCAGGTGCAGTATGAGCTAAGGCTAGTGAATACATCAGGAGGTACATTGTACTCAGCGGCTACATCAGGACCTACACCTACATGGTTTAGACCTCAACTATATTTGACAGCCAATGGTAACCCAGTCTATGGCACCAACCTATACACTAACCCTGCACCACTTAGTGCTGCGCTAACCAATGCAGTAGGCTCACCTCTATCTATTCCGAATGGTACTACTACACTTGTATCTCAGACAGCATTAGCTACCATGTCATTGAGTTCACAGTTAATGTTGAATGGTACAGCAGGCAGGTTAGCTGTTGTAGCACCTAAGGTATTCTACTCACCTGTAGCCAACCAACCTGCACTAAGTCCATATTGGAGAACAGGCTCGCCGACAGGTCCTGCTTGTGCATCAGGTCAGATTAAAATTGAGTTCTTTATCACCAACGTAACTGTGGAGATTGCACCGAGCAACAACATCTCAGTCATTGGTGGTATCCTTGAGGTGAATGATTTTATACCTAGCAAGATTAAGCAGAGTGACTTCATCAAAGGTATCTTCAACATGTACAACCTGTACGCTACGGTTGACCCATCACAGCCAAACATGCTTAACCTGGTACATAGGGATGACTACTACGATGCAGGTAAAGAAGTAGATTGGACATACAAACTAGCCAAGGACAGAGAGCAGTCGCTTTCATTCTTACCTGAGCTAACAAGTAAGAAGGTCATCTTGACATACAGCGCAGATAAGGATAGCCCTAACCAAACTTACACAGATGCTACCAACCAAATCTATGGGGAGGCAGAGGTAGTCTTTGATAATGAGTATGTGAAGGATATCACCTCACAACCTATCTTGTTTGGACCAACTCCAATCATTAAGACTCCATTCGGTGCATACGTTCCAATGATTGCAGGGCAAGCTCCTAAGACCAACCTGCGTATCTTGTATGACAGCACAGCAGACATAGGATTGAGTACCTGCTCACCATACAATATCTATGACTATGGCACAGTAGGTATGACAGGTGTTACTACCTATCCCTACGTTGGTCACTTCGATAAGCCACTCACTCCGACCTTTGATATTAACTTTGCTACTTGTGCGTTCTACTACTACCAACCATTAAGCCTCACTGACAACAACCTATACAATAGATATTGGAGGAGGACCATGGGTCAGATTAACAATGGCAAGATGTTGACTGCTATGTTCAATCTAAACGAGTCTGACATCCAAGCCTTAGAGTTGAATGATAAGATTAGGATTGATAACTCATGGTGGAACATTAACAAGGTCATTGACTACAATGCCAATGCGAGGGAGCTTACGCAAGTGGAGCTTATCTCTATTGATAATGAGATAGACTTTATGCCATTCGTTAACCCTGCAGGCGCACCTGGTGTAGGCCTTCCAAATATCTCAGCCATTCAGCAAGTAGCTAACAGCACTATTGTAAGAACTAAGAGCATGAACAGCAACGTGCTCACAGGAGGAGGAGTGATAGGCGAGGTAGTGAACAGAGGTAACGTGGTGCCAGGTGGACTCAGAGTAATGGTAGCTACCGAAGGCTACTCACCTGACAACGATGGCATCTACACTGACAACCTAGTGGTGAGAGGTACAATGAATGGCATACCGGTAGAGCCATCTTGTTATAGGTACACTGCACTGCTCACACAAACAGGTACAGCTGATCCTATTGCAGATGTCAAAGAGGGTAGCTTTGGAGACATTTTATGGGTGCGAAACGCAGTAGGAACGTATGAAGGATTTATTCAGCAATGGGAGATTGGTACTATACTAGCGAGTGAGATAACTGTCATGATTAACAACGTGTATTTTGATGGCGTTATCAATGCTCAGTATGTCCCTTCCAACAACAGCATATACATTACCACAACTCAAATAGGTGTAGGCTTTGTAGATAACTATCTAGCATATACAACAATTGAAATAAAATACTATAAGCCATAACATGAATGAAGTAGAGATACCCTTAAAGCTCGGTGGCATTGGTGCCATTAAAGCAGAGTTAAGAGACTTAAAAGGTCAGATAGCAAACGCTACTGATGCTGAGTCAATGGCTAAACTCGCCATGCGTGCAGGTGAGCTGAAGGACCAACTACAAGATGCTAACCAAGCAGTCAACACATTTGCTACTGGGTCAAAGTTTGAAGCAGTAGGGAACTCAATAGGTGGCATCAAAGAAAGTTTGATGAGCCTTGACTTTGCAGAGGCAGCTGAAAAGGCTAAAGGATTCGCCACTGTAATGGGGTCAATAAAGCCTGCTGACATCAGCAACGCAATGAAAGGATTGAGCAGTACTATTGGCTCAGTAGGTAAGGCGTTTATGTCATTAGGTCAGACGTTACTTGCCAACCCTATCTACCTGATAGCGGCAGTCATTGCAGCAGTGATAGCCATCACCATTATGTTGGCAGATAAGCTAGGATATTTAGACCAGGTAACTGAGGCAGCAGGGATAGCATTCGAGGCATTGATTGAAGTCATCAAACAGTTTGGAGATAGCATAGGTATTGCAGCTGCTCAGAGTGAGGAGTATGTGGCTATGCAAGAGGCTAACAATGAAGCTAACAAGGCTACTGAAAAAAGTACTACTGATGTGATGATGGTAGTCAATGAGGTAGGCACTGCATTTGAATTAGCTAAGGAGGGAGTGATAAGCAAGGAGGAGGCATTAGCTACCTACAATGATAAGCTAGGTGATACGTTTGGTGCAGCCACTACATTGGCAGAGGCAGAGAAATTGTATGTATCTAAAACTGATGCGTACATCGCAGCCACCATGGCAAGGGCAAGAGCTGAGGTATTTGCTAAGAAAGCAGCGGAAGAGGATGCTAAGGCAGTACTTGCTAAGACCAAAGACCAAACGACCTCACTAGATAAGGTGACGTCATGGATGGATAAGAATAAGACAGCATCTCTTGCATTGGGTGCAGCAACAGGTGGTCTAGGTTTAGTGGCTGTAGCTGCTTACCAAAAGATGGGTGCCACAGGTGAGACATTAGAAAGCAAGCAAAAGAAGAGAGTTAAGGAAGCTCAGAAGAATCATAACAAGATGTCTGACCTCTACGCTGATGAAGCTAAGAAGTCATTGACCACAGCATTGAAGCTAGAGAAAGATAACGAGATTGTCAATCAATCACAGCATAAGAAGACAGTCAAGCACAAAGATAACAGCGCACAAAGAATAAGAGAAGCAGAGGCAGAAGCCAAAAGATTGCATGACATAGAAGTCAAAGCTAATGAGACCAGGATAAAAAGAGAGGATGATCAATTTGAGCTGATGAATAAACTGACTCTATCTAAAAGAGAGCAGGACATCATGGCATTGAATCAGGACTACGATAAGAAGTTTGAATTAGCCAATGGTAACGCTGAACTTGAGAAGCTACTTACAGAACAGCAAGCAAAAGATATTACTGAAATCAATCAGAAGTACAAATCGGAAGATGATAAGAAGATTCAAGAGGAGGCAGATAAGAAAGCAGCTGCATTAAAAGCATCCAATGATTTGGCCTTTGAGCTTACAGCTACTGAGCAGGAGAAAGACATGCTAGCACTTGAAGAGAAGTTCAAAGCAGAGCAGTTAATACTAGGTGAAAATGATGCAGCACAGCTTGCATTAAAAAAGAAGTTTGAAGCTGACCAAGAAGCCATTGAGAATAAATACGCACTGCAGAAAATAGAGAACGCTAAAAAGGAACGTGATGCCAAGATAGCACTAGCCGAGCAGATAGCTACAGGTGTTAGTGATGTTGGAGCTATGCTCATCAAAGACCAAAAGAAACTTGAGAAGTTTAACAAGGCATCAGCATTGGTGCAGATTGGTATTGATACAGCGAAAGCAATCTCTGCCCTGGTAGCCGCTTCACAATCCAACCCATTCAATGGACTTACCGCAGGCGCAGCAGGGATAGCTCAATTCGCTAGTGGGATCATTCAGATTGTTACCAACGTAGCAAAGGCTAAGCAGATACTTACATCAGGAGGCACACCTTCAAGTGGTGGTGGTGGTGGTGGTGGCGAGAGTTCAGGTGGTGGTGAAAGTGTGGCACAACAAGTACCACAAGCGGCACAACTGTTTGGCTCAGCTAACTCTGGCAACGTAATGAGTGCAGGTGGCACAGCATCAGACAGCTCAATGACCGTAACAGCTGTGGTATCAGAGACTCAGATAACCAACGTACAGCACAAGATTAATAACATTAAGAAAAACGCAGAGCTATAATGAACTCACTACAAGCTATAACCAACCACATTGAGCTATTTTACACCAACCATCTACAAGTAAAGAAGGTAGGTAGTGACTTCAAAGAACAGCTTTACAACTTCGCTACACAAGATGAGAAGTATCCTATCGTGTACATCGTACCTGTAGGTGTAACACCTACTGAGAATACCTCAGAGTTTAACTTTGATATTTACTGCTTTGACATTATTCAAAAAGATAGGGCTAACATCATCACTATCCTTAGCGACACTCAGCAGATATTGAATGACTTGTATGTTTACTACATGACTTCCAATGATTACAGCTTTGATGTGGTAGGGATGCCTACATTTCAGGCATTGAACAATGATTTACTTGACTATGCTGCAGGATATCTGATGAACATTACACTCACTGTCAATGATTGGACTGATTGTTCAGTGCCGTTACAATAAACATTTAGGAGGCTTAGACTAATATAGGTATGAGCACATTCAATTGGTGGGGAGATTGGAGGCCAACCCTCACACCTCACACCGGCAATCTACAACCTACTGACTTAATAGAATGCACAAGGATTGTGGGAGGTGCAACTGTGAACACAGCCATTACAGGTGCACAGATAATTGCAGCCTCAGGTAGTAGTGCAACCTGGGGAGGTATCACAGGTACGCTATCAGCTCAGACTGATTTGCAGAGTGCCTTGAATGGTAAAGAACCAAGCATTACTGCAGGCACAACTTCCCAATACTACCGAGGTGATAAGACATTCCAAACATTGAATAAAAGTGCTGTTGGCTTAGGCAATGTAGACAATACATCGGATGCCAACAAACCAGTGAGTACAGCTACTAGCACTGCATTGGGGTTGAAACAAGATACTTTAGTATCAGGCACCAACATTAAGACTGTTAATGGTAGTTCATTGCTAGGTAGTGGGAACATAAGCGTGAATAGTGGCGTTTCTTTAATTGCGAAAAAAACAATGGTAACGCAAACTGGTAGCAGTGCAATAGTTTTGATTGCGTCCGAAGATATTTCCTCTTATATTGTTTCAAATTCAATGATACAAGTTACTGCAATGTATCGAAAAACAGTCGGAGCATCCAATTATACACCTCGTCTTTATGTAAATACCAGCGCAACATTAGTGGGTGCAACATTGATTGCGAATTTTGGCACTATTGGTGCACTAAATTTAATTAACGACAATGTTGCGAATTTTGCAATTGACGCAAGCGGTAATTTATATGCACCATCACCAGCGCTTGTGAGTAATACACGCTACCTGAATACATTAGCGGGTTCTATAATTACAATACCTTCGCCGTGTTTTTTAATTTGGGCGGGACAACTTACAAATTCAGCGGATGCGGTAGTAATGTTAAATTCAAATGTCATTAAATATGCTTAATACATTCACATACAACGAAATTGAATACACTATCACAGGACCTATTGAGGTGATTAGTGATACACAGCTTCATGTACCAACCGATAAAGGAATTATTCTAGTCGATGATACAATGGATATATATAAAGAATTAACTAATGGCTAGATACGCAAAAAACGGTGACTTTAATGTCCTTTATCCAACGAGAAGGAAGATGGCTAACATCTTAAAAAAGATAATCATGGAGAAAGGCCTTGTGCAAGAGGGTACGCTTTATGACTCAGTGAGAATTAATGCCAAGGTATCAGGCACATGGGGTAAGCTAGAGATTCAGATACTTGCTATGTACTACTTTATTTTTCTGAATAATGGTGTTGTTCAAACAGCTAATGCGTATGGACCTAATGGAGGCTCAATCCCCCCTTATGATATTGTATCAGAGTTTACTGATAGGATGTCATCATCAGGATTAACTGCAGAAATATATCGGCAGTACACTGAATGGCTTACTAAAAACTATCCTTTAATTAAGGTGGTGCCTATCCTAGAGAAACAGCAAAAACTTGTTTACACCTTTATGCCAATAGACCCCCCTCCAGGATTTACTCAAGGAACTCCATTAGAGGTCTAACTCTTTTTTCATTGCTAAGATATTGAAGACATAGATAAGAGGCAGTGCGCCTACCTTCTCACTCTTGGTTATGTCACCCTTTGTCAGTCCATAGATAGTCTGCTCCCAAGACCACTTAGCTTGTGCCTGTTCTTTCTCTATCTCTTTGACCTCCTCAGCATCCATGTTGTTGCGTTCCTCATTGCTAAGCTCCTCATCCAATTCACCACTAAACAGATTCTCATAGTTTTTAAGGAAGGTATCCCTGTACTTAATGAACTCATGCAGTACACCATACACATCAGTGACAGGAAGGTCATAGAACTTCTCAGCTCTTAGCGTGCAGTCAAAGTCATAAGGCTCTAGTATCTCCTCCCCCCATTCATTAACTCTTGTTTGCCGATAACAGATGGCGCAGATGTTTGCAAGGTTACCAATGTAGTCATTTACAAAGTAGTAGTCAAGGTCAATGTACTCATACAGCGTTAGCTTAGAGAATGGCTTAAACTTCATCCCTAGCATCTCATACTTGTACCTCTTAGATGGCTCAGAGGCACACCACTTATTATCTTTAATTAACTGAGTAAGCTCATCCACATCCAAATCCTCTATGACCTCCATGGGCTCATTAGATAAAATAGAGAGAGCCTCACTATTGTAGTAGTAGGCTCCCTGGTCTTTTGCTATCTTATTAAATTCAATGTACTGCTCAAGCGTTACTTGGCTCCATTGCTTGGGTAGTTGTATCATTCTTTACTTGTTGGCCTATCTTGTTTGCGATAAACATAATATAAGGGATGGATATATCTGCACTCAGCTTCTTAATTAGCTTTGCTTTCTGCTTAATATGTGCATCGGCATAGTGCTCAGTAGGTGTCAGGTCTTCACGCTTAAACATGATCGCTAACATCTCAGAGATATATCCCTTTGGTTTGGTTAGTGCTACCTTCTCAATCATCTTAGTATCTCTTACCGTTAACTTCATCTGCGCTTTGTAAACGTATCCTCCAAGCTCCAACTCCTCCACAATAGGAAAGTCTTTTTGGTCCATTGAATTAAATTCTTTTACAATAGTTACAAAGTCTGCCACATCATAATCCCAAAACTCCGACTCTGGTATCCCAAGGTATGCGAATACTTGCAGGTGCTTATCAATGGGGTCAAGCTCTTGGCTGTTATTAATCTCAGTGATGGCTTCAAACTGCTCAATGGTTAGCTCATCAATTTGGTTGGGGATTTCCCTGTTTAATATAGTTATCATGATTTGTAATTTGAACAAATATACGATTTTTTTAATATAGATAGATGGCAAAGAAAAATATCCCGATTTACAATATCACTATTGACCCTGAATACGCAGAGAATGGTGAAGACCTAGGCATTGAGCAGATAGCTTTCACATCCACTCCTGCCATTAAGGTGAAAGGGATGGCCTTCAATTCTCAATCAAAGCCTTTATTCTTTAGTGATGAGCTAAAATATAGAGTAACTGCACCTGCACTTATCCCTATGGAGATATATAGGTTTGATGAAGATACAGATGAGGAGTACTACGTTAAGTTTAGCAAAGAGGAGATAGAGAAGATACATGGAAAGTTCATGCAACAATTGGTTAACAAAGACTTGTTTAACCTTGAGCACGATGAGACTAAGACAGTGCCTGCATTTGTACTTGAGTCATGGATAGTAGATACACCGAAAGAAGATAAAGCCTATTCATCATTTGGCATTGAGGTACCTGAGGGAACATTGATGGTTACAGCACAGCTAACTGATAAAGAATACTACGCAGAACTTGTAGCACAAGAGCAAATAGGTTTCAGCATTGAGGGCTTTTTAGGGATGAAATTAAACGAGCAAATAAAAACAAAAACAAAAATGAATAAACTACCTGATGGAGAGCACCTCATCGAAGGTAAAATCTACGTTGTGAAAAACGGAGAGATTACTGAGATAAGAGATGCTCAAGTAGTGGAGGCTTCGGAAGAAGTAGCCCTAGAAGATACTGTCGTTGAAGAGACAGTTACAGCTGATGCTGAAGAGACAACCATGGCAATTGATCCTGTGCTAGATGCAGAGGCTGTCCTTGCTATCGTGAAGCCTGCAATGGATGAACAACTTAACTCACTACTCGCAATGATTGCTGAGATTAAGAACACCCTTGATGAGATAATGTCTAAAGAAGTTGAAGAGGATATAGTAACAGAAGGTGTAGCTATGAGTGCTCACCACAGAATGAGTAATATAAACAAGTTTCTAAATAAATAATCAATCATGCGTAAATTAAAATTCGACTTAAACATCGACACAACTGCTTTATTAGCAGCTAACCCGGAGGCATTCTATTCACAGGCTTACTTGTCTGAGGATACTGCTGACAACTACAGAGCTTTACCAGGTGTAAAGTACAAAACTAAATTAGCAACCGTTGTTTTTGGCAACATCTTGCAAGCATCTAGCTGTGCTTTCACTGCACCAACTGATGATTTGAACGCTAAAGAAATTGACGTATGCGCTCTTTCTGCAATGGCTCAGATTTGTCAGTTTGACTTAGAGCAATCTTTCTTATCATTGCAAATGACACAAGGGTCTAATGGAGATTTCTCTGTAGCATCTTTCATGTCTTTCTATTGGGGAGAAATGGCTAACAAAATCAATGGCTCTATTGAGTCAATCAGATGGCAAGGTGATACAACTTCATTAAACCCTACACTTGCATTATGTGATGGTTACGAAGTTAAGTTAACTGCAGGTTTGACTGACCCAGCTGATACAGTTATCAATGGTGGTACAGGTGCAATCACAACTTTCTCTCAATTGCGTACTAAGTTAGAAGCTGCTTTCGCTTTGCTTCCTGCATCTATTGCAACTCGTACTGCTGATCTACGTTTGTATCTTCCTACTCAATTGGTTAACATCTACCGATTAGGTGTTGCTGCAGGTAACACTCAAGCGTTCATCACTCAAGATTTGAACTTAACTTTCTTAGGTGTGAAAATCGTAGTTTGTCCTGGTATGTCTAACAACACTTTCGTATGGACATTGAAAGACAACCTTATCTACGCATTTGATGCTGAAGGAGATTCTTCTGACCTTAGAGCTGTTAACTTGGCTGATACAGTAGCTGAGCCTTACATTCGTACTCGTGCTAACATGAAAGTTGGTTTTGAATATGTGAATGGTTCAGACATCGTTTTCTACTCTTAATAATAATAACCATAAGCCCTCTCACAAGGGGGCTTTTTAATACTTTAACACAATGGCTTGTCAAGCATTAGAAGCAATCTTAAAAAGTTGCGACAACAACAGTGGAGGTATCTATGGTATTTGGATAAACCAACAAGATGAGATAGCCTCTATCACTCCAACCAACCCATCAGCGGGTGCGGGGTGGGACATTACAGCTATCACTCTTCAAGCTCCTCCTGTACTATTTGAAAACTACTACATTCGTAGAAATACATCTAACTTTACCGAAGATTCAACTATTGACCTAGTTAATGGTAGCTCTTTTGTAACGTCTACAATTAACTTAATGTTCCACAGACGTGAAGCAGCTAAGTCTCGTGCACTCAAAATCCTTGGAGCTGGTCAACAATACTTGGCAGCTGTAGTCTTGGATGCGAATGGTAACTATTGGTACTTCCCTTACTTGCAGGTATCTGCTACAGGTGAAGGCTCAGGTACTGCTCGTGCTGATGGATCTAAGTACTCTGTTACTTTAATAGCTGAGAATGAGTTCCTAGCATACGAGGTAACTATGTCGACTGCTGCACTTGCTGCAATCGGTATTGCATAACAATTCCTGCCCTCTATATAAGAGCCCTGCCATTCGGTGGGGCTTTTTTTGTGAACATTTGGTAAGTGAGATTTAATATAGGTGTGATATACTTAGATCAAGGTGTTAGTAATAAGTTCGTACTTACTCTTTCAGAGGTAACTACTGTTAGTACACCGCACTATTTGTTTGTGTTCACCAATGAAATGAATACTACTAGCACACCACAGCTGTTTACAACTCCTGATACAAGTGCTTACACTGAAAGATATAACCTATTTACTCTTAATGAGCCAGCGGATATCTCACTCTTGAAAGGACAGTACACTTATGAGGTATATGAGAGCTCAACTGCATTCGTTCTACCTCTAACCATAGCACAAACCACAGGTATTGTGATTGAGGAGGGGAGAATGGTTGTAAGTGGTCCTGCAGGTACATCAATATACGACTAACTATGGCATGGTACGAGAAACTATTTAACACAAAACCAAAAGGTCCTGAAGTAATTGAGGGCTATCAATCATTTAGCACACCATTCCTACCGGTAGGAAGAGGTAACTTGACCTTGCCTTATGTCAATGGAAGATATGTGCAGGAGTCATGGGTGAGATTCGGACAAGACAACTTGTATCCTGAGCTTCTCAACCAAATGTACTATAGCTCGCCACTACATGGTGCCATTGTTGACTTTAAGACCAACGCTGTAATTGGTGGAGGCTTTAACCTTGCAACTGACAAGCTAACACCACAAGAGAAGCTAGAGATGTTTAGCTTTGAAAAAAAGATTAACCTTAAACATACTGTTAAAGCTGTCACAAAGCAATTGGTATTGCACAATCGTGTGTACTTTAAGCTGTACTTTGGTGAAAAAAGAAAGCTAGTTAAAATTGAGAATGTATCCCCTGAGAAAGTAAGAATTTCAGCAGACAGAAGGTGGTACTATATCTCTGATGATTGGAGTACCAGGATAGAAACTCAGCAAGTAAGACCTTACCACATTACTTGTACAGATGAATGTCAACTTTACTCATACGAGGTCAAGTCAGTAGGTCAAGATTACTATGCACTACCTACCTACACAAGTGCTTTGAACTTCGCTTTCCTTAGTGGTGAGCTATCTTACTTCGCTAAGAGCAACATCCAAAACAGTGTGTTCCCTTCATTCGCTATGATGTTTCCTAAAAGGCCACAGTCTGAGGAGGAGAAGCACATGATTAAAGAAACTATTGACCGTCTTAAGGGTGCAGCCAACGCAGGTAAGGCTGTTGCATTCTTTGCTAACTCTGCTGACCAACTTCCAAAGATTGAATCACTACCTACAAATGGAAATGATAAGATGTTCCATGAGGCATCCGCTTTGAATACTGAGCAAATTTGTTTCTCACATACCATTGACCCTATCCTTATGGGTATTCGTACCACAGGTAGCCTAGGAGGTGGTGCAGATATTAAGCAAGCCTATGTCATCTTTGAGAAAAACGTAGTAATGGAGCTACGTCAACAAGTAGTAACTATCTTTAATGAGATACTGACCATTGCTCGCATCCCTGCAGAGTTTACAATCAATAACTTCCAAATCATTAATGAGACCATCGTGGAACTTGAGGGAGATAGCTCTAAAACAAATGATGCATTGAACTCATTAAGTCCATTGGTAGCAACAAAGGTACTTGAGACTATGACTATCAATGAAATTAGGGCCTTAGCTTCTTTAAATCCTGTAGATGGGGGAGATGTTACACAAGCAACTGCAACCGCAGCAGCACAAACACCTACAATCTAATGCTATACTTTATCACTGAGGCATACCTCAAAACAAACACACCCATTACAGCCAATGTGGATGTTAATGACGTAACTCCATACATTGCAACACAAGCGGCATTAAGGATACAACCAATCTTAGGCACTACGTTCTATAATTACATGCTCACTCAGTACAATGCTCAGCTATTAACACCCGATGAGATTGACCTTGTAGAGTTTATTCAGCCTGTCATTGCATGGAGAAGTGCAGAGGATGCAGTATTTGGATTGACATACCAATTAAAGAACAAAGGTTTGCAGACTCAAAATGGAGATTACTCAGCAAGCGTATCACGCTCAGAAGTGGCTTTTGGGATGGAGCACTATGCACAAAAAGCTAGTTTCTTTGAGCAACGTCTTATCAGATGGCTACTTGCTAACCGTAATTTGTTCCCTATCTTCATCAGTGCTACCAATACTGACACCGATTTAAGACCAATGTTTAACCATTGCTCTTGTATATCTCAATTTCAGACCACTTGCACAGGGCTTTGTGGTAACTTCCTTGAGAATGGGTACAACAACAACATTCTAATCTTGTAATGAAGGCACAGCTCAATATCTTACTAGCAAGTATGCAGTCCAATTGGATAAAGTTAGTGGCTACTGTATGCACTTTCCTGATGCCAATCTCAGGCCTGCTTTTTTTGGTAGGTTTTGTGATCGTGTTAGATACTATCACAGGTGTTTGGAAGTCAGTAAAGAACAAAGTTAAAATAACTAGCAGAGGACTCAGCGCAATCATTAGCAAGATGTTGCTATATGAGATAACTGTTATTTTATTCTACATGATTGACCATTTCATTCTTAACAATATCATACTTCAATTCTTTTCAGTGCCATTGCTTCTCACTAAAGTACTTGCATTGATACTTGTATCCATTGAAGTCATGAGCATTAACGAAAACTACAAAGCAGTTAAAGGACTTGACCTATGGCAAGCAATGAAAAACTTATTCTCTAGGGCTAAAGACATTAAAAAAGAGGTGGATGAAATTAGACATAAGCAAGATAACGCAGGTGAGGTTGGATAACGACCAATACTTTGCAGAAGAAAATCCCAAATTACAAATTTATTTACACCACACAGCAGGCTCAGGAGATGCTAAAGGGGTTTCACGTTATTGGAATACCAATGATACGAGAATAGCAACTGCATTTGTAATAGGTGCAAGTGGTGAAATAGTGCAATGCTTTAGCTCCAAACATTGGGCTTGGCATCTAGGCATTGATTCAGCAGATTTCGCAGTAAAGAAACTACCTTACCGCAACCTTAACAAGTTATCTGTAGGGATTGAGGTGTGCAATTGGGGACCATTAAAGCAAAAGAATGGTGCTTACTATACCTATGTAAATTCTCAGGTAAAGAAAGAGATGGTAACTATACTCGATAAGCCATTCAAAGGGCATACAGCATGGTATAGGTACACTGATGAGCAGATTGAAAGCACTCGCCAACTGCTTGTATACTTATGCGAAACCTACAACATACCTAAGGCATACCGGTCAGAGATATTCAGCATTGATGTTAAAGCCTTTGAAGGTACACCTGGTATCTACACCCACAACTCAGTAAGAAAAGACAAATCGGATATTTACCCATGCCCTCGCATGATTGAAATGCTCCAAAACCTATGAAATACCTTCTACCACTTCTGCTAGTATTGCTCGCCTGCTCACCTGCTAAGCGTGCTCAGTACCATTACAACAAGGCCCTTAAGAATGGGCTTAAAGTTATTCAGGATAGTGACACCATTCGCATAACATCTATTGACAGCATCCCAGTGATACGATTTGATTCGATTGTATACGAAAAATTCTTTACTACCAAAGATACAGTAATACATTTTAATAACATCTATGTGCCAAAAACTAGATTTCAAACACGCATTGAATATAAAGAAAGAGTCAAAACTATAAAGCTACAAGGGCAAACCAAATGGAAAACTGCCAAGGCTACGCAAATAGTAAAATATAAAATTAATTGGTGGATAGTGTTAATATCATTTATTGTTGGTATCTTGGTGCGCTTCTTAGTGCAAAAAGGTATCATTGATAGAATAGTATTAGCATACAAAAGCCTATGAGAAAGAGACTTTTTTACGACATTGAAACCTCCTTTAATGTAGGTATATTTTGGAGATCCGGTTACAACCTAACCATTAACCCAGGTGACATCATCCATGAACGTGCAATCATCTGCATCTGCTACAAATGGGAGGGGGAGGATGAGATTCACAGCCTTACATGGTCCAAATCTCAAAGCGACAAGGACATGATTAAAAAATTCATTAAAGTACTTCACCAAGCCGATGAAATAGTAGCTCACAATGGGGATAGATTCGACCTTAAATGGATACGCACAAGAGCAATAATACATGGCATTGATGTTATGCCATCACCTAAGACCATTGATACCCTTAAATGGGCTAAAAGGTACTTTAATTTCAATAGCAACAAGCTAGACTATATTGCCAAGTTTCTTAGCGTAGGTGCCAAGATGGAAACAGGAGGCATGGACTTGTGGAAAGATATAGTTTTTAGAAAAGACCAGGTAGCATTAGATAAGATGGTGGCATATTGTAAGATGGATGTCGAAGTCCTAGAAGCAGTCTTTAAGAAACTAACTTCCTACACCACCCCTCAGCACAATTATGCTGTTCAGCATAGTGGAGATAAATTCGAGTGCCCTGAATGCTCAGGTACCAACCAAAAATATAATAAGAAAGTAGTAACCGCATCGGGTACTGTCCACCATTGGCTAAAATGTCGTGATTGTGGCAAACACAATAAAGTAAACAATCTTGTTTACACCAAATATCAAGAGTTCATCTACCGCAGGAAGTTTCTTAACAGGTAATACCCTTATTTTTGCGGTGATTATTTAAGGTTATCCCCTTAAAATTAAGTAAAATTCTCCGAGATTAAGCGTTATTCCCTTATTTATCTATCTTTTTTGTGATTTATATCACACTTTCCTTATTTAGAATCATTCTAAATTTTATTAAAACTTATTTTTTTTGTTCATAATTGTTTGCAGTAATGTAAAAGAATATATCTTTGCTACATGTTTAACCAATTAACACAAAACAAAATGGAAAAAGATGAAATGATTAAAACAATCCTGCAGTTTGAAAAAGAACTATGGGAAGAGCAACAGCAGATGTCAGAGTACTTCGGTGCAGATGATGCAGGTACAAAAAATGCCATTGCAAAATGGGTATCAATTAGCCAATTAATGGACAAACTTAAAATCGAACAACAATGAAAAAACTATTATTAGAAACAATCGGAGGCCTAGCAGTATTAGTAGGCTTATTAGTAGCAATGTATTACACTTTAATTTTTATGTTATGCAAATAGTAGAAGTAACCAATAGCACCGTAACCTTTGAAACGGACACAGCAACAGGAACTTGTGAGTTTGTGATCACTGACCTGCACGATGAATGGGATGTGAAAATCTCAAAGATACAAGCCATTGATGATAACACCGACCTTGACTACATCCTTACAGATGAGGAGGAGTCATTACTACACAATGAGATATATGACTATGTATGTGATAATCTTATTGAGGATTTGTTAGACCCTGATTACTACATGGATGAGGATGATTGGAAATATAATGACTACCTATGATACTACTAATAGAACAGATAGAATGGTGGCAAAGAAATGGCCACTTTAATTATGAACTTTATATAAACATCTTAAAAGCAAAACAATGTACACACTCTCCTACTTTTATGGTGCCACTCTCAAAGAGCAGTACCACTTTAACAGCAAAGCCCTCTGCCATTGGAAGCAAAAACAGCTCATCGCAGCAGGCACCCATTTGTGCGGAACCTTTACAATTCAGAAGTCATGAATCAGCATAAAATATACAGAGTGCTAAGACTACTGCAGATGCTACAAGAGAAGCCCAGGACAGTGCAATCAATAGCGAGGTACTTAGGTACAAGTGAGAGAACAGTCTACCGATACTTTAAGCTATTTGAAAAGCTAGATTACAAAGTCCAAAAAGATATATATTACAAATACTTTATACAAAAATTATGACACTAGAACAAAAATGCCTTGAGATTATCTATGAAGATAACCTGCATAAACCAAATAGAAAGAGCCACATCGTACATAAGAAAGCCTACCTCATTCATAAGCTCAGAAAATATAAGCTCAAATGGATAACAATAGCTAATATGTTTGACATGACTCATGGAAGCATCATTCATCTGTACAACAATGCTGAGTGGTGGGAACAATCTAAAGACTATCTATACTTGTATGATACACATCTGTACAGGGAGATCATTGAGAACATCCCAAAGGCATCCATTGAGCGTAACCTGGAGAAAGATATTTTTGAGTGCCGGTCTATGTATCAATTAGACAGGATAAAAGAAAGAATGGTTAAGAAGTTCTACCAAACAAATGACACTATTTTATCAACAAATGACGCTGTATGACCAAGAATGATTTACATTTGATATGTGTTTAATTGGTGATATGTCTAGGATTAGGAGGTCTCGGCCTCCTTTTTTAATGACACTATGACGATGTGACGCTTCTCTTATATAGGGGTGTCAATTTTAAGACTACAAAAAAAATAGTTACACATCAAAATTTATCGTCATACCGTCACGAAATCTCTGAAACACAATACAGCATTGACCTATAGCCGTGACGATGTTTATATTTTATCGTCATTTATCGTACATTTATCGTCATTTTTTATACATTTACACCATGTTTAACCCCAATTTATCAGTTTTTAGGAGTCTTTATGGCTCAAAAGAAACACCCTTCACTCTAAAAGCAAGTGAAGTTTACCAAAGAATTAAAGAAGGTAACCCAGAACTCATTAAAAAGATATCCCAAATCAGAGAGGGTGACAGTGATGGCAAGTTACAGCTCATGGCTATCATGTTTAATGGTACCTTTAGCGAGCGCAAGGATGATGGACTCATTCAGCACAGTGGACTTTGCGTGCTAGACTTTGACAAGTATCCTGATGCTAAGACCTTAAACAAAGAAAGGAAGCGTTTAATGAACTGCCCCTATGTTTATATGCTGTTTACCTCCCCCTCAGGCAATGGACTTAAAGTAGTTATCAGAGTACCGGAGTCAGATAAGTTTGAGCATAAAAGAAGATTTGAAGCATACAAAGAATATATCAATAGTGACTACTTCGACTCAGCCAATAGCAATGTCAGCAGGGTGTGCTTTGAATCACACGATCCAACTGCATACTTCAATGAATTTTGCGAGGTGTTCACATCCATTACACAAGATAAAGGTTATCACAAAGGTGAGAAGATAGCAGTGCTACCCATTGCGAATGAAGACAGAATCATTGAACTTGTTATGAAGTTTAACCATGGGGTGTTTGAAGCAGGTAGAAACAATTGGACCTTTAAGGTAGCTTGTCGTATGTGTGAGTATGGAGTGGACCAATACGCAGCGAAAGAATATCTGCTCCAATATGAGAAGGAGGACTTTACAGCTAGTGAAATCAATAACACTGTGAGCAATGCCTATAAGTCAAGTAATTTTAATACCAGGTACTTTGAAGATAGCTATACTGTCAACAAAGTAAAGCTAAAACTAAAGGAAGGTATTGATGAGAATGACATCCAAAAGCAGTTAGGTGTATCAGGTACTATTATCGAATCAGTGAAGGATGAGGTGCAGAACTCAGATGATGTTTTTTGGAATGCTGATGGTAAGAAGATAACCATAGTGCCGATTGATTACGCTAAGTTTCTGCATAAACATGGCTTCGCTAAGTACTATCCTGAACGTAGTAACAAGCCTACCTATGTTTACATTGAAGAGAATAAGGTTAGTGAGAGTTCAGTAGAGCTAATCAAAGATTTTGTGCTAAAGTACTGCCTTGCTAAGGGTGAGCTTGACGTGTACAACCATTGTGCTAAGAGTGCACAGCTATTTACTGACAGCCATCTTAACATGTTGGAGTCAATTGATATGCGTATCCTGCAGGATAGCCGATATGTATCATATATCCCTTTCACCAATGGAGTGGTCAAGGTCACTAAGGATGAGGTGAAACTTTTAAGTTACATTGACATTGATGGCTACATTTGGAAGGAGCAGATAATCAAAAGAAATTATACCCAAATCGCGATTCACGATAACAACTTCAAGGACTTTGTAAGCAAGGTATCTAATCAGGATGAAGAGAGAATTAAAGCAATGGAGTCAACACTTGGATACCTCATCCACACATACAAAGATAAGACTGACCAAAAAGCAATTATTTTCAATGACCAAGAGATTGATGATAACCCTAATGGGGGGAGTGGTAAGTCATTAATGCTAACTGCTATTGGTAACATTCGCAAGATTATCAAAATAGATGGCAAAGCCTACAATCCTGGTAAGAATGATTTTGTTTACCAAAGGGTCAACGTAGATACTCAGGTGCTTGCCTTTGATGATGTTAAAAAGCACTTTGATTTTGAGCAATTGTTTTCACTAATCACTGAGGGGATACCGGTCAATAGAAAGAATAAGGATGAGATATACATCCCATTTGAACGCTCACCCAAAATTGTGATAACTACTAACTATGTGATAAGTGGTGCAGGTACCTCGCATGATCGTAGAAGGCATGAGATAGAGTTCTTTCAATACTTCAACAGCCAGCGTAACCCACAGGATGAATACGGTAAACTACTCTTTGATGAATGGACCAAAGATGAATGGAGTAACTTTGATAACTACATGCTGTCCAACCTGCAAAAATATCTTAAGAATGGACTCCTCAAAAGCAAGTCAATTAATGCCGATGCAAAAAGGTTTATTCAGAACACATCTAAAGAGTTTTATGATTTTGTTGCTGAGGGCAATATCGCATTAAACATTAGGCACTATAACAAGGCAAGTCTTGAATCCTTCCAAAATGACTGCAACTGCTTCAAAGACTTAGACAGCAGGAAGTACATCAAATGGGTGCAGATTTATTGCAACTATAAAGGTTTGAAATTCTTAAAGAACAGAGACACCCATGGCCGTTACTTTGAAATAAATGAAATAGAGATATGAAAAAAGAATACAAGGCACTGATGCATGAGCTAAAACTTAAACGCTATGCACTAACTCACCCTAATTATCCACCAGATTACATTCCTAAAACTATGTACAAAGACCAAACAGCAAACGGATTGACCAAAGCAATCTGCGATTTTATTAACTACAATGGCTACCAAGCTGAGCGTATTAACACAATGGGCACAGCAAGAGAGAAAAAAACAACCGATGGCAGGGTTATCGGGGTAACATGGACCAAAGGCACCTCCACTGCAGGCAGTGCTGATATATCTGCAACCATTAAGGGCAGGTCAGTAAAGATTGAAGTGAAGATAGGTAAGGATAGGCAGTCTGATGCACAGAAGAGATACCAGGAGAACATCGAAAGGGCAGGAGGCACCTATTACATTGCCACTAATTTTGATGATTTCGTAGAATTTTTTAACACATTTGTAAATCAATAACCTTTTTTTGTATATTTGTAGAAATTAAACACAATTAACATGACAGCACCTAGAAAAACACCTCAGGTTGAAGAGGCTAAAACAACACTAAACATCTATCAGAAACTGCACCTTGCTAAGCAGTCAATGGGTAAAGTAATTAAGAATGCCACTAACCCACATTTTAAACGCAGCTATGCTGACATCAACGCAATTCTTGAGGCAGTAGAGCCTATACTAATGGATTGTGGATTGCTACTATTGCAACCCGTAAGAGATGGTAAAGTATTCACTGAGATAATTGATATTGAAACAGGAGATAGTATGGAAAGTTCACTTGAATTACCTGCTATTTTAGATCCTCAGAAGTTACTTAGCTGCATAACCTACTATCGTCGTGGAACTTTGGTTAGTCTATGTAGTTTACAAGCAATAGATGATGATGGCGAAGCTGCTTCTAAAGCACCCAAGGCAAAACCTACCCTCGATGGTGACCGATGGAGCAAAGCACTCAAAGCGGTGAATGATGGTAGGTACTCTGCTGAACAAATCAAAGAGCAATACAATTTAACTAAAGAACAGGAGGCACAGCTATGAAATTCAGAGCATCACAACTAGGCAAGTTAATGACCTCCTCTAGGACTAAAGGGGAGGCATTGAGCCAAACAGCTAAGAGCTATATCATTCAGCAGGCCAAAGAGGATTTCTATGACTACCGTAGTGAAATCAATAACAAGTACATCACTAAAGGCCTTGCACAAGAGCAGGATAGTATTGACCTACTTAACCTGGTAAGGTTTGAAAGCTATAAGAAACACGAACAGAGGGCAGAGAATGAATGGTTGACAGGTAGCTGTGATATTCTCACTAATGACGTAATCATTGATATTAAGACATCTTGGTCATTAGATACCTTTCCTGCTACTACCTATGAGCTCAAAGACTTAAACGACTATGAGTGGCAAGGTAGAGCTTATATGTGGCTGTATGATATGCCATCTTTCGAGCTGTGCTATGTAATGGTATCTACTGCACCTGAGTTATTGGGTGACTTTGACAACAGCTCACTGCATTACGTTGATCATATTGAGCCATCTAAGCGCATCACATCCATTAGGTTTGAAAGAGATAAGGAGTTAGAGATTCAGATGGCTGAGAAGCTGATTGCATCCATTGCTTTTTACAAGGAAGTATTAACACAATTAAATACAAAATAATGACTAGAGAAGATTTTTACTTAGAGGCAGTTATAGCTGCTATGAATGGATTGCTTTGTGCATCCGGTGACTACAAAGATGAGTTAATTAATGACCCATTACAGCGTGTATCAGATGCCGCTCATGACTATGCCCAGTCATTGACTAATAAAGTGTATGGTCCTGAGATTGAATGGCCTAAAGACAGGATACTATGAAACAAACAGCAGTAGATTGGTTATTTGAACAAGTATGGATAACTTCAGGAGAAGATTTAAATGAACTTCTTGAACAAGCCAAAGAAATGGAGAAAAATGATATTGATAATAAAGTTATTCACTTTGCAGAATGGTTAACTAAAAAACATACATCTACATTAATTACTTTGTATGAACATTTTGAAGAACAATACTACAACGAAACCTTTAACAAATAGAATATGGAACAATTACAGTCAATTTTGACTGACCTTGACAACAAGGCAATAACTAAAGATAGAGCATACGACCTTATATTGTTTTTATTTGATGTTAGCAGTAACAAAGTGGTGATTTGCCCACTCTGTGATGGTAGAGATGAATACATAAAAACAGAAACAGGCTATAAATGTGCATTTACTGACTGTATGCACGAGTGGGCAAAATAACTGGTAACAATTTTTAAATACAGAGAATTGAAAACATTATAAATACAACAAAATGGAGCAAAATAATCAAATACAAAAAATAAAAAACAAGTTACAAAGAATTGAATCTGAACTTGACAAATTATGGGCATTATGATATTTAATAGAAAATATTGGAAAATGGTAAAATGGGTTAAAGCGATGAAAAAAAAGCATCAAATTTATGCTTTCAAATTGCTTTGCAGTGGAACTGAAATAATAATCTATGTAGAAGGTTCAGAAAGTAAGGAAGATGAATTTAGGATGTCTATTCTTTAGCATTGGTTATAACTTAAATATAAATGATAACTAAAAAACAAGAACAATGAAAGCAATTATAGAATTTAACTTACCCGAAGACCAGCACGAGTACGACATAACAATCAAAGCATCTGCAATGTACAATGCCTTATGGGACGTCAATACAATGCTCAGGAGGCACTATAAGTACAGTGAACTCCCAAGCGGTCAGCTTGAGATAGTTGAAGCCATTAGAGAGGAGTTTTTAGAGATATTAAATGATAATGAAGTAAATATAAACAAATGAGTAAATTCAAAGGCCAAGTGGTGTTCACTTCACCAACTAAACAAGTGAGCGACAAATTCAAAAAAAGAGCAATAACCCTCAAGACTGATGGAGATTACCCTCAGTATGTTACCTTTGACCTTACCCAGGACAAGTGCGAGCTTGCTGATAACATCAAAACAGGTGATGTCATCGAGGTATCTTATGACCTAAAAGGGAGGTCTTGGGAGGCACCTGATGGAACTACTAAGTACTTCAACACTGTGGAAGCATGGACCATTAACCTGTGCTCACCAATGGATAACCTGAAAGCTAAATTTAACACAACACAAGATGAGAGCAGTGACGATTTACCTTTCTGAGGACCAAGAGTTATCAACATGGATGCGTAATGAACTCAGCACATGGCTGTCTAAACGCTATAAGATGACTCACCTTTCTGAGGACTTGAATATAAACTATGCAAAACTTTATCGTTTTATGAAGGGTGAAAATGTAGGTAGTGAGTTGTATGATGCATTTTTTAAGCTATATTTACGACGATGGAACTCATAGGATTTATTGCTGTTGCTTGGTGGTGGACAAATTTTGACCCAATCCAAGCAACTTTATTGAAGATACCGGTGTCAAAGACTTGGGCTATGTACTTAATAGATGCATTGATGTGTATTAAGTGCGTGGCCTTTTGGCTTACATTGATTTGCACGTTTGATTTTATCCTGGCATGTGAAGTGGCACTGTGTGCCTATATACTTGAATTATGTTTGAACAAGTTGACATAGATATAGTAGATAAGATAGATGCTTTGGAGGATGCTATTAAGTATTCAAAGCATTCATGCGTTCAGCTCTTCAAGATAAGGACCAAGTATGATGGGGTGCAACCGAGGGAGTGTTTTTGTGCATCAGTTCGTAGAAAGGTATGGTATAAAGACTTTATGATATGGTATGAAAAAGCTCTTAGACAGGTACATTAGTAATCATTACGATGAGGTGAGAGCCTATACAATTTACTTTCTCAATAAAATGAGCAGTAACATTGAGGCCGATACTGTCATAAATAATAGCTACCTGCACGTTCTTACCATTAACGAAGATACCACAAGTGAGGATAAAGTGAAGAGCTTTCTACTCAACACCATTAAGTACCAAATCCTGTGGAATACATCACTGAGCCACAAACATGATAGACTTAACTCCATGGAGTACGAGCCCAGCGAGCAGTTAGATGATGAGGATGATCTAAAGCACAAGATACAGGATGACTTAATCTACAGCACGCAGAAAGGTATCATCGAAATATATCGAAATGACATAATAGACAACGTGCATAAGATAGTATTTGAGGCATACATTGATAAAGGGTACACAACAGCTCGAAGCATGGCCAAGTATTTTGATATACCGGTTACATCAGCACACTACCTGATTAGAGAAATTAAACAAAACCTTCGCAAAATACAATATAGGTATGAGACTATCTCAAATAATTAGTATACTAGCTACTTTTACAGCTTTAACCGGTGCCTTCTTTTTATTGAGGGAGAATATGGAAATGGTGCAGAAAGCCTTTGGCTTATGGATCATATTCTATTACGGGTGGATTTTTACAGAACAACATGAATATAAACAATATGAAGACAAAGAGTGAATACCTAGGTAAGTACATTACTACCTACAACAGCAAAGGCTTTGAAGTATCTTTTATAGTTACTGAAGAGATAGCACAAGACTATGAATACTATACTTCCATTGGATTGGAATACCTATTCGAGGAGGAAGTCAAAGTATCAAAGAAATATAAAGGAGTAGAAACCGATGCCAACACCGAAGCCTAAGGAAACTGAGGAGGCATTTATCTCAAGGTGCATGGTTGATCCTGAGCCAATGTCTAAGTATCCTGATGAAGCTCAAAGGTATGCTGTATGCAAGTCTATCTATGATGGACCTGTTGGAGCTTATCGTAGGGCATTTGCTCCTGAGAAAATATCATTTGACTATGATGAGACTTTAACCACTGAGAAAGGGATGCAGTTAGCTAAGCAATGGATTGCTAAAGGTGCAGATGTTTATATCATTTCAGCACGCAGTAATACTGAGCCAATGTTAACCAGGGCAAAAGAAATTGGGATACCTAATTCACGCATCTATGCAATGGGTAGCAATAAGGCAAAGGTTGAGCAAATACTACAGCTTGGAATATCTAAGCATTATGATAACAATGCCGATGTTATTAAACAACTAGGCAAAATAGGACAATTAATATGAGACCAAAACACATAGAAACTCCCGAAGCAATGTGGGATCTATACGAAGCCTATAAGAGGTGGTGTAAAGAAAACCCAAGATTCAGCTATTCACTATCTAACAAGACAGGTGAGGCTACTGCTGTACCATTAGAGAGACCACTTACTCAAGTTGGATT
>Ga0209829_10000756_pt1 | contig 28169 bp, 44 predicted proteins | sample C_140205_EF_Meta_FD_187311 | JGI IMG/M metagenome (GOLD analysis project Ga0209829, IMG submission 187311) | Freshwater microbial communities from Lake Croche, Canada to study carbon cycling - C_140205_EF_MetaG (SPAdes) (version 2) | ecosystem: Environmental > Aquatic > Freshwater > Lake... | reverse complement strand
CGAGCAAGTGTCCCCCAAGTATTCCTCCACCAGCGCCTGCGAAAAGAGCCAACTCATTCACAATACCTCCTCGTTATAAAGGCCCCGAAGGGCCCGTTTTTACAGCCAGCCAAGCTCGTCAGCAACGAACTCAACGGCCCATGAGTGCTCTGGCTCGTCGATCAGCTTGGCAACCCACTCGGTTGACTTGTGGAAGCCAAACTTCTCAAGCTCTTGAGCGTTTGCGTAGGTTACGAACTGCTCAACCAAACGGGTGCGGTTGAACTCGTTGTCGTCCATCGCCTGCTCAAAGTCCTCATCGAATTCTGGCTCGGCCATGTTGTCGTAGGCGTACTGTGCTGCTTCAAAACTGATTTTCTTAATCTTGAACATTTCGCTTCTCCTTCGATGTTGCTGCGTTAGTGCAGTGAAGTCAGTATACACAAAAAAGGGGCTCACAACCCCTTTCTGTAAAAATATTTTAGGCTTCTTCCTCTTCTGGAAACGCAAGCGTCAGGTGGTTGAGCAAGCTGTACAGGATGTTTTTCTCATGTACCGTCTCAGCGGCCATCGCTAGGCGCTCGACTTCGTAGATGATCAACGCTTCACCGGCGTCCATGCCTGCGTGGTATTCGCTCTTCATAGTGCGTACTCCTCGCGGCTGCCGTTGATCCACTTTGGGGTGCGTCCGCGTCCTGCCCACGTCGCGCCTGATACCGGATCACGGTACTTTGCCGGGGCTGTCTTGCGGCTTCCCTTGCCTGCCGGGGCAAAGCCAAGCTGCTCTGCTGTGATCCCCTTCTCGCGGATGATCGCCTTAATGTCAGCGATAGTCTCGCGGTTCTCCTGCTTGCGAGCATCTTCTGCCTGCTTCATAAGTGCGTCTGCTTGTGCTTTTAGCTCTTCGTAACTAGCCATGATGGCCTCCTCTGTGATGCCCAGATGGGCGGTTAAAAATTAGTTAGACAGAATTTTTTGCAATCCCTCAACCAATTCTTTAGTTTGATCGCGGTTTAATGTGACGTGAGCGGTACCGTACTTGTGTTGAATATGAAAACACACATTTTTTTTCTCAAAATTAGACACGCCAAACTTTCCGTTATCTTCAAGTTTAATGTAAATTTCCATGACTCTCTCCTTCGTGCCCCCCGAAGGGGGCGTTGTGTTTACTTGTTGACGGACACTTCAACGGTATAGCGTGCGGTTGGCTTCTTCTTAAAGTTGGCCAGCACAGCCTCAGTGATGCCGTAGTGGGCATACAACTTCTTGGTGTCGGTAGCCACTACATCGGTTGCGTTGCACACTGCCTTGTAGATTGCGCCGTTGACAACCAAGCGCTGGACGCCGTCAACGTCAACTTCTTGCAAGCTCAACTTGTCTTTAAGTTTTGCCTTGATTGCGTCAGCACGATCTTGCAAGCGCTTGATCTCGCCCAGCAATTCGCCCAGTTGGTCTACTTCGGTGAAGATGATGTCGTTGTTCATGATTCGCTTTCCTTCTCTGTTTTGCCCCGCGAAGTGCAGTGCATGAACAGATATTACCCCACCTAAAATCTTTTGTGTGGGATTTCGGCAAAAATATTACTACCCTAGGGTTTCCCCTAGCAGATCGCGCACGTCTTGCAGCAGATCGGCCTCGTCGAATCCGTAGTGCTTGACGAATCCCTTCGTTCCTAGTCCGTGTACGCCGCTGTTCCCGCGGTGGTGCTCTACGCACAGACCGAAGGCGTCGAAGTGACTAGAGCGCCTCCCAGCCCCCGTCCCGGCCCGTTTATGATGGATTTCAACGGGACCGGGATCATGGGGGCCGTAAAGTCTCCTGCACACCATGCAGCCGAGTGCTGCCACCCGGCTGAGGTGCTCACGCTCCGAAGTCTTCAATGGGCTTTCCTAGCGTGCGCAGGTAGTAACAGTAGTCGGGCTCTCCACGCAGGTACGGGCCCGATGTATCTATCGCGGTGTATGCCCAAGTATCATTCTTCGGCCCCGAAACCATCCGCCGGTGAAGGTAACCCTCCTCACACATCTTCGTCATCAAGCTACCTAACGCCCTCCGATCACCAGTGACTTTGATCTGGGTGAACATTAGCTCGCCTGCGCCAAGTAACGCAGCCATTACTTCATCTCTCATTGGCCATCTCCCAACAGAAAGGCGAGAAGGTCATAGCCGTACTGATTGACCTGATCTAACAACGAACCCAAAAATTCGCCGCTATAAACGTCGTTGTATCGATTAAACATCTTTTTTCTCGTAGTATTTGTGGTAAGGGTAGCCGATATGCGGGTATGGCGGGGGATGCCATACCCACCGGACTACATTGCCTTCGTCGTCAAGAAGTCCGTATTTAAACATCACTGATTTGCGTTTTTAATGGCAAGCCATTCTTTTAGCCCGTATACACTAGCCGCAATCTGTGCATCGGTCAGTTGGTCAGCACCTTGATTGTGGCTTCGCAAAAAATCGCAAGCCTCTTTGCGCGAAACTTCATCGTATTTAACATTTTGGAAGCGTTCTGGTATGCCTCCTACCGTAGGTGTTGTTTCGACTGCGGGTGCTTCCGGGGCTTTGCGGTCTTCAAAGTGCTCCTCAATTTGTTTCTTGAGGTATGCGTCTAATGCGGCTACAAAGTTATCTCGTTCAATCATGATAAGTTCCATTTGAAATATAAGTAATAAACTAGGGGGTGTTGAAAGTTTAATTATGTCATGACCAATCCTCATAAAATTTGTGTTGTCCAATTGGCAGATTAACGCCGCACCGCTCGCACCTGTCATGCGTGTAGCGGTAATGTGCATCCACGCAACTTGTTGTGTTTTTGTGGCCAAATAGCCAGCAAAGTAACTTAGCCACCGTTCTTCTCCTTGAGTTTGGCTTCGATGGCTCGTTCATAATGCCAACCGTCCCATGAAACTTTGTCCGCCTGTTCGGTGTGTATTTCAAATATTTCCTCATTCGTCAGTTCGACCCACTGGCGCTCAACTTTCTTTTTCAACTCTAAATGGGCTTCCATTAAAAGTTTAAGAGTCTCAACTTGAGAGTGCATCGATGCGTGACATCTTTCTACTTCATCCCTCAAAAATTCAAGTTCACTTGTGTATGCTTTCATGCGTTCTTCTCCTTTAGCCGACGCTCTATGGCTCGGATTATGTTTGGCCCAACAAACTTGTTAACCTGAAAGTCCTTGACCTCCTCCGCGGTCAACCCAACCCACTTGCGTTGTTCGATGTATTGACGCAATTCCTCAATTTCTTCGTGCAGTCGCCGCTCAATCATCAAAGATGTAATCATCCCTGTCTGGTGATCCGGGTGTTTGTCGCACCGCTCATGGAAGTCTTTGATGTCTTTGTATTTAGTCATGGTCACCCCAAGTTCCGTCGAGCCAACGATCCAGCATCGCGTGTAATTCTGCACGTTGACGTTCTCCGACCGTCCGACCATCATCGGTCACGAGGTCATTCCGGACGATCATTTGGAAATCACCCCCGCCAGTAAACTCAATGAAGTGGCCAGATGTCCGAATGCCGATTGATCTGTATGGCTTTTCAACGCCGCCCCACAGGACTGTACTAGTCTCTCGTATCATTTCTCTCCCCTTGCGCGGATGCCAGATGCAATGTAATTAGCGGTGTTGTGCGTGTTGTCAATTTCCCGCGCCACAAGTTCAGCCCACTTGGCGCACTCCTCCCGCTCATGCGCGACGGCAAGATGAAAGAAGCGTTCAAGCGCTTTAGGGTGCGTTATATGGCACGACGGTAGATTTGCCTTCCACGCCATGCGAATGATGTCTGATCTATTGATACAAGACGCGGTGGTTTGTGTTGCTAGAGCGTCAGCTTTGCCTTGCAAGTATCCTCGTTCGTAGTCTGTCATGCTATTTTGTCCTTGAACCCGCTTGGGGCTAGTCGCTTAAAGCAAGCCTCGCACTTCCAACGAAAGCCCTTCCCGTTTGACGTTGGAACCTTGTGGATTGCTGGGTTGACCCTACACTGTTGACAGTTGTGGGTCATTCCTTCTCCTTCCTTGGCCACTGAGCCCAAATAACTGGGTTGCCGGTTAAGTTTTCTTTTCCTTCAACAATATGGATGAACTCCGCCGGGCTCACCTGTGCGGGGCTCCGTGTTTCCGGTGCAGCATTCGTTTTGTTGACGGACATCTGGCCAGCCAAGTAGGCAGCCTTGTAGGCTCCTTCATGGTTCCCGACTCTCAACAACTGAGCCTTCAGGTGCATGATCTCAAGTTGAGATTGGCCCATAGCCTCATCCCAACCAGCAGACCAGCCGTTATAAACGTGCTCTTCTCGCGTGTCATAAGTCCCCACCGGGGCATTACCGCGAGCCTTTGACCACCAATCTCTCCATGCCTGATCTTTCATAACGTAGCCCTCATTTCATGGCGTGCTGACGCCTCTTGCGATCGCCAAACCTCTACACGCGCTTGGGCGGCGACCAATGCCCAACGCACTTCCTCTTCCGTCTCCACCGCAGCCTTCAAACCCTCCAGCAGCGTGATGTACTGGGGATGGCTGTACGCATCCCTCTCCTGTGCATTGACCGCGTTCTCTAAGCTCCCCTTCATCAGAATCGCCTTCAGGCTCTTGCGGTACTCTTCAAGGTAGATCCGCTCCGCTTTTGCCTTAGCGTAAATCTTCCCCTGCTTAAAAATGAACTCGACAGCGTCGTTAGGATCAATCACGTCATCTCCTCAATCTTAATCTTCAACATCCCGCCGATCGTGTCGCCCCAACGGATTCTCAGATCGCGGATCTGCGAGTCATCCTCGTAAATCAAAGCCTTCGCCATCCCATCGAGCGCGGCTTTAAGCAAGTTATCTAAATCTCTCTTCCTGTTATCAGGACGGAAAGCCACGATCTCCATCCTTATCGGCCCAGTGAACGTATCAATCCGCTGTAGCAGACATTGCTCCATAACGGATTGTCGGTAGATCCTGCCCTTCTCCGACAAAATCATCCGCCCCTGAAAGGTCCGCCAATAAGTGTTAAGGCTCGGCGGCCAAGGTAAAGTTAATTCCACGTCATCGCTCCTGCGTTTATGATTTCAACGTACTGCTGGCTCTCACGCTCATAAAAGAGCGTGTACCACTCCTCACCCTCTCCGTTTCTCTGTTTCTCACACATCAAGATCGCATCCGGTGCAAGAACCTCAGCGTTGTCTCCCGCCTGAATCATTCGCTCCTTTTTCTTATTGCGCCACCAGATGAAGACGTTGTCCACCTGATCCGTAATTGATCCGGATCCCTTGATGTCCATCTTGTTAGGCATCACCTCCTCGCTCGACGCTTTACGGATGTGATGGATGAGGTGGATGTGGATGTTGTGGTCTCTGGCTACCGCGCAAAGTTCATCAACAAATCCCTTCTGCTCGTTGTAGGCGTCCTCAGCGCTCACACACTTCATCAACGAGTCAATAAAGACGTGCTGTATCCCAAGCTCTACAGCGCAGTACCGAGCCATCGCCACCACTTGACGAGCATTCACCGAACCTTGTTGGTCGTACAGCCACAGGTAACCCTCTGACCACACCGAAAAGTCAACGCAGGCTTTGGCAACTTTATCTAAGAGACCAAACCCCGGAACCTCAAAGTTCAACCCGGCAAATTGCCGAAGCATCCTAGTCAAGGTACGTTTGGGCTTCATCTCAAACGATGCGATACAGACCTTCTGGCGCTGCTTGATCAAACCCAACGCGATCTGTCCAGTGGCCAGAGACTTACCGCCACCGTTAGAGCCAGCGTAAATGGTTACCTCACCGGGCCGATAATCAAACGAGCCGTGAGTCTTTAGCCACGGCATCGTGATTTTTACGCTGCGCTCTGGGCGCTCGTAATCCTCCGCAATCTCAAGCAGCCAGCCGATCGGATCCTTGACGTGCTGGCCGATGTCCTGAGCCTTCGCCCACTTCTCAATATCAACGTCTCCAGACTTTACGATCCGCACCTTCCGGGCCGCGTCCAGATCTCTAGCTTTCTGTTCAATATCATGCATAACGTGTTGCTTCTAAAATTCGCTCTGCCGCTAGTTTAAGTCTTTCTAAGTCGTCTGGGCTTAGGGGTTTTCCATTAGATATGTCGATCGCCGACAGAGCCACGATCAAACTTTCTACAGAAATAATTCGCAACAAATCCGTTGCGTAGAAAGCCGGCTTGACCTGATCACCACGTTGAACCGGGCCGTCATCGAACAGGTCGTTGATGTCCAATCCGATCGCTCCGAGGACCTCGTCCACCGAACACCCACCGAAGCAGTGCATCAGCACCCGACCATCCGACTTGAACCGGATCGCCAGCGAGGGTGACTTGTCGTCATGGGACGGACACCTCGCCGTCCACGATTCCCCCCGCCCCCGCACTTGGGAAAGCCGGCTCAGGATATCTTTGGGCTTCATATGCCCCCCAAGGGGTCTAGATCGACGCAGGAGACGCGATCGGGCGTGGGTTGATACCTGAGTAGCCAACCGTTAAGAAAACACGTTGTAGAGCCTCTCATAGGACTTTCCTTCCGAAGGGTAGGGCGGTGCTTGCAACCTCGTCGTCGAGCCACCGTTTTTGGTTGAGGTAGGTCTGCGGCGCAGGCTCAAATCCCGTTAGCCACTGGGTGGTCCCCTTGAGCCGTGAGACGTGGGACACGATCCGATCAACGTTCTCGTCCATCCCGTTCTTGACCCAGATCTTGAAGCAGGCTGCCTTGCCAACCTTGCGGGGCGAGCTTGGCCACGTTGACCAAAAGCGGTCGAAGCCCCCGGAAGGGGGTAAGGGGGATATATTCTTATTCTTATTCTGGTTGCCTTCAAGGTTCGCAACAGTGTTTTCTGACGAACCTTCAAGGTTGCCTTCATGGTCGCTTGTTGGTTCCGTTAAGGTTCGCGGTGATCTCCTTTTGACGCCTTGTGCGGCACGTTCTGCTGCCTTCTCTGCAGCGGCTTTTGTACCTTTAAGGTTCCGCTCAATGATCGTCTGGTAAGCCTGCACCTCCTCCTCAACCCGACGGTTGCGGTAACCGGACTCGGTCTTCTCGAAGAACTCACTGAGCACCTGCTCAACGATGTCCTGATCAATCCGCACCCTGCGAGCGACAAGGTTGGTGTCTAAAGGGATCAGCTTTTCAGTGAGATACGCCATGTCGAGCAGCCTGCGATACGCGAGATCCTCGGCATCCGACAGATGGATGGTCTTGATCTGGTACTCAGCCGCAGCAAACTTGTACCACTTCATATCACGTCCCCGAACAGGTCTGGCCTGAGAACCTTGCGGCTGACTCCGGTCCTGCGCTCAATCTCAATCGCTAACGTCGCCGACGGAACCTCGCGGCCGGCGGTCAGGGCGATCATCCATTGCAACGAAATGCCAAGCTCCCGCGCTAGGTCGGTCTTCGCGCCCCGATGCTTGTCTGAAAAGTACTGTTCAAGTGTCATCACCCCTCCTTGTGAAACTTCATCTTACACGAGATTTTCTTCTGTGAACAAGTTCTTGTAACTTTTTCTTTTCGGTGTTAGAGTGCGTTCACTCTTAGGAGGTTCACATGATTGATCCGTTTGAAGCCTTGATGGCCTATCACCGGGCCGAAAATGACCGAGCCTCTGCGGAGGATTGGAGCCTGCTCGCCAAGTCCGGCGTCAGGAGAACAGTGATCTTAGAGACCGTTGGAGTTACATATGAGTTTAATTGCGACAGCAGGAAGCGAATCGACCTTCAAACCAGTTCCCGAAGGAACCCACCTAGCACGGTGCTACCGAATCGTTGATCTCGGAACACAAGAGTCCACCTACCTCGGGCAGGTTAAAACCCAGCGCAAGGTGATGATTCAGTTTGAGGTTCACGGAGATGACGAAAACGGGTTTGCCCTGATCACTCGTGCCGGCGAGCCGATGTCTATCTCAAAGAACTACACCCTATCTATCGGTGAGAAGTCCCGCCTGCGTCAGGACCTAGCATCGTGGCGCGGTAAAGCCTTCACCCCCGAAGAACTTAAGGGGTTTGAACTCAAGAATCTCTTGGGAGTATGGGGAATGATCAGCGTGATCAAGACACCCGGCGCGGACGGAAAAGAGTACTCAAACATCAACACAATTACCCCTGTACCGGCGGTTGTGAAGAAGAACGGTATGCCGCAGTACTTCAACGAGCCCAAAATCTTCTCGATCGACTCGCCAGATATGGAGTTGTTCGCGACGTTCTCGGACTACCTACGGGCCAAGATTGAAGGGTCGCCGGAGTGGCAGGGCCGTATGAAGCCTGTCGCTTATACGGGCGGTGGTGTATCAGATGATTTTGATGATTCCATCCCGTTCTGATGAGACCGCTTTACGAGAATTCTAAGGATCTCTCTAACGAAATCCGCGTCTCTAACATCCTCAAAGAGTGCTGGAACGCGGATTTTGTGAAGCTACCGATGGCCTATCACGTTGACTGGGCTGTTGTGAGAGGAGAAATTAAAGCCTTCGCAGAGTTTAAGCGCCGTCACAACCCTAAGGATCGCTACCCTACATTCATGATTTCATTGAACAAATGGATGAACGGAAGGAACATGGGCAGAGAACTTGGGGTGCCGTTCCTAATCATCGTGGAGTGGGATGACGGCCTATATTACTGCGACACGGAAGCAGTAGGCCCTACTTACGGTTTCGGGGGTAGGTCCGATCGCGGAGACTCTCAAGACCAAGAGCCTGTTGTTTTTATCAACACAAAAGCGTTTTATAAAGTGAGAAAAAATGCCTGAGAATATTGAACAGTGGGCTGCACTATCAGCATTCGTCATGACGGTCGCCGCCTCTTTAGCAGGTGAACGAGAGATCATGGCGATTAGTTGCGTTGCAACAATAATTTTTACGTTCTTTATCACAGGAGAAGGGAAATGATTGTTTCCGAGAAAAAAGTAAGTGAGCACTGGTACACCAGAAACGGTGAGCCGATGTACACAGTCGTAGGAAAGACCGGGGTCCGCCCTACAACGCTGCGTGACGCGAGAACGAAGGATCTAGTACCCTCGGTCACCACCATCCTTAACGTGGCCGCCAAACCCGCCCTAATCGCTTGGATGCAGAAGCAGGTACTCATGAGTGCCCTGACCATGCAGCGGATCGGTGACGAGCCTGACGCGGCCTATATGGACCGCATCCTCGTTGACTCAAGGGAGCTTGCTAAGGCAGCCGCGGACGCAGGTACGGACATCCACAACTCAATCGAGGCGTTCTACTCTGGCAACAAACCATCGCGCCACTTTGAGCACGTTAAGGCGGTCTCTGACGCCCTGCAGGAGGAGTTCGGAGATCAGGACTGGGTAGCCGAGAAGTCTTTTGGCCACGAGCTTGGCTTTGGCGGAAAGTGTGATCTCCACTCCTCGGAAGTAGTAGTTGACGTTAAGACAAAGGATTTCGGTCCCGGCGATGACGTTGACGGATATGACGAGCACTTAATGCAGCTTGCCGCTTACCGGGTAGGTCTTGGAGTCCCCGAGGCAAAGTGCGCGAACATCTTCCTGTCTCGCACCCACCCCGGCCTGACGGTCATCAAAAACTGGACAGAGGATGAATTAGTACGCGGCTGGGAACAGTTCAAGTGCCTTCTCCGTTTCTGGCAACTCAAACACAACTACAAATGAAACCAATATCTGCATTCCAAACCTCTGACGGTGAGATCTTTCCCGATCAGGAAAGCGCTAGTCGTCACGAATTCTTTCTTGACAACAAGGATTTAGTTGAAGACTTTCTAACGTCAGAAGAGAACCCGTACAAAGGATCAGCCCACCGCAGCATCGTGCAAGGAAGCATCCTGCGTTGGGAACTATGGAGAGTTAAAAATGTTAAGTAAATCCTACCTAACCGACTCCACAATCAAGCAACTCTACTTCTACTGCGACAAGTCTCGTAACCCGAACGGGGTATACGGGTACGTTGATGTTCTTGAGTTTGCCCGGATCGTCGAGCAGTACGTCATTGCTCAGAGCGAAAAAAAGCCGGTAATCGTACCGGCTAAACCCGCTCCTGCGGGGTTCAGGGGAGGAGAGGTCCCCAAACTCGTTACTGGTTAGCGCTGTAGAAGCCACCCTCAGATTCGTAAGCCTTCTGAGGGTTAATCCCATGAAGGGCCTTTGCGTAAGCTCTTGATTGAGCGTCGCTAAGATAATCAGTGCCGTAAAGCAGAGCAGCAGGTATCAAACCGTAAGGGGTCATAATACTTGCCCCCATTGCGGCTGCTTTCCCTGCTGCCATTGCTGCCCGTCCATACTTCTCTTCCTCAAGCGCCTTGACCATATCGTAAAGGTTCAGGCCAACCTCTGATCCTGCGCCGACCGTTCCTAAAGCCCTCGCCCCCGTTCCTAAGGCGCTGACGGTCCTTGAGACACCCTGACCTATCGGAGTATTAGCCATCCTGTTAAAGGTCGCCCTAACCTGATCTAGACCCGATGCAACCGGTGGTGGAGCGGTTGTTGTAGCAGGAAGCGCACGAAGTGTCTGAGGATTGACATAAGGTCCTTGAGGAGTATTCATCCCCATCCTTGGCTCTATCCCGGCGGCTCCCGCCGTGGGAGGGGGGAGAGGCTCAAGTGCCGATGGTGGAACCAAGATACCCGTTGGGCTTGCACCCGTAATTCCTTGCGGCATCGGACCAAGAACCGTTTTACGTCCGAGCGCTTCAAGTGCTGCCTGCTGGGCTCTCTTAGCTTCAGCAATCTCTGAAGTCCTTGCTTGATAGCCGGTCTGTGAAGCCCTACCCGTTGTAGCCATTGAGGTTCCGGGTTCCTTGATGGTTCCCTGCATCTGACGGGTTACCTGATCCATCGTTGGCTGCACTGGTGCTCGCGGATCAGTAATCACTCGACCGGCGGCCTGACCTCCAGTTGGATTAAGAGGGGTTGGAGTTACATCAACAACCGATGCTTGAGGCAAACCAGACGGAGGACGGGCACGCATACGCCCCTCTTCCGCCGATTGGCTAAGTGATCGCAACGTAGGTCCAGCGACCGCTCCAACAAGATTCGGAGCGTATCGTAGGGCTCCAGCAGCACCACCAACTAACTGAGCCTTGCGAGCTTCTTGAACATACTCATCAAAATCCGCTTGCGATGGAAGTCCGCTTTCCTTTTGCGGCACTCCCTGCGAAAGTAATTCATTTTGCGGTGCTTCACCCTGAGTCACCATCGGTGCATTACTGAGCTTTGGAGTACCTCCAAGGTCTTCAATCTTGGTCCGCAGAGAATCCAACCTAGCTAGTTTGTCCGGAGAGTCAGGTTGACCCTCAACCTTAGCGTACTCATTCTCCGCAGCCTTTAGTTGATCTCCGCCGGAAGCAGCAAGACTTTTGTACTGCTCAAACACCCGCTCGAACTCAGGTGAACCCTCATCAGAACGATGCTCAAACAGCCACTTCTCGGCTTGATCTTTCGTCATTGCTGCATCCTTCTCTTGAGTAGATCTGCCGCGTATGAGCCAGCATCCTCTTGCTTAGGCCGCTCTTTCGTTGTCAACGCAGGGATGGTATTAGCCAATTCCGCAGTTTTACGCTCAAACCCGTTATGAATCTCTTTATATAACGGTGAATTGCGTTTGAAATCAAGGGCATCACCGTTAGGCTTAACACGCAAGTACTCGTTGTATGCAGTGTTTAAGTCCATGTCGTACTGGGCGCGCTCGCGGATCAGCTTGCTCTTGAATTCCAAGAACTTTGGAGAACTACTCAACCCACCCGGAATTGCCCTAACGATTTTACGTTCACCCTCAGTAACTGCTCCTTGTTTTGCAAGATAAGTTTGAGTGTACCCAAGCTCAATCTCAGATAACGCAGAAGCAGCTTTCTCTCGATCAAGGAGGTTCTCTTTAGTTGTCCCCGGCATTGATTGGAGCACTTTCTGCTCAACGTCAATAATTGTGAATCTACCGCCCGGCTTTGCTGCTTCTGAAACCGTGGCTCCAATTGCGTTCAAAACACCCGGTTTGTTGAATACACCAAAGTAGTCCGGGCTCTTCTTGACCGCGTTGACAACCGTGTCAGCAGCCGTAAATAGCTTTCCAGCGTTCTCGGCGTTCTGAGACAACTTGGCCTCTTCTGCTATAGCTAACTTCCCAACTTCTGCACCGATAGTTTCCCGGCGCTTTGCTTCTGCCCCTGCGCCTGCACCAACTTTGGCCTTGCCTTCTTCAATAGCAATAGCTTGTTCGATCGCCATGCTTTTCTCTCTTTCGGCTTTTTCCCTTGCGAGTTGCGCCGGTGACTTCATCCCCTGTGGCGCAGGAGTAGAAGCAGGAGGAGGAGCAGGAGTAGGAGGAGGAACAGAGGGAGCGGCCGTAGTCGGTGGCGCAGCAATAATTTTAGGTGGTGTCACTGGCTCTGTTGAAACCCCCTGATTAAGAGGAGCAGCAGGAGCCCTCGCAGCAAGTTGTGCAGGAGAAGGAGCAGCCACCCCGCGATACTTGTTCTCCAGCGCAGCCCTACCCTGTTGATCGCCAGCCATAGCAAGCCGATCAAGTGCCCTTGCTTGGGTCTTGCTTACCGTAAACGGCTCTCCGCCAAGCGTGAGGAACGGAACCTCAACCGGAGTCGGATCAGGAAGGTCAAACACCCGTCCAGTTGAGCGTTGGATCACGTTTCCGTTCTGAGCAATTTCAATGTCTTTCCGAAGATAGTCTTGGTACGCAATCCTTGCGTCCATTGGGTTCACCCCTTTGAACGCCTGAGCCGCAAGGAACTGCTTTTCTGGCATCAATGGCTGCGGAGGAAAAATTTGAATACCTTGCTCATCAATCCCCATTGACTGCAACGCAAAGTCCGATGGAGATTTTGGTTGTGGCTCTCCTTGAGGAGGCGCCCCAACAGGTGCAGAAGGTTTAACACCCTCACGGTACATCTGCATGGCGGCACGTTGGTTGGCTTGGCCAACGCCCATCCCGGCTAGTTCAAGCCTCATCCTTGCAAGGTCTTCCGCTTTCTTTTGCTCCGCTTCTTGAGAAGCACCTAAACTACCAGCGACGTTACCAAGCGACTCAAAGAAACTTCCGGTCTGCGTTGGCTTCGCAAAAGCCTGCGCAAGGGAAAGCATCTGTGGATCAAAAAACGGTTTCTCGTTCCTTGCTTCATACGTCTGAAGCAACTTATCCATTGCCTCCTTGTATGCTTGATTTGAACGAACGCTTTCAGGGTCATCCCCCATTGCAAACGGGGATATTGGCTGAGAGGTCGGATTGGCCATTGTTTAACCTTATGTGTTAATAACCAATCGACCAAACGCATCGATGGAAGCATCAAGACCTTGGTCTCTTAGCGTTTGTATGTCACTGCTATTAAAACCAGTTAATTGGCTGCTATCGCCTGTTGAATTAAAAGACTTCCAAGCAGATTGAGCAAGATCTGAAAGTTTTGAAAAGTTTGGACTTGCAAGGAATGAAGCAATAACCCCTGCTTTTTGCAAGTCTGACAGCCCGTATTGATCCCTAGTTCCCGGTCCAACTTTGACCGTTCCTTGAGGAATTGTCAGGCCACTCAACACCTTCATTGAATTCAATGCGTTAGTAAGTGGATAGTCAAGCACAGACTGTTTGTACTGCTGTTGCGCAGCCCCTGCCGCTGTCAGAGCGCTTGCACCTTTCAAGCCAAGTTCTTGCTCTTTACCGGCCAATGTTCCCTGAGTCTGAGCAACATTGTTCAGCAGATTCCCTTGGTTGTACGCACCCGTCAAAGCGCTTTGATAAGCGTCCGCTAAAGACTTATTCTGTTGCCCCGATAGATTGGCTTGAAAGTCCGCCCCGGCTTGCCCTAAGGCGCTCGCATAGCGTTGGCTTCCCAAGCCTCCGGTCCCAACAAACGATCCGCTGATACCCGGAAGAACATTCCTTTGAAAATTCTGGTTGGCTAACCGCGCCTGCTCGTTTGTTACGTTGTTGATGTACGGGTTCATGAACTGCTGGATGCCAGCAGGATTCATTGCGCTTGCGGCTTGACCAGCAGTTTGTGTTGCCGAAGTAAGCCCCGGAATGTACGAAGTAGCCGCTCCGGGTGTTGCTGCATACCCCTGCAGTTGAAGAGGATCCTGAGCCGCAAGACCTTGAGCCGCCGTCTTAGGCGTAAATATCGGTTTTCCGTCAGGACCGATGGTAGTTGTCCCCATCTGATCCTGAGCAATTTTCGTCCCAGCATTAACGGTATTGGTATACCAATCAGGGACGGTCGCCGTCGTAGTGGTCGTAATATTGGGAAGCGCACTTCCTTGGGTCAAACTCATTTCTTACCCCGCAAATACTCAAGAGGTGACTTAGCCGGAGGAGGCAATGACTTCGGATGCGCCTTCCTTGCCCGTGATCGAATTGAGTGCATCATCTCGTACAACTTATCCGACCCGGCTTTTGTTGACCCGTTACCCAGCGCCGACACAACGTCCGCCGGGAACACAAATTCGCCATCCGCAAGCATGGCAGGAATATCATCCGATTGTCCATCCCCCGGACCTGTTACCGCATCACCACGCCGGAAGTCAACCCTCATCTTACCCGAATGAGGCACAAGAGTGGTACTACCTTGGCCAGTTCTTGATGCGCCGCCTGCAGCCAAAAGAGCAGCAATAGATCCACCAGTAGCGGCTTTAATTTCTTTTGGCTCCTCAGATCCAAAGAATTTGTTATACGCACTAAAGATTGACTCAACCGGCTTCTCTTGGCCGTAACTCCAGAAAGATGTGTCGGCTTCCACGTTCTTTTCCTTTGTCTGTTGCTGGCTATATTTTTCGTCCATAGCCTTGTTGTACATCTCTTGGACAGCCATTTGGTAGGCAACCAAAGGACTAATGTACTTTCCCAGATCTCCAACTTTACGCAAAGGTAAATTTGCATCAGCAATTGGAGTTGACGGGGATTCGCTTGCTGTAGAACTTGTTGGAGATCCTGATGGGGATCTGGGGAGATTTATAAGGTCTGCCGTTCCCGTTCCAGTTCCCGTTCCCGTTCCAGTTCCCGTTCCCGTTCCCGTTCCAGTTCCCGTTCCGGTCCCAGTTCCCGTTCCCGTTCCGGTTCCCGTTCCAGTTCCCGTTCCGGTTCCCGTTCCAGTTCCCGTTCCGGTCCCAGTTCCCGTTCCCGTTCCGGTTCCCGTTCCAGTTCCCGTTCCGGTCCCAGTTCCCGTTCCCGTTCCGGTTCCCGTTCCAGTTCCCGTTCCAGTTCCAGTTCCCGTTCCCGTTCCGGTCCCCGTAGTGCTGCCAGTTGTAGAACCTACCGTGCTACCTGCCGTTGACCCTGTTGTGCTGCCCTTAGTAGATCCAACGGTACTGCCAGTGGTAGACCCAACAGTGCTACCTACAGTAGACCCAACAGTGCTACCCTGAGTTGAGCCAGTGGTGCTCCCAGCAGTAGAGCCGGTGGTTGACCCGGTCGTTCCGAGTGTGTCTTTGATGGCAAGCCATTCATTTAGCCCATATACACTAGCGGCAATCTCTGCATCTGTTAGACCGTCAGCAGACAGATTGTTGCGTCGCAAAAAATCACGAGCCTCCTTGCGTGAAGCGTCGTCATATTTAACATCTTTAAAGCGTTCCGGTATGGCTCCGGGCTTCACAAGAGTGCCGGTGCTTGATCCGGTTGTACTTCCTGCTGTCGAGCCAACCGTACTGCCTTGGGTAGATCCGGTAGTACTTCCTAAGGCACTTCCAGTTGTACTACCCACTGTAGAGCCAACAGTGCTACCTACCGTAGATCCATTTGTACTACCTACGGTGGAACCAACGGTGCTGCCCGTTGTTGAGCCAACAGTGCTCTCTAGTGTTGAGCCCGTCGTACTTCCTGTGGCTGCCCCTACTACGGGAACAATTTTTTTAGTGCCATCACCCGGCAAAGGAGGTCCAAAATCAGTAAGTTTAGTATTAGAACTTGGAGACCCATTATCCGCAATCCCTCCACCGGGCACAGCCCAAGATGGTCGGGTTAAATCAGACTCTTTAAATCCGTTGTCCGCTAACGCCTTTGTCCAAGAATCTGCAGGAGAAAACCCGCTATCAATGTATTGAGCGGCACTGGTTTCTACCTGTTTTTGATATTTTGGAAGTTGAGAATTTTTTGAGGAATCGTTTATGTTAAGGCTTGGAGATGTTATCGCGTAATTGACACCATTGATCTGGGTTGTTGTAAACGGAACATTTTTATTTTCTTCATCAACTGTTAAAAACCTATATCCTTCAGGTAACTCGTTTGCATAGCTAGATGAAGAGGTCGGCCCGGCGATTGCATACGCTTGCGTCAACGTATTTCGCAAAGCCGAATCGGGGATTATTTCACCGGTAACGGGATCAATTTGTTCTGTTCCCGATATTAAATCACCAGTCTTTGATTTCCAAGACCTATCAAGATCATCGTCTTTCAATCCTGTTGCAACTGCGTTGACAACATTTCCTTCTGAATCAACTACAGTGCCGCCGAATCCAGTTGTTGCACCGCCAGTGACCGCGGTGCCGCCTCCTGATGAAGCGTCCGTTCTTGTTCCAGTGCCTAGCGCGGCAACTTCAGTTCCGCTTCCACCTATTTGGCCAACTCCTTGGGAAGCCGCTAGGATTTCATTTGCCCCTTTGTCGCCAGCATCTGTCTGGATGATCGTGTCATTCCCGCCTCTATCCCTTGAGCCACCAGCGGGAATCGCGTTACCAGTGCCGTCAACAATCGGAGCGGGGGTTGTTGACGCACCTGTGACTTGAGATACCGTATTGTTAAAAGTCCTTGCCGCGCCAATAATCCCGGCCGGATTGCCGGTCTTGTCAAAGACATCAATTGCTTGCTTTAAGTTAAATGCGGCACCTGCCAACGCAGTGTTGGGGCTGTTCAAGTAAGGAGCAAGTGTTAGTGCTGCGTTGCCATATTGGCCATTCGCAATGTTGGCACCGATTGATACAAACCTTCCGGCATCTCCAACCGTAAACCCAGTGTTGCCAAGAGGAGTGTTTCCGGCACCCGTTAGATTGGCCGCCAACGATGCCGCATCTCCCCACTGATTGTTGGTTGCGGCTTGAATTGCCCTGATCGCAGTTGTCGCGGTATTGAGCCCTTTCTGCACATTGCCCAACGAAACATCCGTCGGAACTCCACCAACGCCAGCAGACATCGCATCCGATGTAACCGTGTCCGGCATGAACGCGCCAGAGTTTATAACCGAGTTTGCGCCACCAATTGCATTGAGCGCTGCGTTGGCGTACTGCCCATGTTCTAGGGAGTGAGCAGCATCAAGACCAAAAGCGATCGGGGCCGTCAATGGGAATAATTTGGCCGCATTTAAGGCCAACTGCCCAACTGGGTTCTCCCAAATGTATCCGCCGTATTTTGGGCTGAACTTTTCTTGGAATGTTAAATTCCCACTTGCATCTGTTGCTAAATCATAGCGAACATCTCCGCCTTCAACCCCGTAAGTGCCGTTTTTAATAACGCCAACCCAGTTAGGGTCAATTATTTGTCCTGTTTTTTTGTTATAAAATTGAGTGATCGGAACTTCTTCAGCCCGTTCAGGGGAAACATCTTCAATGGCTGGGTAATACCTCATCTCATTGACAGTGCGAACCCCAATGTCGTTAAGATCAGAAACCCCTTGCTTGAAGAGTCCTTGAGCAACAGAGTTGCTGGCGGGATTTGCCCCGCCCAACTGAGTTACAATTGATTCGTAGCCACCCGTGACCCCAGACTGATTCACCGGTGCACCAGTATCAATTTTTGATCCGGTCTGGCTGGAATCAGCAGCGGTGTTAGTCTGAGCAGCGGCGGCTAATGCGCTTGTATTCGCTGGATCAGCGCTAGTCAACCCGCTTGCCACCCCTGATGTTGCAGGGGATGCTGCGGCCGAAAGTCCGATCGTAACATTTGATGAAGTATAAGGTGTTGTGTTTTGCGCTGCAGATAGGGCGCTTTGATCAGTTCTTGCACCAGTAGCTGTGTTTTGTGTTGCCTGCAAATCACCCGCTGTGTTTTGTGATACAGGCAGAGCACTTACCACTTGTGCTGTTGGGTCAACGTAACCAACAGGATTGACCCAGTCACCACCCTCATACCTACCACGCTCGCCACCAGATAGCTCAACCATTTTGGTGAGCATATCCGCATCGTTCATGTCGCTGACGTTAATCTTGCGAACATTGGTCAAGTAATTTCGAGCGAAATCTGGAGTTGTCGTAAAACTTTTCATGTCAACCTGTGGCGGGGTTTACAGTTCCGAGCAAGGCTGCAGCCCAGTCGTACCAGTTTTCATAGCTCTCAGTGTGCGGGATGGCTTCGTTGGAAAAAACGTCAATTGCGCTGAGACCATTTCCCCAAGTCTTCCAGTCCGTAAATTGAGTCGGGATCTCTAACTGCTGCGCCGCGTACTGCTCACACATCAACGCAGCCCAAGACTCAAACGTATGATATCGCGGGTCGTAGACTAGCGCTTGAGCCATTAGTACGGCCTCACGTCACCAATGGTTGCGCTCAGAAGGAGCTTGCCAAGCTGGTAATCCCCACCGACTACGTTAGACCTAAACCGAAGTCTAATCTCCCTGCGCTGCTCCCTCATGTCCACTTTTCCAATATTCGGCCCAAACGTATACGGATCCGAATCGACATCCTCGCTCTGCGCAAACGGCCGGCCGGTTATGACAAGCGTCATGTCTCCGCTTTGAATGAAATCAGGCTCAACCCGCTCCAATCTCAACCAACGATTTTCTCCAATCATAGAGGCTTCAGGAGGCCCCCCGGCAACCCAACCAAGGTCGCTAGTTTCAAAGTACGAATCAATCGCAAATACGTTTTGACCGGCGATCGCATCTACTCCAACCTCGTGCTGCCACATTGAAATCAAATTTGCCGGAGTGCTAAACGTCAGATCTTGCGTACCCGTACCCGAAGCCGCCACCGACAACGTAATGGTCTGAGCGTAGATCGCAGTAACCGGGATAGAAAAACCCGCCCCCGTACCACCGAGGTTTGTGTTTGATGCGCTGAGGGTGTTCCCAACAACGTAACCCGCCCCGCGTAACGTGATGGTTACTGAAGTCACCACACCACCGCTAACCACAACCGTCGCAGTAGCGTTGGCTCCGCTCCCGCCGGTCAGCGGTACGTTGTTGTAAGTTCCATTGGTGTACCCAGAACCGGCCGTAATTGAACCCAACGTCTGAATCGCACTTGACGTAACCGCACTGACCGTCGTCCCAGAAACAATGTTGGTTCCAGACACAACTTGAGTGATCCTAACCTGCGTGTTAAACGTAGCTAAATTGATGTATTTACTAGCGCTCGTCGTCGACATTGACTGCGTAAACACAGTTGTGATTGCCGTTGCATCCCATCCAGCAGCCACAGGATGCGCAAACACTTGCGAGAAGTACCCAGCGGACCTTCTTGCGCCGAGAGCCTCGCCAGCGTCGTACCAGACCCCCTCACGCACGTTGTAAATGATGGCATCCGTGCACTCAGTTGCATCGCCGCGGGGATAAAACCACCAGATCTCGCCGAACCTTGGCACCTTCGTAACCCACACCTTTTGGCGTTGGTTATAGTTCAAATTATCAAAAAAATAATTCTGATTAAAATTATTTGGAATCTCTTTAACCGTACCGTTGTACAACAGGAATCGGTCAACACCGCACCAGTAGTACACCCCGTCGTACTCAATTGCCGATTGGCTTGATAGGATTGACGATTGGCTGCTGATGATGTCATAGCGCCAATATTGAACGGGGGTTCCCGTGCCGCCGATGTACGACACCCGAACCAAACTATCGAGACTCCAAAACAGGCCAGAAGGAGCGTTTGAACCGCCCCGCACCGGTAGCCCTTGGACTATCTTGCCGGTGGCCACGTTGACCTCGTTAGCGTCCGCCGAGACCCAATCCTGCGCGTTACCCGCGGCACAGTTTTTAATCAACCCGTTATTGCCGTAGACAAAGACGTAAGGGTGCAAAGTTACAACCCCACCCGACACCGAGACGTTATTGTTAAATGTCAGCGTTGAATTGCCGTTGGTTGTGGCCGCGTTGGACAACACAACTTTGGTGTACGAACCCAACGTAAACACCAACCCAGTCGTTGAATTGACAATTGTCGTAATGGCCGACCCGCCGCTCGTGGCCGACAGCGTGAACGTCGTTGAGTAATTGGTGGCAATGATGTAGTACGTCGTCCCAGACACCAACCCAGTGTCCTTGGGAACGGAAAACACCAATCCAGACACGCTATTAATTGCCGTAACCAGCGCAGGCCCACCAACCGACTTAGACAACGTGAACGTCGAAGTCCCGTTGGTTGCCGTAATGTAATAGGTCGTGCCTGATGTGACGCCGGTGAATTGCTGAACTGTGAACACCAAACCGGTCGTCGTCCCCGCGGTCGTCGTAATCGCGGTTCCGCCGGAAGTTGCAGACAACGTAAACGTCGTCGTGCCGTCCGTCGCAATGATGTAGTAGGTCAAGCCGGTTGAGATGCCAGTCGCGCTTCCTGAGAGCGTCCCAGAGACCACTACAGCCTGTCCAATATACAACCCATTAGTCGCAGTACACGAGCACTGCCCAGCCGTTCCTGTGACCGCTACACCAGACAACGCAACCCCGGTTTGAGTTCCAGTGACGTAAACCGGCTGATTGACGTACAACCCAGTTGTTGCAGTGCAAGAAAATGCGCCGCCCGTACTTGTGATTGCTACGCTTGCCAGCGTTTGCGGGGTGGTCGTCCCGGTGACCGATACCGTCTGGCCAACATAAAGCCCAGAAGTTGACGCGCAGGACAATTGCCCCCCGGTTCCCGTAACCGCAACCGTTGATAGAACGTCAGCACTCTCAACCTTTGAAACTACCGTAGTGTTGGCCGGGATGCCGGTCCCGGTTACCGTTTGGCCTGCGCCAATCAACGGATCTGCCTGACTGAACGAAACCGTCGTCGTCGAATTCAGGTACGCATTGGCATCAGTAAATGTCCCAATCTGAGAAAGAGTTGTGCCATTGATGTCGCCAATCAACACTGGAGTGTTGGAAATTGCATCAATTTGGCCAAGGTTTTGGCCGGGGTGCGCCAGAACAGATCCAACTCCAGAACCGCCAACGTCGTAGAACCCGTCAAACTGCCACAAATTTAAATTGCTAGCCGTGAAGTTGCTCAGGGTGTAATTGGTCACCCCAGCGCCAGCGCCATTATTGTCAACCGACAGCGCCTGCAGACCGTTGTTGTAACCACTGAAGATTTGGTTGAATCCATTGTTTGGATTAACCCAAACCCCTCTGGAAGGACCACTCAACTGGTCCGACATTACTGCATACCCGCCAACCTTCCTCGGCCGGCCACGCTGAAACCTTACCCACTTCCCAGCGGTGTAAAAGTTCATATCAAAAACCGTACCGTCCCTCTGGACCCCGGCTTTAGTGTCTGCCTGAAAAACCTTAGCGGTCATTAGAAAGTACCGCTTTGAATACCATTTGCGTCAAGCCAGAACTTCTGCGTCCCAAGAATTGATATTCCGAATACACCAGATGACGGCCTGAAAATACCTGTCGTTGTCTCGCTAGCAAAATTTAATGCCGGAGCACCAGCCGCGCCATTTATTAACGAAAGACTTGTTGCGCCAGCAGCAATCGTTGAGGCGTTGTACAAGTTGACCGAGTCACACAGAAGAATCACCTGCTGACTCGCAGGAACAACCGCAGTAGCACCACCAGCAACCCCGGTCTGGAACGTAATCGTGTACGCCCCAGTCGTCTGGTTGGTAATGTAGTAAACCTGAATCGTCTGCGGCAGATTCACCACTACGTTACCAGTCAAGGTGCCGGTGTACTTCTGAATGACGTTGGCCGCTTCCGCTGAAGTCAACGTATAAGGCGACCCAGCAAAAGTCACAGCCTTCGTCAACTGCGTGAAGTTAAATTGCGTGCTCTTGCCAAGGCCAACCGAGTAGAACGCCGTGCCAGAACTTGAGATCAAGCACGAGTCCGCTGGCTGCATATCCAGAGAAGACGAACCGTTGATCAAACCCCCGCCGCTTGGCGTTACTGCCAACGTCCCAGTTCCACCATTGCGAACCAAGAAGAACCAGTCGTTACCCAACGTTGAAGCAGAGGTAAGCGTCAGAGTTCCCGCTCCTCCCGTCCAAACATAGGTGTTGGCACGATCAGAAGCAATCGCCGTGTAGTTGGACGAGAACGTCGTTACCGGCTGGGACTGATTTAACGTGGCCCCAATTGCCGTCAGACCGTATCCGGCAAGCGTTGCAGCGTTGGAGTTGGTTGTCGTTGAACCGAACGCTATGACGCCCCACGTCCCCGTTGTGTTGGCGTTAGACGTGATAAAGATGTATTGTGAACTTCCACCCGACGAAGGGATGGAAACAATCGTGCTAGCCCCGCCGTAAGACTTGACCGTCAGCGTGACTCCACCGGTGTTGTAGATCAGCGCATCCTGACCTACAGACGCCTGATTGGCCGGTGGCATCCACAACTCATATGCCGTGCTAGTCGTGCTGACCTGCATCACCCTCGCGGCAACATAGTCCGTATCGTTACCGTTCAGCGGCCACTCAAGTTGAATGGTCCCCGTAGTAGACGTTAAAGCGTAGGACGCATAGGAAACGTCCGTTGGCTGGATAACGTTACCCGTAAATGGGCTGTTGTAACTCATGAGTCTTTCACCACGGTTTGACGGTCACCGACCCGCGTCAGATCTTCCTGCTTAAGTAATGCAATTGACTTGTCGTACATCGACTGCCACACCGGAATTCTCTCATCGTTCTTCAAGAACGGCATAGCCTGCAGCAAAGACCCGTAAAGAAGCGCCTGCGGAGCGTACTGGGTAAACCAATTAGACTGATTAGCCGAATCTAACGGCTGGTTACGCTCGTAGTACAGCACCTGAAACGAATAGTTGGTTGCCGGAGTCGGAGCAACTAACCAATGGGTAAAGTCGTAATCACAATAGAACGCAGGTAGCCCGGTCTGCGTGTCGTCTGGCCAATACTCACGCAGGTACTCATACTTGCGAAGAAACACCGGGAACCGCTCACCACCAGTCGTGACGTTAAACGACACCGTCTTACGCCACCGCGCCGGTTTATCCAACACAGGATTGCTTGCGGTCATCGTTCCATCGGCTACCGTCAAGTTCCCAAGGAACTTAATCTCCGACGCAATAACTTGCTCCGCAAACATGATGAACTGCGGAATCTTGTCTAACGTCGCCTGATCATTGCGCTCAAGGTAAGTTGAGATGTCGTTGACCAGCGAGTCATACGTCATAACAGCCGCAACCGTCATTTTGCTGCTACTCCCTTGGATTTCTCAAAACTACGCATCCCGCCAAATCCAAGAAGACCCGCAAGAAGGGTCATGAGTTGCTCAACATCAAGATCAGGCGGCGGATGTAGCTCCTTTGGAATTATATCTACCCCCTGACCAAAAGCCCATAGCCACTGCATCAGAGGGTAGCCAAGAAATTGGTAAGCCAAACCTGCAACGCCAACCCAACCGACAGCAGGACGCCAGCCAGAGACAAATAAGCTAGTGCTTGCCGCTTCAATCTTATTGATGTCCACCTGCGCGAGATCTGTAGCTTGATCAATGCGCTTCTCTTCAAGGTCGAGCTTGCGGTCCTCCAGCGCCATTTGAAGGCGTTCTTTGTCTGTCGTAATGAGGTCGCCCGCGACCTTGCCCACGCCTTCAATTATTGACCCTATACCGATGAGATCCATTACTTTAGTCCAGACAATGTACGGTTAATCCAACCAAGAAGGAACTTGGACTGCCCACGGTCCTTATTGCAAATGTTGGCATAGCGTTGGATCTTGGCTAACGCATATGCCGGGACAAACTTCTCTGCCGTACAGATGTTCAACCGTTCAACGGTTTTTGGTCCGATTGCTCCGTCTGGGGTTGTTCCGACGATGAGTTGGGCAAGTTTGATGGCAACGCCGGTTCCGGTGTTGACTGCAAAGTTGAAGATGGTCTCGGCAATAGCCTGTTCCTTAATGTCGTCACCTCGGACACGATCCCAGAAATTAGACTTGTAAAACTCACGAACCAAAGGAGTAGCCGATCCGAAATCCTTGCAATCAATGAATTGCCATCCTGCCCAGTCTGGATTTGGCTTTCTTGCGATTCCTGCATAGGTCTGTCCTCCCCGGTCGCCCGGAATATCAGTCAACTGGTATCCACCTTCGTCGGAAATCATCTTCTCAAACGCTGGATTGAATTCGGCCATTACTTTTTCATCCGCTCTTCAAGAATCACGATGCGCTCACGGTTGATGTGGATCAGTTCCCGGTTCTCGTTAATCTGCTTCTCAAGGTCCTGACGCAGTTTCTCCCGCGCTAGTTCAGCACCACTGTTGGCGGCTTGCTTGTTGTCGGATGTGACAACAAGGGAGATTTTGGCGTTTAGCACCGTCACATCGTGGCTCAACTTGTCGAGCGACGACATCAGATACACAACGCAAGTGAAGAGAATTGGAAGAACCGCAAATGCGGTTTTTTCAATGAGTTGAGACTTGGCTTCTAACTTCTCAGTCATCAATGCCCCTTCATCATCATCGTCACGAGCATCATAATGATTGCACCCCCACCGGTGATCAAGATCTGCTCTAAGCGTTTTATCCTTGCGTGAAGGCCTTTCATCTCACGCTCTATACCCTCGTATCGGACGGCACAAACGTCCACATGGGCATCAATCTTGTGATCTACGTCCGATAGGGTAGCCATCTCAGTCAAAGCCTTTCAAGGTCTTCGCAAGCCGCGCACGTTGGCCTAGTTTCCCCGGTGCCTTTGCGGCCTTGTTCAAAGCCTTGGCTGGAATGTTCTTGCCCATCGGCACATGAAGGGACTCACGCAGAGCCCCCGGATGTTTTACGGCCTTCTGAATCCACTTCTCAGCCATTTTCCTGCTCCGGTGACTTGGCTTGTGAATCAACCTCTTTCTGAATACCTTTGATCAATCCATCAACCTCAACCCATGGACGGCTACCAAGGTACTGGAGGATGGCGTTCAAGAGAGCGACAGATATGGTTGCGTTTTCCATTTAGTTAGTCCAAGGAAGTTGAGGTGAAACGACAGGGGGGTTGATCTGATTGTCAATCTGCGTCTGCACAGCGGCCTCGGCAGAATCTTTGTCTACACCGCCAGCCCAGATCCAGCCAAGCACTTGGTCTTTAGTCAGATTTGCGTAGGGCGTGTAGGGTGTGTCGGCTTTGTAAGTTACACCGCAGGTCGAGTAGACCGAGCCGGTGTGGGTTCCGTCTGTGCCGGAACAGGCCCAGTGGACAACGAACACTACGTCAGTCTGATTGTCATACTGCGGGTAGCAGTCAAGTTGGGATACGGTCCATGTGAAAGTAATCATGGTTTGATTCCATTAAGTTGAAATTTAAGGCTGTCAACCTCGGCTTTGAGTTCTTGAATGCACTTCATCAGCGCATACTGAAGGTCGGTCTGGTAAATGGACAGGCGCGTCTTGGATTCTGTTTCCGTACCCCAGTTTGATTCGCTGACCAATTCAGGCGCAACAGCTTGAACATCCTGAGCTACAACACCGAGCGTCAAGCCGGGATCGTCTTCAAGATTCTGGTCAATGTAGTTAAACGTCTGAACGGGAATAGCGCAAATTACATCGAGGTAAGATTTGGCTGGTGCAAAGTTGGTTTTTTCGCGTCGGTCGGACAAGTTGACGTTATTGGCGCTGTAGTTTGCAATACCGCCGTTGGAGCGCAATTGAATACGTCCAGTCGCACCCGTGTCGTCACAACGTAAAAACATAGACGTTGCGTCATTTGGTGCTGCCGCAGTAAAAGTAAGTGCCTGAACATAAGGCGTAGTTGCTGATGTATTTGCAACTTGTAACGTAAAATCACTCGCGCTTGATTTCAAAATTTTATGTATTGAGCCACTCGTCGTCCCCACCAGCAGGTTGCCGGAGGCATCCAGCGTCATCGCTTGTGTGAAGGTGACTGCACTACCTGCTGTGCCAGATGCTGCGTAAAACCAACTGTGAATACCAGAATTTTGACGATATTGGCTTGCTAGTACACTCGAAGTTCCATATTTCCAACCTGAATTGTAATAAGCATTATTGGTTAAATATAAGTCATTACTTCCAGAGTTTAATAACCCAACGCCGGATTGAACAATTTCAAATGCTTTGCCAACGCTATATGTGCTCGGAGTAACCCCCAGACCAAGGTTGCCGGAGGAGTCGAGGCGCAACGCTGCGTTATCAATCGCGCCGCTGCTGTTGTATGCAATACCAAAGAAGTTACCGCCGCTGACGCCCGCATACCAGCCATTCGTGCCGTCAAACCATTCCAGAGAATTATTCGCAACAGTACCGCCACTGCGGGTAAATCTAGCAGCAACAGCCTCGCCACTGTTGACTTGGAGCTTTCTTGCAGGCGAACTCGTCCCAATACCCAGCCCCGTGCTGGTCAGGCGCATTTGTTCTGAGCCACCAATTGTCCATTTTGAATAGGTCGTTGAATAAAAATCTAAGCCGCCCGCATTAGACTGAACTCGAAAATCGTCGGTTGACGCTGTTCCTGTGTTGTAGAGAAAACCAACTGCGCTCCCTCTCTCAACACGAAATGCTGTTCCGTCTCGATTTATTGTTAATCCCGCAAGAGCAGAAGTCCCGCCAATACCAAGACTGGTTCCATCAAACGTCAGCGCAGACCCAGTGGTCAGGGCACTTGTGCTGCTTGCGTAGACAACACCGTTAGCAGTGAATGGCGATGGGACCACCCCAGCGCTGCTAGCCAACAAAGTGACCACGTTACTAGGATTCTTATAAAACAGCTTTCCGTCCGCGATGTTGATCGCCAACTCGCCAAGAACCAGATTTCCGGCTGACGGTGTGTTGGTCGCCGTCGAACTGTAGTACAGCGAAATCGGGGTGTAATTAGTAGCAGCCATCAGAAAGTGCCTCCAGAAACGCCAGACCAAGTTGGGGCGCTTGAACCGTTAGATAATAAGACCTGTCCTGCCGTACCCGCCGCAGTAAACGCATAAGCGGTTCCAGTTCCATACGCAGACCCACCCGCAGTCGGAGTAGCCGTGGAATTTGTACCACCTCTGTTAATTGCGATTGCTACTCCGTTCCACGTCGCAGATGTAATAGATCCGGGATAATCAAATGTATTTGTTGACCAAGACACATTTGAAGGTGTTTGATCGTGACGATCCCAAGTCCCTGCCGCCGTTCCGTTCGCAATCAACACAACCGTCACATACGCTCCCGAAGGAACGGAAACAACTAACGTGTTTGAGTTGTTGTTAACGGTGATCGCGCCAGAACTCTGGTTGTTGTTAAACGAAAATATTGTTCCCAACTGCAACGTCGTTGCATCCGGCAACTTGATGATCTGACCACCAGAGCCGGAAATCAAATAAACCGGCGTCGACGCAACCGTTAACGTAATCGGAGAAGCCGAAGCAGCTACACTCGTAAAGCCGTTGAAGTACGCATTAGCCGTGATGTTGTTGCTCGCGTCCCTTAACACTACTGAACTAGCACCAGAGGACGTCGTAACCCCTGTCCCTCCGTTAGCTACCGCAAGTGTCCCACTTAGCGTTACAGCGCCAGTAGAAGCCGTTGAAGGGGTAAGTCCCGTCGTCCCAGCGCTAAACGAAGAAACCGAACCAGACCCCAACGATGACCAAGTGACGGTAGTACCGTTAGACGTTAGTACATACCCGTTTGTTCCAATCCCCAATCTCGTCGCGCTATTAGTCCCGTTCCCAACAATCAAATCACCCGTAGAAGTGATCGGAGAAAGCGCATTAAACGCGTCTGTAGCGGTTGTTTGACCAGTACCACCGTTAGCTATCCTGAGCGTTCCACCAAGCGTTACAGTGCCGCTTGTAGCCGTTAAAGGGGTGAATCCAGTTGATCCTGCGCTGAACGTATTTACCGTTGGCGAACCCGCCACAGCAATTGCTGCGGTCGTAGTCCTTACGGTCTGCCCGTTCTGGACAATTGGTACAACCTCGCTACCAGTAAGAGAACCGGCTGCAGGAAGTTGGGTGATCGTTAACTGCGCAGACATTATTCTTGGCTCGGTGGATATGGCGCAATTGTATCCAGATTGCCGTTAGTCGTAGGCACTTGTGAATTGCCCTCTAACGAAATCTGGAACTGATTGCTACCCTCGGTCATTAGGTAATCATCGTTCGCGGCCACACTCACATCTGGACGCGGGAATCTAATCGTAATCCGCTCAGTCTTCCTTGC
>Ga0209829_10000755_pt1 | contig 28185 bp, 29 predicted proteins | sample C_140205_EF_Meta_FD_187311 | JGI IMG/M metagenome (GOLD analysis project Ga0209829, IMG submission 187311) | Freshwater microbial communities from Lake Croche, Canada to study carbon cycling - C_140205_EF_MetaG (SPAdes) (version 2) | ecosystem: Environmental > Aquatic > Freshwater > Lake... | reverse complement strand
TTTGCTAAGTTACGCTCTTGCAAGCCGCGGATGATTTTGTAATCCAAACCTTCAATTGCAATAGGATTAAAAGATTGGTACTCGGGTACAGCATCGCCTGCTAAATAGATATCTTCAAATCCCAATACCAATACAACCCGTTTAGCAGGGCTCTTCACCAGTCTCACCTTAGCGGCGAGTGTTAATGCACAGGTTCCCTCAGTACCAACCAAGGCCTTGGCAACGTTAAATCCATTCTCCGGTAAGAGCTGATCTAAGTTGTAACCAGAGACGCGACGCTTAATATTCGGAAAGCGCGCACGAATGAGATCAGCATAGCGATCACGCAAGGTCAGCAAGTCTTGATAAATTTGACCTTTACGTCCACCAGCGGCAATGATGTCTTGCAGCTCTTGATCAGATGTTGGGCCAACCCAAAAACGCTCACCGTCGTAAGTCAGAATTTCTAGGGCTTCGGTATTTTCCAATGTCTTGCCGGCCATCACCGAATGGGCACCACAAGAATTATTGGCAACCATACCGCCCAAGGTACAACGGCTATGCGTAGAAGGATCTGGCGCAAAAGTTAAGCCATGTAGCTCAGCCGCATCACGCAGTGAATCACAAATGACTCCGGGTTCAACAAGCGCATTACCGGCCGCAGGGTCTAAGGAAAGAATATGGTTGCAATACTTTGAGATATCAAAGACCACCGCATTATTGACCGTCTGGCCATTCATGGAGGTACCAGCGCCACGCATGAGCACTGGAGCCTTATTACGATGACAAATCTCGATGCCTTTGACAAATTCTTCGGTATTTTTCGGGGTAACAACCCCAATCGGAATTTGACGGTAATTAGAAGCCTCTGAGGCATAAACCGCCTGATGAGCCGTATCAAAATGAACGGAGCTTCCAAGAGCTGCCGTGAGCTCAACGTTGAGCTGCTCCCACTGAGAAATACTACCCATATTCAATCCTTGTTAGATGCAATGACCCCTTTAAGGGCATTGGGCATTTTATCAACTCCCAGCCATTTCTGTTTGAGCCCCTTGTTTGACAAAAGCCCCATAGCAAGCAAGAATCCCCTTCATGAATAAAGCACCTAAGGTACTAGCATTTGATGTGTTTGGCACGGTGGTCGACTGGCATGGCTCCATAGCTGCTGAGGTCACTCGACTGGGGCTTCCGGTCGATCCCGATGCCTTTGCTACTGCATGGCGGCAAGGTTACAGGCCAGCTATGGCTCGGGTACGGTCTGGTGAATTGCCTTGGACCAAAATTGATGATCTCCATCACATGATCCTGATTGATGTTCTCAAGACATTTAAAGTCCACTCTTTATCTGAAAGTCAAATACAAGATCTCAATCTCGTTTGGCATAGACTCAATCCCTGGCCAGAGGCTGTCGAGGGTCTGCACAAGCTGAAAAGTCAGTTCACAATTGTCACTCTCTCAAATGGCAATATGGGCTTATTAGCTAATATGGCAAAAAACGCAGGTTTGCCTTGGGACTTAATTCTTTCAGCTGAAGTTTTCCGTCACTACAAACCTGATCCTGAAACCTATTTGGGCGTAGCAGACATCTTCAATCTTGCAGCTGAGGAAGTCATGTTGGTAGCAGCGCATAAGGATGATCTAGAGGCTGCCCATGCCTGTGGATTACAAACAGCCTTTATTGAGCGCCCGTTGGAGTTTGGTAAAAATCATTTGCGCAATGATCTGCATGTCGAGCAATTTACCAACTACCATGCAAAAGATTTTCTGGATCTTGCTCGCCAGTTAGGCGTATCGGATCCAGATCAACACTAGACGTACTCAGCAACCTCTACGAGATTATTGTCTGGGTCACGCAAGTAGACCGAACGAATGGGTCCAAGAGCACCTCGTCTTGGTACAGGCCCAACATCAATAGCAACGCCCTGCTTCTGAAGATGCGCGATAAAGTCATCCAAGGGAATTGCTGCAATTAAACAAAAGTCTCCCGAACCAATCGTGGGTACTTTAGCCTTGGTAGGTGTTTCAGTATTTTTATCCTGAAGATTGATTTTTAACTGCCCGAAACGCAATGAATACCGTGGCTGCCCTTCAGGGCCGGTAAAGAACTCGCGCTCAAAACCCAATGCTTTTTCATACCACTTAGTCGTGAGCTCAATATCAGTCACAGTCAGAACAATGTGATCAATACGATCGATGATATTTTTCAAAACAATCTCCAAGATGATTGGTAATAATTTAGCAACTTACCCAAAACATCATACCGAAGAAGTTCCGAGCAAGCTTAGAAATTAACTGAATACCTATTTAAAAAAAATGCCCTCATAAAGAGGGCAAAAAGAGAACAGCAGGAAAAACTAGTCGATCACTACAGCCATCAGGGCTGTTGCAGCACCAGCGCCGATTGCTGGGATACCCCAACGCTCAAGCATAGGCAAGGAGCTACCGCACTAGGCTTGCAAGATACGAAATGGAAAGGGATTTCATGGATAACTCTTTTCTAAAATGTAGAAGCAATATTAACAGTTTGCGATCATTAAAAAACCATGGTTGCAGGGATTGGCTCAAACGGCGCAGCCGACTCAGCTCCCTGCGCTTGAGCCTGCTCCTCACCATCGGGATTTTTGACATAGCGAGCATCAATAGGTGCATTCGGATGCTGACCGATAGAGGGAGGCTCTAGATAAACCGGGCCTGCAGGAGTCTCTACTAGCGCAATGGGCTGGCTATTAAACTCCTGAATTTGGGTGGGAGTATAGGGTGAGAAGGTCTGAGCAATTACAGTCATTGGAAATATAAAGAAGAAAGAAATTGCTTTAAGTCGAATGAAGATATTCATGAATCTTTCCTAGCTTAGGCAAGCAAGCCATCAGTAATTAATTTAATACTAGCCACTAATAAGAAAAATTGGACGATGATGTAGTACCACTTAGCGGAAATCTTTTTAGCCAAATAAAATCCTAGGTAAACGCCTGACGGCACTAAAGGTAAAAACAGTATCGAAGTACTTAATTGATTGAAGTTGAGTAAATCAAGATAAGCATAAGGAACTAGCTTCCCAAAATTCATTACAGTGAAAAAAACGCCTAATGTTGAAGAGTAAACGATGGGGGAGACTTTCTCTCTTAGCATATAGATTGTGATGGGGGGTCCACCTAAATGCGCAACAAAAGAGGTGAATCCGGATATACCCCCCATCAATCTGCCAAGCCACGGAAATGACTTCGCCTCATTTAGATCAATGCGCGACATCACAACACTTTGGATCAAAAAGAGGAAGGTAAAAATTCCAATCGAAAGAGAGAGAATCTTGGGGGTAATAGCCGAAAAGAAGAGATAGCCCAAAAGCATTCCAAATGCAGCAGGCAATAAAACTAACTTCAGTATTCGCCAATCGGCATTTTTGAGAAATCGTCGCAGCCCAACTAAATCAATTGCGATCAACAGCGGCAACATCACTGCTAAAGCCTCATTGATACTGGACTGGCTTGCCATTAGCGGTAAGGAGAGCACTCCTAGGCCAGCACCGAATCCACTTTTAGAAATACCCACAAGAATGACACTAATCGCCGCAAATATAAAAAAGGCAGTGGAGTGGTCGTTAAAGGCTTGAAAAAAAGAAATCATGAAAAGTTTACTAAATACATAATAAGTCAGGAGTCATTTTAGGGCTAAAAAGGTATCCTAAGACAAATAGGCTTTCCAATTTATAACTCATGAATATGTCAATCCCATTTACCAATACGTTCTATAAGCTTGGCGATAGGAGTCATTACCAGATTCGTCCTATCCAAGCAAATGATCGAGAGCGAATCATTGAGCTATTCAATCATCTCTTACCTGAGAGTCGCTATCTCAGATTTGCCCATGCCATCTCAAAACTTCCAGATGACTTTCTCGATGATATATTGCACTTGGACTATAAAAAAGAAATGGCCTTACTTGCGATAATCGCAAGTCCCACTGGTACCGAGGAGATTATTGGCATTGCACGCTATGTGACGCCGCCCAATCGAAATGCTTGTGAGTTCTCTTTGAGCGTAAGTGATAACCATACCACCCATGGTGTGGGCACACATTTGATGCTGGATCTCATTGAGCATGCCAAAAAGAATGAATTACAGGAAATGATTGGCTATGTCTTGAGCAAAAATTCTAGAATGCTGCATCTAGTCTCTGATCTGGGCTTTCAGATTCATGTCCAAGATGATGACCCTGACTTTAAAACTGTGAGTCTGACACTGTGAAACAATCAAACTAAATCTACTCAGAAAACTCCATCCTCATCTTGAAATAGGACTGGGCTTACGAGTCTTTATTTGCTATTCTGCAGCATCACTTAAAGGATTTTTATGACGAACGATACTCAAACCCAAAACGACGAAGATTTTGATTACGGGTGCGAATGCGCCATGACGCTCTTAAATGAGCCAACAGAAGATTGTTTAAATGATCTGATCGATGAGCTTGATGAAGATGGCATGATAGCCACAGAAGTAGTTTACGGTCTCTTGGCAACCATTCTCATGAGCATCACCTCAGAGGATGAAGATGATGAGGAAGTACAGTAAAACGAACTAAGCTGAGATTTGCAGGGCGAATTGATCCATGGCACTTGCCATGGCGATATCGAGCTCAGTCAGAGCCTTCATTGAATGGGTGCTCAATTTCACTGACACCTTATTCCAAGCATTTGACCAGTCTGGGTGATGATCCAACTCCTCAGCGAAGTCTGCACACAGCGTCATAAACTCAAAAGCGCTCTTAAAGTCCCTAAATACAAACACCCGCTCCAGCTCTTGAGTATTCAGATTTACCTGCCACTCAGGTAACACTTTTGAAAAGTCAAAATCTTTGGCAAGTAAATTCGGTTTAGACATTGGGAGCCCCTACACTCTGAGATAGTTTTTGTAAATCTTCTGGATACAGCCAGCGCCACTCACCCTCAGGCAAATCTGCTGGCATGATGTATTGTCCGATTTCGGTACGGTGCAATTTGGCAACATGATTACCTACTGCAGCCATCATTCGCTTTACTTGATGATAGCGACCCTCAACAATCGTCATTGCTAAAACATGCTCTCCAAGCTGCTGGCATGCTGTAGCAAAACAAGGTTTTGGATCATCATCTAAAACTACGCCTGTTAATAAATGATCGATTTGTTTTTGGGTAATGGGCTCAGGCGTGGTGATCTCATATACTTTTCCAATATTTTTCTTGGGCGTGGTCATCTTATGAATAAACTGGCCGTCATCTGAAATCAAAATTAAGCCAGTAGTATCAAAGTCCAAGCGTCCAACGCACTGCAGACCTCGCTCTACAAAAGGCTTGGGTAACAAACTGTAGACGCTGGGGTGATGCGTAGTTTTGTGAGAGCACTCATAGTTTGGCGGCTTGTTAAACGCGATGTAGGCTTTTTCATGAAACTCCCAATCTTTGCCCTCTACATTAAGTATTAATCCCTCGGTAGCAATGCGCTCTTCTGGATCATCCGCTGGAACACCATTGACCTTGATTAAGTCGGCATAAACTAAATCACTGCAATAGCGCCTAGTACCAAAGCCTTGGCTAAATAGTATTTTTTCGAGAGAGATTGGTTTGGCCATACCTTGCCGAGAATACTACAAAGCCGCCCTCACAGGAGCCGTAGAGTGAAGCCGTTATGATGGATACATCTTGCTTTCAAGCCGCTTACTTACTACTGCCATGCTCTCAACCCCAGCCCCTAGAAATTCCCTCCATACTCGTGAAATTACTTTTCAGGGCTACGCTCGAGAAGATGGTCTATGGGACATTGAGGCGCATTTGCGAGATTTTAAATTTCAGCCATTTACCACCGGCGGAAAAACTTGGGAGCCAGGCCAAGCCTTTCATGACATGTGGGTACGTATTACCGTCAATACTGAATTAGTGATTCAAGCAATTGAAGTGGCCATGGATAGCCATCCCCACCCAGAATGCTCGGAAGTGATACCCCAAATGGATGCGCTGATTGGAACGCGCATTGGTAAGGGTTGGCGCAAAACGATCAATGAACACCTTGGAGGCATTAAGGGGTGCACTCATTTACGAGAACTTCTGAGCAACATTGCTACCGCTGCATTTCAGTCTATTCCAGGAGCGCTATTTGACCCGGATGACAATAAACCGCCACTCTATTTGGGAACATGCAAATCTTGGGATTTCGACGGACCAGTAGTGATGCGCGTCTACCCCAAGTTTTACAAATGGAAACCTACAATCTAGGTTTTATTGCAATTCACCCCGGTGAACATTAAAACTATTGAAAGCCTGCTGCACTGGCATTAACTCTACTAAATTAATATTCATATGACTTGGTAAGTTAGCAGACCAATAAATCGCCTCCGCTACATCATCTGCACTTAATGCTTTCACGCCGGTGTAGACCTTACCAGCCTTACTATCATCACCCTTAAAACGTACATTCGAAAACTCAGTTCCAGAGCACATTCCAGGCTCAACGCAAGTCACACGTACTGGCGTGCCAATTAAATCAGCCCTGAGATTTAAGCTAAATTGCTGAACAAAGGCTTTAGTACCTCCGTAGACGTTGCCACCCGGATAGGGATAATTCGCTGCTACTGAGCCCAGATTAATCACATGACCACACTTGCGCTCTACCATTCCCGGTAAAAAGGCACGCGTCATATGCACTAGCCCCTTGATATTAGTATCAATCATCCGATCCCAATCCGTGAGTAAAGCTTGATGTGCCGGCTCAAGCCCTAAAGCCAATCCCGCGTTATTCACTAGCACTGTCACCTTGGCAAACTCAGCTGGTAGTGTGGCTGCGAGTCCATCAACCTTTGCGCTATCGCAAACATCAACGGCCAAGGTGAGTAATTTTTTCTGCTGCTCTACCGGCAAGGATGCTTTTAAAGCCTCCAGGCGCTCAGCTCTTCTGCCTAAAGCGATCACTTGATGGCCATGCGCCAAAAATCGTCTCGCAGTTGCCTCTCCAAAGCCGGCAGTAGCGCCGGTGACTAAAACTGTATGTTCCATATGTTCTACTTACTTTTCTAGTTGACTATGACATTTATATTACTGGGTATATCGTATTGTTACGTATTGTTACTCACTTCCTAATTTCATTGTCTGAGTACTACTCAAGCAATGTTCACTAGACAATCTTTCTGGATAGAGGCTGCATTCGACTTCACTAGAGCCTCCACCAACCAGACTTGAAAATCTTCGGTACTCATATTAAGTTGCTTGCGTATATTTTCTAATACTGGTGTTCCTGCGATCCATTGCTTTACCTTTGGCATCTCGCGACTTCGCCATTCCAACAGCTTGTACTTGAGGAGTACTTTAGCGCCATGACGTGCATTGCGATCAGCATCGCTTGAGAGGTAATCGAGGCGGGATTTTGCAGTCTCAATCGATTTCCTGACATCCGTAAAAGGCTTACCATGTCCAGGAATAACCAAAGCAACGGAGAGCCCTTCAATCAACTCTAAGGTCTGCGCCACTTCTTCAAATCCACCCTCACCCCAGAGCTCAGGAAAGATGACGCCAAAGCCCTCTTCCCATAGTGCATCGGCAGAGATCAAGATTTGATGCTGCTCTTGGTACAACATGATTGAATGGTTGTCATGGCCTGGAGCAGCCAGAATTTGCCAGCGATAAGGGCCTAAGAGTATTTCTTCGCCAGGTACCAGAAGAGCATGATGAGTAAAGCGTGGGCACTCTTGCCCCAATTGCTGAAAGCTCAGCAAATCCTCATTCCAGTCTCGTACAGCGATTGCCTCTGCCTCTGGTATCCATATCTCGCAATCGAATAGCTCTGATAACACTGCATTGCCGCCACAGTGATCTGAGTGTAAATGCGTATTAACTAATTTATTAAGTGCTTTCAAGTCATACTTAGCAAGTGCATTAGTGACTAGATCAATAGTCATCTGCTGGTGTGCACAGTACCCACTATCAACCAGTGATACATCCTCCTCACTGAAGAGCAAAATATTGTTTGCTGATAACCACCCGCGCTCGAAAATCTCTATTCCGGGCGGGAGCAAGTAATTGCCGATACGCTTTTCAACTGCCATCAGTTTTTTGCGCAGTGATTTCAAGCTTTTGAATATCGAATTGCTGCTGCTTTAAGCGCTGCAATAAATCAGCATAGACTTTGGGGTCAAGCTGCGGAGTTCTGGATAACACCCAAAGATATTCTCTTCTAGGATCGCTCACGGCCGCTAATTGATATTGCGGATCTAAATCAATTACCCAGTAGTCGCCCCATACTAAAGGTAAAAAAGAGAGCCACTCGGGGGCAAAACGCACTTCTAATTTAGGTGAATCCTTGCTGCCAATTTGGCGAGCCAAACCCTCTGCCTCCGAAATATCACCACCGGCAGTTTTGCAGCTATTGAGGACCCGAAGATTACCATCCGACTTAGCGCTATAAACAGCCTTGGTATTGGAGACACATTTTTTCTGAAACCAGTTCGGGAATTTGGCAATCTCGTACCAAGTGCCGAGGTAACGAGAAACATCTAAAACCACTATGGTCTTCACTGCCTGATCGCCTTGCTGAGCCATGACTTGAGTAGACCCGAAGCAAATCAGCAGTAAGCCCAATAGAGCAATCCATAAATTGCGAGAGTGAGGAAGCAGGGTCATGAGCAGAACATCCTTAAATGGTAGATCGCTTACTCAAAAGCTTACGAATATAAGGAATCCTACAACATAAGAGCAGTAGCAAAACTACTGCATAGATTGTGACGGTATCAAAATCATTCTTACCTGCCTTGTGCCACCAATAGTGGAGGATTGCAGTGCAGGCAATGAGATAAATGAGTCGATGTAACATCGCCCAGCGACGAGCCAGCTTTCTTTGCGCCCAGTGGGTAGAGGTCAGCGCTAGTGGCAATAGCAAAACCAGGCTAATAAAGCCCATGGTAATAAAGGGCCGCTTCACTATATCTTTGAGCATTTCTACTAGATCAAAATCCTGATCTAGCCAAAGCCAAATTACAAAATGGAGTAAGGCGTAAAAGAAACTAAATAGACCCAACATTCTGCGATACCGAATCCACGTCGTTGAATTCGTTAACAAACGCAATGGCGTTATCGCCAGCGTCAGGCATAAGAAGACTAGTGCCCACGTTCCCGTTGAGCGCGTAATGAACTCAATCGGATTCGCGCCCAAGCCATCGGTAAACCCTAACCAAATCAAACGATCTAGCGGGAGTAGCGCCAATAGGAAAATCAGTAACTTCATCCCACTTTACTTATCGTTTTGCATCAATAGAATTTCTTCAAATCCATCCCGGCATACATACTCGCAACTTGATCGCCATACCCATTAAACATTTGGGTTTTGATTTTGGGGGCAAAGGCACCTTTAGAGTCGCCGATTCGGCGCTCAGTCGCTTGACTCCAGCGAGGGTGATCAACCGAAGGATTTACATTGGAATAAAACCCATACTCACGCGCATCAAACTGGCTCCAGCTAGTCTTGGGCATTTCTTCTGTTACACGAATTTTTACAATCGACTTCGCACTCTTAAAGCCATATTTCCAGGGCACCACAATTCTGACTGGGGCGCCATTTTGGTTTGGTAGCGTCTCACCATAAAGGCCAAAAGTGAGTAGCGTCAGGGGGTTCATGGCCTCATCCAAGCGCAGACCTTCGCGATAAGGCCACTCGATAATCTGACTCTTGAGACCCGGCATTTGCTTGCGATCGGCTAAGGTAATAAATTCAACATACTTAGCAGAACCTAAAGGCTGCACTTGATTCAGCAATTTGGACAGAGAGTAACCATCCCAAGGAATGACCATCGACCAACCCTCAACGCAGCGCATACGATAAATACGCTCTTCCATCGGAGCAAGTTTAAGTAAAGCATCTATATCCAAGGTCATCGGCTTTTTAACCAAACCTTCAATCGTCACCGTCCATGGCCGAGTTTGCAAACTATGGGCATAAGCAGCGGGATCTGATTTATCCGTTCCAAACTCATAAAAGTTGTTATAGCCAGTGACGTACTGATAACTGGTTGATTCCTCTTTCAGAACAAAGTTTGGGTTTGGTGTAGCAATTAACTTTTGAGAATTGCCAGCAAGAGCCTCGCGCGAGAACCAAGGTGCGAGTGCCAGACCAAAGGCGCCAGCCGCAGCACTCTTAATTAAGTCTCGACGTCCCTCAAAGACTGCTTTAGGGGTAATTTCCTGGGAAAGCCGCTTTTGCTCATTTGTAGACATATCAAAGTCTCCTCAATGGATTCAATCTCATAGTGACAATAGGTCTTATTCTCCTATGCCTACCAATTTATTGCTGAACTACTGTACCGACCCAAAATGCGGACAAGAAAAAGGGTAAACCCAGCGGTTTACCCTTCTCGTGAAGCAGGTTGATCTTAAGCGGCTGATGCCGTTTTTAAGATGTTATTTAAGGTAGCACTTGGACACATCACTGCCACGAACTTGTCGTGATCAGGCATGTAGTAGCCACCAATATCGGCCGGTTTGCCTTGTACCGCTTTGAACTCAGCAACAATCTTTTGCTCGTTCTCAGTCAATGCTTTTGCAATCGGAGCAAAGTGGGCTTGCAATTCTTTATCTTCGGTTTGCGCAGCTAAGGCCTGGGCCCAATACATCGCCAGATAAAACTGGCTACCGCGATTATCTAGCTCACCAGTGCGTGGTGATGGTGACTTATTATTATCTAACAATGAGCCGGTAGCCTCATCTAAAGTGCGAGCTAAAATTTTGACTTTGGCATTACCAGTCTTATCACCAATATCCTCCAAAGAAACTGCTAGAGCCAAGAACTCGCCTAAGGAATCCCAGCGCAAATGATTTTCTTCGACCAGCTGTTGAACGTGCTTAGGAGCAGAACCACCCGCACCAGTTTCAAAGAGGCCGCCGCCAGCCATCAATGGAACGATAGATAACATCTTGGCGCTGGTACCGAGCTCCATAATTGGGAACAAGTCAGTGAGGTAATCGCGCAAAATGTTGCCAGTTACAGAGATCGTATCTTTGCCGCGAATGATGCGCTCTAAGGTGTAGCGCATTGCGCGAGTCTGCGACATGATCTGAATATCTACGCCTGTTAAGTCATGGTCTTTCAAATAGGTTTGCACCTTCTTGATCAATTCAGCTTCATGTGGACGATACTCATCTAGCCAGAACACGGCTGGAGTATGCGACAAGCGTGCGCGGTTTACGGCTAACTTCACCCAGTCACGAATCGGCGCATCTTTAACCTGACACATACGCCAGATGTCGCCCTCTTCCACATTCTGCTCCAGTAAGACTGTGCCATCATCCGCAACAATGCGAGCCACACCAGCCTCAGTGATTTCAAAGGTCTTGTCATGTGAGCCGTACTCTTCGGCCTGCTGAGCCATCAAGCCCACATTGGGTACTGTACCCATCGTTTTTGGATCGAAGTTACCGTGCGTCTTACAAAAGTTAATGATCTCTTGATAGATGCGAGCAAAAGTACTTTCTGGAATGACCGCTTTAGTGTCATGCAAACGACCATCAGCACCCCACATCTTGCCGCCTACACGAATCATTGCTGGCATCGATGCATCTACGATCACGTCACTTGGTGAATGGAGATTGGTAATGCCTTTGGCAGAGTCCACCATAGCCAAGGCTGGACGGTGCTCATGGCAAGCATGCAAGTCCTGAATGATTTCTTCGCGCTTGGATTCTGGCAAAGTCTTGATTTTTTCGTACAAGCTACTCATACCGTTGTTCGGATTTACACCCAACTCATCAAACAATTTGCCATGCTTTTCAAATGCATCTTTGTAGAAAATCTTTACAGCGTGACCAAACACGATAGGGTGTGACACCTTCATCATGGTGGCCTTGACGTGCAAGGACAACATCATGCCAGTCTTGTAAGCATCTTCGATCTCTTGTTCATAGAATTCGCAGAGTGCTTTTTTACTCATGAACATGCTGTCAATAATTTCACCAGCAATCAAGCTCACTTTTGGCTTAAGAACAATCGTCTTGCCACTCTTGGTTACTAGATCCATCTTCACATCACATGCTTTAGTCATGGTCATTGACTTCTCACCTGCGTAGAAGTCGCCACCATGCATGTGCGATACGTGCGTACGGGAGGCTTGACTCCATTCACCCATCGAGTGCGGATTCTTACGGGCATAACGCTTAACAGCGTTTGGTGCACGGCGATCAGAGTTACCTTCGCGTAATACGGGGTTTACTGCGCTACCCAAACACTTGGAGTAACGCGCACGAATTTCTTTTTCAGCATCATTTTTAGGATCATCTGGAAAATCAGGGATTTTGTAACCCTTGGCTTGCAACTCTTTAATAGCAGCGAGCAACTGTGGAACTGAAGCACTGATATTGGGCAACTTAATGATGTTGGTATCGGGCAATAAAGTCATACGACCCAGCTCAGCCAAATTATCGGGAACTTTTTGCTCTGCAGTTAAACAATCAGAGAAGTTTGACAAGATACGCGCCGCAACAGAAATATCGCTTTCTACAACCTGAACTCCCACTGGCGCTGTAAAAGTACGAATGATTGGCAAAAATGCACAGGTTGCCAATAAGGGCGCCTCATCTGTCAGCGTGTAAATAATCTTTGATTGCTCTGAAGCCATTGATGTTTCCTCGATATGGGTAAATATTAGGAGCCGGCCATATACCGAACCACTCTCGCATTCCGTACGCAACACTTCAGGCGCTTGTGGCTATCTTGGGTGTAATTTCACGTACTGGACCGAGAAATCTATTTTAAATCATCGACCCCAGCAATTTCAGGGGATTTGGGCTGCAAATTGGTATAAGTGCCGCAATTTAAGGGAATCCACCATGCCCAGCCTGCACTCACTTACATCGTAAACTGCAATGCATGATGAACAAGCACCCCCTACTCAATAAAAACCTCTTACTGTTGATTCTCTGCCAGGGCTTGTTTTTGACCAATAATGTGACCTTTATCGCCATTAATGGCCTAGTAGGCCTCAGTCTGAGTCCAGTCGCCTGGATGGCCACCTTGCCCGTGATGGGCTACGTTGTCGGGGGCGCCTTCTCAACCTCCATTGTTGCCAAAACCCAAAATTACTTTGGTCGCAAGATTTCTTTTCAGCTGGGCCTTCTGGTAGCTGTCTTTTCAGCCCTTCTATGCGCCTATGCCGCCGTTTCCAAAAACTTCTGGCTACTGGTGCTCGGCACCTTTATTGCAGGCTATTACAGCGCCAACGGGCAACTCTATCGATTTGCGGCTGCTGAGTTGACTTCGGTCAGCCAGAGAGATAAGGCAGTCTCTTGGGTGTTAGCTGGCGGGATTCTTGGTGCAGTGATTGGACCCAACCTTGCCTCATGGACTAAAGACTTCTTTGATACCGCCTTCTTGGGCGCTTATCTCACTCTCTCGATAGCCGGCTTTATCGGGATCATCGTGATGCAATTCATCCACTTTCCAGAAGAGTTCAAGACGCAGCATTCACTTTCAGCCGGTAGAAGCCTTAAAACTATTCTGCAACAACCGGTCTTTCTAGTTGCAGTGATCGGCGCTTCTCTGGGATACGGCGTCATGAATCTCCTCATGGCGGCCACCCCACTTGCGATGCAAATTTGTAAGCTCCCGTTTTCGGATACGGCTATGGTTTTAGAGTGGCATGTGATTGGCATGTTTGCGCCTGGGTTTTTTACTGGCTCACTCATTCAACGTTTTGGCACACTCAAAATTATGGGCGTTGGGGTTGCACTTAATCTCCTATGTATTGCAATCGCACTCACCGGTATCGACTTCCACCAATTTTTAATTGCCTTATTTTTGCTGGGCGTTGGCTGGAACTTTTTATTTACTGGATCGACATCCTTGGCGATGACTGCATACCGACCTGAGGAGCGTGACAAAGCTCAGGCAGCAATTAACTTCTTTGTGTTTGGCACCATGGCTTTTACCTCCTTCGGCTCGGGAGCCCTGATTACCTCGCAGGGCTGGAACATCCTTAATCTAGGATCATTACTTCCCGTTGCCGTTACGGCGGGCGCCTTGCTGTGGCTGAGCGCTAATCGTAAGAAGACTAGCGCCTCATTTACCGCTTAAGAAGTTTTTGCTAAAGGTAGATTGAAGAGTAGGTTTTGTGGTTTGAGTTTGAGCTGCTTCTCATCATTCATAGCAATACCCATGTATACCGGCTTTCCAGCCTGAGCTTGAGTCACTGCTACCTCATCAATAAAGTCCAAACGGAATAAGCAAATCACCTTCTCAAGCTCGTCGGTGTCAACCGACTCTTTGTTGTAAAGCTTATTGAGGATATCCGTCGCCGCGGCATCTAAACCAACATGCCAAGACCATTTGGGATCGGAGATTTGCTGCATTGGCGTAACGCGCACTTGGGCACCTAAAAAGTGTTGCACCCATTTCTCGAGGACACGGCAAAAATGATTCATAGGCGGCTGACCAAAGTTCAGCTGCACTGCAAAGTCATAGTCCTCGCTCTTATCCCAATAGAGTTCCGCGTTTTCTTCATGCAAGACATCTAAGTCGATCGAGCGCATAGACATCGACTTGCTCTTGAGCAGATCCATGATGTTGCCAGTCTCCCCTGCCTGCGCATTTCGAGTCACAACCTCATCATCCGCGCCCATCACCACGCCGTCCTCCAACACAGTGATCTTTTGAGTCCGAAAGAAGAGTTCACCCATGCGCACATCCAAGGGATGGCAATTCTCACCCAAAATATGCCGAATAAATATTTGCGCTAGTTGAGATATAAATAGAGGCGGCACATCTACGCCATCACCCTTAAATAAGCTCATGTAAAAGTTTTCTAATGAGCTAGCGGCCAATAGCTTGGCTCGATATCTCAGCCACACTTGGTAGTTCACCTGAATATCGGAATCTGCCATGCCAGCAATTTCCTCATCGGAAATCACTGCGCGGGGGTTCGCATGTAGGCGCTGATGTAAGCCGCGCTCAACATCGCAGGATTCAGGAACGAGTTTTAACTCAGGGCACAATAAGTAGGTGCGCAGAAAATCATCGGTTACCAACAATTGCTTGTCCGACCCCACTGTAAGGGTTTTGTATGCAGAATGAGGCCAGAAATTTGTCATGTTAGTTTGCTCGCACAAAAAGATTACGCTCAGAATATACTAGCCCTTCAATTTCAGCCAAAGAGGAAGATAAACGTGAGTGAACTCCAGAAAATAGATACCGTTGTGGGTGATGGCACCGAAGCGGTTGCCGGCAATGATGTAGACGTGCACTACACCGGATGGTTATTTGATGAGAATGCGCCTGAGCACAAAGGCCAGAAGTTTGATAGCTCCCTCGATCGCGGCCAATTATTCAACTTTCCTTTAGGCGCCGGCCATGTCATCAAGGGCTGGGATGAAGGCGTACAAGGCATGAAAATTGGTGGTAAGCGCACTTTAATTATTCCATCTGAGATGGGCTATGGTCCACGTGGTGCCGGTGGCGTAATTCCTCCAAATGCAACTTTGGTATTTGATGTAGAGCTTCATGGCGTAAATTAATTCCGAACCTGCATTCGCAAGTAATAAGGCCACTCAATTAAATAAACTGAGTGGCCTTTATTTTTTTCCCTAGAGAAAACTGCAGATCTTATGAGCGCAAATCTTTGCCGTTCAAAGTGAATTTATTAGATGTTGTTGGCTGACACAAACTAATCAAACGATTTCTTTCGGCCAGCACCTTATCAGCATAGCCACCATCATTCTCTGCATTTGCAGCACCAACATAGTATTTCAAGCCATTACGTAATGAGCCGCTAGTGGCAATCAAATACTTCAAGATGTAAGCGCCCACCCGAATATTCACCTCAGGCTTTACTGCATCAGTAGCGCCACCATACAATGCGTACTTATCTTTATGAATCGCAGTCATCACCTGCATCAAGCCTTCAGCACCAGCATGGCTTTTGATCAGAGGATTAAAGTTGGACTCTACCGAAATCACGGCGAGCAACAGCACCGGGTCAATTTTGACTTCTTTTGCAATCAACACAGTATTAGAAACATATTCCTCAATCTTGGCGCGATCTAATTTGTACTTCTTCTCAAAAAAGTTAGCTACTGCGCGTTGATTTTGAATGGAAACCATCAGCTTTGAGTCCAGTGCCTCAGGATCAATTTTTGAAGTAGGAATGCGATCAGCCAAGTGGGAGATCGGTTTTACTTGGGTATGCGCCACTGAGGGCATCAACAGGGCAACTGTTTGTTGCTTGGCGCTAAATAAACCACTACCAGGCATGGCCGATGAATTTCCGTAAAGTACATTGGCAATTTCTTCATCAGCAGATGCCTTAGCAGTCGCTTCTTGATACTGATCGAGCATGCTGAAACCGTTTTGCCAAACTATATGGCGAGCTTCGTCTGGAACCAGGATTCGAGCTAAATCGAAAGCACCTGCTTGAGTTCCGTTACCGGAAAGCCAGAGTCCTACGGTCATGAACACGGTCACAATCAATAGACCATTCATGACTCTGTAGACAGGGGATAGAGCATGAGCGAGCAAATTCTTAGCGTAAGCCGTTGCTGGCTGCGCTAGTTGCGTGTCACTCGAATTAGCAGAAAAACATTTAATCATTTGTAGTCTTGCAGGGCCTCAAAAAATCAATACTCAGATTTATGTTGCATTGCAATAAGTAAAAAACATGAGTCACTGTAAAAAGGTTCTTATATCAAGTCAAGAATAAGGAAACTGATTTCCATAACTTATAGGTCTTGAAATAGAGATGATCCCTGTGAGAGCCTGTAAATTTGATATTTTCTGTATTAATTTCAATAGCTTACAGAAGTTAGTAAGGGCTTATTTCATATAATAAAAAAGAGCTCAAAATCCGACTTTTTTACTATTTTCACCCCTCGAAAGAGTTGCTTAACCCGTACATCTAGTATTTTGATGGGCTAAATTTTCTACCGGTAGTGTTTTTTCTCTCATGAGCGCATTTGCACTTGAGTCCGTCTTGCCGTGTTTTTGCTTACCTGAAACATCAGACAAAAGACATCTAAGCACTCATCAATACTAGCTATATAGCTAACTTGATTGCCAGATATGCGCAAAACCTTCACCCCCTCATGACGACACTCATTACACTGACATGCAATGAAATTCCTGGCGACATTCCTCTTATTTAGCTCACTTTGGCTGCCACTGAGCGCCTTGGCTCTCTTTGATCAATGCCAAGATCTATTCCCAGCCCAACAGGTTCCCAGTACTGCCCAAGTGGGTAGGGACCTCTGTTTTGATGATTTTGCGATCTACTACTCGCCTTTAGACAAAAAGCCTATTTATACCGTTGAGAAGTTAAATGGCGAGAAACTGCAAGCGCCGCACCCCCGCAGAACCAATCAGTTCTACGAAGAGGCCAGACTTCCAGCACATGAACGCGCCTTACTGGCGGATTATCGCGGCAGCGGATATGACCGGGGTCACAACGTGCCAGCCGGAGACATGACGAGTGAACGGGGAATGGCGCAGTCATTCTCACTGGCAAATATGATGCCGCAGGCTCGGCAAAACAATCAGGGCATCTGGGCTAAACGAGTTGAAGAACCTACAAGGATGTATATCAAGCGCGTGCAAGGCGATGTCTATGTCTTTACTGGATCAGTGGGTAATGCCGGCAGCATTGGTAAAGGTAAGGTCACGATTCCGAGCCATCTCTTCAAGCTGGTTTATGATCCCGCCAAAAAATTAGCTTGGGCTTATTGGGTCGAAAACACAGATGATGCGCAAATAAGTGCGCCGATCTCCTATGCCGAACTAATTCATAAGACTGGCATCGACTTTCACCTTCCGCTCGAGCCCGGTGAAAGTAAATTCAGTAAACCAGTTGAGCAGAGTGGTTCAGCGTCTAAACCTATAGTGGGCGGCTGGTATCCCATCTTCTTTGATCAGTATTCGGCTGAGAAGCTTACGGCATTGATCACCAATATCAAAGCGGGGCAGGTCGCCAGCGTGCAGATTCAATACGACCGCAATCAAGAGTTAGCCCAAAAGCTGGAGCAAGAGATTCAGGCTCAAAGTTCTTTACAAGTTACCCTCTCTCAAAGCAGCCCGCCAAATTTACCTAATGCGATCTATGAACGTCAGCGCATAACGGTGATAGTGCGTTCTAAGTAAATCTTTACTGCTCGCGGTTGCGGGGAGCAATTCCATGGGCCCGTTGAATAGGGGCCAATAATCCGCGCAAGCCATTGTGGTCTAGGGTATGCATTAACTCCAGCAACTGCCCAAGCTCGCCCTGAGGAAATCCCTCACGAGCAAACCACGCTAAATAATTCCCAGGCAATTCTGCAAGTGCGCGGCCAGCATGCTTGCCAAATGGCATCTTCATTGTGACCAGCTTTACTAGGGCTTCTGAATCCATAGACCCAAATCTTACAAGCTCGGTGGCATTCCTGAGTAAAAAACCCAACACCAAAGCGCGCAGGGTCAATTTCTCAATTGAGAATTATTATCATTGCTGTTAATCTCCTAATTAAAGGAGCGCTAACTTTGAATCTGTGAGGCCATCCGACTAATTCAAAACAAGAAAATTAAGGGCTGGTTTACTCTCCAATAGAAAAACCCTCTTTCGAGGGCTTTTGAATAACACGGTGCTGCTAAATCCTAGTGGCTACTAGCACCGCCTAAGTAAGCTGCTTTCACTGCTGGATCATGCATTAACTTATCAGCTGGGCCATGCGTTGCAATCTTACCGTTCTCAAGAACATAACCGTAGTCTGCAACCTTTAGAGCCGCTGCAGCGAACTGCTCAACCAATAGCATCGTCACACCTTGTGATTTGAGATTAGAGATAATTCTGAAAACTTCCTCAACCAAAATTGGTGCCAAGCCCATTGAAGGCTCATCCAAGAGAATGATCTCTGGATTGAGCATCACGGCACGAGCCATTGCCAACATCTGTTGCTCACCACCTGACAATGTTCCGGCCAATTGATTACGACGCTCTTTTAAGCGCGGGAACATCTCAAGAGATCTCTCGAGATCGTTCTTGATGTCGCCCTTTGGACGGCTACCCGTAAAGCGTGGAAATGCACCCAAGAGGAGATTGTCATTCACAGACATCGTCGTAAATACACGACGACCTTCTGGGCTATGTGCCAAACCAAGGCGTGCGATTTTATGAGAGTCATAGCCATCAATTTTTTCACCACCTAAGGTAACTTCACCGCCAGTTGGTTTAATCATGCCAGTAATGGCACGCATCGTCGTTGTTTTACCAGCGCCGTTTGACCCGATCAAAGTAATGACTTGTCCTTTAGGAACATCAATATTGATGCCGTGCAGAACTTTTACTTTGCCGTAGCCTGCTTCAAGATTCTTAATAGATAACATGGTATTTACCGATTCAATATGGTTCTAGTGATTAAGTACCCAAGTAGGCATGAATCACCTTCTCGTCTGCCTGAACTTCAGCTGGTTTACCTTCTGCAATCTTCTGACCGAAGTCCAATACAGAAACGATATCGCAGACTGACATCACCACATCCATATGATGCTCAATCAGGATGAAGGTAATACCGCTATCGCGGATCTTACGAATAATGCGCAAGAGTTCTTTAATGTCTGGGGCTGTCAAACCAGCAGCTGGCTCATCCAACAAGAGCAATTCTGGATCCAAAGCCAAGGCACGGGCGATCTCTAAGGAGCGTTGTTTACCGTATGGCAAATTACGCGCCTCTTCATTCGCTAAATCTTCCAAGCCCACAAACTTCAGCAAGGCCATCGCACGAGCATATGCTTCTTGCGATTCCTTTTTGTAGCTTGGCAGGTTCAGCGCAATCTCGAACATATTGGATTTAAAGGTGTGATGCAAGCCAACCAAAATATTTTGGATGGCAGTCATTTCACCGAAGAGCTGAACGTTTTGGAAGGTACGTGCGATACCAGATAAAGCAATATCAGAGGAAGTGCGACCAACTACGCTCTGACCTGCATACAGCACATTACCAGCTGTAGGCTGATAGATACCAGTCAGAACGTTCATCATGGTGCTCTTACCGGAGCCGTTTGGACCAATCAGACCATGAATAGTTCCGCGCTTAATACTGAGGTCAACATTGTTCAGAGCCTTCAAGCCACCAAACTGCATCAGCACAGAGTCAACCTTAAGAAGCTCGGTGCCTGCATTTTGATTGTTGACTGCGCTAATGAAGCTGATTGAATCATCAATGTCGTCTGCTTTTTCACCACGGGTGGTAACTGTTTTACCGACGATGGATTGGTAGAAGCTCTTCGCAAAACCAACGATACCGTTTTGAAGGTAATACACCACCAACAAAATCATGAAGCCGAAAATACTCAAACGCCAATCGGAGATTCTGTCTAACCAGAATGAGAATGCTGCCAGACCAACCACTCCTGCCAAAGGCACCATCACGCGTCTTGGCGTGGTGACTTTCTTGGAGAGAGCCATAGCCGCACCAACTGCAACCACAACTGCGATCGTAGAAGCAACGATACGGAATAAATTAATATCGTCGAGAAGCTTTGGCAATAGAACAATAATCGCCGCACCTAGTAAGGCACCCAAACGAGACTTACGGCCACCCATAATGACTGCCAACAAGAAAAGAACCGCTAATTCATTGTTATAGGTATTTGGGGAGATGTATTGCTCCGAGTAAGCATACAAGCAACCAGCCAGACCAGCAAAGCCAGCACTAATTACGAAGGCAATGACTTTGAAGCGATAAACCGAGACACCCATACAGTCGCAAGCCACCGGACTATCACGTAAGGCCTCAAAAGCACGGCCCATCTGGGATTTAACAAAACGGTCAACCACTACCATCGCAATAATCAAAACAATACAGACCAACCAGAAAAACTGTGCCTTTGACATTGGGGCACCCATCAGATCAGGCTTAGGAATTTTGATTCCTAATGGGCCTTCTGTGAGCCATGTCATCTCGTTAATTAAGATCTGGGCAATTGTTCCAAATGCCAAGGTCACCATGGCTAAATAAGGTCCAATCACTTTCAGTGCAGGCAGGGCCAAGATTCCACCGAAGATCGCTGTGACAACGATTGATGCTGGCAAGGTCAGCCAAATTGGAGTGCCGAAATGGAAAAACAATACACCAGCGGTATACGAACCAATTCCGAACAATGCAGCATGACCTAAAGAAACTTGACCAACGTAACCCACCACGATATCTAAGCCATATAACAGAATGGTGTAAATCAGAATCGTTTCTATCAAATGAATGTAGTACGGATTACTAATGAATAAAGGCAGGCTGAATAAGCCAACAATTGCAATTAATACGGGTAATAGAGACTTCGATTTCATTATTAAACTTTCTTGATTGCAGTTTTACCAAAGAGACCAGATGGCTTAAATGCAAGCACTAATAAGAGCAAGATCAAGCCTGGTACGTCTTTGTAGCCAGTAGAAATATAAAAGCCTGTGGCAGTCTCAACAATTCCGAGAATCAAACCACCCACAATGATTCCCATACCACTGGATAGGCCGCCAATAATGGCCACTGCAAATGCTTTTAAACCCAAAGCGCCACCCATAGCAGCGCCAGTTAATGTCAACGGTGCAATCAGCACACCTGCGAAGGCAGCAGTTAAGGATGACAGTGCATAGGAGAAGGTAATTACCAAGCTAGTATTAATACCCATTAAGCCGGCAGCATCGCGATCGTTTGCCGTTGCGACAACCGCTTTACCGTAAATTGTTTTACGGTTAAAGAACTCCACCAACAACATCATGACTAAGGCTCCGACTACAACCAAGATTTCCATTGGCAAAATATTTGCCCCAAGAAATTCCATTGGCTCCATCGGCAGCGGGGATGGAAATGGCAATGCATCACGACCCCAAATGTTTTCAGCGACGTTCTTAAAAATAATGCCCAATGCGATAGTGGACATAATCCAACCGAACTCAGACTTAATCTTAATAGCGGGACGAACACCAATCAGCTCAACGAAGCCGCCTTGCACCATACCGAAAAGGCAGACTATTGGAATCATGAGCCAGTAGTTCATGCCGAACATGTCAACGCAGGTCAGACCAACCAAGGCGCCCAACATTAAGGCCTCACCTTGACCGAAATTCAATGTGCCAGATGTGGCAAAAGTCAGCTGAAAGCCGAAAGCAATGACCGCGTAGATCATGCCCACCGCTATACCGCTGGAGAGGATTTGTGCAAACATTTCCATGATGTAGACCTAAAAAATTCTAAAACTGTTTTATGAACGATCCGACATTGTAAGCAAAACGCCGCCTTGCGGGCGGCGTTTTGCTTATTAATACCTTTTAAATTGCTTCAGTACGGAAAATTTGAGTTTCCGCACCCACTCAAAGAAGGATTACTTCTTCTTAGCTGTTGCATCTTCAGCATTCAAGAACTCAACCTTGCCGTCCTCAACAATGCCCATCACTACATCTTTAGCTTTGATAGCCTCATGGTCAGTTGCGCTAAATGGCTTGTTATAAGTCATTACAACGCCCTCAACTGGAGTTTTCAGATCTTGCAATGCGGCCAAGATCTTTGGACCTTCTGTACCCTTAGCTTGCTTGATAGCAGCTGCCAAGAGATATACAGAGTCGTAACCTTGAGCTGCTGACACTGGGGAAGCGATGATGCCGTTCTTTGGTTTGAAATCCTTCAGGTATGCCTCAACGAAAGCTTTACGCTTTGGTGTTGTTGGGGGATTCTGAATGAAAGTCTCTGGCATTGTTGCGCCGTTACCATTCTTGCCAGCTGTATCAATGAAGCTGGCCATAGACAATGTCCATGAACCGATCATTGGCTTTTTCCAACCCAATTTCGCCATACCGTTAGCAATTTGTGCCAACTCAGGTCCAATTGCATAAGTCAAAATAACCTCTGCACCAGCATTTTTTGCCTTGAGCAACTGTGAAGTCATATCAACGTCACCGAGGTTGAACTTTTCAGTAGCAACTGGAGTTACGCCATAAGTCTTGAGCGCTTTTTCCATATCCTCACGACCTAGCTGACCATAGTTAGTAGAGTCAGCCAAGATAGCTACTTTCTTCAAGCCACGCTTCTCAACCGCTTCTTTAGCGATCATTGGAGCTTGGATGTTGTCAGCAGCAGAGGTACGGAATACATAGTTTTCAGCAGCATTTGGAAATTGCTTAGTTACCAAAGTACCAGTAGCAACGTTGTTGATGACTGGAATCTTTGCCTCTTGGAAGAAGCGTTGTGATGCCAAGGCCACACCAGTATTGATATAACCCAGAGTAGCAGCCACTTTTTCGTTATTGATTAATTCTTGTGCAATTTGTACGCCACGCTCGTTTTTAGCCTCGTCATCGCGCTCAACTAAAACAATCTTGTTGCCGTCAATGCCACCAGCTGCGTTAATTTCTTTAGTAGCCAAACGCACGCCATCACGCATACTCACGCCCATTGAAGCTGAGCCGCCAGTGAATGGGCCGATTACGCCTACTTTGATATCGGCAGCATAAGCGCCGGTTGATAACATTGCAGCAGCAGCCACTGCAAAAATGTGACGACGAATATTCATAAAGTCTCCATGACTAAAAATGCTAATTAAATAAGTTCTTTTTTAGGTACTTCTTAAGGCGAGTGGCTATCTTACAGTCATTTAGGGGTAAAAAAAGGGGTTTGTATTAGGGTTTTACATTAGCCCCTAGAGATAAAAGTCGTTTAAAAAAAATGACGACTTCGCTCCCGCAATGCAGGCCAGAAAAGATTCACCACTAAACCCGCAATTACAAGGCCTGCAGCCATGATTTTCCAGTTTGGCAAGGCCTCGCCCAAGAAAAAGGCTGATGCCCCCATTCCAAAGATAGGTACTAGCAGGGGAGCGGGAGCCACTACGGCTGCTGGATGCTTTGAGAGTAGCCAGCCCCAAGCAGCATAGCCAAACAGAGTGTTGGCCCATGCCTGCCAGAGCACTCCAATCCAAGCTCCGAGAGGTGCTACTAGGGTGATTTCCCATAAATGACTGGCACCACCCTCAAAAATGAGTGAAACAAGTAGTAATGGAGGGATTGAGAAGGCGCTTGCCCAAACCACATAGGACAGCATATTGATGGCACCAGCCTTACGACTCACTGTATTAGCAACCCCCCAAGAGAAACCGGCAAACACGACTAAGGCCAGACCCAGGAAAGTCGTTGTGGCATCGGTGTGCAGTGCAATGATGGCCAAACCCGTCATCGCTACCGCTACGGCCACTACCTGATACAGCCTGAGACTTTCTTTAGCGAAGAACATCGCAAAGCCAATCGTAAAAAATACCTGCGTCTGAATTACCAATGATGCAAGCCCAGGGGAGATGCGCCCATCAATCGCGAAGTACATCACGCCAAACTGCCCTAGCCCAGTTGCCAAACCATAGATACACAAGTTAGTCCAAGAGACCTTAGGTTTAGGCATAAAAAATACTACGGGCAATAAAGCAAAAATGTATCGCAGAGCAGCGAACAAAAATGGTGGGAAGCTCACAAGAGAAACCTTGATCACTACAAAGTTCGTTCCCCAAACAGCAACGATGGCGAGCGCTAGCAATAAGTGGCTTGCAGGAAGCCCAGGATGTGACTGTGAACTGCCTGATGTTTTTGAACTACTCACCAGTAAGCAGTTCAACAGCGCGTTGCGCAATCATCATGGTAGGTGCTGCAGTATTGCCAGAAGTAATGGTTGGCATGGCAGATGCATCCACCACCCTCAGATGATGAATACCCCGAACTCGTAATTGCGAATCTAACACTGCCATCGGATCATCATCGCGCCCCATCTTGCAGGTGCCTACAGGATGAAAAATTGTCGTACCAATATCACCAGCAGCTTTTATTAGCTCTTCATCGCTTTGATATTGCTTACCTGGCTTGTACTCATCTGGCGCATACGGCTTGAGTGCCGGGCTTTCCACAATCTTACGTGTGAGGCGCAATGCATCTGCTGCCACCTTGCGATCTTCGTCGGTCGATAAATAATTTGGTGCAATGACTGGAGGCGCTTCTGGATCAGTCGAGCTGATGTGGACACTACCGCGAGATGTAGGTCGCAAGTTACAAACGCTGGCAGTAATCGCATTGAAGGAATGCAAATCTTCGCCAAACTTTTCTAGTGATAGCGGTTGAACGTGGTACTCCAAATTGGCAGAGGGCTGATCTGGTGAGCTGTATGCAAAAGCACCCAACTGTGAGGGAGCCATCGACATCGGTCCAGAGCGCTTCAACACATACTCCATCCCAATGAACAGCTTGCCAAGCACAGAGTTTGCCTTTGTATTGAGAGTCTTAATACCATCGACTTTGTAGACCATACGCAACTGCAAGTGGTCTTGTAAGTTTTCTCCCACACCTGGTAAATCTACGATGACAGGAATGCCTAGCTGATGGAGATGCGCAGCTGCTCCAACACCTGAACGCTCTAGAACCTGTACACTACCAATAGCGCCCGCACTCAAAATCACTTCGCCTTGATGTGCAATATTAGAAAGAGCTTCAGTAGTTTTGCCATCTTTAATAAATTGCACTCCGTAACAATTTTTAGAGCTTGGATCAATCAATAATTTATTGACGACAGCTTCAGTCAGCACAGTGAGGTTAGGTCGCTTAGCAGCATCACGCAAAAATGCCTTGGAAGTATTGAGTCGCCAACCTTTACGCTGACTCACATCAAAATAACCTACTCCAAAATTATCGCCTTGGTTAAAGTCATCTGATGCCGGAATGCCCGCCTCCACCGCAGCTTCTTTAAAAATATCCATGATGGGCCAACGCAAACGCTGCTGAGATACCGTCCACTCCCCACCCTTGCCATGCCAGTGATTAGCAGGACCGTGATAGTCCTCAAATGATTTGTAACGACGCAATGCGTTTTGCCAAGACCAAGAGTCATCACCAGTTGCTTTAACCCAAGATGCGTAATCACCTTCTTGGCCACGCATATAGATCATGCCGTTAATAGATGAGCAGCCACCCAAAACCCGGCCGCGTGGATATAGCAGTGAGCGTCCGTTGAGACCTTTTTCAGCAGCAGTCTTAAAGCGCCAATCTGCTCTTGGGTTATCGATGCAATATAAGTAGCCAACCGGTACATGTATCCAAATATAGTTATCGTTCTTACCAGCCTCAATTAAGAGAACTCGTTTAGCGGGGTTCTCAGTCAAACGCTTGGCAAGCATGCAGCCTGCGCTGCCGGCTCCAATGATGATGAAGTCGTAGGTGTTTTGATGGCTTGTTGTACTCATATCTCTAGTTATATAGGCGCCCATTCATAAACTCTATTATTTACCAAATATCCCAATAAGAAGAAATTAGGTGATTCGGCTAGAAACGGCAAATACCCGTCTAAAATATGCTCATGCACGTCAATGAAAAGAACCGCACCCCCAAGAAAGATGATCTTGATGCTGGTCCCAGCAAATCCGAACTAAAGCGTTTGATGACCGAGCGCCAAAAACTGGCCGAAGTTCTAGCAGCGCTTAGTAGTGATGCCTTAAAAACCATACCAATGGATGAGGCCATTAAAGCCTCTATTGCAGAAACTAACAAAATTAAGAGTTTTGAGGCGATCCGTCGTCATAAGCAATACCTTGGCAAACTCATGCGCTTTTTAGATCAAGAAGAATTGGATGCCATTCAGAAACGTTTAGATGCCATCCAAGGCGTTAGCAAGGCAGAGACTGCAAAACTGCATCATTTAGAGTCATATCGTGATCGATTGATTGCGAATGATGAAACCTTTACAAAAATGATTGAGCAATATCCGGATATGGATATCCAGAATATGCGCACCCTCATCCGCAATGCCCGCAAAGAAAAAGAATCCAATAAACCACCTAAGGCTTATCGAGAGATCTTTCGCGTCTTAAAAGAAATGGGACTTTAGAATTTAATTCTCCTAGATGGTAGTTCTACCCATCGATAGAGATAATTAGCGACCTGCCAACTTGCAACAATAGAAAAGAATATTAGGACGATCGCAATTGCGCCATTATGGTGTTGACTTATGCCCCAGCTGATATAAATCGTATTGGCCAGCAAAATGAAACAGAAATGCATTAAAAAAACGCAGTACGACCTTCTGCTACACCACAAGATGGCATTCACCAATTTATGCATTCGTGAATTTTTCTTTTCACGCCATCGATCAAGGTACGCCCAATCACCCCAAAAGATCAGCGTAATCGCAACAACATAAGCCAGAAGGTTACGAAACCAAATCTGCTGGAAACTACTAATAACAATAGCTACCCCAATCACTACTATCAGCATGCTGGCGAGGCGATTAATCAATCGATCAGGATAATTTTTACAAAGCTGCGCCAGAACGCCTAAGCCATACGGACCCATGAAGTAAATAAAGTAATTTTCATACTCACCATGTCTATTAAAGTACAGCAAAGATAAAACGCAGACCACAGCCAAAATCCAGATTGCGGATCTAAAGGCAGGAAACATTCCTAAGAGGATCGCCAAGATGACATATAGCTGCCAATCTATTCCTACATACCAAATGCCAGCAGAAATTGAATCTAAACCCAAAATACTCTGAAGGAAAAATAAATGCGCTAGAAATTGCCCTAATGTTTCTGATTCTCCAACAAATTCATCTTGAACCCAAAAACGTGCAAGCCATGCGCAAGTAATAGTAATAATTAATGCAACTACATAAGGAGCGAATAATCGTATGTAACGATTGAAAATCGTCCTGAAGAGAATGTGTGGATTTTTTAAATCTTTTGCACGCGTGAGTGACTTAGCCGCCAAATAACCACCCAGCACCAAAAAGATCTGTACAGCAAAACGACCATATTCAAACAACCAAGTCATCATTATTGGAAAAAAGTTTCGAGCATCCTCAGCCAACTGACCATAGTTCAAAAAATGATGAAGAACAATCGCAAAAGCTGCGAAAGTCTTTAAGAAATCAACTAAAAGATAATGATTTTTGGATTGCAATGCGGCGATCTATTTTGACTTTGTCTTAGTCTTGCCCATCAAAGAGGCGAGCATAGGATTGCTACTAGCCAGCTCCTTTTTGGTTTTAGCAATGCCCTCTGCCGTACCTGGCTTTGGCGTCTTAGCAGCATTTTTCATGCGCTGTGCAGTTGCCAGAGCAAGGTTTTTATATAGGTCAGTTTTTTTCATTGGCATAGCGCTTTAATGTTTGAATGCATTCCTACAAAGTGTTGTCCACTGTATCAATAAAGTCTCGCACGTTTCGATTGAACAACT
>Ga0209829_10000753_pt1 | contig 28207 bp, 35 predicted proteins | sample C_140205_EF_Meta_FD_187311 | JGI IMG/M metagenome (GOLD analysis project Ga0209829, IMG submission 187311) | Freshwater microbial communities from Lake Croche, Canada to study carbon cycling - C_140205_EF_MetaG (SPAdes) (version 2) | ecosystem: Environmental > Aquatic > Freshwater > Lake... | reverse complement strand
GCCGCCGCCGCTTCCACTGTTTGAGACACCAGCAGAACCAGTAGGACCAGTAGCATATCCGCCACCCCCAGACCCTCCAAATGGGCTTGAACCCCCTGCGGACCCAGATGCGTAATATGGAGAAACAGGACTGGCTGATCCGCTAGATCCTTGCAACGCTATGCCAACGGCACCGGCAGCCAAACTGGCAGTGCCTCCAATAGATGAATTGAGTTGAACTCCTCCACCGCCGCCATTAGCCGTCAAAAAAGACGATCCAAATGTAGTATTTCCGCCAGTACCACCAGAGCCAGCAGTACCAGAATTTCCACCGCCACCGCCGCCGCCGCCGCCTCCAACCATGCGGACGCGCAGCCATACTACACCCGCAGGTTTTGTATACGTGCCTGAACTGGAGGTAAAAATTTGTTGCGTTGGCGCGTTGGCGCTTTGATTAGCAGCTGTATTGTTGAGGAGGACCGTGCCAGTCGTATTAGGCAGCGTCAGCGTCGTGTCAGCCGAAGCCGCAGCCGCAGTGAGAGTGACAGACCCGCCGCCGGAACCTTTGATTGCTACAGGCATTAGATCACCGTCCAGGTTGACCCCGAGGGGATGGTTACCGTCACGCCAGAGTTAACCGTTACTGGCCCCGCCGTCATAGCGTTCTTGCTGGTTGGCACGGTGTAGTCGTAGCTGATCGTCGTGTCATTCACATAGAACGCGCGATTCGTCCCGCCGCCCACAGGCATAGGCGCGTTCGGGACACTCCTGAGATAGCCAGAGCTGGAAGGCATGGGCGCTCCCTATCAGGTCAGTTCAAGGACAGATGCGATCACATCCGCCGAGGTAGCGGCAGACGACACCACCTTGAGGGCGTCACCAGTGATCGCCACAAGCTTTTGGTCACCACCAGACAAGATGAAGGTGGATCCCGCCGGAACCGGCGCCGACTTGACCACATAGTAGTCAACAGCAGACCTGGTGACGTAGACGCTGACCGTAATGTCAGCCACCGAAGTGTTGGCGACAGACAGGCCAATGACGGTCGTCGTCGTCGCGGCGGCCACCGTCATCACCGTCGATGCCGACGTGCCGACGTTCCTTACCACATACGATGTGAATGTTCCTGCCATGCTACGGCTCCTGGTTCTCGGGGATTATACTGGAATCCTCAGTTTTTGTCACGAAGGCAAAATTTGCTTGTAAACGCTTGTTCTCGGGCTCCTTCTCGACGGCCAGGCGAGCCTGCTCAATCGAAATGTCCTTCAAACCGAGGTGCCACGCTGCGATTGAGGCCAGGTCATGAGGCTGGGATCCCCATACCTCGGGGTCGCAGGTGTAGACCTTCTCGCGATCCACGATCTTCAAGGCGCGCATGGCGAAGGCGAAGCACTCCTCCCAGCGGGACTGGCGATAGGTGAGCATGGCAAGCTCGCACCACGGCTCTCGAGTGTTTGGCGCCTCTCCAGCAGCCGCAAAGAACGCTTTCTCGGCGGCTTCGACATTGAGGAGTTCGTTATAACTCCGGCCCATAACCCTGTAGGCGTAGCACCGCTCGTTGTGCCAGGTGGCTCGGGGCAGAGCCAAGTAGCTCTTGCAAGCGTCAATGGCCTCTTGCCAGCGGCTGTGGAAGCTCAACTCACGAGCGTAATAGAAGGCGTTGCGGGGGCACTGGGGGTCTTCCTTTACAGAAAGCTCCAGAAGATCCATGTACTGTCCGCGCGATTTGGTCGGGTCTGGTTTGTGGACCGCCAAGAGGAAGTCCGTTTGTGCCCAGACTTCCGTGATGCGTCCGTCAGGTACAGGATATTCGTGGCAGGGGTGGTGCCAGTGGTAGCCGTTTCTGGCGTGGATTTTTTCGTAGTAGAACGCGATGCCGCACCCCCAATCGAACATATAACGCAGTCGGGTCGTTTGCCCTTTGATCCAGACACGTTCTATTTCCTCGCGCCATCCCGGTTGAAGAACTTCGTCGATGTCCAAGCTAATGCAGACATCCATGTCTCGCGGCACAAGTGCCAAAGCAGCGTTGCGCGCCAGATCAAATCGCCAAGGGCTAATGCTAATGTGATGCACAGTCGCTCCATGACGTGCAGCTTCTTCTGGAAGACCATCTGTAGACCCCGTATCAGCGATGAGAATCAGGTCCGCATCCTTGGCTGATTCGCAAAACCGTTTTACGAAATGCGCTTCGTTCTTGCTGATTGCATACACACAGATTTTCATGGTTCCCCCTAGAACATGAAGAAGAAGTTGCCGGTATTTGTAGCGGGGGGCGCAGTGAATATCCATCCAAGGTTGCCGCTGACGTTGGTTGAATTAGCACCAGCGTACCATGCAGCCCCACCAGTGGCAGTGCTGTCTTTCAGACTAAGGTAGTTGGATGAAACCGTACCAGACGCTTTGGACAAGAGCGCCGGGACACTAGCAGTGCTGCTGATGATGGTGACGAGATTGCCAGCAGTCCCGCTGACATTCCAGTTTGTGACGGTTTGCGTCGTGGCGGCGGTGAAGGTGAAGGCTGTCGGCTGGACGCCGTTGGCGATGGTTGTGAAAGTGTTGCTGCCCGAAATGGTTAACGCCCCAGCACCATCATTGGATAAAGTGCAGTTGAATGTAGAGCCGCCGCCGACGAACGTCTTAGCAGTAGCCGCAGTCATGCTGATCTTGCCAGTGCCGGTTCCGGCTGTAGTGCTAAAATTTGTGGGTGCGGCGTTATTGAAGGATGTCGTGTTTGGGTCAGGGCAAACTAATGTTCCGCCATTAAACGTAAGATTTTTTGTTCCTGTGGCGGTTGTATAACGCGTTCCAACGGTCAGGGTCTTGCCGTTGAGGTCGATGGTGCCATTGGTGTGCGTGAGGGTACGCGTTGTTCCCATCAGCAGCGCGTCTTGAAGTTGCCACGTTCCACCAACGCCGTTGAACGTGATGGGGAAATCCATAGTTTTGGTGCTTGATGTGATGGTCTTGATACCAGATGTCGCACCAAAAGTCATAGCGGACGCAGATGTAGTCAGGGTCATCCCTGTTGAAAGCGTCAGATTTCCATAAATAACACCAGTTGAAGTTGAGCCCCACGTTCCAGCAAATCCGGTGAAATCAACATTTCTGGCAGCGAGACTAGCAGTATTTAAAAACGTCAGTGCGTAGGTGCCGGTAGTGAAGTTGAACGAGATGCTATTTGTTTCTGTGGGTTGGCCGGGTGTAACTGTTGTGTCCACCGCACCAGAATTTGAAATGTTGACGACAGGCGTTCCCGTGACGGTTAAATTAGTTGCCGTGGCTGTTGTCCAAAGAGTACCACCAGCAGCGTTGCAGATTATGTTGCCCGTGCCAAAGGCGAGGGTTCTGGCCGTACTACCGGTTCCAGAAAACAAACCTGTTGTTAGCGTCTTGCCATCAAGATCAAGTGTTCCGTTGGTGAGCGTCAATGTGCGCGTAGCGCCCAGCATTAACGCATCTGCAAGTCGCACTGTTCCGCCAACGCCATTGAAAGTGATAGGGAAGTCTATTGTTTTGGTATTTGACGTGATGATCTGTGTGCCGGAAGTTGCGCCAAAAACCATAGCGGACGTAGATGCAGTCAAAGACATTCCTGTCGAAAGCGTCAGATTTCCATAGATCGTTGCTGTATTAGTGGCATTCCATGTTCCCGCAAAGCCTGTAAAATCTACATTTTTTGCTGTATAACCAGCAACAGCCAAAAATGCGAGCGCATATGTTCCAGCGGTAAATTTAACTGATATGCTAGTAGCTTCTGACTGAGCACCAGTTTGGCATGTTACCGCCGTAGCCCCAGTATAAGTATAAATAATCAGTGGCGTTCCTGTAATTGTTAAACCCAGTGGAACAATATTGGTTACTCCGCTACTAGTTATTGTAATATTCCCTGTGCCAAACGCTAAAGTGCGAGTACTTGAAATATTAGATACAAAATTTGTTGTGGTAAGCACTTTGCTGTTTAAGTCCAATGTTCCATTAATCCAAGTTGTCCCGAGGGAGCCAGTATGCGTTAAGGCATCCAATAATTGCCACGAACCAGTAGTGTTAAATGTCAAGCCAGTTGCTTTAATTGAAACACCATTTGTTGTTATCGTAGCCGCCGCAGTTGAAACAAATGTAATTCCACCGGTAGCATTCCAAATAGTACTTGCAATAAGTGACATGCTTCCAGAAATTGACAAGGGTCCGGTGCTAATAAACGTCACGGTCCCAGCCGAAACCGTAATGTCAAGACACGTTAAACTGCCAAAAGCACCCGACATTGTAACAGTATACGTCCCGGTTTGGTCAAAGAAAACGTTATCCGCAGCCGTTGGAAAAGATGCACCAGACGCCCCGCCAGATGATGCAGACCAGTTGGTCGTGCTACTAGCGTTCCAAGTTCCCGTGCCACCAACCCAATACCGATTTGCCATGTTTACACCGCAGAATCAGAAGGGGGCTCTTCGACAGGCGGCGCGGTCACAATGGCGATCCAGTTGTCATAGCGGGCCTGCTTCATAGCTATGATCTGCTCCGGCGTGAACGAGTCGTAGTCGCTCACGCGCATCACCAGCGCATCCTTAAGGATGTACGGCTCCTCACCGATCTCAAACTCATCCGCAATGCGACCGTCTTCCAAAACCTTGATAGCCATTAGTTCCCCCTTTAGGCTGATGCTACACACCGCCACGAACTTGCGGCGACATTCCAAACAAAACCAACATCAAGACGATTCGTTGTCACTGTTGTCGATGGCAACGTCACCGTTGACGATGAAAAAGATGCGCCCCAAGTGATTCCTACCGCACCAGTTCCGGTAATAGAAATCCACAGCTTTTGACCATTAACCGGAGTTCCCGTCAAGTTCGTTGTAAACGAAGTGATGGCGACAGACTGCCCCGTGATGACCATAATATCATAATTGTCGGTGTTCAGCGTTGGTGTTGCGCTGTTGGCGGTGCTGGCAAGCACACGGGGCTGCACCCATTTATTTGTCAGCGTCTGCGTGTCAGTCGTACCAACCAATGCGCCAGCCGGTGCCGTCAGGGACGTGCCCCAAGCCGATCCTGTGGAGACGACGACGCCAGCGCCGGGGTAAACTGTGGGGCCGGTCGGGCCAGTTGGGCCGGTGCTTCCTGCGCCGCCCGCGCTTCCCGTGGGACCGGTGGGGCCGGGAGTAGTAGAAACTGCGCCGGTGGGACCAGTGGGGCCGGGCGTGGTTGAGACGGCACCAGTTGGCCCCGTTGGGCCCGGAGTCGTAGAAACCGCGCCAGTTGGCCCCGTTGGGCCCGGAGTAGTGGAAACTGCACCAGTCGGACCAGTAGGGCCGGGCGTTGTGGAAACCGCGCCAGTCGGACCAGTAGGGCCGGGCGTTGTGGAAACTGCGCCAGTCGGACCAGTAGGACCGGCAACCGTTGATGCTGCCCCCGTAGGCCCTGTAGGGCCTGTTGGGCCGGTTGTCCCGTTCACAAGCGCCAAGAACAATGCTGCACCGTTGGCGAAGCCTGTCGTGCCTGCGCCACCAGACCCCGCCAAGGTAACAGGGTATGTCCAATAGCTATTGGCAGCGCCGGGGTTTACATTGGTTGGGGTGCCAGAAATATTCCATTTCTGATAGCTGCTGCTACTGGTTTGTGATTGGATGATGATCTGCTCACCCACCGAAAGCAGCGACAGGAAAATATCAATGTCGATGTTGTTGTCAGTTAGGTGGCTGACATTGATCTGCGTGGCGCTTGTCTGGGTGGCATTATTCCAAAGAATATCACCGTCATTTGGATAGCCTGATGTAGCAAGCGTATTGGCAAGATACAGGAACAAGCTTGAAGACGTGCCCTGCGCTCCGGTGGGGCCAGTGGGGCCGGTGGGGCCGGGGGTTGTGGAAACTGCGCCGGTAGGGCCGGTGGGGCCGGTGGGACCGGCCACGGTTGAAGCTGCCCCAGTCGGGCCCGTGGGGCCACTGCTTCCTGCGGTTCCGGTCGGCCCGGTCGGGCCAGGGACAGTGGAATTTGCACCAGTTGCGCCGGTTGGCCCTGTGGGGCCGGTTGGGCCAACGGTTGTTGATGCAGCGCCGGTTGGCCCCGTAGGTCCGTTGCTTCCTGCATTTCCGGTTGGCCCGGTAGGCCCGGCAACAGTAGAATCCGCACCAGTCGCGCCAGTTGGCCCGGTAGGCCCGGCAACAGTAGATGCTGCGCCAGTCGGTCCCGTTGGGCCATTATTTCCTGCATTTCCGGTCGGGCCTGTGGGGCCGACAACAGTAGATGCCGCACCCGTGGGACCCGTAGGCCCAGGCGTCGTAGAAACAGCTCCGGTAGCGCCCGTAGGCCCCGTGGGGCCTGGCGTTGTGGACACGCCACCCGTCGGCCCCGTAGGCCCAACAGTCGTGGAGGCGGCGCCCGTAGGCCCCTTCTCGCCCGTATTTCCCTGCACGCCCGTAGGCCCCGTAGGCCCCGCAACGCCCGTAGGCCCCGTAGGCCCCTGCAAGCCCACTCCGGTGGCTCCGGTGGCCCCCGTAGGCCCTGCAACGGTAGAAGCGGCTCCTGTAGGCCCCGTAGGCCCGGTCACGCCTGTAGGCCCCGTAGGGCCGATGACTCCAATGAACTGGCCGAGGGTTGCGCGCTTGGTAATCCCGCCTTGGACAACAATCGTCGTGTCAGAAGCCGTAGGCGTATCAGCCAGCGGAAGCTGCGTGATCTTCGTCGGGATAAGATTTGTAGGAACGCGCGGGTTGTTCGTCATGGGACCAAATAGCCCTCGCCCTCTTCACCAATGATAAACAGGTCATCGTCCTGCGAGATCGTGCCGTACATGTTCAGCGCGATATTAGTGTCTGGGCGGGGGTGAAACAAGCTGATTCGCTCGGGCTGCCGTGCCGCCAAGCGATACGGGTCGAACTGATCCTTATCTTCCTCGCACACATAAAGGCCAGGGTAGTTGGGGTCGGAAGACAGATCCTCAAGAGACATCTTCCTTGAGCACCGGGCGCAGATCCCGATGCCGAAGGTAGACTTGCCGCGTGGGTCGAGGAAGATGCTCATCGCGTGTACGGCGAGATGTTGGGCGCGAAGTAGATCGGCGAGTTATCCCGCTCCTCGTCCTGCGCAATCTTCAGCGCTTCATCAGCGGTCGCCTTGATAGGCCCAATCCGGGACATGTCAAAGTCAGGAAGCTCCATCGCCAAGCGCCAAGCAAGCTGCCACACGACAGTCTCATACCAGCGCTGAGGGATATCAAGCTCTTCTGTGAGCGTGCCAACGTCCATGATGTAGCGCTGGCGCCAGATGATGATCTGGCCAAACATGTTGGTTGGATCAGTCACCGGCCAGATCCGCATCACCGGGTAGTCACGCTGGCGGTCGAACCAGTACTGCAATGGGCGCCCAGCAAACGTCTTGTTCGGCAGGTTCGTCCAGTCGTCGCGGTTCATGCGCGCGAGAGGGATCTCGGTGGGGTTGTTTGCCGCATAGAACTCAATGACGTTCAGCGTATTGCCGCCCGTCTCGCGCATGCGGAAGTAGTTCACCGGCTGCGTGCCGTCGATGTCGTACCACTGCCACTTGCCAGCGGTGTATAAGGTAGCGCCGGGCGACAGGCTTGAAGTCCATGTCACGCCATCATTCGACCACTCAAACACGATGTTGAACGTGCCGGTGGTCGCCATCATCACGCCGACCGTCGTCACCTGAACCTGCGACTGCGGATCGTTCACCGGATCGGCGCCGATGTAGGCGATCTGGATGTTGCCGTTGATGCCGGTCTGGGCGCAGGACGTGTCGAGATCACCGTCAAAAGCATACTGCGGAATGCCGCCGGGCGTGCTGTACTGCACAGGCCCATTCTGCCGAGACAGCCAGCGGAAGTTTGAGTTGAGGATGTCCATCGTGCCCTTCGGCGGGACAATGGCGGCCTGGCCCAGATACAGGGGCAAGATGTCCTTCTCAATGCACCAAAGGGGAACGCCCTGGCTGCCAAGAGACGACAGAAGTAGGTAAAGGTTGTCCTTCGCCGTGTCGATCAGCTCAGACGAGATCTGCTGAGGCTGCATACGGCAACGCCGGAAGGCGTGGTCAATCACCTTCCGGGTTTGGAATACGGTCGTTGAGACGGTGCCGGAGACGGCCATTTAGCACTTAACCTTTCCGCCCTTCTTCATCATACCAGGCGCATTCTCAGGCGTAGCCTGTGTAGCAGCGCGAGCCATAGCAGCCCGGATGGCGCCGACGTTAGGCTTGCCCATGCGCGAGCGACCCACACCGATGCGAGGCCCGCCAGCGGCAGGTGCAGCCTGCTGGGCAATCATCGGACCCTGCGGGGCCACAGGAACGCCACGGGGGCGCATTGCCATCTGCTGAAGAGGAGAAGGCATTGCCATGCCGCCATCAGCGTAGGGGGTCTTCTTCTGGCCCTTGAGGGAAGCTTCAATAGCGTTTGACTTCGCCATCTGGACAGCGGGGCCGCCCATCTTCAGACCCTTCATGGACTGCTGGCGGTCGTGCTTCTCGTCCATCTTGGACGATTCCCACTTGTCCATGCTCATGCCATGCTTCTTGGCGAGCTTGCGATCCTGGGCCTCGTCCTTGGCGGAACCTTCCCACTTCTCAGCCATGCCACCCTTCTTGAGCATCGACGGGCGGCGAGGAGGCATGGGCATCTCCTTCTCCTTGCCGTAGAAGTCCTCGTCGGTGGACTGAGGGATCTTGCCGCTCTTGATGTCCTTCGTGGACACCGAGGTGTCCTTGCCCTTGTCGATGTACTGGACACCGCCGCGAGACTTCTTGGCAGCGCGCTGCTCGCTCAAAGCGATGGCGACAGCCTGCTTGGGGTTCGTAACCTTCGGCCCCTTCTTGGAGCCGGAGTGCAGCTTGCCCTCGCCAAATTCGTGCATGACCTTGACAACCTTGCCGCCCTTTTTGTAGGCGACGCTAGTAAAAGGTTTTTGGCGTCCTTTAAGACGACGACCCACAGCGTTTCCAGCAGATTCCATCGAATCTACAGTTTTATCTGCAACACGCGGATTTGGGCCAGCGTAGGAAGTACGAGAATTTGAACCAGCGTAGCTGTCATCATAGCTATTGCCGTCCTCCTTCATCATGCGGCTGTCTTCTTCCATCATGCGTCGCACACGATCACTGACAGCGCCATACTTGGCACCTTCGAGAGCGCCCTTGCCCGCATACCCAGCAGAATCAAAATCACTCTCGTTGCTTCCCTCGGCCTTCTTCATCGGCGACTTCTTGCCGACACCAATCAGGACCATGAGACCGGGCGCCTTGGGCATCTTAGCCTGGCCACCCTTGGCGAACATCGGACCAGTTACCTTGCTGGGCGAGCTGGCAGTGAAACCAGCAGCGGCGGGAAATTCAAAATCCTTGACGTAACGAATCGCCATGTCATTTCTCCTTGCGCCGACTGGCGGCTGCGTTATCGACGAGATTAGGGTAGGGGCGGCCAGCGGCAGCGGCTCGAGCCTTTGCAGATGACTTCTGCTTTTTGGAGAGGTGCTTTGGCTCTCCGGCAGGTGCGGGCTTGTCCCAGAATGGCTTGACCTTGCCTCCACGGGCATAGCCATCAGCAGAACCGCTAAAACCAGCATCCTTCGAAAAGGAGAACTCGCCATAGTGTGGGCCATGAGCCATTAGTTGCAGTCCCATTTCCTGAGAGAAAGCGCCTTGCGTGTCGGCCTCCCCTTGTCATCTTTCATAGGGCCAGGCATCCCAGACATTCTAGCACAGAATGATTTGCGGCGCCCGGCAGCAACCTCACTATGCGCAGCCTGCTTGGCGCTCACGGGAGGCTTGATGTCGTGGCCCTGAGCGCGAAGGGACGCACGCCCCTTTGCGTTAAGCCCGCCTTCGGGGTTCTTCCCTTCAGCGCGCGTCCAGGCGCCGCCGTCACTATAGACAGGCGTAGCGCCACCTTTTCCCATGCACCAGCGACCCATGGATCACCCGTATGTTTTGATGCACTCAAGGACGATGCTGTACATGTCACCAGCCGAAGCGTCAGAAGTTGTGAACGCGATATTTCCCGTCTTCGTCGGAGCAGCGTTGTTGGTGAGACCGCCAAAACCTTCAAAGTCCATGAAATAGTTCGTGTTCTGCGGCAGCATCCACGCAAACACGTCAGTCGTAGCATCCCATAAGATACGAACTTCAAGGCCATGGGTGGTTGCCCAGATCTTGTTGATCTTGACGCCCGTGCAGGCAACGCCCTGAAAGTTAGGCGCAAGATTGGCCACGATCACCTTGTTGACCGCAGTCTCGCCCGTGCCGTCAGAGATATTGGTAAATTTCTGGATAACGAGCCGCTCGCCATCAAGCAGCGTCTGTGTCGCAACTGTATCGACCATGTAGCCCTCCTAGAGAAGTGAGGGGGCTTGCGCCCCCTCGAGTCATTAGGCGGGAACGACGCCGATGGCGCCAACCTGCGTCGCATCAGGACCAGCCGCAATCGCGGTGAGGCCGATGGCGATCACAAGACGGCGGGTGCCGTTGGAGGCCGTGGACGCAGGCAGGAAGGTGCCACGCACGTCGCCAGTCGCGTTGGTCGCGGGCGAGGTCGTATCGGCAGCCGTGAACGTGCCAGCATTGTCAGCAACAGCGCCAGCCCAGCCAGTGCGGAGCAGGTAGCCGCCGTCCGTAACACGGTAGGGAAGACCGAAGGTGTCGCCCATGCCAACCGACAGGTTGCCAACAAACACACCAGACACCGCCACGCGGGTGATGGTCTTGAAGGTCTTCGTGCTGTTCACGGTCGTGGTGCCGTTGATCGTCAGCAAGGCAGTCTGAGCTTGGCCCCAGATGTCAGTGCCGGTGACGGTTACAGTCTGGGCAGTGTCGCTCGCGCTGGACGAAACGATGGAGACGTTGCGGGCGCAGTTGAAGGTGGCAACGCCACCAGTAGCGCTACCACCGTTGATGGTGGCATTGCCAGCAGCCGCGACAGCCTGAGCGGCGCAGACGGCAGTGGCAGAAATCGTAGCAGGCACGATGTCGTAGATGTAGACGCGACCGAGGGGGCCGACACCTTCATACACCTGACCGGGGCCAGCCCAGCCTTGAGACTGCGGGCCAGAGGCGCCACCGAGCCAGAGATCATCACTATATTGGGGCATGGTCTTCTCCTTGAAAAGCTAGACCGTTTCGGAGGTTGCATTATTGCATAAAAAGAAGGGGCGGACTAGCCGCCCCCTCTCTTGTATTAGACGCCGGGAGTTCCGAACACCGCGCGCGGGTCAGTCCAGCCAAGGTCATAACGCTCGGTAGACTTGAAGCGCATGGAGTCGGTTTCGAAATCGCCTTCCATGCTCTTCTCGAGGTTACGACGCATCATGAGCTTCAGACCCTCGGGAGCATCAGTCTCAACCCACCAGGCAGTGGTGGAGGTCAGACGGGACAGGTTAGCCTGGCCACCGTCCAAAAGCCCCATCGACTTCACGGGGTTGATGTCGTTGTTGCCGGTGCCAGCGCGCAGCACAGACTTGAGGAGAACCTCAGCCTGGAACACGTTGGAAGGCGAGACCACCAACTTCGTCGGGTTCAGACGGATGCGCTTGCCGTTGTTGTCAACAGCGTTGCGGACCTGAATGAGGATCTGCTCGAGCGAGGTCTGCGACAGCGCGGCGGCGGTCGAGAGCTGGTTCGAGAACGTCCCGTTGATGATGGGGTGGTCGGTCGCGACAAGAGACTTGCCGTCACCGCCCGTGTAGGCGCCGTTGAACGCGCGGTTAAGCACGTTCGCAGCCAGCGTCTCCTTCGTCTCGACCAGAGACTGGGCAAGATGCTTGGCGTAGGTCTGGCCGATACGGATGTGATCACCGTCCTCGACAAGAACCTTCGTCAGAGCGAAGGCAAGGCCATAGACCTTGTACTGGTAGCGCTTGATGAAGAGCACGCCACCGGACTGGTAGGTGACCGCCGTGCCATCGGGCAGCTCAGGAGCAGCGCCGAAGCCGAACAGAACCGGCTCTTCGTGGTAGTTGCGCGGAATACCACGCTCTTCGCGGAAAACCTGCTTCCATTCGTCTGCGCGCTGGTCGTAGACGCCGTCGAACGCCTCGTTGAGGATGGGCTCGACGATAGAACGGAAATCCGTACTGCGCATTGGAGTAGCCATGTGCGGATCTCCTTAGAAAGCGTTGATCGTGGCGACGTACTGATGCTTAGAAATCTGCACCTGCACGACAGTATAAGCATCACCCGAGGCATTATCGATGCCGTTGGCGATACCGACGACTCGCATCTGAGCGTTGCCAGACGTGGTCTGGGTGCCAGTTCCGAGGGTGGCGATGGAGTAGCCAAGACCGTTGCTGGAGGCAGCAGCACTGAAGTTGTACTGGTTGCCAACGTTGGTCTGGGACAGAGAACCATCAGCCTGGATCTCGTACACGAGATAGGGATCCATGGTGTAGTAAGCGATGATCTCGGTCGCCGTGGTGCCCGAGGGCCAGCTAGGCGAGATCACCGGACGCTGAGCGCCCGAGGGGAGATACTGACAACCGGCGAAGACGCCAATGAAAGCATCGCCAGCAGCGGCGGCCTGAAGAGTGCCGTCGGTGCCCATTTTCACAGGCTGACCAGTGTAGAGGTCAGCAGCATAGGTGGACAGGATTGTGCCCTGCATTTCACGGATGATCCCCGACGGGCTATATGCCGCGCGGAGACCGAAGGGAGCATTGGTCGAAGACATCTTCGAATCCTTTTGCTAGGTGAGGGAACCGCCCTACTCGAAGATCGGGTTGGGCGGCGGTTCACGCAGGCTGGACATGCCGTCTTCCTCAATCATCCTTGTCTTGGCGCTACGGGCGCGTGCCTCCATAGAATCCATATCGGACGTGACCTTCTCTTCCTCACGCAGTGGCGCGTCATGGTGCGCCTCTCTCATGAGACGGAAATAAAGACGTTCGGCCAGTTTTGCCGCAACCATCTCATTCACGCCAATAAGGCCAGCGTACTCGCCGGTCTTGAGGGTAGCGTATTCCCAACCTGGAACCTCTTCAGGCTTGACCGGCTCGTATCCGAGACGGAAGCGCCCCTGAATGGGATCGCGCGGATTGGTCGTAGTCAGCCAGCAGACATGATAACCGGGGATTTCCGGCAGATCAGGCAGCATGCTTTGATAAAACGCATCGCGGAACATCTGAACACGGTCATCGTCGGAGATCTCTCGATTCTCTGTGACTGCGCGATCATCCATCGCGCGGCTACGACGTGCAGGGTCAGATATTTTCTTGAGTCGTTCATCGTTACCAAGGTTCATAGCTCGCTCCTTCAGCGTGCAGTTTTCAGATCACGGTCCACTTCTTGATAGCGCTTTAACATGCGCTGCCGAAGAACTGGATCATCCCAGTAGCCAGCTTCCTTCATCGCGTTGACGCGATCTTCGCTGACGAATACCTTTTTCGACCCAGGAGCACTTATTTCCCTAGATCCGCCGACAGGAGGCCCCCTCCTACCGGCTTGTTGACGAGGATTATACTCCATATCTTCGTCATCTGCAAAGCGGTGGGGCAACCTGTCAGAAATCCGCCTGTCAAGTTCCTTCCAGTACTGCTTTGTGGAAGGATCGTAGCCCTCAGCAACCAGCCCAGCGTCGATGGCCTTGGCCGCCATAGAGTCTGGATCATTGCCATTGGCATTGAACCAAGAGTTCTGGGAGGCCCAACGCTGGGCCTGCTCAGTCACCTGCGGGTTCTGCTTCGGGGCAGGCGTCGAGAACTGGGTCTTAACCCGGTTGATCTCGGCGGCCTGAGCCATAGCCTGATCGCGCTGGCGCATAAGCTCTGGGAATTTAGCCCCATCGCCGATCTCAATCGCCTTGGCAAGCTGCTGCTCGGCGTACTGTACAGTGCGCAGGGCATTATTGTAGTTCTGGTCCAGAGAACCCTTCTGGGCCGTGATTGCGTGGTGCTCGACAGCCTCAAGGCGCTGCTGGAGGAGCTTGTTTTGCTCCATCAGCCAGTGCATTTCCTCTTTGGTCTTGTCGCGGGCGAACTTTTGGCTCTCACGGCGCCGTTTACGCTCATTACGCCGGGATTCGCGCCTTTCGTCCTCTTCCTCGGTGCGAGAATCAGAAAGACGCTCGTCATCCTGGCCCTCTGCATCATGATTTTCATCATGATCGTCAGCATCCTCCGGCGTTTCGACCGGAATCAGCTTTTCTTCCTGCATTTCTGCCTTTTCAGTGCTGTTCATGGGTCAATCCTCAAATATGGGCTTTGATCTGGAGCGGATCCTCGACATCGCCGATGATGTTCAGGTCATCAAAGATGGCAAATTGGACCTTATCTCCATACTCATCAGTGCCTGAGCAGGGCTTTTCCCAGCGCAGGCCGCCGTATTTGGGGACGAACACGAAATCGCCAACGTCGCACCAGCGCCCCTCGGTCCACGGCTGCATCGTATTGCGATTTTTGTAAGCGAGAGGCCCGACTGCGATGACTTTGGCAACGCAAGTATTGTCGAGTTCGGTGTCCTTGGTCTGGTCCGCGTAAATAATGCCGCCCTTGCTCTTAGTGCGGGCTCTGCGGATCTGAACTAACACGCGGGATCCGAAAGGCCGGATGCCGGGGTCTACGCTGGGGAAAAGATTATCCCCAGATGGGCCGCTGACGGCGGCGTTTGGCATGCTCATCGTCTTCTCCTTCTGCCAAGGTCTCCTCAATGATCGCAATAGCGCGACCCAGACCGGCGTAAGTCCCCGCCCGGCGCCCGTACTCAAAGATTGAGCCGTCGCCGGGCTTCTGCATAGTCTCATGGGCTACAAGACTTTGTTCCTCTAGCAGCCTCTTAATGATGATGTCGATCATCAACCAATCCTGTCAATGGTTATTTCTTCCCATCGAAGGACTTAAGTCCACTTTTAGCCGGAGAGTCGTCCTTCCCGGAAAGATTCTTGTGGATACCGAAGGACTTGTGGGGCTTGACCATGTCATTGACCATGTTCTTGCCCTCGGGGGTGTTGTTCACGGCCATGCCCATGGCGAGCCGCTTATGCTGAGGAAGAAGGGAATTATCCATTTTACGCTCCAGGGTTGATCCCGTGGCCAGTGGAAACATTAGTCCTGACACCATGTTCGGCCTCAAACACGGCAAGTTCCTTCGCGGTGCGGTTGTCCGCATCGTTCATCTCTTGCTTTGCAGCAAGATCCATCTGGCGCTCCTGCATCTTGATCTGATCAAGCTGCGCGTCACGAGCCAGGCGCTGCTGATCAAGTTGCAGTTTCGCCTGATCGTACTGCGCCTTGCGCTGCGTCTCAGCCATAAGCACCTGCGTCGGATCTTGGGGCTTCGGCGGCTGGAATTGCTGTAAGAACTGCTGAGCGGCCTGAATGATAGGCGGCACGCCCTCAAGGCTCTGCTGGATCTCTGGCATGTAGCGCTGCGATGCCATCGCCAGCAGGCGATCCAGCTCAGCCGACACCTCTTGATCCTTGCCCTCAAGGAACACGTCCAGAGGCACGCCAGCAGCGTTGCTGGTCATCTCGTAGATGTGGAGTGAGTACCAGTAGGCCATGTGCTCCTTGATGTGCTGTAGCACGCCGGGGATGTACACAGGCCCCATCAACTGGCTCATGCCGAACACGGGGCTCTTCAGGTAGTCCAGATGGACCTGAAGGTGGGCCAGGTGATCCTGCATCGGGAAGGCGGCCACTGGGCGCCCAAGCGTCAGAGCCAGGTTCTCGTTCACCGCGTTCAGCTCAATCGGCTCGGGCTTCTTCGCCAGCAGCGGCTTGAAGTCGGGGATCTTCATCCCCTCAAGGAACCGCTCCTCAACTGCACGCTGATCGTAAAGCGCAGGCATTGCCGCCGCGCGCTGCACGATGGCCTGCATCTGAGCGGCACGCTGAACGTCAGAGAAGATGTTCGGGTCGGACACCGGCACGACATCCATCGGGCCTTGGAAGTCCTTCGCCTTGCACATCTCCTCGCCGGTCACCCGCAGGATGTACTCGTCATCAATGTGCTTGGAGTTCAAGCGGTGCAGAACCTTCAGCGTCATGCCCATCGCGTAATGCAGGCGGGCATGAATGGCCGAGAACACCGTCATGCCCTGCTCAATCATGGCGAGCGTGGTGCCCACCGGCACGTTCGGATTCTGGTCTTGGAGCTTCTCGTAAGTTGTACGCACAACGCCCCGAGCCGCCTCGGTGACGAAGCCCAGAAGCTGGAACAGCACGGGGTTCGGCGGGTTGAACGGAACAGCCATGGCGATCTTGCGCACGTCATCGACGCCAACGCCGCCCTCGATCTCCGTCACCTGCGTAGGCTCAATGCGGTCAGACTGGCCGCCGCGAGAACCGCCCTTCAGCTTCAACATGCCGGGGAAGTTGTTGATGTGGGCAGAGTCCAGCAAGGCGCGCAGAGCGCCAGTAGCCGCCGCAGACAGGCTGCCGATCATGTGGGGCAGGCCGATGGGATAGGCGCCGCGCCAAGGCACGAAAGGCCACTCCACCATGTGGACAAGCTCTTCCTGCTGCTGGTCGTCTGGATCCCAGTTACGGTAGATCGACAGCACTTCCTTCGACGTGTGGTCGATCGTCACCAGATACGGGGCTAGGCCGAAGTTGTCCTCAAAGTCGAGGTAGCATGCCACCTCGAAGACGGTGCGAAGACCGTCCTCGTTGTAGCTGTTCTGCTCCCTGCCTTCGATCTTGTTGTTCGCCTTCGCGGGCGCCGTCAGTTCTGGCTCTTGCGGCGCGATCAGGTTGATCTCGCGATACATGCCACTGCCGACACGTTTCTCAAACTCAAGGCGCGTGATGTATTGGACATGGGTCTTGCGCTCGGCAGTGTAGAAGCTGCTGGCGCTGTAGGGCAGGTAAACGTCGTCGATCGGCACGAACATCGACATGGCGCGGTTGCGCTGCTCGTCCCAGACCAGCTTCATGTACTGGGCGCCGCCAAGCGGGATCTGCGTCGTGGTCTGCTCCAACTCGGGCCTGAACTCGACCATCTGCTGCGTGAGCTGCCAGTTCATGAACCGTTGTTTGCGCTTGGCCTTCTCCAGCTTCGCCTGCGTCACCTCGCCGGGAATGAACTCCTTCACCGGGCCGTTCGAGGGGAACAGCTCCTTGATGACGCGGGACGAGAAGTCAACGCAAGCCTCGGTCAGCATCGGATGCACGACCTTCGACGCACCTTGGAAGTCGGCGCCACCGGGGGCGTCGTCGCCCAGACCAGTGCGGCGCAGGCCTTCCTCATACTGCTTGTCGCGGAGAGACCTGGCTTCCTTGTCGCGCTCAATGAACTCCAGCAACTGACTGGAGATCATATTCATATCAGGGCGATTCATTTCCTCGGCGAGGTTTACATAGAACTCGGCGTTCTGCGCCTGATCCGGCTCGTCGAGCGTTACGGTAGCGGATCCGTCTTCATGCTCTTCGACATCGCCGTCAGCATCAGGCTCCATTTCAACCTCGGTGCCCTTGATTTCTTCTTCCATGGTGGAACCTTACAGTTGAGACAGCGGAGAGAGGCCGAAAGAATAGCCCACATTTGGGTTTTGCGATATCGGGGACGGGGCAGGTGAGGCATTGGTGTTCCGTGACGCCAGCGTCTGCAAGGCAGGTTGGACCGTCGGCACCGAGGCTGCGATAGATGGAGCCATAGGCGATGCGTGAGGCGCGTCAGAGCCGAAGGCGTCGCTCGCCACCATGCCTGGAGGCTGCGCAATGCTGCCCACAGCCCCGCCACCGTCCGTAAACGCCATCGTCGGATACGGTGGCGCGGTCGAGGTGGCGGGCGGCTGGGCGGGCGCTACAAGGCCACCGTCAGCGAAGTATTTGTCAGCGTCGAAGAAGCCGCCTTCAGCAGAGTAATATTTGCGCTCAGGACCCATGCCATAGCGATACAAGTCAGATCCGTAACCAAGATACTTGCGCAGGATTGCATCTTGAGCGGCGGCGGATGTTGTTGGCGTGGTCGTGGCTGTAGGCGTGTAAGCCGCAGGCGCCACCGTCGTGATGTATGGCGTTTCAGAGCCGCCGCCGGTGCCATTGTCTGATCCCGAGCCGCTCGAATCGGGGGTGCTATCAGACGGTCCCTTGCTATACGACGTAGACGACATATCCTTGGGTTGAGAGGGTGTAGCAGGCGTAGATGGGGCGGCAGCGCTAGGGGTGCTGGTCGATGCAGGCGTAGATGGGGCGGCAGCGCTCGGGGCACTGGTTGCGGGAGCATTTGATGGAAGTCCAGCAACAATGCTGTCGAGTAGCACGTTTAGCTGATCTTGCTGGTTCTTTTGCGCGTCGTAAACATTAGCTGCCTGAAATTGCGACGCAGCCAAAGGAGCATTTGATGGAAGTCCAGCAGCAATGCTGTCGAGTAGCACGTTTAGCTGATCCTGCTGGTTCTTTTGCGCATCGTACAAGTTAGCCATTTGAAGTTGATGATTGGCCAAAGCAGCCCGCGCAGCGTCTGTGAGCGGGGATACATTCTCATCTTCCAACGGCCCAAGGGTTGATACGGGCGGGAGTGCAGGCGTCTCCGCAACCGGGGAATACGGAGAGATCGGCGTCGTGGTGACTGAGCGATTTGGCTGGCTTAGGTAGGAATTATCTTCCTCCTCCGGCGCGGCGGGTGTAGCAGGTGTGGCAGGTAGGTCAAACGCTTCTTGCGCTTGCCGCTCGCGAGCCTGCTCGTCGGGGGTTTGCGGAGCAGTTGACGGAGGAGAAGACATATCAAGTCTAGATTGATTCTGCGCTTCAGGCGTGTTCCCACCGGCTCGAGAAGCCGTGTAATTGGACATGGGGCCAAATGTGCCGGGGACAGTCTCGGTAAACCCAATAGGCGAACCAGCGGGCGCTATGCCGCGAGAGCCAAGCGTATAGTCAACGTCTGGGTTATAGTTAAATGTATTCGGCGTAAGTGAGGGCGCAGAGGTGACGGGCGAAGTAGACGGAGGAGCTGCAATTTGCGCATTTGGTGCAAGCGCTCCAGTGGAGTTAAGCGTAAAGTCCGGCATGTCGCGATTGAGCAACATGTTTGATGGCGCATTCGTTATCGTGCTGATCTGATTCGGCCCAAAATAGGACGGCGGAGAATTATACTGCGGCTGCTGGGGCGCCTTGTTCGCATCGTAAAGATTTGAGTAATCTGGCACAAAATTGGGGTTTGGAGTTTGGGGCGCTGCATAGGCAGAGCTAATCCCGAAAAGCTCACCAAGCCCGCGACCGATGGAGCCTAGCACGTCAGAAGTCGGGGCTTCAGGTGCGGCCTCTGGCGCAGCCGGTGCTGTTTCAGGCGCAGCCTCTGGAGCGTTATTCAAAGCATTGAGCGCATCTTGCATCTCAGAAGAAAGCTGACCAGGTTCAGATACGCTAACAGATGTTTGCGCGGGGGCTTCAGTATTTGTAGGCGCGTTCCACCCCATGGCTTCATTGAGAGCATCAGCAGGGTCGCCACCCTGCGCCACTCCACCAGCTGGGGCACCAGCAGGGCCACCCGGAGGTCCGCTTAAGCCGGTGTCGTTAATGTTGGCGTCAGTAACCCGGCCGGTCTCAGTGACGTCCCCATCATCATCATCGTCACCATCATCATCGTCACCACCCGAGCACCCACCGCATCCCTGAGCAATCAGCGCCACGGTCTTGCCCTCATGGACATCAGCCCAGCCACCGCCGAGCATGTCGAGCAGGGCGCGCTGCTCCTTGGTGATCAAAGGCACAACCTTCGCCGGGGCTCGATCAAGCGGGCGAGAAGCAATAATTTCCTCAACCGCAGGATCTTGATCCGCAGCATAATGCTTCAGCAGCTTGACGGCCAAGGCCCGAAGATCGGCATCAGTCATGGTTGAGCGCCTCATGAATCCGCTGGAGGTTCGGATACTTCGACAGTTTTACACCATTATCTAGCAGATTGGCTACCTCTATAAGCTTGAGCGCCTCAATGTCTTCCTCAAACACAAGTATTGGCTCGCCGATCTCATGGTCTCTGATGTCGCCGCTCTCAAGCCCCTTGGGCCGGTTAATCCGGGAAAACAACCACGCCAGGCGCTCGGGGCGCTCCCCGAACAGGCCACGGATGATATGGCGCTGGTCAGGCGCCACCGTCACTTGCTTGAAGGCATTGGTGCCATAGATCGAATGCAGGCCGCCACCCAGAGCCACGTCCTCGTCAACGCCCATTCGTAGAAGATCATCATAAGTATTCACCAAATGTTCGCCGAGCGTGCGCCCAACATGCGAGTTGTGCATCTTGCGGAACGCGCCCAGGCGCTTGAGCGCAACAAACAGCAGGTGGCGCCTACTCACGCGGCTTGCCCTTCAGGACCAGCACCCGGCGGATCGTCGGGCAGATCCTCGACACGCCACGACCGACGTGCTTCACGTTGCCGGGGAAGATGGTAAACCTTCCATAGCGTGGAAGGATTGCCTTGATCACGTCCTCGTCCTCGTCGAAGAACACCGTCTCACCGGCCCACTCGGGCCTCCAGTCCTTCTCGACGTAGATGATACAGGTCTGGTCGGTGGCGAACTTGCTGTCACGGTGGATGTATCCCTCAACGCCGTAGGTATGAGCGTTTGAGTAGGCACGGACCAACACGGGTGTGGTAGGCATAAAACGTGGCTGGATATAATCCCAGAGATCCCGGATGCATTGGGGAACTTCATGGTAGACTTCCTCGCGCTCAATCTTGCTGTCGGACAGGACGATGTTCCAATGGCCAAAGCCCAGCATCTTGCTGGACTTCCACCCATAGCGCCAGTTGCGCCCGTCGATCTCGTCAATCGCAGCGTCAAGCAGACCCTGCGGGATTTGGTTGTCGTAGGACCGGATCGTGTCCGCCTCGGTCAGTTCTTTCGCCTTCGCCAACAGGCTGTCGTCCTGCCGGAGCTTCTCCATCAATGCCTCAACGGGGTCCATCTCAGATCCTTTTGTTGATATTATTCAATGCTTTAGCCATCGCGGGGCGGGATTTGACGACATCACTTTCCAAAACGCCCTCAACAGCCTGCTGGGTCCGTTGAAGAGCGTCCCTACTCTTCGTCCTTGTCAGACTTCTACCCATGTGACCAGTCCCAAGGAACTTGCGCTTGCCGCCCAGCATCTGATTGAGGCGGCCAAAGGTGCGAGCGGAGGCGGGATACTTCTGAAACCGCCTCATCAAGCCGACAACGTCGCCGTTCATGATCTGTTTGGCGTATTCAATCGCCCTCTCTGGAGGGATGAACATGCCGCTCGCCACCCTTACAAGATAGGCGAGGTGGCGCAGATCCATCCCGTCGTTATGCGCGATTGCGGCAATGTCGCTGGCGACATCACCTACTTGGTCAGGCAGGCTTTTGGCCTCTACTTGGCCGCCTGCTGGGCCAGCTCGGCCTCCTCCTCCTCCTCCTCCGGCACCGGATCCTGATCTATCGGATACTGAACCGCCATCAGCCTTGCGAATAGCGCCCGCTTGTCCAGCGGCGGCTTGGCGGATGATATCATCGAGCTTTGCTCGGTTAACACCTTCTCGTTCATACCAGGGCATCCCTACTGTGTCAGTGACATTGAATTTCTGGCCCTTACCCGATGGGATCACGCCAGACTTGGGCTTTCTAATTAGATCCAAAGCAGCAGAGTACTGCTCCGGTGACATGACGACCTCCTCCCCAGTGGAGAGGGGGATCGTGAACTGAGGCTGACCTTCAGGAGATCTGCCATACTTTGCGCCGTAAGCATAGCTCTGATAGTCGCCCTGCTTCGAATAAACACCCTCAAGCGGGTTGTTGCTACCCTGAACCTTCTTAAGGATTGCGGGCAACGTACCGTGCGAGGCTTCTTGATTCGACCGGGCAACCCATGTCTCCCAATGGAACCGGCCAGGCGAAGCAGCCTCGGGGCGCCCAAGATCCTGATACATCTTGCCGACGTTCTTCATCAGCGCGTCTTCGAGCGCCTCATAAACGAGGATGCCCTTGGCGCCGTAGGTGGCCTCAGCAAGCGAAGATCCGGTCACGGCAGCAGTGCCGCCTTTTGCCCCCTTGTTCTGCTTGGCGAAGTCTTTGGCGGCGGCGCGGCCCTCGTCAGTCGGGGGGAATCGCTTGGTGGTGCCATCCTTCATCTTGACGGTCGGCACCGAGATGCCGTCCCAGATGTTCATGTCGGCGTAGCGCCCATCATCCCAAAGGTTCTTCAACTGGATCCGGTCGATGACCATCACGTCATCGCGGCCCGTCGCCAACAGGATGAAAGACACCACCTTGTTGTCAATTCCAACGCCCTCGCCTACCTTCGCAAATTCGCGGCGAATATCGCGGCCAGTCATGTCAGGGTTGCTCATCAGGTCGTGGAGCTTCTGCATCGGCGTGACGCCGTCAGCGCCTGGCCTGCCCATCTTGACGAGAAAGTCTTTACCGAAGGCGTTCAGGTTGTGCATAGCGCCAGCACCAGGTTGCCCCGAGCCTTTGCCAGCGGTCGTGGCCGCCCACTCCTTGTAGGGGCCGGACGCCACCTCCTTGGTGAACTTACCATCAGCCGCCATCTTGATGTAGGGCTCAATGCCTTGGAAGGCGTCAAGAAACAGGCCTTCATGGGTGAACGGGTTTACGCCACGGGACATGATGCCCCACATGAACAGCTTGCCGGTGTCCTCAACGCCCATCTCGCCAGCGTGGTAGGCTTTGAGAAAGTCCTTACCAGCCGCGAATCCAGCGTCCGCATCAGCGATCTGTCCAGGTGTCAGGGTCTTGAGCAGGTCGGTGTACTCGCCGCTCTCAAGCGCCTTCATAAAACGATAGGGCGGCGCCACGACCTCCTTGGACCCGAAGGCCTTGGACATGCCCTGAGCCCACTGCTCGGGGTTCGTGCCCATCTCAGGAAACTCTTGGAACAACGGCGTGATGCCATCCAACTGGCGCGCGGCGTTGGCATTCTTGGTGTCGTTCAGCATAAAGCCGCTTTTCTTCGACACCTTCTCAGCGCCACTATCGACGATGTACATAGGACCGAGGCCCTGCTTCGTCGGCAATTTGGCCGCCTCACCATCAGTCGAATTGATTGATTCAATGATGTGATCAACGGCTGACGTGCGCAAAGCGGCTGGCTCCGGCATGTCCTGATAGGCTTCCACCACCGGCCTGTAGAGAGGCTGGGTAGCCGTATCGGTAGCGGCCTGCATGGCAGGTGCGGCAACTTCTTCGGCGATGTTCGCGGCACCCAGCTCCACACCTTCCACCGCTGGCTTCGTCGCGATGATTGTCGTGCCCTTGCGCTCGGCATCAGGGAAAACAGATCTGACCTCCTCAAGGAAGTCCTGCGCCTTCATGTTGTTCTGCCAACCCTTCGATGTCTCTCGACCGGCCCCGGATCTGTCACCTTCATAAACGTCGAAGTGTGCCTTACCACCGGGCTTAAGGTTATCGAACGCCTGTTGAATCACTTCAGCTCGAGCCTCGGGCTCTGCAATCACGTTCAGCACGTTTGCAGCCGTGACGGTGTCAGCCGGGTTATCTTTGAACGCATTGAGCACCATCTCGTTGTGCTCGGAGCTACGGTTGAAGGGGTCATAAACCTGGCTCTCAACGCCGCGCTCATTGCGCAGATAGTCGCTGCCCAGATCGTATTTGCCGCCACCGATGTCGAGATTGCGAGACCCTTCGGGCGCGTCAAAGTACTTGCTTTTGAAAAGAGCTGGAACCTGCTTGATTGATGTATCGGCAGAACTGATGGCCTGCTTTACGCCGCCCTCAACAGCTTTCTCGACGCCCTTAAGCGCCGAGCGCTCGGCAGCACGGGCCGCAATCTTCTCGGCGGTCTTCACGAGCGGCCGTGTAGCGGCGCCCGCAGCGATGGGCATACCAATGCCCGCCGATGCGATGGGCAGCAGCTTCGTCACGTCGTCAGCAGACTCGGTGTCGCCCGACGCGCGCAGCCGCTCGGCGATGCTGCTGAGCTTTGCCGTATCCTTTGCCGCGTAGGCGTTGCCGATCACCGGCAGCATGCCTGCGATGAGCCCGACCGGATCGTGGGCCAAGTCAGCCATGACCTTGCCCACGTCCTCGAAGCTCGGGCTTTCGGCACCCTGGGCTTCGGGGCTCAGGCGGGCAGCCATCATTGCAGGCGTCAGATCCCGACGGGCGCCCTGACCGGCGGTATAGGCGGGGCTCAGCGGCGGCGTCTTGTAAAGCTGGTTCACGCCCTCGCCGATGTTCCCAAGCGCCTGACCGAAGCCCTCCATGCTCGGGCTTGCCACCCGCTCGCCCTCAATCGGCGATTGCACCTCCGGCCCCTCAACGCCAGCAGCCAGTTCCCTCGGGCTCGAACGGCGATAGATCGTCAGCGGGCGGGGCTCAGGATCCGCCTCAGCAGGTCCACCCTCGGCGAAGTACTGCTCAGCGTCGAACCTGGGCGGCGTCAGGGGCGCCTGCGGGGGCAGCGGAGACCGCAGATCGACTTCGATCTGACGCATGAGCGAGGCGAGGGGGCTAGACGGCATATGGGTTCACCTTCGGTCTATCGTCGCGGGTGCGGGGCTCGGGAGGCTCGGGCCGGGTGACGCGGATCATATCACGATCGGCGAGATAACGCAGCCCCTGCACCCCGGCGTCCATCATGTCGTCGTGCGGGATCGACCCCTCGCCGCTGAAAGTACAGATCTGCTCGATCAGGGGCTGCGCCCAGCTCTTCGGCTGCCCGAGCATCTTGTCGCTCTCGACCACCCAGATGCGACCGGCTGCGAACAGGGGAGAGACGGCGTGCAGGCGGTCGAGCTTGCGAGCCCGGCCAGGGTTGTAAGGCGCCGAGATGATGCCCTCCCGAGCCAGCGTCTGGCGGAGCGAGATCCCCGAGCCCTTGTCTTCGATCAGCAGGATGTCGGGGGTGCGTCCGCTGTTCTCCATGTGCGAAGGGCCGAACATGGGCTTCATCAGCGACTTCTCTCGAGGCGCGTACTCGGCCTTGAACTCGGTCTTCACCCGGCGGATCAGGTCGGGGAAGCCTAGCCGGTCCTGCCAGCAGTCAAGCAGGATGATGTCGCGCCGGTCTTTGCCCCGACTGTAGACGCCCCAGACGGCGCAAGCCGAGTAATCAGGATCGCCCCGCGTCGTCGAGCCCGTCTCCTCAGTGAAGGCGGTGTCGAGGCTCATCACGATGAACTCGAGCTCCGGCAGGGGCTTGTCGTGCGGCCAGAGCTTGATCCACGACCGCTTGATCACGCCCATCTCTTCGGGGTTGATCACCTCGGCGTAGATCTCTTGGCGCCCGATGGTGGTGCCCTCGTAGCGCAGGATCTGATCGCGGAAGGTGGGGGCGAGGTTCGCCAAGTTCTCATAGGTCGAGGCGCGCGTGATGCGCACGTCCTTGCCCTCACGGGCGAGCAGGTTGCGTATGATCGTGTTGGGCTTCGGGGTGGTGGTGCAGATCAACCTGGGTCGCTCACCGAGGCGCATGCCGAACATCAGCAGGTCGAACGCCTCGTCGGCACGTTGCCAAGCCGCCAGCTCGTCGAGCCAGCCACCGTGGAACTGAGGGCCTCTGAATCGCTCGGGCTTCTCGGCGGTGATGCCTTTGATCGTCGAGCCGTTGATCATCTTGATCTCGACCTCAGATCGGTTGTACGTCTCGATCAGGCTCGGCGGGATGCAGTTGATCAGGCCCGACTCGCCCTCGAAGCAGACGCCGGTCAGATCCCCGTAGGTGGGCGCCGAAACGAGCCACCGGGTGCCGGGCTGGAGCGCAGCCCACTCCCCGAGCACCTCAGCCGCCGCGCGGGTCTTGCCCGCGCCACGGCCCGCGAGGAGCAGCCAGATCGTCCAGTCCAGCTCTTCGGGGGGCACCTGGTGCGGCAGCCGCTTCATCATCCAGCCCAGACGCCAGTCCGCAATGGTGCGCTCGGTCGGCGACAGTCTCAGCCAGGCTGCTTGCAGGTCATCCATTCTTCGCCTTGCTGGCGGCGGCCAGGAACGCCATCAGGGCGTCGCTGGGGGCGTGGGAAGTCTCAACCTTGGCGTCGATCTCGAGCCTGTCGCCCCACTTCTTCGGGGCCACCTTCGAGGCGTGCCACTTGCGTGCGTCCATCATGTTGCGAGCAATCGCTGCGTCCTTCACGGTGTCCGCGATCAACACGACCTGCGCCGCGAAGACCTCCTGCTGACGCTCGCGCGCGTGCGCGTACATCTGCGCGAACTCGTCGTGCGCTCTCAGCCACTGATAGACGGTACGCTCGGCGGGCGCCCACTCCTCGGCACAGACGATGTGCATATGCCCACCAGCGGCAATGAGATCGCAGATCTTCTCTGCGACCTCCTTGGTGTAGGACGATGGTCTACCGATCTTGCTCACAGCGCCGCCATGTAGGTTGCGACGAGCAGCTCGAGACGTTCGCGCTCGTCATGGGGCATCTTACGCAATGCGAGGACTTTTTTCAATATCTTGGGCTCGAACCCCTCGCCTTTGGCCTCTTTCATGATTTCTTTGATGTCATCGACGATGGCCTGCTTTTCCTCTTCCATGTGCTCGAGGCGCTCGACGATGGTCTTGAGCCGGTTGTTTGTCATGTCCATGTGCCTGGTCTCCTTGGTTAGGCGCCGCACCCTAGCACATAAAATAATTCAGAAAAGACGAAAGAAGTGCTTGTGTTTGTCTGGGAAGGGAGTAGGATACCTACATCAACCAACGGAGACCAAGCCAATGACCAAGCAGATGAACGCCACCGCAGTCGCCCAGATCCGCAGCGAGATGGACAACGCGAAGACCGCCAAGGGCGCCCGCAAGGCGATGGCGAAGCTGGCTCTGACCCGCAACAACCTGACCGACTGCGGTCGTGCAGAATGGCAAAAAGAACTCGTCTGATCATCAACCAACGGAGACCAACATGTTCATCGAAATCCACGACTACCTCGCCCAGAAGCGCCAAGATGCCCGCGACGCTTACGATTACGCTCGCAGCATCGGCACCCCCGAGCCCACCGAGGCCAACATCGACCTCTTCCTTGAGCTGACCAACGGCAACGTGTTCAGCGTCACGCAGGACGAGCGCGACCAGATCGTCTTCGACATCATCAACGCCAAGTAAGGAACCTAAACCATGTATTACCTCATCAACAACGACTCAGAACTTTCCCTTGGCGAGCAGATCGGCATTGCGGATGCTTATTGCTGGCTCAGCCAGGCCAAGCAGCAGGCCGACCGCCGCAAGGCTCAAACCGGCGACAACTGGGAAGTGATCAAGATCGAAAGCGTTTACACCACCCAGACCCTCGACGAGGCAATGGGCGACGATAAATAACACGAAAAAAGTGCTTGCATCCCCCACCAACGTCTGTATGGTGGGGGTGTCAAACAAACCAAACGGAGCAAATCAGATGATCGCTTACTTCTTCAAAACCCGCTTCGGCTTCGAGCTTCGCATCTGCGCCCGCCCTTGCAATGGCGAGGAATTTCAGAACGCGGTCGTCATCATGGTGAGCGGCAAGCGCGAGGCCAAGACGATCTGCAAGTCCGAAAACATCACCCCTTGGAACTTCTAATCAAACGGGGGCTTCGGCCCCCACCCCCAACCGGAGACAGTCAAATGTACATCCAGAACGAATCACCCCTCGCCGACCGTTTTGCCCTCCTTGAGGCGGAGTTCAAGACCCTCAAGAAGCAGTACGAAGCCCTCAAGGACGAAGCCCTCACCGCCTGCATGGCGGCTGCTGGCGACGACCTGAAAGCCACCGTCAACGGCGACCATTTCTTCCTCGACTACAGCCTGACGGCCACCAAGACCTTTAAGGTCGAGCGCGCCATTGAGCTTGGCTACATCACCAAGGCCCAAGTCGAGGAATGCAAGGTCGGCTCGACCCGTCAGAACCTCACCGTCAAGATCAACGCAAAGGTGCTCGCATGAAGATGCAATCAGACATGAAGGCGGGCGACCGCCGCTACATCAAGATCCGCATGGAGGCCCAGAGCCTCTATGACGCCTGTCTCCTCGCCTACTATGCGGCAGACGAGGCTGACAGGCGCCACCACCACCAGATGGCTGAGGAAGCCCTTTACCAGCTCCGCGAGAAGCTGAAGGAAAACAAGATATGATCATTCAGTTCTATCGCCATGGAGCGATCATCGGGTGGATCCAGCCTCGCGCATCGGGGGGCTGGAGAGCCCTCACGGTGTCCGGCGTGCTGTCCCACCACCTGACCGAGGACCTGGCCAAGGAGGCCCTGATATGCTGATAGACATCGCCGTGTGCGTGGGCCTGCTGACCTGCGTGGTCCTGTGGTTCTGGTCTTGGATCTTCGGGGGCGCTGACTCGGACCCATACGATGATCCGAAGA
>Ga0209829_10000752_pt1 | contig 28242 bp, 20 predicted proteins | sample C_140205_EF_Meta_FD_187311 | JGI IMG/M metagenome (GOLD analysis project Ga0209829, IMG submission 187311) | Freshwater microbial communities from Lake Croche, Canada to study carbon cycling - C_140205_EF_MetaG (SPAdes) (version 2) | ecosystem: Environmental > Aquatic > Freshwater > Lake... | reverse complement strand
CGGGTTCGAGTCCCGTCCATCCCGCCATTTTAAATGCCTGTGGCCCGCGAGGGTTACGGGCCTTTTTTTTGGGTTTCCGCTCAATTCCCAATTGACGTAAAATTGACGCAAATCCCCTGAAATCACACCAAATCACAAGCCAACGTCAATTTTACGCCAATTGGGTTTGGCCGCGGAAATTGGCCGCTTCCAACGTTCGCTGGATTGGATCAGTTGCAGGAACTCAGACAGACATTTGAACTCAATTTCGATGAGTTCGAACCAATGGTATCCCGCGTTCAAGTGGTCGGAGTCGCTCAGGATCTACGAAATGCTAGCGATCTTTCGTTACGAAATGGACGCCAAAGAATGGGAAAATCGGCTAGGTGTTCCAGTCAGTGCCTCAGCGCACCCGACAGATCCCGAACTGCGAGACAGCAAGTGGGCCCGCAAGCTCCTCGGATACAAAGGAAAGTCCTCAAGCGCATTCTGGCAGTTCGTCCATTCCTCAGGCGTGCCCCATCTCAGGGTTAACAGACGGAAAATCATGTTTTCCGAGGCCGCAGTCTACGACTGGCTCACAAAGCGGAGCGATGGTCGGGTTCGCTGAGGTGCGACCTCGGCCGGGTTACGGGGCATTTCATCCACGGTTTCCCCGGCGAACCTCGCTTGAATGGCGCAGGGGAATTCGCGACCGGCGGGCCTAAGGGAGACCTGTCGAAGCTACGCCTAGACGAGGCGACAAAGATCCGTTGTGGCGAACGTCATTTTGAGGCGCTCGGCGTGGATTTCGATGTGGTCACGTCGATCGACGACCTTCGCGTCAAGAACTGAGCGCGAACATTCGCTCCGCGAGATTGGTAAGCAGCGGAAAGATCTGCAGACTTGATTGTTGCTGGATCCATCTTGATGAAAAAACTGACGCCGCTGCCCTTCCTAGCCTCACAGCTTGATGAGATTGTCGGCAAGGCTCGCGCTTACGGAGCTGGCAAATCCCTCAGGGAAATAGCCGCAAACCACCCGAATACTGTCAGTCTCTCTACGTTGAAGGCCGTTGAGGCCGGCAAACACATTCGCCCGGAGCAATTGAAGCTGGTTGCGCAGCTGTTCGAGATGACCCCTCTCGATTGGATTGAAACGAAGATCCGCTATGTCGAAGCCTACATGAACGAGTAGCCGACGGCGAGCAGCAACTCGGAGAGCCAAGCCTGTTGCTCGGTGAGGCGGGCGGCGGAGTCGCGGAGGCGGGGGAGGCGATTTAGCAGGCGGAAATAACTGGCGGCGAGACCGCGGAGCTGAAGCGGCGGCGGGCGATGGGATTCGGAATCGGGGTGCTCGGCCGCCGCCGCATCCCAGCGGGCGAGGAGCTCCTGTAGGTCGCCCTCGAACAGGGCCAGCAGATAGTGCTGCGAGTAATACTCGTGGTGATTGGTGATGCCGGTGAGGTCGAGGGGCATGGGCCGGGGAAAGGAAGCGAAGGGGGCGAGCGGACTAGGTGAGTTTGGCGAGCAGGGCGCGGCCTTGAGGAGTGAGCCGATATTTTTGGAGCCGGCTGTTGGGCTGGTCGGGAAGGGTATATTCGATCAGATGGTCGCGTAGCGCCGGGGCGAGGTAGGTCTCGCGCAAGCGACGGCGGTCTTTGAGGACAAAGGCCGCTCTGATTTCCGAATTTCCCATCACGTCGTTCGTCTGTAGAAGCTTCAGCAGGCGCAGGACATGGTCACCGACTGGTGGCGTGACTGGTGCGGCCGTTGGGCGCGCCGCGGCCAAGCTCTCCGGGTGGACGGGTAGGCAGAGGACGAGGGCGGACCGGTCGTCGTCGGTTTCGAAGACGGGAGCGGGCGAGCCGTTTTCGCGGAGAACGCGGAGCATCTTCGGAATGCCGGTGGAGCGGCCTTCCGTGAGGTCCAGTTCCTTCAAAAATTCACCGATGCGGCGGTTGCGATAGCGCCGGGCCACGGCGCGGCCGGCCTGGAGATCGGCGAGGCGGAGGGAGCGGTCAGGGCCGGGATAGCTGACTATCACCAGTTCTTCGCGGGTGATGCGCACCTCGATGGCTATCTGCGGAAGGGGCTTTCGAGCGCCGAACTGGTGGCTGCGGTTGAAGCCGTGCATCGCGGAAGGACCGTGATGCCGCCAGACGTCGCCGCCCTTTTTCGTGAACGCGTCCGAAGGAAGGACCTGTCGCCCCGTGAACTCGAAGTGCTCCGACTGATCGTCGAAGGTCGCAGCAACAAGGAAATCGCCCAGCAACTCCAGATTGGCGAAGAAAGCGTGAAGACCCACTCGAAATCGCTTTTCCAAAAACTCGGCGTAGCCGATCGCACCCAGGCGGCGATCGAGGCAATCCGTCACGGCATTGTTCATCTCTGACCGCAGGCAACGCGCCAAGTGTTGACGCAAATCAGTCGGCCACGAAGCCGAACCACGTGGATGAGCCTTAAAAATCTTTCCTGCGAAAATGGGTGTTTCTGTAGGGACCGATTTTGGTCCGAATCGGTGATCAAGGGTTTGCGTGACGAGCTGTCGAGCGTAACTCATTGATCGATTCCGCAGCCAGTGGCCTTGTGCCAGAAAGGCGTGGAGTCAGAAACAATGAGCAAGGAGGCTGGGTTCCGTGAAATCTCCATGGAATCTGCACTTTGCTTGACCATCTTTTGGTCATGTCTATGACTAGCGCGATGAACTTGCTCACCGTTTCCAAGGCAAAAGCCCAGTTCAGCGGTATTGCGCGTAAGGTTGTGCGTTCGAAGCGGCCCGTCATCGTGCGCGTGCCCAATGGCTTCATTCAGATTGCGCCTTATGATTTGCCAGAAGAAGTGCCCGCAGTGCCGCAAGGCAGCCTAAAGCTGCTTCCCCGTGAACTCGAACTGCACAACACCTTTGGAGAAACGCTGTGAACTTCCGCCGTTGGGACATTGTTTTTCTTCGCACGGACGAGAAAGACCGTGATGGTCATCCGGCGGTCGTCCTTTCATCCGACGACGTTATGGCCGATGACAAACAACAACGCTTCAACGTCGTCACTGGGACTAAGAAGCAACCGGCAGAGCAGGCTCGCCACCACCAGGTGATCCTCGATGCGGCGGACGGCCTCGAATTCCCGACGTTTGTCGATTGCTCGCTCGTCTATGTCGCTCGCAAATCCTCGGTTCTTCGCTCCAGTGGGTCGGTAACCGTTCATCGCCGCCAACAGATTCAGCGCGGTATTCGGGGCTACCTCGGTCTTGGCTGATCGTCGTCACAAATAGGTTCGATTCCGAAACGGGCAAAAAACGAGGCCGGTCTCCCGCCGGTTAACCGGGAAGCCGACCGGGAAGTATGCACTCGCCACGGATGGGGACGATTTTCAAGTGTGACGGCGCTTCCTATCCCACGATTCAGACCCGCCATGCCCGAATCCGCCAAAGCCGTCTTCCTGAGCTACGCGTCCCAAGACGCGGAGGCGGTGGAGCGCATCGCAGTGGCGCTGCGCGCGGCAGGAGTCGAGGTGTGGTTCGATAAAGATGAACTCGTTGGCGGGGATGCGTGGGATCAGAAGATCCGGCGGCAGATCAAGGAGTGCGCGCTGTTCGTGCCGGTGATTTCGGCAGCGACACAGGCGCGTACTGAGGGGTATTTCCGCTTGGAATGGCGGCTGGCCGACCAGCGCACGCACCTCATGGCGAAGGGCCGGCCGTTCTTGCTGCCCGTCGTGATCGACGAAACGCGCGATGCCGAGGCGCAGGTGCCGGATTCCTTCACCGAGGTGCAGTGGACGCGGTTACCGGTCGGTGAAACGCCGGAAAAATTCTGCGACCGTGTGAAGAAATTGCTCGGTGGTGAAGGTGCGTCGGTCTCCGACCGGCGTTCGGAATCCGACCAGACGATCAACGCCGGTCGGAGACCATCGCCACCTCGGAGACAAGCAGGACGTGCCTGGCTCGTTCTTGCGATCGTCGGACTCGCGGCGATTGTCGCACTCGCGATTTGGCTGCCGTGGGCCAAAGGCGGAATCACACCGTCGGCACCGTCGGCGGCGCGCGAATTGGTGCAACGGGCTCGGGGACTCTGGTCCGGAGAGCGCACGCGCGAGAAGCTGGAGGCTGCCTCGGAACTTTGTGAGCAGGCGTTGAAGCTCGATGCCACCGATGCCGAAGTGCTCGCGGCGGCAGCGCAGGTCGATGCGTTTACGTTTTACGGCGGCTTTGATATTTCCGAGGAGCGCCGGCAGCGGGCGCAGCGCCGTGCGGCCCAGGCGAGAGCGCTGTCGGCGAACTCAGCAGAGGCGCGGCACGCTCAGGCTGTAGTGTTCGGGTTTGTGATTCGCTCGCCGGAGATGCTCGCCGAGGCGGAGCGGCTTTATCGCGGATTGCTGGAGTCACATCCCGACGATCGCGTTTTGCTGTATGAGCTGGGCAAGGTGCTGGTGCAGGGTGGGCGCCATGACGAAGCCGCGGCCGTTTTCTTCCGGGCCGGCGATCGCGTCGCAGCCGGGAGCGCCTTCTTCTACGCGGACAAATTCGAACAGGCCCGCGCCATCGCCGACGAGGCACTTGCGGAGAAACGCACCGTGGCGGGCTTATTGTTGAAAGCCAGGGTGGAACTCTACGGTTTCGAGGATCTGCCGGCCGCGAAGGCCGCGCTCGCGCGGCTGACCCCAGCCGAGGCGCTCGACGACAGCGCAGCCTCGATGATCGGCGAACTGCAGTTGCTGGCTCGCGAGTCCGAGCAGATGCTGCGCACCCTGACGGCGTTCTCCAGCGCCTTCATCTCGCTCGCAGAAATAAATTACCCGCGACAGTATCTTACCGGCTTCGCCCACGAAATGCGCGGCCGTCACGATGCCGCCCTCATGGAATGGCGCAGTGCATTGTCGGCGCTGAACGAGCGCTTGAAAACTCGGCCGAACGACCCGGAGTCGTTGGGCTGGTCGGCGACGCTGCATGCCTTGGTAGGCAACAGTGCCGAAGCGAAACGCGCGCTTGGTCTCTTCGAGAGCTACCAAAACTACGGCCCGGAGATTTTTAATTTCTTCAAGGCGTTCACACTGCTATTCGACGACAACAAGGATGAACCGCTCGCGATGCTGGCCGACTACTTCAAGCGGAAGCCCCTCGGCTGGCGCTACGCCCACATGTTTGCGCGCTACTCGGTGGAATTTGATCGCGTGAGGTCGGATCCACGGTTCGACGCGCTGTTGCGAGACAATCTTCCCCCGGGAGCCAAAACCTTCGAGCCCCCCGCCAAAATCGACACCAAATAGGTCGCCGTCCTAGCTTTTGTGAACCTTAGCAACGACCAGGAGAACGAATATTTCTCCGACGGCATCGCCGACGAACTCCTCACGGTCCTTCAGAAAATCCCCGGACTGCGGGTCGCCGCGCACACCTCTGCGTTTTCCTTCAAAGGCAAGGGCACCACCGCCATCTCCGGCGCGGCGACATCAAAGCCCGTCGCGTTGGCGCTCATTTTTTCCAGTCCGCCGCCGTGGCGCTCCGCCTGTCGGCGCCGGGCACCGTCGATGAGAATCCGGCGCATCGCCTCGGCGGCCGCCGCGAAAAACTGCACGCGGTTTTTCCAAGACGGTTGCGCCTCGCCGCCCAGCCGCAACCACGCCTCATGCACGAGCGCCGTGGGTTGTAGCGTATGGCCGGCGACTTCGCGCGCCATCTTCGAGGCAGCGAGTTTGCGGAGCTCGCCGTAGACGAGCGGCAGGATCTTCTCCGCCGCAGACGCATCGCCGCCATCGGCGCGTTGCAGCAGGACCGTGAGTTCGCCGGAGGCTGGATTCGGCCGTGGGAATACGTCGCTCATGGTAGGCGATACCGAAACGCTTAACGGTGAACGTTCAACGCCCGAGTAACAGCGCGCGTTCGCGAAACTCGTTGAAAGCCTCGCCGTGCACTTTGCCCGTGCCGGATAGGTTGGATTTAGAAACGCAGAAAGGAGAGGACCGAATATCGTCCATCAACCCGGAGACACTGCCTGATTGGACGCCGGAATTTTAGTGGGACGGGTTTTCGAATGTGTCACTGCTGGAGAAATCGCGCGACAGACTGAGGAGTGACCGTGAGGAAGGCGCCGAGGTACTAGGGCGCTGGGAATTAATTGCCAGGGCGGCATGTTCTTCGTCACGTGTTCGCTCTCCCGTGATGAATCCCGCCGTTTTCCTCAGCTACTCGCGCAAGGATTTTCCATTTGAGCGTGATATCTACCGGGTACTGGCTGCTCCTGGAATGGAGGTTTGGTTCAACGTTCTCGATATGTCGGCGGGTGAAAACTACCTTGACGCCGAGCACTACAAGAACTTCACCGCCTGCATCAGGAGCCGCTGCTCGCCCAACGCCGACATCGCTATCGCTCACGCCAGCAATTTCATTGCTCACATAGGCAATATCGCCCATCGCATCGGCAAGGTCGCGCTGCGCCACGATACCGTGAGTGGTCGCTTCGACGACGAAGCGGGCCAACGCCTTAATAAACCCCGAGTATTGTAAAGCTATGGGATTCCGGACAAAGTTAAGCCGCAGGCGGTTCCAGCGGTGGCTTGGGCTCGTTGGCTGGCTTGGCGGGAGCCTGGTTTCCGGCGCCGCGGCGCCCGATCTCGCCCGCCTGCCCGGTACTGCGCCGCTGACCCTCACCGGTGATCTCTCCGCGCAGATGGTCGCGGGCGTGGACAAGTTTCTCGAACGTGAATTGGAGGCGGCCCTCGTCGTGCGTCCGCAATATTGGAAGCGCGACTCCGCCACGCGCGAAGCCTACGCTGCTTCCGTCGCGCCCAACCGCGAACACCTCCGCCAGATCATCGGCGCGGCGGATTCGCGCTTACCGGTGCGCGCGCTGGAATTTGTCGGCGACACCGCCACTCCGGCGAAACTCGCCGACACCGGAGAGTTTGAAATCTTCGTTGTGCGCTGGCCGGTGTTCGACGGCGTGTTTGGCGAAGGCCTGCTGCTACGCCCAAAGGGCAGAATTCTGGCGAACATTATCATCCTGCCTGACGCCGATCAAACCCCGGAGACACTCGCCGGCCTCACCGCGGGGCTGCCGCCGGAGAATCAGATCGCCCGCCGGTTCGCCGAGCGCGGTTGCCGTGTGATTGCCCCGGTGCTCATCAATCGCGAAACGACGTGGTCAGGTATTTCCGGCAAGCCCACCAACCTGCCGCACCGCGAGTGGATCTATCGGCAGGCATACGAGATGGGTCGCCACATCATCGGCTACGAAGTGCAGAAGGTGCTTGCGGCGGTGGACTGGTTCGAATCCGAAAGCCAATCGCCGGAAACGCGAAACCTCAAAATCGGTCTGGCCGGCTACGGCGAAGGGGGCCTGATCGCGTTCTATGCGGCGGCGCTGGATCCGCGCGTGAGCGCCACGCTCGTCAGCGGTTACTTCAATTCCCGGCAGCAACTGTGGGCCGAGCCGATCTACCGCAATACCGTCTCTCTCTTGCGCGAGTTTGGCGACGCAGAGATTGCGAGCCTCGTCGCTCCGCGGTCGCTGATGGTCGAGCATAGCGCCCCTCCGTCGATTGAGGGACCGCCAGCGGCCCCGCCGGGCCGCCGCGCCATCGCGGCGCCGGGAACGCTGGAGACGCCCAAGTTCGCCGCGGTGACGGCCGAACTGGAACGCGCCCGTGCGCTGGTCGGCGTGCGCTTTGGCACCAGCATGCAACTGATCAGCGGCCGCGATGGCGCAGTGGTCGCACCGTATTCCGCGTCAGCGCAGTCGGCCTTGTTGGCCGGCCTCGGGGTGGCGGAATCGCCGGCCGCCGAACCCGCGGCGTCGGTGCTCACCGCGTTGAGTCGCATTGATTTCGCCGAACGCCAGCACCGGCAGGTGAAACAGCTGGAAGATTATACCCAGGACCTAGTGCGGGCTGGTGAGATGAAACGACAGGAGTCGTTTTGGAACCCGATAAAAGTCAACAGTGGCGCAGCGTGGGAGAAGCAGTTGCCGGAATTGAAGCGGCAATTTTGGGAAGAAGTGATCGGCAAGTTTGCGCCGGCCTCGCTGCCGGCGAATCCGCGCGCGCGCCTCGTGCGCGAGACGGACCGGTTCACCAGTTACGAAGTCGTGCTCGACGTTTGGCCGGACGTCTTTGCGTGGGGCCTCCTCCAGGTGCCGAAAGGTCTCAGGCCCGGCGAACGCCGTCCCGTGGTAGTGTGTCAGCACGGACTCGAGGGACTACCGGAGAGCTGTGTGACGCAGGATTCGAAGAGCCGCGCTTTTCAGGTCTACAAGGGCTTTGCGTCCAAGCTGGCCGAGCGCGGCTTCATCACCTTCGCTCCGCACAATCCGTATCGCGGTCAGGACGCCTTCCGCGTGCTGCAGCGCAAGGCCAACCCCTTGGGCAAATCGCTCTTCTCCGTCATCCTCGCCCAGCATGAGCGCATCCTCGATTGGCTGGGCGGATTGCCCTTCGTCGACCCGGCGCGCATCGGGTTCTACGGCCTCAGTTACGGCGGCAAAGCGGCGATGCGGCTCCCAGCCCTGCTGGACCGCTATTGCCTGAGCATCTGCTCGGGCGATTTCAACGAATGGGTGCGCAAGAACGCCGCCACTGATTATCCGGGTAGCTACCTTTACACGCCGGAATACGAAATCTTCGAGTGGGATCTCGGCCACACCTACAACTACGCCGAAATGGCAGCGTTGATTGCGCCGCGACCCTTCATGGTCGAACGCGGTCACCACGACGGAGTGGGGACGGACGAATGGGTGAGCTACGAGTACGCAAAGGTGCGCCGCTTCTACACTCAACTCGGCCTAGCCGACCGCACCGAGATCGAGTTCTTCGATGGCCCGCATACAATCCACGGCCAGGGCACGTTTGAGTTCCTCCATAAACACCTTAGCTGGCCAAAGCCCTAGCTTACCGCTGGTGGAACAACCAACCTCCCTCCCCAAATCCAGTTTCCTACCGACCGAATCCGAATTCCCGTCAGCAACGCTAAACCTCCAACCCCAGCCAGACCATGCGTGTTTTGAATCGAACCAAATAGCCCAACGCCTGCGCGCTTTCGCTGGAACAGGCCGACGACGTGCGCAGCTACGAGCCAGCGTGCTCATCCCGGATAGGGGAGGGTCCGTGGAGGGCCGACGCAGGCGAATCAATCTCGTTTTCGCCGCGGGATGAAACGCGGGCGCACCGCTGACGTGCAGGCAAACTGCCGCGAACGACCTAGTCTACCGGGATCCTATCCAAGGCGAGTGGCGGGCGGGCAGATAGTGGGGCGGTCGACCCACGCGCAGCGTAACGCGGCGACGTTCAGACCGAGGTCAGGAGCCGCCGCGCGTTGCTCTGCATAATCGCGTGCAACTGGCCGGCGTCCAGGGGCGACTCGATCAGACGCAAGATGGCGCTTTCCACGGGGAAGTAGGGCGCGTGCGAGCCAAACAAAACACGATCAAGGGGCACCTTGAAGGGTCGATTCGCGTCGGGTGCGGTGCCGAGCATTTTCCCGACGACGCCATTGCCCTCCCAGCGGGAGATGTCGAGGCATGCGTTGGTCGCGCTCATGAGCTGCTGGAGGTCGGTGCCCTGAACATTGCCGCTGAAATGGAGCAGTTGAACGCGGGCATCGGGCACGGACCGCAACGCCCCGACCAGCGGACCTGCGACCACGGGGACGAGGTGGAGAGCCGGGTGATGGACGCGGATATCTTCGAGGCCGAAGACCACTTGCAGCACAAGACCGCGGTCGCGGATCGCGGACAGAAGGCGCGTGAGGTCCGGATGGGAGAGGTCGAACGGCTGATAGCCCGGGTAGATGCGCACGCCGGGCATTTTGAAAACCTCGTGGATGCGCCGCAGATCCTCCTCCCAGTCGGGCCACGCAAGGTTGACCGTGCCGAAGGGACGCAGGAGGCCCGCGCCGTGGGCGCGGCATTCGGCCGCGAGGCGTTCGTTGACGCCGTTGATATCTTTGTGGAAGAGCGACTCGAAACTCCCTGCCCAGGCTTCGACAACGCGATGCTGCCGCAACTTTGCGACGAGGGCCGCCGTGTCGCGGTATTTTAACTTCCGGAACGGCCAGTCGAAGAGGTTGATGTTGGTGTCGATGAGGCCGACGGGTGCGCCGGCCAATGACGCCCCGGCGACAGCGGGGCGCGCGAGCGCGAGCGCGGTGCCGGCGAGGAGCGAGGTTTTGAGGAAGGCGCGACGGTCGAAGGAGGTCATGGCGGGAGTCGGCGGGGCGAGTGGCAGGGGCGGGCTGGCGGGTGTAGTGGGTGGCCGGATCGGGATCACAGTTCAATTTTCTGCCCCTTACGGCGGAAGATGGGGGCGGCGATCTTGCGGAAGTTGCCGCCAAAAATTTTTATCCGATCCGCGCGGGAAAGATCGGCGTCGAGCACCTTGCCGAATTCGGTCGCGTAGCCGCGGCTCGGGCCGTGGCCGCCCCAGACGATGCGGTCGACGCCGAGTTCCTTGACGGCGTAGTCGACCGAACCGGAGTGCGGATCGGAACCGGCGAATTCGAGGGAGACGTTTTTCTGCGGGCGCACCACGCGGACGCCGAGTTCCCAGTCACCGCCCGAGTGGCCGCAGATGAAGCGCACGGCGGGAAAACGTTTCGCGAGGGCGACCACCTCCATCGGCGTATTTTCGCCCGGCAGGTTGTCTCGCCCAGGCAGGCGCGGGGTGCCGCCGACCTTCAGCCACGAGTGGATGTAGATGGTCGCCTCCAATTCGGCGGCAAGCCGGATGATGGGGTCGTTGTTGGCATGGCTGCAGCTGATGCCGCGCTGGTTGCCGCCGACGTATTTGATGCCGACGCACGGGCCGTGCCGGATCCACTGCTCCATCTTGGCGCAGCTTTCGTCAGGGAAGCCGGGATCGATCGGCGTCACCCCGGAGAGCGTGGCCTGCTCTTGCTCAAGGATGGTGCGGATCTCGGCGTCGTAGGGCGACGGCATGGTCGGTTTCGCCAGCGTGCCGCCGATCTCCAGCGAGATCGAACGCTCGATGCCCATGCGCTCGACGTAGAACTGGTTGGCGCGGAACTGAGTGATGGGGTTGCCCGTGCCGTAGAAGCCGTGGAAGTGGGAGTCCCAGATGCGGTAGGAGACGAGTTCGTCGCGGGTGGGCAGACCGTAGTCCGCGGGATTGAGCGCAAAATCGCGTGGATTCATGGCGGTTGGGGTGCGGGAGAGCGTTGGGGGGCGGAATTGATCATGCCCTCTCGCGTGGGCCAGCTGGGCGCGCAAGGTCCGGGCTTTCAATGTCAAACTTCGCCCCTCGCGGTCCCTCTCGTTCGCACCGGCGGGCGTCGGACTCGAAAACAGCTTGCGTTTCAAAGATGATAACCTACCGGTCCAATCACCCCTAAGGTTGTTTTCCCCACGCTTCCTGTGGTCGAGTGCTCCCCGGTTCACCCCTATGAACTACTTGTTATCTTCGTTTCGTTTTCTGCGGTTCGCCCGCCAGCGTCCTGCGTTTGCGTTGCTCGGTCTGGCCGCGTTTACCTCTTCCGTCGTGGCCCAAGCCCCCGTTTCGGGGGTTGTGACCAACGCTGCCACCGGCGCTACGCTGGAAGGCGCGCGGGTGGTGCTCAAGGGCACCGGCCTCGAGACCACGACGGACAGCCTCGGAATCTATCGCTTTGAAAGCGTCCCGCCGGGCAACGCCGTCGTGGTCGTCTCCTACACTGGTCTCGCCCCCTCGGAGGCGTCGGTCAATGTCGCCGGGTCGACGGCGGTGAAACGTGATGTCGGTCTCACGGCCGATATCTACAAGATGAGCAGTTTCGTGGTCGGCAGCGAACGTGAGGGAAACGCCAAGGCGATCACCCTGCAGCGCCGGTCCGACGGTGTGAAGAGCGTCGTCTCGGCGGATGCGTTCGGCGGTCTCGCGGGCAATCCCGCGGATCTCGTCGCGCGTCTGCCCGGCGTCGAAGGCGAATCGGTCGGCGGCGACAACCGCTATCTCCGCATCCGCGGCCTCAGTCAAAATCTTAGCACCATCACCCAGGATGGTAACCGGATTGCGGATGCGGCTTCGGGCGGTGCCACGCGCGAGTTTCAGTTCCAGACCGTCGGCTCCGATTCGATCGAGCGCATCGAGGTGACGAAGTCGCCGACGCCCGATATGGACGGAGACTCCATCGGTGGGGCGGTGAACCTGGTTTCCAAAAGCGCCTTTGACAGCTCGCCGGAGCGACGCATCCGCGGCTCGATTGGCGGCATCTGGCGCGTGCGCGAACCGCGCGACGAGGCGCGCGGCAACGCCTCGCTCTCGTACTCCGAGGTGTTTGGCGGCCGGTTGGGCGTCAACGTCAACCTCGCCTATCGCCCGCACGGTTCGATCATCGACGTCAGCACGCAGGGACACGAGCAGCTGCCGCTGACCGGCCAGGCGGGACCTGCGTACATGTACCTCCTGACCGTACAGGATTTTTGGAATGTGCGCATCCGCTCCGGCGCCGGCGTGAGGCTCGACTACAAGCTGAGCGACCAGGTGCGGGTTTTTGTCAACTGGCAGCTCAATAAGCACATTGAGCATTCGGACCACAGTCAGGTCACGTGGCAGACCGGGCAGACGGTCGCGACCACCGATGCCGCGGGCAATTTCACCAATGCCGGCGGTATCCTGCCCAGTTATACGGAACAGGTTACCCGCGTACGGGCGGTCCCGACGAGCACCGTGGCGATCGTTTCACAGAGCGCCTACAAGGACGGCAAGACGTCGACGATCAACGCCGGCGCCGTGCACCGCTATCGCACGCTGAACCTCGACTACGACGTTTACACTTCGCGTTCCAAGGCGTACTACGCGGGCAACAACGACTTCACCTATACCGCCCGCAACGTCGGTTTCACCTTCACGAAGAACGACAAGCTTTTCCCCGATGTCGCGCAGACCTCCGGGGCCGACTGGACCAAGCTCGAGAGCTACACGGACAACTTGTATTCCAGCGCCCGGATGGTCGGCTGGGATGGCTACGAGGGCGCCGCCCTCAACCTCAAGCAGGCGTTCACCGCGCCGGTGCCGTCCTACCTCAAGGCCGGTCTCCGCCTCCGCGCGCAGAACCGCAACCTCGACAACACGCCCTACCGCACCGTGTACTTGGGACCTGACGGCGTGATGGGGCCGAATGCCGCCACCGGACGCAACGACGACAACCTGGCGCAGTTCGGTCTGATGAACCGCCCGTTTCCGAACACGGATCTCAAGCGTTACGGCTCGGTGCCGTTCCCGGCTTTCCAAGCCGTGGGCCGGCCGAACGACCTCGATCATTTCATCGCGGCAAACCCGAGTTACTTCCAGCAGCAGGTCGCGAACGATCTGCAAGCGGCCCTTGTGAATCATCAGATTTTCGACGAGCAGATCGCCGCGGCCTACGTGATGGGCAACGTGCAGCTCGGACGGTTCTCAGTGCTGGCCGGCCTCCGCGGTGAAGACACCAAGACCGAGGGTGAAGGCGCCCTGCAGGTGGTTACGCCCGAAGAAAAGGCGCGCCGCGCGGCCTGGGGCACGGCGCCGGTGACCGACGCCGAGATTCGCCGTCGTACGCAGGAAGAGTTTGGCCGCCGCCAGACCCGCAAGGGTGACTACCGCAGTGTGTTCCCCGGCGTGCATATGAAGTACAACGCGACCGCTAATCTGCAGGCGCGTTTGAGCTATGCGGAAAACATCGGCCGCCCCGGAATCGGCCAGTTGATCCCGCGCACCACCGTCAACTACGACAACCAGACTGTCTCCTCCAGCAACCCGAGTCTCGAACCCCAGACCGCGCGCAATTTCGATCTCTCGGCGGAGTATTACTTCGAGCCCGCCGGCATGCTGACCGCCGGCGTGTTTTTGAAGGAGATCAAGAAATTCATCTATAACGCCCCGGGGCAGATCATCGGTTCCGGCACCGACAACGGCTTCGGCGGCGACTATGCGGGCTACACGTTTTCGACACAGGCCAACGGCGGCTTCGCCAAGGTCAAGGGCCTCGAGCTCGGCTATAACCAGCAGTTCACTTTTTTGCCCGGCGTCCTGAAGGGGCTCGGTGCCTATGCCAACTTCACTCGCATGCAGGCCGAGGGAAACTACGGCGCAGGCAGTGCCATCGCCTTGGCCCCGAATCCACGGGTCGCGGGCTTCAACCCCCTCGTCGCCAACATCGGTCTCTCCTACATCCGCAATCCCTGGAGCCTGCGGGTGAGCTACAACTACCGCGGCCAATACCTCACTGGTTACAACGTCAACGAGTCGCGCTCCACTTACGCGCACGCGCGGCCGCAGGTCGATCTCAAGACCCTCTATAATCTCAACCGCCGCTTCAGTATCTATCTCGATGTGGTGAATGTGTTGATGAACCCCGACCGGCAGACCGAGTTTGGCTACGGCCGCCCGCAGACGACCCACCTGATGCGCCCGCAGTTCTTCTTCGGCGTCAACGCGCGCCACTGATCCGACTCGTTACCGAGGCCCCGCCCCGGTGCCCGGATCCTCCCATGCGCCGCCTCGGCATCATCGCCCTCTGGAGCCTCGCCGCCGTCACCTCGGCCGCCGCGCGCCCGCCCAACCTCGTCTACATCGTCAGCGACGACCAGGGATTCGACCTCGCGTGTTTCGGCTCGAGGCAGTTCGTCACGCCGCACCTCGACCGCATGGCCGCCGAGGGCGTGCGCGCGACGAACTTCTACGTCACCGCCTCAGTCTGCACGCCCTCGCGCAGCGGTGCCATCACCGGCCGCTACCCGCAGCGCAACGGCACCTACGAGATGATCCGCAACAACATGGTCAACTACGGCCACCGCTACACGAAGTCCGAATACGCCATCTCGCCCGAGATGACGCTCGGCCTCGATGTGCGTGAGCTGACCTGCGGCGACGTGCTGCGCCCTGCCGGCTACCGCAATGCCGTCTTCGGTAAGTGGGACCTGGGCCAGGCGCGTCGCTTTCTGCCGCTGCAGCGCGGCTTCGATGTGTTCGTCGGTCACGGCAACAACGGCATCGATTACTACACGCACGAGCGTTACGGCGTGCCCTCGATGTTTCGCGGCAACGCGCTCTCGCTCGCCGACAAGGGCACGTATTCCACGGATCTGTTTCGCCGCGAGGCCGTCGCCTTCATCCGCGAGAACCGCGCGAGGCCGTTTTTCCTCTACCTGCCGTTCAACGCCCCGCACAGCGCGTCCAACCTCGAGAAGGATGCCAACCAGGCGCCTGCCGCCATCCTGAAAAAATATTATCCCGCGCTCGATCCCGCGCTGCCCGCCACGAAATACGCCGGAATGGTCACCGCGATGGACGAGGCGATCGGCGAGGTGTTCGCCACGCTCCGCGAACTCGCCCTCGACCGCGATACCCTCGTTGTTTTCCACGCCGACAACGGCCGCAACGGTGCGCGCATCGACGATGTCCGCCTGCGCGGCGGCAAGAGCAGCGGCTTCGAGGGCGGCCTGCGCGTGCCGTTCCTCGCGCGGTGGCCCGGCGTGATTCCCGCGGGAAAAACGACGCACGAGTTCATCACCGCGCTCGAAATCCTCCCGACGCTCGCCGCAGCCGGCGGGGCGAAACTCCCGGCGGGCGTGAAATACGACGGCTTCGATCTGCTGCCCGTGCTCCAAGGGAAAATCCCTTCGCCACGCCGCGAGATGTTCTGGGATTTCCCCGACGCCTATCAGGCCGCGCGCGTGGACAACTGGAAATGGGTTTCCTCCACCCCGCGCGGCCGCCGCGGCGAGGTGCCCGACACCGAGGAACTATTCGACCTCGCCTCGGATCCCGGCGAAAAAAACAACATCGCCGCCGGGCAGCCTGCCCGGCTCACCACCGTCAAGGCGCGCTTCGTCGCCTGGCAGGCCGAAATGGCCGCGAGCGAGCCGCGCGGGCCGTTCCGAGATTATTGAGCGCGGGGATCGCCCTGCGGGTTCGTCCGCGTCACTCAATCCTTTCGTGCGCCCCGCTGTCTTCATCGTCGCATCGCTTTTCGCTCCGGCCGGGCTGGCGCAGCCTGCCGCGTCGCCGCTCGACTACAACCGCGACGTCCGCCCGATCCTGTCGGCGAAATGTTTCAAGTGCCACGGGCCCGACGCCCACGCGCGCGAGGCGAAGCTGCGGCTCGATGTGCGCGCCGAGGCGCTCGCCGTGCGCCGCAGCGGCGCGACCCCGATCGTGCCCGGCCAGCCCGGCGCGAGCGAAGTCGTGCTCCGCGTCGAGTCGCAGTTCGCCGACGAGCAGATGCCGCCGCCCGACTCCAACCTCACGCTCACCGCCGCAGAACGCGCGACCCTGCGCCGCTGGATCGCGGAGGGCGCGGAGTATCGGCCCCATTGGTCACTGATCGCGCCACATGCCGCGGCCCTGCCCGCCGCGAAAAATCCGCGCTGGCCGCGCAACGCCATCGATCACTTCATTCTCGCCCGGCTCGAGACGGAAAACCTCGCGCCGTCGCCCGAGGCCGATCGGGCGACGTTGCTCCGGCGCGTATCGCTCGACCTCACGGGCCTGCCGCCGACGATCGGGGCGCTCGATGCGTTTCTTGCCGACGCGCGCCCCGACGCCTACGAGCGCGCCGTTGACCGGCTCCTCGCCTCGCCCGCCTACGGCGAACGCATGGCGACGGACTGGCTCGACGCCGCGCGCTACGCCGACTCCAACGGTTTTTTCCGCGACAATGTCCGCCAAATCTGGCCGTGGCGCGACTGGGTGATTGGCGCCTTCAACCGCAATCTGCCGTTTGATCGGTTCACAGTGGAGCAGCTCGCCGGCGATCTTTTGCCCGACGCCACGCCGGAGCAGAGAATCGCGACGGGTTTCAACCGCAACCATATGGTCACCGGCGAAACGGGCATCATCGACGAGGAATATCGCGTCGAGTATGTTGCCGATCAGCTGGAGACCACGTCGGCCGTGTGGCTCGGGCTCACGGTCGGCTGCGCGCGCTGCCACGATCACAAATACGATCCGATCTCGCAGCGCGACTACTACGGGCTCTTCGCGTTCTTCAACAGCGCCGTCGAAAAAGGCCTCGTCGCGCCCGACGATCCGCCGCCGGTGATGGACGTCGCGTCGCCCCCGCAGCGCGCCGAGTTGGAGGCCCTGCGGGAAAAACGCGCCGCGGCCGAGCGGACCTTGGCGCGCCTGACCGAGCCGCTGCGCCCGGGCCTCGCGGAGTGGGAGCGGAGCGCGCGCGAAGGACTGCGTGTGCCGCAGGAGCGCCTGCTGGCGCACGTCGACTTCGAGGTGGAAAACGCGGGGCGTGCCAACGAGAAAGGCGGCGCTTATTTCGAGCCCGGGCTCGTCGGCCGCGCGGCGCGGTTCGACGGCATGCAGCATTTCGAACTGCCCGCCGCACTCCCGCTCATCGCCGATCAGTCGTGGACCGTCGGGCTTTGGGCGAAACCGACCGCCTCGCTGGCCGGAGTGATTTCGAAAATCGAGCCGGCCGGGGATCGGCGCGGCTTCGAGGTCATCTGGGCCAAGGGCCAGCTCCAGATCAATCTCGTCGATCGCTGGGTCGTAAGCGCGATCGAGGTAGTGACGCGCGAACCGACCAAGGGCGCGGATTGGCATCACCTCGTGGTCAGCTACGACGGCTCGGGACGGGCTGCGGGCCTGCGGGCGTTTGCCGACGGCGCGCCCCTGGCCGTCAACGTCGTCCGCGACACGCTGCGGGGCCCGATCACGAATGCCGAGCCCGTGCGGATCGGGCGGCGCGACAGCGGGCTGGGTTTCTACGGCCTGCTCGACGAGGTGCGGCTCGTCGCCGGCGCGGTGACGCCCGCCGCGGTCCGCGAATGGTTTTGGAGCGAGCGGCTGCGCGGCATTTTGGCGCTCGCGCCGGAGAAGCGCGATGCGCGGCAGCGTAAGCTCATGCTCGACTGCTACGTCGAGCGGCACGGCGATGCGGCGACGCGCGCGGCGCGCCAACACGCGGAGTCTGCGCGCGAAACCGAAGAGGCGTTTCGCGCGCAGCTGCCCAAGACGCTCGTCATGCAGGAGGCGGCGACGCCGCGTGCGACCCACGTCCTGAAGCGCGGCCAATACGACGCACCGGGCGACCTCGTCGCCGCGGACGTGCCGGGTCTGTTGCCGCCGCTGCCGGCGGACGCGCCGCGCAACCGGCTAGGGCTCGCGCGGTGGCTCACCTCGCCAGCGCACCCGCTGACCGCGCGCGTCGAGGTGAACCGCCGCTGGCTCCAGTGCTTTGGCGAGGGACTCGTCGCGACGTTGAATGACTTCGGCGCGCAGGGCGAGATGCCGTCGCATCCCGCGCTCCTCGACTGGCTCGCGGTGCGATTCGTCGAGAGCGGGTGGGACGTGAAACAACTGATCCGCCTGATCGTCACGAGCGCGACGTATCGCCAATCCTCGACTGCGACGCCCGCGCTGCTGTCCCGCGATCCCGAAAACCGCCTGCTCGCGCGCGGCCCGCGCTTCCGCCTCCCCGGCGAAATGATCCGCGACCAGGCGCTCGCGGTGGCGGGCCTGCTCGTGGAAAAAATCGGCGGCCCGTCTGTGAAACCCTACCAGCCGCCCGGCCTCTGGGAGGCGGTCTCCTACAATGGCGAGCTCAGCTACCAGCCCGATCGCGACGAGGGTTTGTGGCGGCGCACGGTTTATTCGTTTTGGAAGCGGACCTCGCCGCCGCCCGGCGTGCTGCTGCTCGACGGCCCGACCCGCGAGACCTGCGTCGTGCGCCGGCCGCGCACGAACACGCCGCTGCAGGCGCTGCTGCTGCTGAACGACGAGACGTTCGTCGAGGCCGCACGCGGGCTCGCCGCCAGCGTGATGGCGCCACCCGACGGGCGCGAAGCGGGGCGCGCGGCGGAGATTTTCCGGCGTGCGACCGCGCGCCTGCCCGACGTGAGGGAACGCGCGGCGCTCGACGGACTGTTTGCGCGGCAGCGCGCGCGCTTCGCGGCCGATCCGGCGGCGGCGCGAAAATTGATCGGCGTCGGCGCCTCGCCCCGCGGGCGCGAACTCGAGGCCGTCGAGCTCGCGGCGTGGACCGTCGTGGCGCAGACCGTGTTGAACCTCGATGAAGTTGTGACCCGACGATAAGTAGGGCGGGCTTCAGTCCGCCTTTTCCGCTATGCACGTGAAACAAACTCGGACACTATTTCTTGGAACAAAGGCGGGCTGAAGCCCGCCCTGCTCAATGCACCCCCACGATCTCAGTCACCCGCCGTCGGCCGATGCACGCCTGACACGGCGGCAGTTTTTCGGACGGACTGCGACGGGCATCGGTGGCGCCGCGCTGGCGTCGCTGTTTCAGCCGGGATTGTTCGCGGCCGCGGCCGAAGGAGGTTTGCCGGGCCTGCCGCATTTCGCGCCGAAGGCGAAGCGCGTGATTTATCTCTTCATGCACGGCGGCCCCTCGCAGCTCGATCTCTTCGACCACAAGCCTGGGCTGCGCGCGCGACACGGCGCGGATCTGCCGGAGTCGGTGCGCGGCACGCAGCGGCTCACGGGCATGACGAGCGCGCAGAAAAATTTCCCGATCACGCCGTCGATTTTCAATTTTGCGCGGCACGGCCGCAGCGGCGCGTGGGTGAGCGAGCTCCTGCCGCACACGGCGGGCGTCGTGGACGAACTCTGCTTCATCCGCTCGCTGCACACCGAGGCGATCAACCACGATCCGGCGGTGACGTTTTTGCAGACGGGGCACCAGCAGCCGGGGCGGCCGAGCTTCGGCGCTTGGACGAGCTACGGGCTCGGCAGCGAAAACAAAAACCTGCCGTCGTTTGTCGTCCTGATTTCGCGCGGCAGTGCGGCGCGACCCGCGGACCCGCTGTATGCGCGGCTTTGGGGACCGGGTTTCTTGCCGTCTAACCATCAGGGCGTGAGCTTCCGCAGCAGCGGCGATCCGGTGCTTTATCTGTCGAACCCGCCCGGGCTCGCCGCCGCCGCCCGCCGCGACCAGCTCGACGTCATCGGCGAGCTCAACCGCGCGCATCAAGCGCGTCACCTCGATCCGGAAATCGAGACGCGCATCGCCCAATACGAGATGGCGTTTCGGATGCAGACGGCGGTGCCGGGCCTTGCCGACCTGCGCGACGAAAGCGAAGCCACCTTTGCCGCCTATGGCCCGCAGGCTCGCGTGCCGGGGACCTTTGCGGCGAATTGCCTCCTCGCCCGGCGGCTCGCCGAGCGCGACGTGCGCTTCATCCAACTTTACCACCGCGGCTGGGATCAGCACTACAACCTGCCGAGTGATCTGCGGCTGCAATCGGAGGACATCGACCAACCGTGCGCCGCGCTCATCCGCGACCTGAAGCAGCGCGGCCTGCTCGACGACACGCTGGTGATTTGGGGCGGCGAGTTTGGCCGCACCGCCTACAGCCAGGGCAAACTCGAGGCGGCCAACTACGGCCGGGACCATCACGGCCGCTGTTTCACGATGTGGCTTGCCGGCGGCGGCGTGAAGCCCGGCGTGGTTTTCGGCGAGACCGACGATTTCAGCTACAACGTCGCCCGCGATCCCGTGCATGTGCATGATCTCAACGCCACGCTGCTCCACCTCCTGGGCCTCGACCACACGCGGCTGACCTTCAAGTTTCAGGGCCGCAACTACCGCCTGACCGACGTTGAAGGCAGCGTGGTGAAAGCAATCCTCACATGATGAAACGAATCTTCTCCCTAGTTTTCAGCAGCGGCCTGGTTTGCGCGGGCGCGAGCGCGGCCTTCGCCGCCGAGCCGCCGCGCTTCACGCCTGAGATCGCGGAGTTCGTGAAGAGCTTCAAGCCGGGCGGCCAGGACTTCACCGGACAGGCGAAGGTGCTACCGCCCGCGGAAAGCGTCCAGCGACTCGTCGCCGCCGAAGGCTACGCCGTTGAACTCATCGCGAGTGAGCCGCTCATCCGCCAGCCGATCGATCTCAAGTTCGACGCGCGCGGGCGGATGTGGGTCGTGCAGTATCTGCAGTATCCTTTTCCCGCGGGCCTGACGGTCACGAGCTACGACCAATACATTCGCGCGGAATTTAGCCAGGTGCCGCCACCGCCGCCGCGTGGCGCGCGCGGGGCGGACCTCATCACGATCTTGGAGGACAGGGACGGCGACGGGAAATTTGCGAGCCACAAGACGTTTCTCTCAGGGCTCAATCTCGCGACGAGCGTGTTGCCCGGCGACGGCGGCGCGTGGGTGCTGAACCCGCCCTACCTGCTTTTCTATCCCGACAAGAACGGCGACGACATTCCTGACGGCGATCCCGAGGTGCACCTCACGGGCTTTGGCCTCGAGGACACGCACTCGCTCGCGAACAGCCTGCACTGGGGCCCCGACGGCTGGATCTACGGGGCCAACGGTAGCACGACGACTTACGAGGTGCAGGGCCAGCGCCTGCGCGGGCAGAACATCTGGCGCTATCATCCGGGCACGAAAATCTTCGAGGTCTTCGCCGAAGGCGGCGGCAACACCTTCAGCCTCGAGTTCGACCAGTTTGGCCGCGCGTTTTCCGGCACCAACGGCGGCGCGACGCGCGGACTGCACTACGCGCAGGGCGCGACCTACGTGAAGGGCTGGACCAAGCACGGCCCGCCGCTGAATCCGTTCATCTTCGGGTTTTTCGAGCACATGAAGCACGAGGGCTACGGCCAGCGCTTCCCGCAGGCGTTCATGATTTACGAGGGCGGCGCGATGCCCGCGCTCGAGGGCGAGATTGTCGTCGGCATGGCGATGACCAACCGCATCCAGCCGAGCCGCCTGCTGCGCGACACGTCGAGCTTTCGCACGGTGGACGAGACGGCGCTCGTCACGACCGACGACAAAACGTTTCGGCCCGTCGACATCGAGCTTGGCCCCGACGGCGCGATCTACGTCGCCGATTGGTCCGACGTGCGCCTGAGCCACCTCAACCCCACCGACACGTGGGACAAGACCAACGGCCGCATCTTCCGCATTGCGCCGAAGAATTTTTCGCGTCCGCGCCCCATGAATCTGCCCGCGCTGGCGACCAATGAGCTCGTCGCATTGCTCTCCCACGCGAATCGCGAACACCGCGATCAGGCGCGCCGTCTGCTCGCCACGCGCCCCGAACCGATTGCGGCGACGCTGCGCGCGATGCTCGCGAAAAACGACGCGACCTCGCTGGAGGCGTTTTGGGTGCTGAATCTCCGCGGCGAACTCGACGAGGTCCAGCTCCGCGCCGCGCTCGGCCACGCGAACGGGCACGTCCGCCGCTGGGCCGTGCGCCTCCTCGGCGATCGCAAGAGTGTCGGGGGCGTGACGCGCGTGGCGTTGACCGCGCTCGCGCGGAGCGAGCCCGCTGTCGAGGTGCGGAGCCAGCTCGCGAGCAGTGCGAAGCGGCTGCCGCCCGGCCAGGCGTTTCCGATCATCCGCGAATTGATCGGCCACGACGAAGATGCGGCGGACATCCATTTGCCGTTGTTGATTTGGTGGGCCGTCGAGGCGCAGGTGGAGACCGGCCGCGACGAGCTGCTCGCCCTCGTCCGCGAGCCGGCGGTGTGGCGGTCGAAGATTTTTTCCACGCACACCGCCGAGCGCATCGGCCGCCGCTTCACGGCGGATCAGGGGCCACGAAAATATTTCACGCTGAAGGAAGGCGTCTATTCCGAGTGGCTGATCGAGCGCGCGCCGGAATATCTGCGGCGCAATCTGGAAATGTGCGGCAGACTGTTGGCGGCGGCCCCCGGCGAGGCGCAGGCGCAGCGATTGCTGAGTGGAATGGCCGAGGGCCTGACCGGTCCGCGCGTCGATGCCGTGCCGCGGCCACTCGCCGATGTGATCGCACGCCTTTGGCAAAACCAGCCGCACTCGACGGCGCTGGTGAGCTTCGCCGCGCGGCTCGGGCAGGCGGAGCCCCTCACCGAGGCCTTGGACGCCCTGCGATCAGGCAAACTCAGCGAGACGGAACAGCAAAACTACCTGGACCTCGCCGCCGCGATGGGCGCGACCGAGGCGCTGCCCCTCCTAGCCGAAGCGGTCCGCACGGAGAAGAACGAGACGAAGCGCGCGAAACGGCTCGCCACCCTCGGCGCCTTTGCCGATGGGCGCGCGGTCGAGGCAATCATCGAGGTTTACCCGACGCTCTCCCCGCGCCTGCAAAATACCGCACAGAAGATGCTGAGCGAAAAGCCGGCCTGGGCCGCGGCGATGCTGCAGCGGATGAACGCGGGCACGTTCAGCCCCGGGGTCCTGAGTTCCGCGAACGTTGCGTTGATCCGCGGCCATGAGGATTCGCGGCTGAGTTCGCTGTTGACGAGTTACCGGCAGAAACATTCCGACGACCCCGCGCAGCGGGCGGCGCAGCAGCAGTTCGAGACAGGCAGGACGAGCTTCAACCTCACCTGTGCGCCGTGCCACCAGGAGTCGGGTGAGGGGCTCGCGATGCTGGCGCCTCCGCTGATCGGTTCGCGCTGGCTGCAGCAGGGGGACGACGCCCTGGTGCGCATTGTGCTCCACGGAAAGGAGAATCCCGGCCGTGGTTTGGTGATGCCGCCGTGGCGGCAGTTGGACGACGGCCAGATTGCGGCGATCCTGACCTATGTGCGCCGCGAGTTTGGCAACCAGGCTGTGACGGTGGCGCCGCCGAAGGTCGCGGCCGTCCGAGCCGCGACGAGCGAGCGCCAAAAAGCGTGGTCCGACGCCGAACTCGACGGAATCTTGGCGAGTTTGAAAACGAAGTAGATCGCCGCTGGTGCGCATTGTTTCGTGCGTCGTCTTCTGGAGTGCGCGGAGTGGAGTTCGCGCGCAGGGATTAGGAATGGCCTCGCGAAACGTTCGCGGCTCGGCTCCGCAGCGAATCGCGCGACGTTTCGCACGATCACCCGGTTCAGTTTCAGCTTGGCAGCACGCTCATCCCTCTGGACGCTCGGACTGCGAGATATGCCGCCACGTCACCCCACTGTCCGCTCTCGCTTCCGTCGTGCCTGGCACTGGGGCTTCAGCTTGGGCGTGGTTGGCTCGGCCGCACTGGCCCCGGCGCAATCGGCCTCATCCGGGGACGGCAAGCCGTTGCTCGTTTGCCTCGTCTCCGCTGAGGCAAAATCCGAGGAGTTGCACCGCGCACTCGCCGCGACGCTCGGCCCAAACTCCACCGTCACCCTGGCACCGAAGCATCCCGACGGCACGCTGTGGCTCGCTCCGCTCCGCTCCGCGCACACGGCGGTGTTTTACCGCGGGCCGGGCGCGCTTGGCACCGAGGACGCCGCAGTTTTGGGTGAATTTCTCGCCGCTGGCCGGGGCGTTGTCGTGCTCGCCGCCGCGCTCGACGCGTGGGACGCCGTGCCCAATTTCCTCGCCGAACATCTTGGGGCCGAGCCCGGCGGCCGCTTCGCCGCCGGCGCGCCGATGTCCGTGATCAATCTGTTTCCTCATCCCATCTACGCGGGCGTCGAGCGCTTTGAGACGCAACAGCCCATGCCCGTGTGGCAGAGACTCGCCGCGGATGCGCAGCTGATCATGGAGGGCACGGTCGGCGAGGAGACTGCTCCGCTCGCCTGGGTGCGCCGCCGATCCACTGGCCGGGTCTGCCATATCGTGCCCGCTGGCGCGGCGCTCTTTAGTGACGCCGCTTATCTCAAAATCGTCGCCCACGCCGTGCTCTGGACCAGCAGTCGTCCGATCCCGCAGGCCCAGCCGATCGTGCAACGCACCTTCATGCCCGAAAGCTACCCCGGCTCGTTTGCCATCACATTTCCGGGTGGCCCCGGTGTCTGCTTCGATCCTGTGCGCGGCGGAATCAATTTCATCTGGGACGGCGATTTCGTCGATTTGCGCCCCCGCTGGCTCACCAAGCAGGGCGAGCCTGCGCGCATTTTCGGCGAAGTCTTCTACCGCGAAAGCATGTGGCAACCGTGGCGAGTGGGCGCGCCCGACCGCGAACCGGTGTTTCAGTTCCGCGGCTACCGACTCACTCCGGCGGGACCGGAGTTGCACTACCAAATCGACGGCCGCGAGGTATTCGAAACGCTCAGCGCAAGCGCCGACGGCGGCGGACTCGAGCGACGCTTCCGCGTCGGCGCCGGCGGCGGGCCGCTCTGGCTGCACCTTCAACCGCAACGCGACTCCGACTTGACGCTGACCGGGCTGGTGCGCGAGGGCGACCGCGCCACCTTTGCCTCGTCCGCGGCGGGCGCGTTCACGATCGAGATTCGCCGCAAGCCCGTCTCCGCGCCGCCATGATGATGCGACGAACTCTCCTTTTCGCCTTCGTCTTCGTCCACGCGGGCGCAGCCTTTGCCGCCAGCGACCCCACCGGCCGCATCTCCGGCCACGTGCGTCACTCCGGTTCCGCGGCCCCGATCTCAGCCGTGCAGGCGCGACTCGAGGGCCCCACGCTTGCGCGTTATGAGAACTCAAACCTGATCCAGAAACTGAAGCCCACCGGGCGCTTTCAGTTCAACGTGCCGCCCGGCACCTACGATTTGTGGGTGACTGCGCCGGATTTCGAGGACGTGAAGTTCCGGGTCGAACTCGCCGCCGGGGCGGCCGTCGAGCGCGACGTCGATCTCCTCCCGCTGCACCGCTCGCCCTACCGGGTGGAGACGCTGAAACTGCCACAGCAGATGGTCGGCGAGGTATCGGGCGTCGCGTTCACGCCCCAGGGCACACTGGTCGTAACCACGCGGCGGGGCGAAGTGTGGATGCGCGAGTTTCCGAGCGAGCGCTGGCACTGTTTCGCCCGCGGCCTTTACGAGGGCTTCGGGCTCGTGGCCAGCAGCGAGTCCGACGTGACCATAATCCAGCGCCCTGAATTCACGCGTTTGCGTGACACGGATGGCGACGGCATCGCGGATTTGTTCGAGACGATATCCGACCAATGGGGTATTACCGGCAGTTACCATGAATTTTCCTACGGGCTCGCGCGCGACTCCGCCGGCAATCTCTATGCCACCTCCGGCATGTGTTCGTTCCGCGCCTCCGCCGATCTCAACTGGGTGCGCGGCCCGTTGAAAACCGATCAGTTCATCCCGTGGAGTGGTCGTGGTCCGGTGCCCGACGGCCATCGCTCGGTCGCGCAGTTTCAGGGCTGGGCGTTTCAGGTCACGCCGGCCGGCAGACTGCTTCCGTTTGCCACCGGTTTCCGCCAGCCACTCGGCGTCGGCGTGAGCCCGCAGGACGAGCTGTTTGTCAGCGATTGCCCGGGTGCGTGGATTCCCACCGCGACGCTCACGCACGTCGAGAAAGACGTATTTTACGGGCACCCCGACGGACTCAAGTGGCATCCGGAACTGAAGGATAAGAAACTAACCGTCGAACAGCTCGCGCAATTGCGGCGCGCGCCGAGCGTCTATCTGCCGCGCGGCACGCTCGGCACTTCGCCGGGCCAGCCCGTGTGGGATGTGACGGGCGGCAAGTTCGGCCCGTTTCGCGGCCAGGTGTTCATGGGCGACGTCTCGAGCCTGATCGTGCGCATCGATCTTGAGCAGGTCGCCGGGGCCTACCAGGGGGCGGTGTTTCCGTTCCTCCGCGGCCAGGGGCTGCGCCTTGGGGGCATGCACAATGCCTTCGGGCCCGACGGCGCCCTCTACCTCGGCCAGACCGTGCGCGGCTGGATGTCCAGCGAGGGCAACGAAGGCATCCAACGAGTCGCATGGACCGGTGAAACCCCGGTCGATATTCTAACGCTGCGGCTCAGCGCCCGCGGTTTCGTGCTGACGTTTACCGAGCCGATGAACGAGGCCGCGGGCGACGCCCGAAACTTCCAGATCCGTCGTTTTCAATACCACTATCACCCGCTCGACGGCTCGCTGCGCACCAACGAGGCCGACGTCCCTGTGACGCACGCGCGTCTCGCTCCCGACGGCCGCTCCGTCGAAATCGACCTGCTCGAGGTGCAGCCCGGCTTCGTCTATGAGTTCAACGTCGCGAAGACGATGGCCAGCCGCGCCGCTCAGCCTCTGCTCAACACGACGGCGTTCTATACGCTCAACCGCACCTTGGCCGGTGCCACGCTGCCGGGCCCCTCCAAGATCGCGGCGATAAAGCAGGCGCAACTTCAGCCCGGCGACATCGCGCGCGGTGCCGAGGTCTTCCGCCTCAATTGCCTCGTCTGCCACCAGGCCGATGGCAAGGGCTCGAAGCAGGCCGGCACACCCGACTACACGCAGGCTGGCGGCCCGCTTTCCAAGTCGGACGACGAACTCCTCGCTGTCATCACCCACGGAAAAACACCGATGCCCCCCGCCGTCACCCCGATGCCGCCGTGGGGCAATGTGCTGCCGCCACAGGCGATTCGCGATGTGCTCGCTTATCTGCGGGCGACGTTCCAGCCCTCGCCGTAACCGCGACGTCAATTTCACCTGCTCCCGAACGATGAAATCCTTCCGTCGCCACTGCCCCATCCCCGCACCCACCGCGCTTCTGCTCGTTACCGCCATCTTCTGCCCACTGCGCAGCCAGCCCTCCGCTCCCGCCGCCACCGCGCCGGATCGGATTCCCGAATACACGGTTATGCGCGCCGCGACTCCGCTCACCATCGACGGCCTATTCGACGAGCCCGCGTGGCGGGCAGCCCCCCGCTTCGGCGATTTTGTTTTCCCCTGGTGGAAGGGGGGCGCGAAAGAACAGACGCGTGCACAACTACTCTGGGACGACGATTATCTCTACCTCGCGTTCGTCTGCGACGACGCCCACATCACGGCCCGCCACACCGAACGCGACGGCAAGATACCGGAGGATGATTGCGTCGAAATCATGCTCGCCCCCGACGCCGACCGGCCGCTCGTTTACTTCAATATCGAGTTCAACGTCCTCGGCGGCATCCTCGACAATTTCCGCCCGCACGGGCCCGACCAGCCTCGCGCCGCGAAGTGGGATGCCGAGGGAGTGAAGATCGCCGGCACCTACATCGGCACGCTCAACGACGACTCCGACACGGATCGTTCGTGGCAGGTCGAGGTCGCGATCCCGTGGCGTAATTTCGCGGCCCAGATGAAATCCATGCCGCCGCGTCCCGGCACCGCAATGCGCGCCAATCTCAACCGCAGCGGTGGCAAGACCAACCCGCAATACAGCCAGTGGGTGTCCGGCGGCACGCCTCGACCGACGTTCCACACGCCCTTGCGCTTTGGCCGCATCACGCTCTCCGATCGCGTGGCGACACCCTAGGGCTTGCGCTAGCGGGTGCGTTGCCTGGGTGGCTCGTTTTTCAACCGGCCCATTCACCGGAAGGCGCTGGCATTTGTCTATGCGTGGACGGGCGACAAGGACCAAGCCATCGCTGAATATGCCCGTTTGCTGAGAACGCCTAAGGTCAAAAAACTCAGGCGGCCTCCCGGTGATAGAATTTGAGCAGGCCGCCGAGGCGCTCGCGCGGGTGGATTTTACCAGATGAACAGCCGATCCGGTCTGCTGCGGTTGGAAACAGGATC
>Ga0209829_10000751_pt1 | contig 28290 bp, 21 predicted proteins | sample C_140205_EF_Meta_FD_187311 | JGI IMG/M metagenome (GOLD analysis project Ga0209829, IMG submission 187311) | Freshwater microbial communities from Lake Croche, Canada to study carbon cycling - C_140205_EF_MetaG (SPAdes) (version 2) | ecosystem: Environmental > Aquatic > Freshwater > Lake... | reverse complement strand
GGTGGCGGCGGAGGCGGCGGCTACCGTGGTGGTGGCGGCGGAGGCGGCGGCTACCGTGGTGGTGGCGGCGGAGGCGGCGGAGGCTACCGTGGTGGTGGTGGCGGAGGCGGCGACCGTGGAGGCTACCGCGGCGGCGATGACCGTGGCGGTCGTCAGGACTACCGCTAAGTCTCTAAGTCTCCAGTAGACTTTTTTGAGAAGACCCGGAAGGAAACTTCCGGGTCTTTTTTTGTGTTCTGATCACCCGAGGTTTTCGGGAAGTTCTACCGCAGAGGCCCAGAGGCGCGGAGAGACAAGAAAAACAAACGCATCAATCCAAGGTGCTCCATTGGGGCGCGCGGTCATCCTTCATGTTCAGGTTCGCTTCCCAATCTCTGCATCAATATGGCGAAGCTCATATCCATTGTTCTCTGCGCCTCTGCGCGAGAGTATTTCGTTTTTTTCCGGGAAGGGAAAGCTAAGGAGATATCGGGCTGAATCAAAAATGCACCAATCCGATGATTTTATCGGCGAGCCTCGGTGGCCTGCAGGATGCCAGCCGCCTTGTGTAGGGTCTCCTCCCACTCCTTTTCTGGGGTGGAATCAGCGGTGATCCCTGCGCCAACGTGGAATGTTGCCTGCCCGTCACGGATCACCACGGTGCGGATGGCGATGTTGAACTGGCTTTCGCCGTTGTAACCAAAGTAACCGATCGCACCGGTGAAAAGGCCGCGAGGGGAGAGCTCAAGCTCCCTGATGATTTCCAGTGCCCTCTTTTTGGGAGCTCCGGAAATAGATCCTCCCGGAAAACAGGCGGCAAGTGCCCCGACTTGGGAGATCTCGGGTCGGAGTTCACCTTCCACCGTGGAGACGAGGTGAAAGACCTGAGCGAAGCGTTCCAGGTGAAGGAGTTGCGTGGCAGTGACGCTACCGTAGACGCAAACGCTTCCCAGATCGTTGCGCTCCAAGTCGGTGATCATCACCAACTCGGCGATCTCTTTGGGTGAGGTCTTGAGCTCAAAGGCCTGTTGCTCGTCCTCCCCTGGATCTCGAAGCCGCGGGCGAGTCCCCTTGATAGGACGTGTTGAAATTCTTCGGCCGCTCATCTTGAGGAAGCATTCAGGGGAGCTGGAGAGAATGGTTTCATCACCCAGACTCAGGAGGGCGGCGTGCGGGGAAGGGGAGGCGTCGCGAAGGGCGAGGTAGAGGGGCCATGGATCGCCAGTGAAATCTGCTGAGAAGCGGTGCGCCAGGCAGACCTGGTAGATGTCTCCCGCTGCTACATACTCCTGGGCGCGTCGCACCATGGAGAGATATGTTTCGCGTTCCAGCTCCGGCTTGAACGATGGCATGGAGAGTGTTTCTGGGGGATCCTGTTGATAGGCACTCCCCTCCACCATTGCATCGAGGGTCGGTTGGGCTCCGGTCCAGCCATCCGCTCCATGGAGTAGCAGGGAATCATAAAACCCAAAGCGGTAGGACCCGTCGAAACGGAAGTACCCAACAGCGGCTCCATCCGGGGTCCCCAAATCTGCTGAGGAGCGCTTTCTGCGTTCCAGCTCTTGTTCCAAGAGGGGCCATTCCGAGGCCTCCCCTTCCAGAATCAGGTCAGGATCACTCGCGAGGAGTGAGAGGCCGAACGATTCGGCGGAGGAATGGAGTGAAGTATCCAGCCAGACAAATCCGCGATCACCATGGCACTGTGCAGCCACTTCGACAGGCGTGCAGGGAGCGGCAGAGTTGTCCGAAGTCAATGTGCTGAGAGTGGGCATGGAGTGGCGGTGCCATCCGGCACCTCTTGCCATCAGGTCTCATTTTTGGTTCCTTGACAAGATTGCGTCCAATCAAGCTGCTCCCAACCTGCATCCCCACCTTATGAAATCCCGCTTTACTCCCACACTTCTGCTCGCATTTTTTGCAGCACCCCTGCTTTCCGTTTCAGCCCAAGAGCAGGCTGCACAGACTCCTGGTAGCCCAGCTCCTGCGCTTCAGATTCAGGATAACCTGACCTCCTCCGCGCCGGCTCCTGCCACAACGGATCAGGCTGCTCCGTCTGTTGCTCCGGCTGCGCAAGAAGGAGCCCCTGCAACTGCGGTTCAGGCAGCCCCTGCGACTCCTGGCTCAGCTCCAGTGACTCCTGACCCCGCGGCTCCTCCAGCGAACTCGGGACAAGGCTCCCCAGGCGAAAATCCCCCACTCAGTGATCCGAATTCCCTCATTCCTCCTCCCGCCGAGCCGGAGCAGCCCTCGCCGATCAATACTGCTGGAAACGAGGAGAAGCAGCGTCAGGACCAGAAATCTCGCTACTACACGGCCAAGGTGAAAGCCGACAAGGAGGAGGCGCTTGCTTCCCTTCTGCTAAAAAGCGAGAAGGCCAAGAGCGATGAGTCCAAGCGACAGACGCTCCGCGAGTACTACGACCTGCTGGCCAAGAGGATGAAAAAGATCGACCCCTCGCTCTCCGAGTGGGTGGACACCATGCACGCCGCCTACCTGCGCCGCATTACCCAGGTCAGATTGGAGCCGACCATTCCGGTCAATGTGCCGCCGGTTCCAGATGCTTCCGATTCCTCGACTCCCGCAAAGAAGAGCCACCCCTCAAAAGACGACGAGACGCCTGCTCCGAGGAAGAAGAAGCGCTCTTCCTTAAACAACTAAGAGTTCAGGAAGTTTCCCCGGTCAAAGCTACGACAACGACCAGGGCCAGCTATCATCACTCAAACGATGCAGGAGATCCTTGCGCTCCTGCTGTCCGGATTCATGGAGTGGGTGGTGATTCCACTTCTCGTGCTGTGCCTGCTGCACGGCGTGGTGAACATGGCCCTCTTGAGGCGGCTTGTCCCCACGACCTATGATCTGGCTTCTTCATCTCCCGTGGGGGTGCAGAATGTGTCGGTCCTTGTCCCAGCTCGGAATGAAGAGCATCGCATTCGTGTCTGCCTGGAGTCGCTGATCGCGCAGGAGCCTGCGGTCCGTGAGATCATTCTGCTCGATGACCGTTCCACGGATCGGACGGCGAGTATTGCCCAGGAGTTGGGTTTCATGGAAGTGGAGGGGAGCCCGCGGCGACTTCTCCGGGGAAAGGAACTTCCCGAGGGATGGGTCGGTAAAAACTGGGCCTGCCATCAACTTTCCGCTGCAGCTGATTCCGCAAGCGGTCACCTCCTCTTCACTGATGCTGACACGATCCATCATATCTCCTGCGTCAGGACCTCTCTAGCCCATGCATGCGCTGAGCGGGCTGATCTCCTCTCGCTCTGGCCTGATCAGATCACCGGTACGTGGTCGGAGAAGTTGGTGATCCCGCTTGGCTACCTTCTCTTTATGGCGTTTCACCCCTTCCTGACGCTGAGCCTACTGCAGGCTCGGCCGGAGCGCGTGAAGAAATGGGGATTTTCCCGCTCCCGTCTTGCCTTCATGGGTGCGGCCAATGGTCAGTTCCTACTGTTTACCCGAGACTCCTATGAGGCCCTCGGCGGCCATGAGGCGCTGAAAGATCACCTCGTGGAGGATATCGCTTTTGGCCGCCGGGTTGCTTCACGCACGGGAGAGGGAATGCGTCTTGTCAATGCCGACGGAATCAACCTGCTTCGGTGCCGCATGTACTGCGGCTTCGCAGAGCTCTGGGAGGGATTCTCCAAAAATCTGCGTCCTGTCTTTGAGGAGTCGCACAGCGCCTTCCTTCTCTTTGGTGTTGTTGTCAGTGGGCTCTTTCTTTTTCCGTTTCTTCTTTTGGGTTGGGTTCCGCTTGCGCAGGCGGCATGGATCGCCATCCTGCTCATTGTGCTGCTGCGCCTGATATTAACGGTCCGTTTTCGCACCTCGTGGATCGGCTGTATCGCTCATCCTGTTGGCATCGCTGTGGCGTTGCTCATTGCCCTCAACAGTTGGCGGCTCTGCCATGCAAAACGGGTACGCTGGAAAGGGCGCTTCTACCACGGGGCGACGCGCAGTTCGTTGACATGATGAATGACTCGGGCGGAGAAGAATGCGCAGGGGGTGCGAAGAAAGCCGCGAGGATGGAGGAGTTCCTTGGAACGCTGGATGACCTGATGGGAACTGCAGAAAGCACTGCTTTTGACCCCTGCTATCTCGGCTACTTCGAGTGCTTCAATACCCAGCGGTACTACGAGGCGCATGATGTGCTGGAGCACCTCTGGCTCAAGGAGGGAAGAGAGGCTGCTGACTATCGGTTTTACAAGGGCTTGATTCAATTGGCTGGGGGGTTTGTCCACCTGAAGCTTCAGTTCACCTATCCAAATCATCACAAACATGGGCGAAGATTGCATCCAGCCCGCCGCCTTTTTCTCCTCTCGCTCGACAATCTTGCCCCTTATGCAGTGGGAGGGGGTGGAGTTCGTCATCATGGCCTTGATCTGGAGATCCCTCGTTCCCTAGCGCAAGAGATGGTGACGTTGATCGAAGAGGGGGATTTTTCCGTGAACCCGTGGAACCCGGAAACGCCACCAATTCTCTCACTTCAGTGAAGCGCGGATTGCAGTTGCGGTACGAATGGCGTTTAAAGCACGAATGGCGTTGCCAGGGGCTACCATGATTTCACACAACTCTTACGTGTTTCGTTCCCTTATCTCACTACGCCCAGCGACTGCTCGGATGAAGAACCCCCGAGTCGCGCTAGCTGCTGGGCTAGGGGTCGCCGTCGTGCTGCAGTCTTGTAGCGGATGGATCGATCCCTATTCGACTCAAGTGATTCTCTTCGCTGCGATCAACGTGATCTTGGCCGTGAGTCTGAATCTGGTGATGGGAGAGACTGGTCAGTTTTCCCTCTGTCATGCAGCCTTCATGGCTGTTGGCGCCTACACCTCCGCTCTGCTGACAGGCAGGGTTCTTCCTTTTCTTCTTCCTCATAGCTCATGGACTGGGACATCTGTGGCCTCGCAGTTCTGGTTTCTGCCCGTGCTGATCGTAGCCGGTGTGGTGGCCTCGCTTGCAGGGGTTATTGTCGGGGGGCCTTCGCTCCGGCTTCGGGGAGATTACCTTGCTATGGTCACACTTGGCTTCGGCGAAATCATCCGCGTCCTGCTCCAGAACACCGACGTCGTCGGAGGATCGCGCGGGATGGAGGGGATTCTGCCAGTCACCAATCTCTTCTGGGCAGTTGGGTGCTCGGCACTGACTCTCTACACGATGATTTCACTGGTGCGATCGACCTACGGGCGGGGCTTTCAGGCAGTGCGCGACGATGAGATCGCGGCTGCTGCCATGGGGATCGACACGACCCGCTTCAAGGTGACGGCATTTGTGATCGGCGCCTTCTTCGCTGGAGTAGCGGGGGCCCTCTACGCGCATGCGGTGGAGTTCATCAGTCCTGAAGGATTCAATTTCTTACGCTCCTTCGAGATCATCGTGATGGTGATCCTGGGTGGGCTTGGGAGGCCGGTCGGCGTGGCGATCGCTGCCGTCCTGATCACTCTGCTCAACGAGTGGTTGAGGGATCTCTCTCAGTACCGGATGGTGGTCTATGCCCTGATCATCATTCTCTTCATGATCTTTCGGCCGACAGAGCGTCTCGCGCCATGCCTCCGCAGCCTCCGTGGACTGCTTCCCGGCGCGAAAAAAGCGCCCACTGCTCCATGAGTTCTCCAGCGCCAAGCCACGCCTCTCCGCTAGCCTCACTGCTCGAGGTAAATCATTGTTTTCTCCGTTTTGGCGGGATCTCGGCGCTCACGGATGTCTCCCTTCGGATCAATGCAGGGGAACTTGTCGGGCTGATCGGTCCCAACGGTGCTGGGAAAACATCCCTTTTTAATATCCTCACTGGCGTCTACCGCCCGACTGAGGGTGAGATTCTCTTCCAGGGGCGACCGACCGCCGGCATGCCTCCCCATCGGATCAACGGCCTCGGCATGGCACGGACCTTTCAGAATATCCGACTCTTCGGTTCGCTCGACGTGCGGATGAATGTGAGGACCTCCTTCATCGCAAGGCTGCGCAACGGCCTCCTCGATACCGTGCGGCGAGGACGCTCATTCCGCCGCGAAGAGGGGGAGATCCATGAGGAGGGCACCCGCCTGCTTTCCTATTTTGGTTTGGACCATGCAGCCAGCCACTCCAGCCGGAGTCTGCCGTACGGCGATCAGCGTCGTCTGGAGATTGTTCGTGCGCTGGCGACGAAGCCACGCCTTCTGCTGCTCGATGAGCCGGCTGCGGGGATGAATCCCACCGAGAAAGAGGAACTCAAGAGCCTTATCTCGAGAATCCGAACGGAATTCGGCACGGCGGTGCTGCTTGTCGAGCACGACATGAAAGTCGTGATGGGAATCTGTGAGCGTCTCTACGTGTTGGATCAGGGGAGGGTGCTCGCATCGGGAACGCCCGCAGAGATCCGAGGCAATCCCAAGGTGATCGCGGCTTACCTTGGGGAATCTCACTCCATTGCCCGACATGGGAAGGAGGTGGCATGAGCAGCGCCGATACAGCCACAGCACCGCCCCCTGCATTCTCTGATGCGATGCTCGAGATTAGCCGCCTGGAGGTGCGATACGGGGGCATCCGTGCCCTGCATGATCTTTCGTTACAGGTCCCGCGTGGGGGCATCGTCACCCTGATCGGGGCCAATGGGGCAGGGAAGTCAACGACGTTAAGAACAGTTTCCGGACTTGTTCCTCCGACCGGAGGATCGATCCGGTTTGAAGGTCGTGAGATTGCGGGGTTACCCGCTCACAAGATTGTGGCTCTGGGATTGTCCCATGTACCGGAGGGGAGGCTGGTCTTCCCTGATCTCACCGTGAGAGAAAACCTCATGATGGGGGCTTACCTGCGGCGCGAACGGAAGGAGATCGCTGCCGATTTGGAATGGATCGGAGAGTTCTTTCCCAGGCTGAAGGAGCGGCTCCGTCAGCAGGCTGGAACATTGAGCGGGGGAGAGCAGCAGATGCTGGCCATTGGACGCGCCCTGATGGGCCGTCCGAATTGCCTGATGCTGGATGAGCCATCGCTTGGCATCGCCCCCCTTTTAGTGGAGTTGATCTTTGAGCGTCTTGTAGCACTCAACCGAGAGCGTGGAATGACGATGCTTCTGGTGGAGCAGAATGCCTCTCTGGCGCTGGAGGTCAGTAGCTATGCCTACGTGCTCGAGACTGGTGGTATCCATCTGGAAGGATCATCCGCGGAGCTAAAAAACCGACCCGAAATTCAGGCTGCCTATCTCGGGCATTGAGGGTGGGCTTGGAGTTGACGCGGCAAGAGCCACTCCACAAGGATTGCGAAATGCCCACCCTATTCTCCCGGTCCTTCACCTCTCTCCGTTCGTTGTTGATCCTCCTTCCGCTTGCTATGACTCCGATCATGGCGGCCGCGGAGACCAATATGCCATCTGCCTCCAGCGCCCCGGCTCCCACGGATGCCGACATCCTCACCCCGAAGCCGCCCGCCACTCCGCGCCTCACCGGGCCGAAGGTCTTCGGTGTGCGCCCTGGCAATCCCTTTCTCTTCAAGGTGACAGCGACAGGGGATCGGCCCATGACTTTCTCCGCGAAAAATCTCCCCCAAGGGCTCGTCCTCGACCCAAAGACCGGCCTGATCACCGGCGCCCTTCAGGAGAAGGGAACGACGACCGTTACTCTCCGTGTCAAGAATGCGCTGGGCAAGGCCTCCCGCTCTTTCCGGATCGTCTGCGGTGACACGATTTCCCTTACTCCAGCACTGGGCTGGAACAGCTGGAATTGCTTCGCGGGTGCAGTGGACGATGCCAAAATCCGCTCCGCGGCGGATGCGATGTCCTCTTCTGGTCTGATCGACCACGGTTGGAGCTACATCAACATCGACGACTGCTGGGAGGCTGATCGGGAGACGAACGGAATGATCCAAAGCAACAAGAAGTTCCCCGACATGAAGGCCTTGAGCGACTACATCCACTCGAAGGGATTGAAGTTCGGGATTTATTCCTCGCCGGGACCTAAGACCTGCGCCGGGTATACGGCCAGCTACCAGCACGAGGACAAGGATGCCGAGCAGTACGGAAACTGGGATGTCGACTATGTGAAGTACGACTGGTGCTCTTACGGCGTGATCGCGAACAAGATCAGGAACGAAAAATATGCGGCCGTTCTACCGGCAGAGGATGCCGCCAAACTCAAGTCGCTCACGGATGAGCGGGCAAAGCTGGAAGCGATCGCTGGGAACAAGCGCACGGAGGAGCAGAAGAGCCGCCTGAAGGCTGTCGATGGCGAGTTTAAGGGGGTCGTTGCCAAGGTGAGGCCCGAGGATCGGGAGCGCATCGAACTGGAGGTTGTCCAGGAACCGTACGCACTGTTCAGGAAGTCCCTCGACAAGGTGAAACGTGATATCCTCTTCAGCTATTGCCAGTATGGGATGGGCAAAGTCTGGGAGTGGGGCGAGAAGCTTGGGGGCAACTCCTGGCGCACCACCGGCGATATCACTGACACGTGGAGGAGCATGAGAGAGATAGGTTTCAGCCAGAACGGGCACGAGAAATATGCCGGACCCGGCCATTGGAATGATCCCGACATGCTGGTGGTGGGGCAGGTCGGGTGGGGGCATCTCCATCCGAGCAGGCTCACCCCCGACGAGCAGTATACCCACATGAGTCTCTGGGCTCTCTTTTCCTCGCCGATGTTGATCGGATGCGACATGTCGCGGATGGATGAGTTTACCCTCAGTCTCCTGACCAATGACGAGGTTCTAGATGTTAATCAGGATCCACTTGGCAAACCAGCCGGCCGGATATCGCTCAACGGCACCTCCCAGGTCTGGGCAAGGGATCTCGAGGATGGATCTAAGGCTGCCGGCCTTTTCAATTTAGGCGATCAACCCGCCATCGTCTCCGTTTCTTGGGAGGAACTCGGCATCAAGGGACCGCAGATGGTCCGTGATCTTTGGCGTCAGCAAAATCTTGGATCCTTCACGGGCAAGTTCGAGGCGACGGTGCCGAGTCACGGCGTCGTGCTGGTGAAGATCACGTCAGAATCCAAATAAGAGACCCGGTGTGCTGAGCATGAACGGATCGGAATTCCCTGTTCCATTCATGCAACTGCTGAGGTGCTGGGTGAGTTGGATCCTCGCGGCCATTCTACTTACTGCGGCGTTGATGAAACTTTTGCAGGGCGGGGCATTTCATTACTTCCGCCATACGGTCGATGCGCTTCCTTGGGCTGAGATGGTTCTCTCGCTCTGGCTGATCAGCGGGATCCGGAGCGTATGGTCGCTCGGGGTGGCGTCGGCGGTTTTTTTCTCTTTCTGCATCGTTACTCTATGGTTGGTTGTTCAGGGGAGGAGCTATTGCGGCTGCTTCGGAGACGTGAGCGTCTCGCCCAAGGTCACCTACTGGATCGACCTTGCAGCTTTCTCGGCGGCCATCGGCGCGCTTGGCTTGGCCCGTTTCAGAATACACTTTGCAGCTGTGCTTCTGGCAGGAGCGGCTCTGTATCTCGTAGCCCTTGCCTACGCCGGCCACCATGAAACAAATCCCAAGATTGAGGTCGGTACGACATGGCCCCTTGCGGGGGCGGTTGACTGTTCAGCCGATCTCTCCAAGGGGCGGTGGATCGTCCTGATCTACAGCACCGAGTGCGGTCGCTGCCTATCTCTGGCCGCTGACTATGCGAGGGATGGCTCCGAATGGGCCGTACAAGGAAAGAAAACAAGGTTGGCGCTTCTAAATGCAGATATCTCGGGAGGGGCAGGTGACATCCCATCCTCCTCTTCAGTCGTGAGGGGAAGTCTCCTGCAGGTGGATCTCTATAGGCACACACCGATCCTTCTGTTGTTGGATCAGGGGCGAGTCCTGGCGATTCAGGAGGGTTGGGGGACGATTGATTGGTCCCATCCCCCGTATTCTTCTTGGGTTCGCTGAGACGTCCTTAGGAATTGTCCTGCCGGAAGGGTCTCTCAGAGAGGCCTTGCCCTTGCTGCGGCTCCTACGCTACCAAGGGAGGCTATGCATTTTCTCGCAACAGCACTTCCCTCATTTGTTTTGACCGCCGCCTCTCCCGAGGCCCCTAATCCCATCACCCAGTTTGCGCCTCTGATCTTCATCGGCGTCATCTTTTACTTCCTTCTGATCCGTCCCCAGCAGAAGCAGCGCAAGGAGCTGCAGAAGCTGATCTCGGCGCTTAAGACCGGTGATAAGGTGGTCACCTCCGGGGGAATTCACGGCATGATCTCCAACGTGAAGGAGCGCACGGTGCTCCTGAAGGTCGCTGACAATGTGAAGATCGAGATCGACAAGGCCTCCGTGGCAACTGTCCTCGAGTCCTCCAAGGATTCGGCCGCAGAAGCCTCTGGCACATCTGATGCATCAGCTTCCTGATTTCGGAATCCAAGCCCCCGTTCTCTTCGTTCTCTCCCTGCATTTTTAGCGTCGCCACCAGTTCCTTCCCTACGGAGTCCCGCTTGTCATGACACCACTTCTCACCTTCTTTTTCGGGCTATTACTGCTCGGTCTCTTTGCCTGGTACTTCTCCACGGAGAGTGATGCCAAGAAACGCTGGCTCGGTGCCGTCCTGACGGCTTTGCTCCTCCTCTTCTGTGTTGATTCGGCAACGCCGCCAGACAAGAAAATCCGGCTCGGTCTCGATCTGCGTGGAGGTACCTCCTTCCTGCTGCAACTGGTTCCGCAGAATGGTCAGGAGATCACTGCCGACATGCTCCAGCAGGCGGTCGAGGTCATCCGTAAGCGTGTTGACCAGTTCGGCGTCGGTGAGCCGGTCATCGCCCCTCAGGGAACGCAGCGCATCCTTGTCCAGATCCCCGGGCTCGATCCCGCTCAGATCCAGACGACCCGTGAGCAGTTGCAGCGCGTGGCCAAACTCGAGTTTGCCGAGGTCCATCCCAACTCGGCTGCTCTGATCGCGCAGATCGACAAGGGTGAGGCGATCCTCCCCCCTGGCTTCGTCATCAAGGAGCACGTGCAGAATTTCGAAGGTAAAGATGTCGTCGAGCGGCTCCTTGTCAAAAAAGAGGCCGACCTCACCGGGGAGCATGTGACCCATGCCTACGCCTTCTTTGACCAGCAGGGGTATGGCGTTTCCCTCACGCTTGATGGAGAAGGAGCCAAGACCTTCTTCGAGCTCACTACTCAACTGGCCCCCCATCAGGGACGTCTGGGTATCCTGCTGGATGGCAAGGTTCAGAGTGCCCCCTCGGTGAAGAGTGCGATCGCTGGCGGCTCTGCCCAGATCACCGGTCACTTCAAGGAGAAGGAGGCTCGTGAGCTTGCAAGCATCCTTGAGAACCCCCTCCGCACGCCGGTCACCATCGAGGAGACCCGGAGTGTTTCCCCCTCGCTCGGAGCTGACTCGATCCGAAGCGGTATCGTTTCGGGTATCGGCGGGCTGGCGCTGGTAATGCTCTTTGTCGTTTTCTATTACCGCTTGGCGGGATGCGTCGCGCTCCTCGGTCTTTGGATCAACATCCTCCTTCTCTTCGGGATGATGGCGATGTTCCACTTCGTCCTGACGCTACCCGGCATCGCGGGTATCATTCTCACGATCGGTCTCGCAGTAGATGCGAACGTGCTCCTCTACGAGCGTCTTCGTGAAGAACTCGCGGCCGGTAAGTCCCTTGGTGCTGCGATCGACGGTGCTTACAGCAAGGCTTTTAGCGCCATCTTTGACGCCAACGCCACAACGCTCATCACGGCTGGCATCCTATTCTGGCAGGCCAGTGGTCCGGTGCGTGGTTTCTCCGTCACCCTGATGCTTGGTATCGTAGCCTCACTTTTCTCGGCCATCCTCTTCACCCGCACGGCCTTCCGTTGGATGATGAAGTTCGCGGGGCTTAAGCGCCTCACGATGGCCAACCTGGCGCCGCGGCATCAGTTCAATTTCCTCGGGCGACGCTTCCTGGCGGTCTTCATCTCGCTCGCCCTCATCGGCGGCTCTTTCGCGATCTTCGCCAAGCGTGGGGTCAATAACTTCGGCATCGACTTCCGTGGAGGCGATCTCCTTGTTCTTGATTCCGAGCCTGCCTTAACAGTGGATGAGGCCCGATCAGCTCTCGAGCCGCTTCACCTCGCCGAGGAGACCATCCAACTCGAGCAGGCAGGCACCAAGCAGATGCTTTCCATCCGCAGCGCCGAAGATACGTCGGTTCGCATCTTGGAGAAACTGAAAGCCACCTTCCCTAATCGGAAGATCGCGGCCGCCCAGCAGGAGAAGGTGGGGGCCCAGATCGGACTTGAGTTTGCCAAGAAGGCGATGCTGGCCCTCGGCCTCGGCATGATCGGCATCCTGATCTATGTGACCCTCCGCTTCGAGTTTTCCTTTGCAGTGGGCGCGCTCGTTGCACTCCTGCACGACGTGATCATCACGGTGGGTGTCTTCTCGCTGGTTGGCGGGGAGCTCTCCCTTGTCATGGTGGGCGCGATCCTGACGATCGCCGGATACTCGATCAATGACACGATCGTCGTGTACGACCGAATCCGCGAAGGGCTCCGCCATCGCACTGGAGGAAGCGTCGAGTCACTCATGAATCGCAGCATCAATGAGACGCTGGGACGTACCATGCTGACCGGCGGCATGACGCTCCTTTCGGTCTCCGCGCTCTTCTTCTTCGGCGGTGCGGTGCTGAAGGACTTCGCGTTTGCGATTCTGATCGGTATCCTGGTCGGAACCTACTCCTCAGTCTTTGTCGCCTCACCGATTGTCCTCTGGTGCTCGCGCCTGGGTCACAAGCGTGCCGCCGCCGGCAAGTGATCATTTCCCCCTTAAAATCTTCGGCCCTTTTAACCCTTTCACTTTTTAACTTTTCCTTCACATGTCCCTGCTCGTCCTTGGTTCCATCGCCCTAGATACTGTCAAAACCCCTCTCGAGGAGCGGAGTGATCTGCTGGGAGGTTCTGCCTCCTACGCCGCCATCGCGGCGAGCTTCTTCGCTCCGGTGAACTTGGTCGGAATTGTCGGTGATGATTTTCCAAAGGAGAACATCGAGTTCTTCAAGAGCCGTAACATCGACTTGGAGGGAATGCAGGTCGTTCCGGGAAAAACCTTCCGCTGGTCCGGAGAATACATGTGGGACATGAATCAGCGCGAGACCCGCTCGGTCGAGCTGAATGTTTTTGAAGACTTCACCCCAGTTCTCCCTGAGGTTTATCGTTCTGCACGGATGGTTCTGCTCGGCAACATCGCCCCGGCGCTTCAGCACCATGTGCTGGACCAGTTGACCCGTCCTCACTTCGTCATCGCCGACACGATGGATCTCTGGATCAACATCGCCAAGGAGGAGCTACTCAGCCTTATTGCCCGCGTTGACATGCTGATCCTCAATGACGGGGAGGCTCGTGAGCTCACCGGCGAAACCAGCCTGATCAAGGCTGGGCGCAAGATCCGAGAGATGGGCCCCTCGGCCGTGGCGATCAAGAAGGGAGAGCACGGCTGCCTGCTCTTCGGCGACGGACAGTTCTTCAGCTGCCCCGCTTACCCTTTGGAAGACATTCATGATCCCACCGGTGCCGGCGATTGCTTTGCGGGAGGCCTCGCGGGGTACCTCGCCAGTCGCCACATCAGCGATGCCGATCTGTCGGAGAAAAAGGAGATCCCCTTCGAATACCTCCGTCAGGCAGTGGTGGAGGGGAGCGTGATCGCCAGCTTCAATGTGGAATCCTTCAGCATGGATCGCCTCCGGGAGGTCACGAAGGCTGACATCGCCGAGCGGTACGAGATCTTCCGCACTCTCAGTCGCTTCGAGGCGATTTAAGGAAGGTTTTTTTAGGTGGTGTCGGGGCAGTTGCCCGTCCGCTTTTAGGGGATTGTCGCCGGGGTCTTTGTCCATCATGGTGTGGAGTGATGAAAAAGCGCGTCACTCCCCCGACCGATCTCTCCCCTTCAACGCTCCTTCCTTCGGAGGATCTCTACCCGCTGCTGGAGTGCCGGCACAGTGATCCTCACCACCTTCTGGGTGTGAGGTCGGATGGAGCCGGTGGGACAACGCTGCGGGTCTTTCATCCCGGAGCCGTCACCGTGGCGGTAGCGTTCGAGACTGGGGAACGTGTCCCTCTCACGAAGGTCCATGCGGACGGACTCTTTGAGGCCGACGTCACGACGCCTTTTCCTTCCGCTCCGGATGCCTACGCGATCGAGGTCACCTATGGAGATGGATCTAGCGCAAGTCAGCGTGATCCTTACGCCTTTGCGCCGCTGCTGGGCGAAGTCGACCTGTACCTACTCGGGGAGGGGCAGCACCACGAGGCCTATCGTGTCCTCGGAGCCCACCCCCGCGAGATTCATCATGTCGCGGGAACGGCTTTTGCGGTCTGGGCGCCGAATGCCCAACGAGTCAGCGTTGTGGGTGATTTCAACGGATGGGATGGTCGCCGTCATATGATGCGACGACTTGGTGGCTCAGGAGTCTGGGAAATCTTTGTTCCAGGAGTGACCGAGGGAGATCATTACAAGTTTGAGATCAGGGGACGTGGTGGAGAGGTTTTCCTCAAGACCGACCCTTATGGGTTCTATGCCCAGCACGACCTGCGCACGGCATGCATGGTGACGGATCTGGAGCGTTACCGGTGGAGTGACTCCTCCTGGATGGCGAAACGTGCGCAACGGAATGTCTATGCCGAACCGATGTCGGTCTATGAAGTGCATCTCGGCTCTTGGCGCCGCCACCCCGAGGATCACAACAGGCCGTTAAGCTACCTGGAGCTTGCCAAGGAACTCATCGCCTACGTCACGGAGATGGGCTTCACCCACGTGGAGTTGCTGCCTGTCATGGAGCACCCCTTCGAGGGGTCCTGGGGGTATCAGGTGGTGAACTTCTTCGCTCCGAGCAGCCGCTTCGGATCCCCCGACGAGTTCCGCCACCTCATCGATGCGCTGCACCAGTCTGGGATCGGGGTGATTCTGGACTGGGTGCCCGGGCACTTCCCCAAGGACGCGCACGGTCTGGCCCGCTTCGACGGGACCGCGCTCTACGAGCATGAGGATCCTAGGCTTGGTGAGCATCGCGACTGGGGAACCTTAATTTTCAACTACGGCCGCAATGAGGTGAGGAATTTCCTTATCGCGAATGCCCTTTTCTGGCTCGATCAGTACCACATCGACGGCCTGCGCGTGGATGCGGTGGCCTCGATGCTCTACCTCGACTACTCCCGCAATGAGGGCGAGTGGGTGCCCAACAAGTTCGGCGGGCGGGAGAATCTGGAGGCGATTGAGTTTCTGAAAGCCTTCAATGTCGCCTGCTACAGCAGGCATCCTGGCGTGATCACGATCGCCGAGGAATCGACCTCCTGGCCCGGCGTGTCGAAGCCTGTTTACGAAGGGGGGCTCGGCTTTGGCTTCAAGTGGAACATGGGATGGATGAACGACTCACTGCACTACATTGCCCGCCCGCCAATTCACCGGAAATTCCATCAGGGAGAGATCACCTTCTCGATGCTCTACGCCTACCATGAGCACTTCGTCCTGGTGCTAAGCCACGACGAAGTGGTGCATGGAAAGGGATCACTGATGAACAAGATGCCGGGTGATGATTGGCAGAAGGCCGCCAACCTGCGGATGTTCCTCAGCTGGATGTGGGCGCATCCGGGCAAGAAGCTCCTCTTCCAAGGGTGCGAGATCGGGCAGTGGCGTGAATGGGACCATGATCAGAGCATCGACTGGCACTTGCTTGAGCATCAGCCCCATTCGGGGATGCGGCAGCTTGTGAAGCGACTGAATGAAATCTACCGCACAGAGCCAGCTCTCTCAGCGCTGGATGACTGTCCCGAGGGATTTGAGTGGATCGACTTCCAAGACTCGGAGAACACCATCTGGTCCTTCCTGCGGAAGGCACCCCGCACTCCCCACGAGGCTCATTCAGTGCCTTCAGCGGCATCAAGGGCACCAGGTGGAGTTGAGGAGAATTCAAGCGACCTGCTCGTGATTGTGAACGCAACACCCGTGGTTCGCCTTGGCTACCGCATCGGTGTTCCGGTGGCAGGATCCTATGTGGAGATCTTCAACTCCGACGCTCGCGGCTATGGGGGCAGCGGCTTCGCCTCACGTCATCACGCCGAGGCCGAAGCGATGGGAGTTCATGGTCGGATCCATTCCATTGTTCTCGACCTGCCGCCGCTTGCCGTTCTGATCCTGAAAGTACCGGTAAGCTAAGCTCTGAACAAAAGCCCCGAACCCAAGCCTTATACAAAAGCATCATGCGATCAAAGATCACTTGACCCAAAAACTATTAGGATCCAAGTTTCACCTAGCAAACCACCACCCCATGAAACACATCAACAACATCAAAAATCGTTTCGCCGCATTCACCCTCATCGAGCTTCTGGTCGTTATCTCGATCATTGCGGTTCTCGCCTCCCTGGCTCTTCCGGCCATCACCGGCGCCTTGGTTAAAGGACAGATCACGCAGACCACCAGCAATTATCGACAGCTCTACATTCTCACCCAGAGCGCCAATCTGGACATCCAGGGAGCTGGCGGAGCCGGTGCCTTCCCGGGTGATTTGAGCAACAGTGTTGCTAATTGGCAGGCCGCTCTTGTTTCCAATTACTGCTCAAAAGCTACATTTTCCAATCTAGTCTCTGTCAAAGGGCTCCCTGGAAATACCACTGTCTGGTATGCTGGATCGACAAATGATTCCGCCACTGTCTTCCTGAGCACACTCAACATTACCGCGAGTGGAGTTGGATCGGGATTGCCCTATGCACTAAAGGGCGGCTCTGTGGTGACTCTTGGAGGTTCGGCAGTTTCAATCACAGGCACCAACACGAATGGGTTGACCGGTCAAACCTTCCCATCAGCCTCTGGCCCAGCAGCTGTTAACTGATTCTAGATTTATCTCATCATCTCAAGGGGAGCCCCAACGGGGCTCCCCTTTTTTGTATCAATACAGTTAATAACCTCGGTACTGTCGAATCATTTTAGCTTACAAAAGTTTGCTGATGTGCTTGCCCCCGATACTTTTTAGAATCAAGATTTAATAAATCTTCCACAACCCCATGAAACACATCAACAACATCAAAAATCGTTTCGCCGCATTCACCCTCATTGAGCTTCTGGTCGTTATCTCGATCATCGCGGTCCTGGCTTCCCTCGCACTTCCGGCCATCACCGGGGCGCTCGTCAAGGGACAGATCACGCAGACCACCAGCAATTATCGACAGCTCTACATTCTCACCCAGAGCGCCAATCTGGACATCCAGGGAGCTGGCGGAGCCGGTGCCTTCCCGGGTGATTTGAGCAACAGTGTTGCTAATTGGCAGGCTGCCCTTGTCTCCAATTACTGCTCGCTCGCAACGTTTTCCAATCTGCTCACTGTAAAGGGGCTCCCTGGAAATACCACCGTCTGGTATGCTGGATCCACAAATGATTCCGCCACTGTCTTCCTGAGCACCCTCAACATCACCGCGGCTGGAGTTGGCTCGGGATTGCCCTACGCATTGAAAGGCGGGTCCGTTGTGACACTCGGAGGTTCGGCGATTTCGATCACCGGCACCAACACGAACAGTTTGAATGGCCAAGCCTTTCCTGCGGCTTCCGGACCAGGAGCTGTTAACTAACCCCAGAATTTTCAAATCTACGAAAGGGGAGCCCCGAGCGGGCTCCCCTTTTTTTGTCTCTCGACACGTCCGTCGCCTTTCGGTGACATTCTCTAACTGCCATGGCCTCGAAATCTCCATCCAAGAAAAACAAACCTTCCAAAGCTGTTTCCTCGAATGAGCGGGGAGCGGTCATGAACGGAGCGGAGATCCTGGTCGCCTCGCTTGAGCGCGAGGGAGTGGATTTCGTCTTTGCCTACCCTGGTGGCTGCTCGATGCCGATCCATCAGGCACTGACCAAGTCGAAAAAGATCCGTACCATCTTGCCACGTCACGAGCAGGGCGGAGGATTTGCGGCCGAGGGGTATGCCCGCGTCACCGGCAAAGCCGGCGTCTGCATGGCAACTTCTGGGCCCGGCGCCACCAATCTGGTGACCTGTATCGCCGACGCCTACATGGATTCGGTTCCGCTCGTGGCCATCACCGGCCAGGTGCCTCAGGAGATGATCGGACGTGGTGCTTTCCAAGAGACCGATTTTTTTGGGATGACGCTCCCCGTGGTTAAGCACAGTTACCTAGTCTGGGATATCAACGATATCCCACGGATCATCAAGGAGGCATTCCATATCGCGCAGAGCGGACGCCCGGGCCCGGTGCTTGTGGACATCCCCAAGAATATCCAGAATCAGACCGCTCAGCCGATCTTCCCGAAGACTGTCTCCTTCCGAGGGTACAACCCTGTCCGAAGGGCCGATGACGTAGCCCTCCAGGAAATGCTTGGCCTCATCGCGTCGGCCAAGAAGCCGATGATCTACTGCGGTGGCGGTGTCATCACGGCGGAAGCCTCCAAGGAGCTCATCGAGTTCGCAGAGCGCACCCAGATCCCAGTGGCCACCACCCTCATGGGGATCGGCTGCTTCCCGGAGAACCACCCCCTCTCGCTCAAGTGGCTAGGCATGCACGGCACGGTCTACGCCAACAACGCCGTCAACGAAGCGGACCTCCTCCTTGCCATCGGCGTGCGCTTTGATGACCGCGTGACCGGTAAGGTGGAGAAATTCTGCGAGCACGGGACGATCGTTCATATCGACATCGATAACTCCGAGATCAATAAAAACCGCGCCGTAAAGCTGCCGATCTTGGGTGATGTGAAGGATGCCCTGACGCGCCTTAACAAGGAGCTCGACCGCTCTGGGCGCAAGCCACTCAAGAAAGGTCACAGCCTCTTCCCTGCGTGGTACAAGCAGATCGAAAAGTGGAAGAAAGATCATCCCCTCCGCTACAAGGACACGCCCGATGCCATCCAGCCACAGTATGTGATTGAGCTTCTGATGGAGCTTACGAAGGGGCAGGCGATCATCGCCACCGGAGTGGGGCAGCACCAGATGTGGGCGGCGCAATACTATAACTTTACCGAGCCTCGCACGCTTGTGACCTCAGCCGGCTTGGGATCCATGGGATTCGGTTATCCCGCAGCAATGGGAGCCAAGTTGGGACGCCCTGACAAGCAGGTGATCGACATCGACGGGGATGGCTCCTTCCTGATGAATGTTCAGGAACTGGCGACAGCCCATATCGATGGCATTGCGCCCAAGGTCATCATCCTCAACAATCAGCATCTTGGAATGGTGGTGCAGTGGGAGGATCGCTTCTACGAGAGCAACCGCGGGCATACCTTCTTGGGAGATCCTAAGGATCTGAAGCGCATCTATCCCGATTACCTTGGGATCTGCAAGGGCTTTGGGGTTCCAGCCGAGCGAGTTCTTCACAAGAAGGATCTGCGAGCAGCACTCCAGCGGATGCTCGACTCCAAGGAGACCTTCGTGCTCGATGTCATGACTCCCTACACGGCGCATGTGCTTCCGATGATTCCGTCGGGCATGACCTACAAGGACATCATTACAGAGTAGCCGCCAAGGGCGGCGAGGGAGGAATGCTGAGACCTGAAACCTGAAAAGGTGTATTTATGGTGGAGGTCATCACCAATTCTTTAGTTCCCATAAGCCTAGTTGGGTAGGTGGAATCAAATGTTTCCCGGGAAAACCTAAGGAGAATATTGCTGATTTGCTGATCGGTTTCTTCAGGTTTCAGGTATCCTCTTTCAAGTTTCGTCTCTCGCCCAGCCCCATGTCCTCCTTTGCCCGCATTCTGATCGACCGATCCGAGGGGAGGGAACTCGACTACTCCATTCCGGAGCATCTCCAGAATCAGGTTTCTGTGGGGGACCGTGTGGTTGTCATGCTGAGAAACCGCCGTGCGGTAGGAACCATTCTGGCGCTGCTCACCCGTTCGAGCGTTCCGGGTATCAAGCCGATCGAAGGTCTCGTGGGAGGCGAAACAACACTCCCTCCCGTGATGATGAGGCTTGCCGAGTGGATGGCTGACTACTACTGCGCGCCCATGGCCTCCGTTATGCGGACGATGCTACCCCCCATGCTGCGAGGGCAAAAAATCACGGGTAAGAGAGTGAGGATGGCGAGCCTACTGACAATTCCTTCGTCGGAGGAACTCGACACCATTGGAAAGGGTGCTCCCAAGCAACGGGGGATTCTTGAGTTGCTTGTTAAGTCAGGTGTGTCCCTTCCTCTTGCTGTTCCAGAGATACTACGAGTCTGTGACGCCTCGGATTCTTCGCTTAAGGCACTTGTCCGAGGAGGGTGGATCGGGGTGACCGAGGTGCGGGTGATCGGACTTCCAAGGGATGGGGAGGAGGTATTGCCATCGCGGATTCCTAATCTGAATCCGGATCAGGAGAGTGTGGTCGATGAGCTTTATGAGGCCATCCGCGCCCTAGAAGGAGGAGAGGAAGCCCCGCTGCCATTCCTGCTCTATGGGGTCACCGGCAGCGGTAAGACCGAGGTCTACCTGAGGGCTTTAGGTCGCGTCCTGAAAAGCGGGAAAAGTGCCTTGGTGCTCGTTCCCGAAATCGCACTCACCCCGCAAACGGTTGAGCGGTTCCGCTCCAGATTTGAAAACATAGAGCATGGAGAGAAGCATGGAGCTCGGGTTGCTGTACTGCACAGTCACCTGACGGATGCGGAGCGACGTGAGGAATGGATGAGGCTCCAGCGTGGGGAGGCCCGGATCGCCATCGGAGCCAGAAGTGCGGTGTTTGCACCGATCAAAGACCTGGGAATCATCATCGTCGATGAGGAGCACGAAAACACCTACAAGCAGGAGGAGACTCCTCGTTATCACGCCCGCGATGTTGCCGTGATGAGGGGAAGGTTGGAGGGGTGTCCCGTGATTCTGGGGAGTGCCACTCCGTCGGTGGAGAGCTACCGCAATGTGAAAAGCGGTAAGTACCGACTTCTTGAGCTTCCGCGCCGTGCTGATGGGCAAATCATGCCGCTGATCCGTGTGGTCGACCTTCGCCTGCAAGGGAAGCGTGCCAAAGTGGAGGGTGGGCTCTCCGCCCCGCTTCAGATGGGGATCACAAAACGACTGGAGCTTGGCCAGCAAACGATCCTCTTTCTCAATCGCCGCGGCTTCTCAACCGCGATGCTCTGCCAGCAATGCGGACATGTCTGCAGGTGCCCGAACTGCAGTCTCTCCCTCACACTCCACCGGGCTGACAACCGACTGGCCTGCCATCTCTGCGGCCATGCGGCCAAGCCACCCGATCGATGTCCCGAGTGCAAAGATCCGGGAATCCAGCACTCAGGGATCGGAACACAGCGCGTGGAGGAGAGCGTCCGTAAATATTTTCCCTCAGCTAGGATTGCCCGCATGGATGCCGATACCATGACACGGAAGGGTTCCTATGCTGAGGTGCTTGGAAAATTCCGCGCGCGTCAGATTGATATCCTCATCGGTACCCAGATGATCGCCAAGGGGCTCGACTTCCCAAACGTCACCCTCGTTGGAATCATCAATGCCGACATCGGCCTGCACTCACCGGATTTCCGGGCTGGAGAGCGGACGTTCCAGCTTTTGACTCAGGTCGCTGGCCGGGCTGGGAGAGGAGAGACGGAGGGGGAGGTGATCGTCCAGACCTTTTCGCCTGCGAGTCCCTCCATTCAGCACGCCAGGCATCACGACTACGCAGGATTTTATGATCAGGAGATCTCCTTCAGAGAAGCCTTCCGGCACCCCCCCTTCACACGAATGCTCTTGGTGCAGGTGAGGGGTGTTTCGCAGGAGAGGGCCTCCTTTGCCGCTGATTCGCTGGCCAGAACATTCCGAGACAAGGCGCCAAGGTCCATCGAGGTTTCAGAGGCTGCACCGGCACCGCTGGAAAGAGCGCACGGGCAATACCGCTTTCACGTGACATTGAAATCGACGTCGGGCGCGGCCCTGGGGAAGTTAGCCCGTGAAGTGATGGCGGCAACAAAGTTGCCGGAAGGGGTCATCATGACGCTGGATGTCGATCCTTACTCGATGATGTAGCCGATATAGCACGAAGCACTCTCCTCCCATGCAAGTGAAAGGAGAAGGGCATCCGAGATCAAAAGGGCAGCTCGAAAACTGAGCAATCTTTACAATCAGTCGCTCAATTCAGAAAGTCATTTCATGCCTCAGCCCACGACGCCAACCCAGAATTCCCCTTTGTCGGGAAAATGGGGCGGGAATCACGACGGGAGGGCAGGGTCTTGGAGAAAGTTGGAAAATTTCCTGCGCTATGCGGCGGCCTGGCTTTTTGGGATCTTCTTTTTTCTCTGCGTCGTCGGCACTCCTCTCCTTCTTGTCGTTACCTCGATATATGGGCTGGGTGAAGCCGTGAAGCAACGGGCCGAGAACGCCCTCGGCGGCAAATTCTACCAAGTCAGAATTGGAAAGGTGCTCTTCAATCCGACGCGTGGAGTCGTCCTGAATCAGTTGGAGATCTATGACCGCACCGACTCCCACCGGCTTCTTGTCTCTGCTAACAGGCTGGCTGTCTCCGCGAACATGGATTCCATCCTCAGGGGTAAACCGCGTCTTGAAAGAATCTTTCTGCGTGATGTCACCCTTGATGTTCCGCTCGGTCCGGCAGACGGACCCAGGCTGAGACTCGACCATGTGAGGGGATTGATCCTCTGCCCTCCCGGTGAGTTTCGCCTGACGCAGTCATCATTCGAATTGGCGGGTATCCAGGTGCACGTTTCAGGCACGTTTCTTAACCCAAAGAATTTTGCTCCAAATGAGGTCTCTTCCGATGGCCCGGGTGCCACCGCACGCACAATCGAATCCATTCAGAAGGAGCTCCGCTCGATCCGTTGGGATGAGCATTCCGATCCGACGCTCGACATTGAGGCTGGCGGCGACCTCAGCAACACGGAGAGCCTGAGCGTGGAGAGGGCGACGTTTGAGAGCGATGGTGGCGAATGGCATGGCGCGCGGTTTCAGCACATTGATGTCGGACTACGCTACAAGAAGCAGATGCTGACCCTTGATAAACTAGCATTGGATGATGGAGCAGGAGTCCTTCAAGGCGTCGGCCATGCCGATTTTCATGAGAAAAAAGCCGCCTTGGAGTTTGCGGGAGCCTTTCAAGCCGGTGTCATTCCCCATTTGCTGCTGGCGCACGACAAAGCTGCTGACTGGGAGTTGATTGATCCGTTCAGGTTGAGTGGATCCATGTCGGTTGATTGGCACGCAGGTCCTGCCATTCTCAATGGTACGGTGCAGGGTGAATCGGGGCGCTTTCGATACAGAGGGGTCTCCATAGATACGTTTTCGGCAGGCGTCGCATTGCGCGAGGGAAAGATCCTCGTCCGTGATCTTCACGCCGCGGGTGATCCCGGCAGCCTCGACGCGGATCTGCTAATTGCACCCGGAGATAATCGCCTTCGCCTCAAAGCAGCCCTCTTTCCGGGAAAATTGGCTCCTGCAGCATCCGGCAAGCTAGCGGAAACGCTCGCTTCCATGGACTTTACGGATCCCCTGATGATCACCTTCGATGGAGGGGCGCCGGGAACCGATCCGCTCACCATTAAGGGAAACGGAACGTTGGACCTGGGAAAAGCCGCCATGCGCGGCGCCTGGATAGAAAGCCTCAAGAGCCAAGTTCAACTAAACAACGGATCCGCCTCCTTCCGAGATATTCAGGTCAAGATCGGCGAGGGGACGGGGCGTGGCGAATTCATCTATGATTACAAGAACTGGGAAGGGCGTCTGCCAAGCGTCCATTCCACGTTGGACCCGATCAAGCTCATGACGTGGATCGATCCGCGCATCGCTGAATCACTCAAGGCATACCGTTTCACCAAGCCGCCGGAACTCCAACTCAGTGGCAAGGTAGGGCTTCGGAATCCGGATAAAAACGATCTCCGAATCCTTTTGAATGCTCGCTCGGGACTCAACTACACGCTGATCGGTAAGGATCTTCCTTTCGGGACCACTTCCGGCACTATTCTTCTGAAGGGCCAGAAATTGGCTATTGATCTGCCTAACTCGCATCTCTTTAACGGAAAGGTGGCACTGAAAGCCGATGTCTCAGTCGCCCCCGGAGATAGCCGCTACGGGGCATCCGTCCATCTGGAGAAGGTCGACTTCAAGACGCTGGCCATGCTCTATTTTGACTACAGCGAATCGAGTGGCAGTCTGACCGCTGATTACGCTTTCCGAGCCGTAGGTGGTGATGAGCGCGCCATGACCGGAAAAGGAAATCTCTTGATTGAAAACGGCAATGTCCTCGCCATGCCGATTTTTGGACCGCTTTCCCTCTTGCTGAACGAGATTATCCCCGGCTTTGGTTATCAGAATGCGCGCGAGGCAAACACGGACTTCACCGTTGCAAACGGGGCGATCACGACACGCAATCTACTCATTCACGGTAAGGGTTTCAGCATGATTGGAAATGGCGTCATCTACTACCTCGATGATCGGATGAATATGAACATGAGGCTCAATGCCCAGGGACTGCCAGGGTTGGTGCTGTTTCCTGTGAGTAAAATCTTCGAGTATGAATCCGTTGGCTCGGCCAAGCATCCCAAGTGGCGCCCCAAGCTCCTACCGGGGGGATCCTCCGATCCGCCCCCGAAAGCTCCTCCCGCTCAACAGTAATTCAGAAAACTAAGTCTGCGGGGTAAAGGGGGGGGCTCAGAGGCTTTAGAGTTTTGCTACCGAAAGCTGATCGATCCAGATTGCCTGCCGCGTGACGGGGAAAGCGGCGTGCTCAAACGCCTTCCAACCGGCGTCCCGGGCCAACAGGGCCAGCTCTGATCGTGAGAAAGCTCTGCGGATCGAAAGGCGTGCATCATGAACGGTCATCGGTTCACGCAGAAAGATCGCAGTGAGTAGCCAGATGCCCAGAGCCCCCATCCTGCTTCGTTTCAAGTCCGCAACAAGGAGGTGACGGGAGGAGAGTTCGCGAGCGTGACGCAGGACCTTCACGGCATCCTCCGAGCTGAAGTGATGAAGGGCGAGCGAACAGAGTACGAGGTCCCAAGAGTTCTGAGTGCTTGATTCCCAGGTGCGGATGTCACCCTGATGGAAGGCGATCTCGGGAAATTCGAGACTCAGCCCCTGCGCAACCGCAAGGGTGGCCTCATTGGCATCGACCGCATCGACAGTGACGGGGATACCTTGTTTCCGACACCAGGAGACAAGCTCTCTCGGCAGATCCCCTTCGCCAGTGGCCAGATCGAGAACTCTGAGTCGGGGTTGCCGCGGATCGTGGATGACGGGAAGCAACCATCGATTCAGAAATCGATGTAAGATGGAGATGGCGCCGAAGTGCCGGTTCAGCCAGCGAAGGTTTGCGAGATCGCGCTGCAACTCCGCCGAGGGTCTGCCATCGAGCAGTTCGGCTTGGTCCATGAGTTCCGGTTGGGCCGGATCAAAATCCCGCTTCATTGCGGCAAGAGGGTAAGAGTCGCAAGCATGCGCCCGGTCAGCCCGAGTTCCCGTCGGTAGGAGTAGTACGACTCAGGGTGACATGCCGTGCAGATGCCATCGTCATGGATAAAGGAGATGCCGGCGTCCATGGCCTGACGCTTAATCTCGGCGGCGAAATTAACCTCATAGCAGGGTGGGCGAATGCAGGGGCCGATGATCAGGATCAGATCTTGGGGTAGGAGATGCGCTGCGGAGCAGAGCGCGCCGATGCCTTCAGGGACAATACCGAGTTCTGTCCCTTTTTTCCCAGAATGGAGCAGTCCTCCTGCCAATCCATCCTTGGCAACCAGCCAGACTGGAGCGCAATCAGCGACAGAGATGCCAAGGGTGATCCCCCTTGTTGTGGTGAGGAGGCCGTCAACGCCCTCAATCGGTCTTGCCGATGATTCTGTGACAAGGGACACGGCCTTCCCGTGAATCTGCTCCGCGGTGACCAAGGGATAACTCCCGAGTCCCTGTTGCTCCAGTAGGGAAATCTGATGGGGTGCGAGGGCCGTCATTGCGGCATCCCTTTCCAGCGTAACCCCGACATCAGGGATTCGTCCGATGAACCGGGCGGCAACATGCCGGGGCGAACTCAGGCCCGGGATCTGAACAACCTCAACGGTGGGATGGAGTTCGCTCAATCGACCGGTTTCTTGTCGTTCTTATTCCTGCTCGTGGATTTACCCTTGGTTTTTGCGTCGGGCTGCTCTTGCTTGCGAACGGTGGAGCTTTTGATCAGATCATCAAAGTTCACATTTGGCGGCAGGGGATCATTCTTGCGCATGGATCTTGGAAGCTGCGGACGAGGGCGATTCTCCGCGTTGAGGGATTGGTAGCGGGCCTTCTCCCATTTGTTGAGGGGATCATCAAAGAGCTCTTCATACTGCGTGTGCAGCGAGAGAGCGCGGTCATATTCAGCGGTGGCTGAGATGTATTGGAAGAGGGCTGAAAGAACAGAGGTTTGGGCTTGGAGAAGCTGAACCTGTGCATTGATCACATCCAACTGAACACCTGCGCCGGCATCAAGGCGCTCACGAGAGAGCCTGAGGGCCTCGGCTGCCTGCTCCACGGTAGCCTTCTGGCTATCGATGGTTTCTTTTGCCTGCTGGATGTTGGAGATGGCTGTCTGCACTTCGGTGACGACGCTGCGGACAGCGTTGTCATAGGTGATCTTAGCGCTCTGCATGGTCGCCTTGGCCTGCTTGACCGCGCCATAGGTGGCTAGACCGTCGAAGATCGCCCAGCTCCCGGTGGCCCCGAAGAACCATCCCTGAATGGTTTCCGTAAGGGATTGGTCATACCTATAACTCTGCACCTGATAGCCGCCGTTCGCATTAAGCGTCGGCAACCATCCTGAAATAGCCGCAGTGACTTGTTTCGCTGTAACGAGGATGCTGAACCGCTGCGCTTTGAGTTGGGGATTGCGTTGGAGCGCGGTGTGAATGGAGGCATTCTCATCGAACTTGCGCGGGTAGTAGCCCAGCTCTCCGTTGACATCGAAGGGGATCTTCACATTCTGAATATTCGGGTAGTCCATGCCGATAAGCTGGACAAGACGGAAGAGCGAGGTGCGGAGGTTGTTTTCCGCAGCGATGAGGGGGGGCATGGCGTTGGCCATCTGAACTTGAGCTTGGAGTACATTGAAGCGAGGCACGGTGCCTGCGTCGTAGCGGCTCTGTTGGTCGGTGACTTGGGTTTTGTAAAGGGCGACCTGCTGCTCGTTGGCGATGACAAGCGCTCGGTTGAGAACGACTTGATAGAACTGGCGCACCACGTCGGCGACAACCTTATCGAGAGTCTGTCGCAGCTGGAAATAAGCGATCTGCTCGGAAAGCTTCGCCGCCTCCGTGAGTGAGGGGGTCTTCCATCCGTCATAAAGAAGCTGGGTGCCTTGAAAGTTGATGTTCCAGGATTGGTTGACTTGGACGCTTGGGATTCCGGCGCTATTCCCCTGAGGTTTTTGCCCGTTCTGGATGTTGGGATCCAGCCAAGTATATGCCGGGAGGACGTTGAGCTTGGGGATGAGGCCTGCGCGGACGTTGATGTAGTTACCCGATGCCTTCTGGATGTTCTGGATGGCAGTCAGGATATCCGGATTATGGGACAGGGCATATTGCACCGTCTCATCGATGTTCATTCTCTTGGCATCCTTGGCGATGATTCCGGGAACGACTTTGTTGCCGGCTTTTGCGAGAGCCTCGGCGGTGAGAGGCACATCCTTGACCAACTTCATGATCTTATCGATCAGCCCGAAGTTATTGGTTGTTGGAGTAGGCAGCGCAAAGGGGCCTGTCGTGGTGTCAGGGAGTGGCGCGGGAAGCGACGAGGGTGTGATAGCGTTAGTGATCAGCGGTGCCGTGGGAAGATCGGGTGCAGGGATGATGGGGAGATTGGTCAGGGTATTTGTCCCGGCATCCAAGCCCTGTGGCGGCATGGGAGGATTTGTGGCAAGGGTGGGCAGAACGGAGGCGCCGGTGACGGATTGGTCAGATGCAACCGGAAGGTTGGTGGAAAGAATGGGCGTGTTTGTCTGCGCTTGGTAGGGGGCCTGCGCCCCGACGGAGAGCCCGGTCGGTGACTGATCAGCGGAGGAGGGCAGGTTGGTGGCGATGAACTGGTTGGTTGCCAACTCCTGAACTGGAGTCACGGCTCCATTGGTGATGCCCGCATCGGTGTAACTATTCGCCGAGGAACTGTTGGACGTAGATTGGGCGGTTCCCTTGGTTGGAACGAGGATGCCAAGCGCAGCGGTACTGAAAGCGCAGAGAGCCAGCTTGAGCGGAAAGGAGGTCTTCATCGGTGAAAGGAGATGCAATAGTCGTTAATTTTTCCGTAAATGTCCAACCATGCCCGCTGTTCGTGAGGCTCGAGCCGTTCCATGACCTTTTCGAGGTTCCCGATCACTTCCTGACGAATCCCTTCGACAAGGTGAACCCCCTTTGGAGTGGCGTTCACGGTGACTTTGCGTCGGTCCTCCTTCTCAAGGCTCCGGCGGACGTAGCCAAGCTTTTCCAGTCGCTGCACAAGTCCTGTGGCGGCCGGGGTGCTAT